>Ga0126313_10000278_pt1 | contig 23640 bp, 24 predicted proteins | sample Plot105A_FD_89954 | JGI IMG/M metagenome (GOLD analysis project Ga0126313, IMG submission 89954) | Serpentine soil microbial communities from UC McLaughlin Reserve, CA, USA - Plot105A | ecosystem: Environmental > Terrestrial > Soil > Grasslands | place: USA: UC McLaughlin Reserve, Lake County...
AACGACAACTCGGTTGCCATCCTAGTGAGTTACGGCACGGCGCGCGTCCTGTTGGCGGGCGACGCGGAGGGGAGGGAGGAGGAGTACATGGCGAGCGGCCCCTACACCGGGCCACTGACAGTCCTCAAGGTGACCCATCACGGCTCCAACACCTCCTCGACCCCGCTCTTCCTGAGCCGCTTCCGCCCGAAGATAGCCGTCATCCAGTGCGGAGCCGACAACCCCTACGGGCACCCCACCCCTGAGACCCTCGACCGCCTCCAGGAGACCGGTGCTAAGATCTTCCGCAACGACGAGGATGGGGACGTGATCGTTACGATCAAAGACGAGCAGGTCGACGTGGCCGTCACCGAGCCTTGAGCGACGAACGGGCGAACTACGGCATCGACACTCCTGGCCTCGTACGAAACTTCGCTTTCGCGGGGATCTCCTCGCTCGTCCTGGCAACCTACTTCCACTCCGCCTTCCGCGCGGACCGGCCAGCGCTCGCAATGACCGTGGTGGTTCTGGGACTTGTCTGGGGACTCTGGGGCCTCGGCTCCGCTGCTCTTATGATCCGGAGCAGCAAGGTGGGCAAGCTGAGGGAACGCGACCGCATCCTGGATACGATCCCCTGGCGCGGCGACGAGACGGTGCTCGACGCGGGGTGCGGCCGGGGGCTCCTTCTGGTCGGAGCCGCCAGGCGCCTGAGTACGGGCAGGGCCGTCGGGGTGGACATCTGGCAGAGAAGAGACCAGTCCGGCAACAGCCCGGAGGCCGCGCTCGGGAACGCGAAGCTCGAGGGTGTCGAGGAGCGCGTCGAGGTCCGGGACGGCGACCTGCGCGACCTGCCATTCGAGGACGAAACCTTCGACGTGGTCCTCTCCGGCCTCGTGCTGCACAACATCCACGACAGGGAAGAGCGCGAAGGGGCCGTCCGGGAGCTCGCGCGGGTGCTCAAGCCGGATGGCCGCCTGGCCATCGTGGACATCTGGAACACCGACGAATACGCTCGGGTACTGCGCGAGAGCGGCGTGGAGGACGTCCGGAGATCCGGCCTCCGCTTCAACATCTTCCCGCCGGTGCGCGAGGTGGCGGCCAGGAAGCCCACTCTCGACGGCGAGACCCGCACCGTGTAAAGTGTCTTCATGACAAGCACCAGACACGCCGCGAACACCTCCGGCCGCCTCACGGCCATAGAAGCGGCGTGCCGCCGGTCTTCGAGGGTCCGCCACAACCCCTTCGAGTTCCGACAGCGCCCGACGACCGGCGCTTAACGGCGTATCCGCTTTTCGCTCTGCTGTACGCCAGCGGGCGCATCCGGGATCTACCGGATCCCGGCGCCTTACCGGGATCCCATCGCACCCGTTCACACCAATTCCAAAGAGGTTGATAGACGTGAGCTTGCTAATCAAAGGCGTCATCATCGGCTTCGCCATCGCCGCGCCCGTCGGGCCGATCGGGGTGCTGTGCATCCGCCGCACGTTGGCCGATGGGCGTCTCCCCGGTTTCGTCTCGGGCCTCGGGGCGGCCACCGCCGACGCGGGCTACGGCGCCGTAGCCGCGTTCGGCCTGACCCTGATCACGGACTTCTTGATGGAGGGGGCGTCCTGGCTCCGCCTCATCGGCGGTGCTTTCCTCCTGTTCCTGGGCATCAGGACGTTCTTCGCCCGTCCGGCCGAGCGCGCGGCCCCGGTCCGCAACGGCGGTCTCGTCGGCGCCTACGCCTCGACGTTATTTCTGACGCTCACGAACCCGACGACGATCCTCTCCTTCGCCGCCATCTTCGTGGGCCTGGGAGTGGGGAGCACGAACGACGCCCTCTCCGCGATGCTGCTGGTCCTCGGCGTGTTCCTCGGTTCGGCCCTCTGGTGGGTCGTTCTGAGCGGTACTGCGGGACTCTTTCGCGCGAAGCTCTCCGCGGGCGGCCTGCGGTGGGTCAACAGGGTCTCGGGGACCATCATCGCGGCGTTCGGCGTGCTCGCCCTCTCGGGGCTCGGAGAGTGAGAACCTCGCGTGCGGACCCCGGTCCGGACCCCGGTCCGTGCTCCTTATTCCGGCCGCTAAAGTTTAGGCGCTTGAGAACCGAGCATGTTTCTGTAGAGTTAGGGCCAGAAGTAACGAGAAGAGGAGGACGAAGATGGTCAGCTTCAACCGCGTAATCTTGGCGGGGAACCTTACGAGAGATCCCGAGCTCCGGTTCACCAACGACGGGATCCCGGTTTGCTCCTTCGGGCTCGCGGTCAACCGTGTGCGCTCCAAAAACGAAGAGGTGGACTTCTTCGACATCTCCGCCTGGCGGGAGCTCGGCGAGACCGTCGCCAACTACAAGAAGAAGGGCGACCCCATCCTCGTCGAGGGACGCCTGCAGTACAGGACCTGGGAGGCCCAGGACGGCTCCAAGCGCTCCAAGGTTGACGTGGTCGCCGACAACGTCCAGTTCCTCGGCGGCCGCGCCGACGCCGATGGCGGGGCCGGCGGCGCATCCTCGGGCGGCGCCCAGGCCAGGCGCGGCGGGCGGAGCCAGGGCTCCAACCGCGACGAGGTGGAGATCAACGAAGAAGACTTCGACGATATTCCATTTTGATACTTGAGTATCAAGACGTGTAAGGGGTGTGGTGTAGAAGGAGAGCTCTCCGATTTCTACATCGCGCCTCGCAACTTGGACGGGCGCATGGGAAAGTGCAAGCTGTGTGTCAAGGCGAACGTCCGCGAAAACCGTCGTAATCGTTCCGAGCAGTACACCCAGTACGAGAGGTCCAGGGCCAACCTGCCTCATCGGGTCGAGGCGCGACAGAGGTACCAAGAAGAACACAGAGAACGAATATCCGAGTACAAGAGAAGCTGGACAGAAGACAACGCTAAACGGGTCGCCTTCTCCAGGCGCGCCTACTACGAGCGGAATCGTAAAGAGGTGATCTCTCGTAGTAGGAAGTGGGCTGAAAAGTACCCCGAGAAAGTTAGAATAGCCAAAGCCAACAATCGCCGTAAGCGGAGAGTCGCAAGGTACGCCGGTCGTGGAAACTTCACGGCCCAGGAGTTCAAAGAGCTTTGCGAGACGTACGGTAATAAGTGCTTGCGTTGCGGTGACACGGAAGCTGTACTGGAGGCCGACCACGTCGTGCCTCTAACGAGGGGAGGGTTGGATGACATCAGCAACATACAACCCTTGTGCGGGTACTGCAACAGGCGAAAGTTCGTGGAGATCGAAGACCACAGGGCAAGTGAAGACAGCCCATTTGCCCACACCCAACGCAAGCGGCCCGTCTTCTGAGGCGAACCTCGGTTCGAGCGAACAAGGGCGGGGTCGGTAGCTGTCGTGAAACCCGCCCCGTTTCGGTAGCGGGAAATCTTGCGCGCGGAGAGGAAGATACCGTGCAAGGACTGCGGGAGATACAAACCCCTGTCCGAGTTTTATAAACATCCTATGATGGCCGACGGGCACCTTAACTCTTGCAAGGACTGCAGGAAGATTTATCAGCGTAGCCGTCCCTACGACAAAGAGCGCGAACGGCGGCGCAACCAGACGGAGAAGCGTAAAGCTTTTCTTTCGGGCAACCTGAAGCGCTGGCGGAGGGCCAATCCCCAGAAGCTGGCCGTACAGTTGGCCCGACGCAGGGCGAGGAAACTGAGCGCGGAGGGTGATTTCACGGTCGAGAAGTTCGAGGCTCTTTGCGAGAAGTACGGCAACTCGTGCTTACGCTGTGGTAACAGGGGTGTGTTGCTAACGCCGGATCACGTCGTACCTTTGTCTCTGGGAGGCAGCAACCTGATCTCGAACATACAGCCCTTGTGCGGCAGGTGTAGCTCGTGGAAGAACGTCAAGGTAGTGGATTACCGTCCCGATGAGATCTCGTCGGGAGAAGTCCGGCTCGAGCCGGCGCTCTGACGGGCACAGTTCTTTCGTGTTCAGGCCAGCGCCGGCGTAGCTTCGAGGCCATCTTCTCCGGTTCGTCCGCGTAGTAGAGTAGGTAGTCGGCCTCCGTGCGTTCGGGCTCCTCCATGACCCCGACCTTCTCATAGTGGCGAACGGTCTTCGGCGTCACCCTGATTAGTTTCGCGACCTCGTCGATCGTCAACCGCTCTCTCAAAGCTAGACCTCCGTCGTTACCGGGAGCGTAAACGTTGCCGTAAGGGCAAGGTCGAGGACGCCGGTATGACGAGTGGTTTGATCCTGCGCATAAAATGGTAGCTAACACTACATCGGCTCAAAGAAACGACCCGTAGTTCCCACTAACAGGAAGGGGAGACGTGGATCTCAAGTCCAAGACCATCGAAGCCGTTTCGATAAACACTATCCGCGCTTTAGCGATGGACGCGGTGCAGAAGGCCAACTCCGGGCATCCGGGAACCCCGATGTCGATGGCGCCGGTCGCCTACACCATCTACACCAAGTTCCTCCGCCACAACCCCGAGAACCCGGACTGGAGGGATCGGGACCGCTTCGTCCTCTCTGCGGGCCACGCCTCGATGCTCCAGTACGCCCTGCTCCACCTCACAGGCTACGACCTCACTATGGAGGACATAAAGAACTTCAGGCAGTGGGAGTCCAGGACGCCGGGCCACCCGGAGCATTTCTTGACGCCGGGGGTGGAGACGACGACCGGACCTCTGGGACAGGGCTTCGCCAACGGCGTCGGGATGGCCATAGCGGAGCGCTTCCTGGCGGGGCGCTACAACAGGATCGGGCACGAGATCGTCAACCACCACGTCTACGCTATCTGCTCCGACGGCGACCTGATGGAGGGTGTGTCGCAGGAGGCCGCCTCGATCGCCGGCCAGAACGCCTTGGGCAAGCTCGTCTACGTCTACGACGACAACCGCATCACCATCGACGGCACGACCGCCCTCTCCTTCGACCGCGAGGACAAGGGCAAGCGCTTCGAGGCGCTGGGCTGGCACGTCCAGCACGTGGCGGACTCGGAGGACCTGGACGCTCTCGAAGATGCCATCCGGAACGCCCGCGACGAGGAGGAGCGCCCCTCGCTCGTGATCGTACGCTCTCACATCGCCTTCCCCGCCCCGCACGCCCAGGACACCGCCGCCGCCCACGGCAGCGCTCTAGGCGAGGACGAGGTCCGTCTGGCGAAGGAGGCGTTGGGCCTGGACCCTGACGAGCACTTCTTCGTCCCAGATGAGGTCTACGAGCACATGAACATGGTCGAGGGGGGGCGCGAGCTCGAGGAGGAGTGGAACAGGCGCTTCGAGGCCTGGCGCGAGGAGTTCCCGGAGCTCGCCGAGGAGTGGGAGCGCGCCTGGAGCGGCCAACCCGAGCCCGGCTACGAGGACAAACTTCCGAGGTGGGACCCTGAGGAGACCGAGAAGCTCGCCACCCGGAAAGCCGGGGCCGCCGCGATGAATGCCTTCCAGGACTACGTCCCGACTATGGTCGGTGGGGCCGCGGACCTCGTCAACTCCACCAGCACGGCGTTCAAGAGCGGCGGTATGTTCTCCTCGACCCACCCGGGTCGCAACATCGCCTGGGGGGTGCGGGAGCACGGGATGGGGAGTTCCGTGAACGGCATCTGTGTGCACGGCGGGATGGTCAGGCCCTACGGCTCGACGTTCCTGATCTTCTCGGACTACATGCGCCCGGCCGTGAGGCTCTCGGCTTTGATGGGCATCCCCGTCGCCTGGGTCTACACCCACGACTCCGTGGGCCTCGGCGAAGACGGCCCGACCCACCAGCCCGTCGAGCACTACATGACCCTGCGCGCCATCCCGAACATGACCGTCATCCGCCCTGCCGACGCGAACGAGACCTCGATGGCCTGGCGCCTGACCCTAGAGGCCGAGGGCCCGGTCGCCATGCTCCTCACCCGCCAGAACGTCCCCGTCCTCGACCCCGAGACCACGGAGGGTACACTGCGTGGGGCCTACGTGCTGGCCGATGCGGGCGAAGCCGATGGTAAGCCCGACGTCATCCTGATCGGCACCGGCTCCGAGGTCTCCGTCGCGCTGGAGGCCCGGGGCTTGCTGGCCGAGCAGGGCGTCTCTGCCCGCGTCGTGAGCATGCCGTCGTGGGAGATCTTCGAGGCGCAGGATCAGGGGTACAAAGACTCCGTCCTGCCGCCGGACATCGAGGCCCGCGTCTCCGTCGAGGCCGGGGTCACTCTGGGCTGGGAGCGCTACGTCGGCTGCAAGGGAGCCTCCGTGGGTATCGAGCGCTTCGGTGCCTCGGCGCCGGGCGAGACCGTGCTCACGGAGCTTGGCATAAACCCCGAGAACGTGGCGAACAGGACGCTCGGGCTGCTCGGCCGTTCCGAGAGGGTAGGCGAGGAGACCGGCACCCCAGCGGTTGAGGACACGGCTCCGGAGGAGGGACATTCCTAGCATCGCGGCTCTGGCGCGGGTGTAGACTGGTGGAACGGGCCGCACAAGGAGGTACTCGTGAACGAACGTTTGCGGAAGCTGCAGGAGATCGGGCAGAGCGTCTGGATAGACTCTCTCTCGCGCGACGACATAGAGAACGGGCACCTGGAGCGCATGATCGAGGACGGGGTTGTCGGCGTAACCTCGAACCCCACGATCTTCCAGAAGGCCATCTCCGAGTCGAGCCTCTACGACGACCAGCTCCAGGAGCTCACCCGGAAGCTCGACGACCCGAAGGAGATCTTCTGGGAGCTCGCGGCCAAGGACATACAGGATGCCTGCGACACGCTCATGCCGGTCTATGAGAGGACGAACCGCCTCGACGGCTACGTCTCTCTGGAGGTCTCCCCGGACATCGCATACGACACCCCGAAGACCGTCGCGGAGGCGCAGCGCCTGCACGGGAAAGTGGATCGGCCCAACCTCTTCGTAAAGATACCGGCGACGCTCCCGGGCCTCGCGGCGATCGAGGAGATGATCGCCCTGGGCAAGTCCATAAACGTCACCCTGATCTTCTCGCTCGCGCGCTACCGCGCCGTCGCCGGGGCTTATTTCAGGGGCCTCCAGCGCCTCGTCGCGGACGGCGGGGACCCCTCCGGGGTCGCGAGCGTCGCGAGCTTCTTCGTCTCCCGCGTCGACACCGAGACCGACAGACGCCTCGATGAGGTCGGGCGCCCGGACCTCAAGGGCCGGCTCGCCATCGAGAACGCCAGGCTCGCCTACCAGGAATTCAAGAAGATCTTCTCCGGCGACGACTGGGAGTTCCTCGAGTCCAAGGGTGCGACCAAGCAGCGTCCCTTGTGGGCCTCGACCTCGACCAAGAACCCCGACTACTCCGACGTGATCTACGTGGAGAACCTCATCGCGCCGGAGACGGTCAACACCATGCCCCACTCCACGCTCGAGGCGACGATGGACCACGCCGAGATCCGACCCACTCTAGACGAGGGTGTGGGCGAAGCCATCGCCTTCCTCGAGGAGCTGCGGAGGGCCGGGGTGGACTATGAGGACGTGGTGCAGACGCTCGAGAAGGAGGGCGTGCAGAAGTTCGCGGACTCCTTCGAGGAACTTTTAGAGGGGATACGCAACAAGAGCCGCCAGGTCGTCAGCCAGTCGTGAAAGCTGGTCAGGATCAGGAAGAAATGTCGAGGTGCGGTGTCGAGCATCTCGAACGCATGCTGACCAGCTGAAATGCTGACAGGCTGACCAGCGCCGACCGAAGGGAGGCATATGGATATTGGGATCTACGGCATGGGCCGGATGGGCTTCAACATGGTGCGCCGGCTCGTCGACAAGGGCGGCCACCGCGTCATCGCCGGCAACCGCTCGCCGGGCAAGGTGGATGAGGCGGTCGAGCATAGCGCCGAAGGCGCCTACAGCCTGGAGGAGTTCGTCGAGAAGCTGGAGCCCCCGAGGGTGCTCTGGTCCATGCTCCCGGCCGGGGAAGTGACCGACCACATGATCGACCGGTTCATAGAGCTCGCCGACGAGGGAGACATCATCGTCGACGGGGCCAACTCGTACTTCCGGGACTCCATAAGACGCGCGGAGAAGGTCCGGGGCGCCGGGAAGCGCTGGCTCGACGCCGGCGTATCGGGGGGCATCTGGGGCTACGAGGTCGGCTACTGTACGATGGTCGGCGGAGACGCCGACGCCTTCGAGTACGTCGAGCCGGTCTTCGAGACGCTTGCCCCCCCGAACGGTTACGCCTACCTCGGGGACGCCGGGGCCGGCCACTTCGCCAAGATGGTCCACAACGGCGTCGAGTACGGGATGCTCCAGGCCTACGCCGAGGGGTTCGAGATCATGCAGAAATCCCGCTACGACTACGACCTGCGGGCTGTCTCCAGCCTGTGGAATCAGGGGAGCGTGGTGCGGAGCTGGCTGCTGGAGCTCGCCGAGAGGGCTTTCGAGAAGGACGCGAACCTAACGAGTGTCAGGGGTTACGTCGAGGACTCGGGAGAGGGCCGCTGGACGGTGCTGGAGGCCATACAGGAGGACGTGCCGGTGAACGCGATAGCCGGATCTCTCTTCGCCCGGTTCGCCTCGCGCCAGGACGACTCCTTCGCCATGAAGGTCATCGCGGCGCTGCGCGGCCAGTTCGGCGGGCACGCGATCCAGGAGGCGAGCACCGAGCATCCCGAGGGTAAGCAACGGTAGGGGAGGCCGACGGTGGCCGACACGCAAGTCCTGCAGAACGTGCTCCGGGACGACCAGCGCTTGCCGCGGGTGCCGGAGCCGGCGGCCATGGTCATCTTCGGCGCCTCCGGCGACCTGACCGCCCGCAAGCTAATCCCCGCCCTCTACGACCTGGCCGCCCAGAGGCGGCTGCCGATGGAGTTCGCCGTCGTCGGCATCTCCCGCACCGAGATGAGCCACGAGGACTTCCGGGAGAGGCTGCGCAGCGCTCTGGAGGAGCACCGCTCCGGGCAGGTCTCGGACGACGTCTGGGAGTCGTTCTCGAAGGGCATCTTCTACCTCCCCGGCGACTCGAAGAAGCCGGAGACCTACGACGATCTCAAGGAGTTTTTGAAGCAGCTCGATGAGGAGCGGGGGATCGAGGGGAATCGCATCTACTACCTCTCCTCGTCGCCGTCGCTGTTCTCGACCATCGTGGAGCGGCTCGGGGAAGCGGGGATGAACAAGGGGGAGAACGGTGGCTACGCCAGGCTCGTGGTCGAGAAGCCGTTCGGGCGCGACCTCGAGAGTGCCCGGAAGCTCAACGAGGAGATCCGGCGCTACTTCGAGGAGCGCCAGATCTACCGCATAGACCATTACCTCGGCAAGGACACCGTCCAGAACATCCTGGCTTTACGGTTCGCCAACGGGATCTTCGAGCCGATCTGGAACCAGCACTACGTGGACCACGTCCAGATCACGGTCGCCGAGGACATAGGCGTCGGAACGAGAGGTGCCTTCTACGAGGAAGCCGGCGCCTTACGCGACATCGTCCAGAACCACGTGATGCAGGTCCTCTGCCTGACGGGGATGGAGCCGCCGGTGACCTTCGACGCCGATTCGGTGCGCGAGGAGAAGGTGAAGGTCCTCAAGGCGATACGGCCCATCCCGGAGGATAAGGTGGACGAATACGCCGTGCGCGGCCAGTATGCCCGCGGCTGGGTCTTCGGCGAGGAGGTCCCCGGCTACCGCGAGGAGAAGAACGTGGCCCCCGACTCCACGACGGAGACCTACGTCGCGCTCAAGCTGTTCGTGGACAACTGGAGGTGGGCCGGGGCGCCGTTCTACATCCGGGCCGGCAAGAGGATGCCGAAGAAGGCGACGGAGATCGCCATCCAGTTCCGTCCGACGCCCCACACGATGTTCACGCGCGGCGAGACGCGGGGACTGGAGCCGAACGTGCTGGTCATCAGGATCCAGCCGGAGGAGGGGATCTCCCTGAAGATCGGCGCCAAGGTCCCCGGATCGGGGTTCGAGGTCAGCTCGGTGAACATGGACCTCCTCTACGGCACCGCCTTCCTCGAGGAGGCCCCCGACGCCTACCAGCGCCTCCTCCTGGACCTGATGCTCGGCGACCCGACGCTGTTCATCCGGGCGGACGAGGCCGAGGGCGCGTGGGCCATCCTCGATCCCGTGATGCACGCCTGGTCCCAGAGCAAGGAGATCCCGACCTACCCCGCGGGGACCTGGGGACCAGAGGAAGCCGACGAGCTCCTGCGGCGCGACGGGAGCGAATGGAGACGCCCGTGATCGGGGAGACCAGAGAGTCGCCGGGCGGCGGACCGATGAGCGTCGAGCAGATAGAGCACGAGCTCGCCCAGCTCCGCATGAACGAGGATGGTACTCTGGGCCTCCGGGCGAGCGTCCTCAACCTGCTCGTGGTGACCGACGAGGAGTCCGCCGGCGAGGTCTCGCGGTCCGTCTCGAACATAGCCGGCCGGTACCCCTCGCGGGCGATACTCCTGATCTCCGACCCTGAAGAAGGAGAGAAGAACCTGGAGTTCAAGCTCTCGGCCTTCTGCAACGTCCGGGGCGAGGGCCACACCCAGGTCTGCGCGGAGCAGATAACGATCCACGCCGAAGGCCCCCCCGCCGAACACCTCGAGAGCCTCGCGGGCCCGCTACTTATCTCCGACCTCCCAGTCTTTCTCTGGTACCCGGGGCCGTTCTCCCCCTCCGCCCCGGAGTTCGCCGGGATGGCGAGCCTGGCGGACCGGATCATCGTAGACTCGGCCGCCGCGGGCGACTGCGAGCGTTCCCTGCGTGAGATAGCCGGGCTGCTGGAAGAGGACGAGATGCCGGCCATCGGCGACCTGCAGTGGGCCCAGCTCTCGCCCTGGCGCTCCCTGGCCGCCGGGCTCTTCAATGCTCCCGAGCGCGCAGGGGAGCTCGGGCGGCTCCGGAGGATAGAGATAATGCACGCCCCCGACGGAGAGTGCCGGGCCCTGCTCTTCGTCGGCTGGCTCGCCTCGACCCTCGGCTGGCGCCTGGTGGACGCGGCCCGCACCGGGGACGGTCGCGAGGCACGCTTCGCCGGACCCGCAGGCGAGATCGTCGCCGAGATGTCTCCCGCCTCGCCGGACGCCCCTTTCCGCCAGGTGCGACTCTACTCGGAGGACTACGGCTTCGAGGTCGCCCGCTCCCGGGACCTCTCCGAGGCCTGCACCACCGTAACGCGCAACGGCGAGCTACTCGCCGAGCGCACCGTCCACCTCGGCAAGTTCGACCTCGGCGTCCTGCTGGGAGAGGAGCTCCAGTTCCGCGGCCGGGACGGCATCTTCGAGGCAGCCCTCCGCGCGGCCGTAGAGATCCTGGACCTTTGAACCTCCTCGTCCACGAGACCCCCCAAGAGCTCGCCCACGCCGCCGCCCGCGACTTCGCCGCGAGGGCCGAAGCCTCTATAAGAGAGCGCGGCCGCTTCGCCGTCGCTCTCTCGGGCGGCTCGACCCCGAAGGCGACTTACGAGGTACTCGCCCGCGATCATGCCGACGAACTCGACTGGGTCAGAGTCCACGTGTTCTTCGGGGACGAGCGGACCGTTCCGCCGGACCACGAGGACTCGAACTACCGGATGGCCCGCGAGACCCTGCTCTCCCGCATCCGGGTCGGGAGCGTCCACCGGATGCGCTGCGAGCTGCCGCCCGAGGAAGCCGCCGCAGCCTACGTACAGGAGCTACGGGAGTTCTTCGGCACCTCCGAGGAGCCTCCGAGCTTCGACCTGATCCTGCTCGGCATCGGGGAGGACGGCCACACCGCGAGCCTCTTCCCGAACGCCCCGGCGCTCGACGTAACCGACCGTTTGGTCGTCGCCAACCCTGTGGAGAAGCTCGACACCATCCGCCTGACGCTGACCGTTCCCGTCATCAACGCGTCCCGGGCCGTGAACTTCCTGGTGGCCGGCGAAGGGAAGGCCGAGGCCCTCAGAGAGATCCTCGAGGGCGACGCGGACCATCACGAATATCCTGCGAAGTTCATCGGCCCGGAGGAAGGAGACCTCACCTGGATGGTGGACCGGGCGGCTGCAAAATTTCTCCAGGAAATTCGTTAAACCCGTTCCAGAATGTTTACACGTCTCGTGCACGTGGGTAGAGTACGGGCGACGTGAAAGCTACCTCGGAGGAGGTAAAGCAATGAAGAGCGTATGTATCGCGAGAGAGGAGGTGTGGGCATGCTGAGAGCGTCCATACCATCAATGCGTATGATCGCGTTGTTCGCGGGATTGCTTGCGATGTTGGCCACCCTGCTCCTCGCGCCTGCAGCACAGCGGGCGCAGGCATCTCACGGCGGTCCACTGCCCGTACGCGGCGTGCTCGAGGACGGCGGCACGTTCCGCGGGACCGTGAGCAACCTACATGCCACCACGAATGATGCCGGCGACCTCGTTGTCCGCGGCGTATTGAACGGACGGGCCGTTTCAGCGGACGGTGAAACCGGTCGCGTCGTTAACGAGGCATTTCGCACCACGGTCAGCCGTGCCGAGATCACCCAGAGCACCTGTGACATATTGACGCTCAACCTCGGCCCGCTGCATCTGGACGTTCTGGGCTTGGTGGTGGACCTTAACCGTGTGATCCTCACCATCACCGCAGAGCAAGGGCCGGGCAACCTTCTCGGCAACCTCCTGTGCGCTGTTGCGGGACTGCTTGACAGCGGCCTGCCTCTTGGCACCATCGGGGATGCGCTCGCGAACCTCTTGAACGAGATCTTCGGCCTGCTCGGATAGGCAAGAGCAGGATAAGGCTAGGCAAGCAAGAAGCCCCCGGTCGAATACCGGGGGCTTCTCCTTTCTTCTGGAGCAGCTTCCCGGTACCGAGCAGCGGTCCGGCTCAGGCAAGCGACTTCTGTAACCCTCGCAGGGGCGAGAAGCTCATACCCCAAGTGGCGGGTCGGCTTGCCTTTGTGACGTGAAAGCAGCTGAAGAGCGAAAAAGCGCAGCTTCGCCGACCCGCCCTGTCATCATACGCTAACAATAGTTGGCTTGGCACATCTCTGGGACGAATTGCCCAAAAATCCGCCCGAGAAGGCGAAAAAAGCCTTCTTCTCCGGCTCCGGAGATCAGAAAAAGCGCTTGAGCAACCCGATGGCACCCTGCTTCCAGGGGACTCGGTGCGAGACGCCAGAAGCGTTCTCGAACCGTTTGCGGTTCTCGAGGTACCACCGGAAGTTCCGGAGCAGCGCCTCCTTGTTCGAGTACTTCGGCGCGAAACCGAGTTCCCTTTGTGCCTTCTCTATCGAGACGAAGGAGTCTTTGGAGGCAGTTTCGTAGACCCACTTGTAGAGCGGAGAGAGTTTCAGTTTGTCGAGCAATCTCAGGCCCCAGATCGCCGGTGCCGCCGGGAAGCCGACGACCTTCTTGCCGTGCCCGGCGTAGTCGAGGACGGCCTGGTAGTCCTCCTTCATCGTGGTGAACCGTTTAGCTCCGATGTTGAAGGTGTCGTTGACCTTCTCTTCCGGCAGCGCCAGGCACAGTGCGATGGCGTCGCAGAGGTCTTCCACGTCGAGGAGCTGGTAGCGGTTGTCACCGCTCCCGATCATCGGGAAGTTGTGCCCCGTGTACGCCCAGTCGTAGAGCAGCGCGAAGACCCCGAGCCGCTCCGGCCCGACGAACGACTTCGGACGGATTATAGGTACGACGAGACCTCTGGCGCGGTACTCGAGGCAGATCATCTCCGCCTGTATCTTCGCCTGCCCGTACGGACCGACGCCCTCCAGCCTGTCTGTCTCGTAGAGCGGGTGGTGGTCCGGTATCCCGTAGACCGCCGTCGAGGAGACGTGTACGACCCGCTTCACCCCGCGGCGCAGGGCCGCGTCGAGCACGTTGCGCGTGCCCTCGACGTCGGTGGTGTAGATGTCCTCGGGGCTGTAGAGGGGGAGCGCGGCGGCGGTGTGGACGACGAAATCCACGCCCTCCATCGCCCTATCCAGGAGGGCCTTGTCGCGGATGTCGCCCTTGATGATCTCCACGCGGTCCCTCTCCGGATAGTCGAACTCCTCCACGTCGAGGGAGGCGAGCGCGTAGCCCCTGGTGGCCAGGTGCCGTATGAGGTTGATCCCCAGAAACCCGGCGCCACCGGTAATGAGTACTCTCTGTCGGTCCATGGAAAGGTCGTCTCCTCGTGCGTTGCCCGTGCGATGATGGTTCGCGCAAACGGCGCGCATTGTAGCATGCAAGGCCGGGAGCCGACGGGACGAAGTCTCGCGTCCGGGTAAACTTGATCCCGAGAAGGGGCGGACGAGAAGCAGAGCTTCGAGGAGGAGCCAATGGCTGGAGGATCGGAACACCGGGAAGCGGGGGAGCGGCTCATCGGCAGTCACCTCCGGGCGGCGCACGAGAGGTTCCAGGGCGAGCGCCAGCTCGCGCAGTACGTCGCGCGGCTGGACCTCGGCGAATGCGCAAGAATCCTGGAGGCCAGCCCCACGAGCCTGGCTTCCCTGGCCGCGCTGCGTGACGAGTGCCGGGTCGAGGCGGACGAGAAGCGGAGCTTCGAGGAGGTCATCCGCACCTGGACCCTCCAGGTCCTCTCGGGGCTGGAGGGCGGATAGATCTATGCGGGCGATGGTATTGGAGTCTGTCGGACAGCCGCTGCGGGCCTCCGAGGTCCCGGAGCCGGAGCCGGGGCCGGAGGAGGTGCTGTTGCACGTCCACGTCTGCGCCGTGTGCCGGACCGACCTGCACGTCGTGGACGGCGAGCTCCCGGACCCGAAGCTCCCCCTGATCCCCGGCCACCAGATAATCGGCACTGTGGAGAAGCTCGGAGACCTCGTGGACCGGTTCGCGGTGGGCGATCGAGTCGGCGTGCCCTGGCTCGGCCACACCGACGGCACCTGCCGCTACTGCCTCACGGGCAGGGAGAACCTCTGCGACGATGCCCGGTTCACCGGGTACCAGATAGACGGCGGCTACGCAGAATATGTTGCCGCAGATCACCGCTTCTGCTTCCCCATACCCGAGGGGTATCCGGATCTCCACGCCGCGCCGCTTCTGTGCGCGGGTTTGATCGGCTACCGCGCACTCCGCATGGCCGGCGACGCCGAACGCCTCGGGCTCTACGGCTTCGGGGCCTCCGCCCACATGATCGCCCAGGTCTCCGCCCATCAGGGCCGCAAAGTCTTCGCCTTCACGAGCCCCGGTAACGAAGCGGGCCAGCGGTTCGCTCTCGGGCTCGGGGCCGCGTGGGCCGGGGGCTCGGATCAGGGGCCCCCGGAGGAACTGGACGCGGCCATCATCTTCGCGCCCGTCGGCGCGCTGGTGCCGGTGGCGCTGCGGGCCGTCGCCAAAGGCGGCGTGGTCGTGTGCGCCGGCATCCACATGAGCGACATACCCTCCTTCCCCTACGAGATCCTCTGGGGCGAGCGCTCTCTCCGCTCGGTCGCCAACCTCATGCGCCGGGACGGCGAGGAGTTCCTGGCCCTGGCTCCCCGGGTGCCCGTCCGCACAGAGGTCGTACCCTTCCCGCTCGGAGAGGCCAACGAGGCGCTCGACGCCCTGCGCGGGGGCAGGATTCGGGGCGCAGCCGTGCTGACGGTTGGGTAGAAGAGGCACGGGATCCTGCGGGCGAGCACAATGAGGGTGAGAAGCAGTGTTTTCTTACAGCCGTCACGAGGTGGTCTTCGTTTGTTAGTGGGTACCGTTGTGGGGTCGTTGTGCGGGCCACCGCGACCGCAGTAGCCAGATGAGCGCCGCACCGTGGACCGTACCCACGACGGCCCCGGTCGCGGCGAGGGTAAGGATTATGAGCCCGGCGGTTCCAGGGTCTATTTCCCCCGGCCGGTACGGAGGTCACGCCGACGAACACGACAACCATCCCGAGTGCCCAGGCGAGGGCGTTCGCCGGCATCCACAGCGAGGCTCTCCGCACGTGTCGGCGCAGCACCAGCCACTGCGCGAAACCGAGCACCGGGCCCAGCAGGAGGCCCATGAGGAAGGCCAGGCCGTAGATAACTGCGGCGCTCGGCTCGTCCACGGGCGTCTGTGTCCCCGCGTCCGTCCTGACGTTTATGAGGGTGCTGGGGATCATACCGAGGGTCCAGGCCAGGAACGCGCCGGCGGCGGTGGCCAGCACCCAAGCCCTCCAGCGCGTCTCCGGCAACGGGCGGCGCAGCACTAGCCACTGTGCGGTACCAACCACCGTCCCCTCGAGGAAGGTGCCCGCCAGGATCGCGCTGCCAGCGAGGAGCAGGTTCGCGACGACTCCCCGCTGCGCCCCGAGCGTGGTGACGAGCCCCACCCCGGCCAACGCGGTCGCGCCCAGCCCCACCGCTTCGCCTACACAGTTGGCGAGGACCCACCGGAGCCACAGGTCCCAGGAAGGACGTTTGCCCGACACGCTCGTCTCCCATCTACCGTTGCGCTGTTACAAGGTCTTTGACCCGGACCAGGGCGTTGGTCCGGGCGACCCTGGCTAGAGCCTCCGGGTCCTCGGGCTGGCCGTCCGCGTCGACCCCGGAGTATCTCCGGTAGCCCGCTGCACGACGGTGAGGAGCCCACCCTCGGCGGCGTCACCCTCGAACGCCTCCCCGACGCCCTCCATCTCTCGCCCGCGCACGCGAACCTTGACCGGGGCACCTCCGCGGAGGTTCCTCCACCAGAAGTGGTCGTAGAGCCTCTGCCACCGCATGTGGACCCTCCTATCCCGCAAGCGTTACCCGCGTGGGTGTCCTCCGGCAGCCTCCTACCCGGGAACGGGTCCGCGACGCTCCCCAGTCTCGCCGCTGGGCTGCTCGCTCGGCAACCTCCGCTCCTCCGTGAGTACGCCGTCGCTTTGCGTGCTCGTCTCTCTGACCCCGAAGTCAAAGACGAGCCGGGCGTCCACCTTCCCGCTCTCGATCTCCTCGAAGGCGTCGTTGACGGACTCCAGCCGGCGCTCTTCGTGGACGACCCTGGTGCGGCCGAGCGCGTGCAGCTCGAAGACCTCCGCGAGGTCCACGCGCGTGCCAACTATGGAGCCGACGACCTTGATGCCGTTCAGCACGGTCTCGAAGATCGGGAGCTGGACGTAATTATCCGCCGGCAGCCCCACGAAAACGAGCGTCCCACCCCGCCTCAAGGAGCCGTAGGCCTGCTCGAAAGCCCGCGGGGAGACGGCTGTAGCTATGGCCGCGTCGGCGCCGCCGAGCTTCTTGATCTCGTCTACGGGATCCTGGCTGCGGGCGTTTACAGCGTAGTCGGCGCCGAGCGTCTTCGCCAGCTCCAATTTGTCGTCGAAGAGGTCCACCGCGACCACCGCCGCGCCCGCGATCCTGGCGTACTGCACGGCCAGGTGCCCTAGCCCCCCGATCCCGAACACCGCCACGAGGTCCGAGGGCCGTGTCCCCGAGACCTTGATCGCCTTGTAGGTGGTTAAGCCCGCGCAGGTTAGCGGAGCAGCTTCCAAGGCGCTCACGCCTTCCGGCACGCGACCCACGTACTTGGCGAAGCCCTTGGCGTACTCGGCGTAGGACCCGTCGATGACGTATCCGGTGTTCAACTGGTGCTCGCAGAGCGTCTCCCAGCCGGAGGCGCAGTACTCGCAGGCCCCGCAGGCGTAGCCGAGCCAGGGTATCGCCACCCGCTCGCCCACCTCGACCTCCGTCACGCCGGAGCCGACACTCTCCACGATGCCGACGCCTTCGTGCCCGGGGATCAAGGGCAACTTGGGCTTTACGGGCCAGTCGCCGTGGGCCGCGTGGATGTCGGTGTGGCATAGACCCGAAGCCTCGATCTTGACCAAGATCTCGCCCGCCCCGGGTTCGGGCTTGGGCAACTCCTCGATCCGTAGAGGTTCCTCGAAGTCGTGGACGACCGCCGCTCTCATGTGCTCTCTCCTTGCTGGTCGGGTTCGTGACGCAAGTCCAATCTAGCGCGACGCAAGCCGCCTGCCGTGAGCAAGACTGATGGTTTCGCTGATGTAAATTGACCATATCGAGCCTGGGTGCTCGCCCTCGCGGCGTGGGAAAAGCGTCTGGCCCCGGGGCGCCACGGTGTCATCATCCCAAGAGATTCCAGCGTGCGCGTTCTTCGCAGGGTAGGGAACGGCCCGTGATCCCACCGGTACGTCTTGACCGCACTGGCCGGGCCTGTATCATTTGTATGCGTGGCATGAACGGCAGGGGAGACCCGGGCCGTTTCGATAACCCGGCTCCGCGCTCCGCAGGTGGGCTTGGTCGTTCGCGCGGATGCGGACCAGAGGTGGGTGGATGACCGATTCTCCGCGCTACGACACCGGGCTTACGCCGACGGAGCAGGATCCGGACGGGACGCCCCAAACAGCCGAAGACGAGCTCAGGGCGCGGGTGCGCCAGCAGGAGGCTACGGGCAGGCTCGGGTTGGCGGCGCTCCTGGGCACGGACATGGCCGCGCTTATGGACCAGGCGGCGGGCGTGATCGCCGAGGTGCTCTCGGTCGAGTACTCCGAGATTCTGGAACTGCTTGCGGACGGCACGGGTCTCCTGCTACGGGCAGGCGTGGGCTGGAGCGAAGGGCTCGTGGGGCAGGCCACCGTCGGGACGAACCTCGAGTCCCAGGCGGGGTACACCCTCATCTCCAGGGGACCCGTGATCGTGGAGGACCTGCGCGAAGAGAGGCGCTTCGAAGGTCCGCCGCTCCTGAGCGAGCACGGCGTGGTGAGCGGCATCAGCGCCACCATCTACGTCCACGGGCACGCCTACGGCGTCCTGGGGGCGCACACGGCGAAGAAGCGGTCCTTCACCGAGGATGAAGTCCTGTTCCTGCAAGAGGTCGCCGACGTGCTCGGCGTGGCCATCGAACGCAAGCAGGCCGACCGCGACAAGGAGAGCCTGCTCGGCGAGCGCACGCGGTGGGCCGCCGCCGCCGAGCGCCGCTTCACTTTCCTCGCCGAGGCCAGCGCGCTCCTCTCAGCCTCCATCGACTACTCGACCGTGCTCGCCACCGCGGTGCGCCTGACGGTCCCCGCCCTCGCCGACCTGTGCTTCGTGGACGTCGTCGAGGAGGCAGAAGGTTCCGTCACCCGGTTCGCGCTCGCCTACCCCGATCCGGAGGACGTGGCAGTGGCGCGCGAGTTGCAGAGCAGTTACCGGTTCGACCCGGGCAGACCGCACGGCACCGCGAAAGTGTACAGGACCGGCACCCCGGAGCTCATCCCGGAGGTGAACGAGGAGATCTTGGGAGACATAGCCCGAACCCCCGAACACCTCGACGTGCTGCGCCGCCTCAACCCGAGATCCTACGTGTGCGTGCCGCTCCGGATCGCGGGCCGTACGCTGGGCGCCATGGGGCTGGTCTCCTCGGAGCTGGGCAGCTACGGAGCCGACGACGTGGCGCTGGTCGAGGGGCTGGCCCACTGTACTGCGCTCGCGCTGGACAACGCCCGCCACCGCGTCTCCGAAGCGGAGCTCGTGCGGGAGCTGGTCCGGCGTGCGAGGGAAGAGCGGCGCGTGATCGCCTCGCCGAGACATCGGGAGGCCCCACCCATCACGCCCCGCCAGATGGAGGTGCTACAGATGCTCGCCGCGGGCCGGTCCACCCGGGAGATAGGAGGTGAGCTCTACCTCTCCGAGGCCACCGTGCGCAACCACATCCGCGGGCTCTTGCAGGCGTTCGGCGCCCACTCACAGCTCGAGGTACTGGCCCGCGCCCGCGAGCTGGGCGTCCTCCCTTAGGACTCTTAGAAGCCGCTCAGCGGATCAGGAACTGAAAGGCCACCATCGCCGCGACGGAGAGCGCCACGACGACGGCGACCGTGTCGTGGGAGGCCTCTTCCAGGGCGTCGGGCACGAGCTCGGAGAAGACCATCCAGATCATCGCTCCCGCCGCGAAGCCGAGCCCGATCGGCAACAGGGGCCCGAAGAACGCCACGAAGAGGAAGGCCGGTACGGCCATCAGCGGTTGGGGCAGGCTCGAGAAGACGCTCCAGAAGGCGGCGCGCCGCACGCCCACGCCGCGGGGTACGAGGACCAGGCTGATCGCGAGCCCCTCCGGGACGTTGTGGACCGCGAGGGCGACGGCTATGAACAACCCGAGGGCCTCGCCGCCGCCGAACGAGACCCCGATCGCCACCCCTCGGTGAACGAGTGGAGCGTCATGACCCCGACCATGAGCAGCGCCTTGCGGGCGTCGAGCGCGCCCATGCCGGCGAAGACGGCCGGGTGTTCTTCGTACTGGATCACCCTCCGGGAAAGGACGACGAAGAGGAGCCCGAGCATCATCCCGAGCACGGTGCGCCACAGCCCGTAGGTCACGCCCTCGTAGACGAGACCGAAGCTCGCCGCGAGCATCAGGCCGGCGGCAAGGGCGTTCGAGACCCCGAGCCAGCTCCGGGTGGGGTTCTTGAACAGGATGAAGGGCAGCGCCCCCAGTCCGGTCGCCCCCGCCGTGAGGAGCGCGAAGAGAAAGACCCGTACGGACTCGGTCATTCCTGAAGACTACAGCCACCCGAGACCGGTTGCGCTATCGATCTGCTCTCGCAGACTTAGTGCGGCGCCCGGCTCACTCCGACTTTTCGAAGACCAGCCACGATCCCTTGAGGCCGCTGCTAATTGCTTCGCCGCCCCTGCGGGGAACCACACTCACGAGTCGGTCGCCCGCGCGGGCGAAGTCCTCCAGCGTCTCGATCACCTCTTCGCGGTGCAAAACGAAGACCACCCGATGCTGCTTGGTGAGCTCCTCGATGGACTCGCGCCGTTCCTCCTCGGCCCCCACAGCCTCCGCCAGCAGTCGCTCCCTCTCCGCGGCCTCGGCCCACAGCCTGTCCCTGTTGGCGTCGGCCTCGTAGTGGCGGGCGGCATCCCGACTGCGCCAGTTCTCCACGTGCTCCTCGATCCGCTGCAGGATCCTCTCCATCGCCGATGTGCGGTGTTCACCCATGCTCTACCTCCTTCGTTCGGCCGCCCTCTCGACACTCTTCAGCCAACCATCAAACCGCCGATCGACCCCAGCCTTCCGTCCGACCTTTCATGGCCCGGCGCTCTACTTGACCCTCGCGCTCTGGTCGGCGCCTCTGAGGCGGCGACCGCCGAACGCTGTCCCGGGGTAGCCGGGGACGCCTATTGCCGGCAGTAACCACCTGTCCAGGCCCCACCAGCCGGCCACACGCCAGGCCAGGACCAGCAGGATGCCCACTATGGCCATCACGGGGTTGGCGCCCGCAGTCCCGGCAAATAGGAAGCTGGCGTTCATAAAGACGCCGAAGAAGGCGGCTATGCCGGTAAAGGCCCCGAGGATGAGGGCGAGGCCAACCAGGGTCTCTCCGAAGATCACCAGGTAGGAGAACAAAGCCGCGTTCGGCACCACCACGTTCTCGAGGAACGAGGCGTACCAGCCCGTCACCTGGGGGTGCTCGCCTCCGGTCTGGGCCATGGCGCCCTGGGCGAAGCCCTGAACTGCCCCACCGGCGCCCTTGCCTACCCAACCGTCCTCGGTCCACTTGCCCCATGCGGCGTGCAGCCACTCGTAGCCGAGCCAGATCCTAAAGACCAGCCACACGGGGGCCATGCGCCTATCGGCGAACAGGAAGCGGGTCATGTTGGGTTCGGGTATCTCCGAACCTCTGTTGAGGGTCGTGCCCGCGCTCACTACTCCTCCTTCGGGTAGCTTTATTCTGACCTGACTCTATCAAGAGGCAACACGTTTGACCTGACCACTATGCGCCATTTGTCTGGTCAGGATTGACCAATCGGGGCCAAACTAGCACCGGCGCACAGTGTGGGTTGGTGTTCCTGGCGGGGCTTGTCAGCCGGCAGCTCCGTTCTACCTCTCCAGGCCCTATTCTCTGCTACCCATGATGGCGCACTCATGCCCAGACCTCGTTTGCTTCCTCCAAGCTGCGCCTCTCATCGGACCTGGTTCCTGATCTACCACACTCCGAGTCATGGATCACCGAGGCTCTCATGACGCCACCCTCTCAAGGATGTCTTCGGCGTAGCTGGGAGCGGAGCATCTCCGCGACGCTGGTGTCGTACTCCTTGGTGAGCAGATACGCTAGAGCCAACGCCATGATCGGGTTGCCCAGCGTCCATATGCCTAGCGGCGATATCCCGACGAGGAAGTCGATGCCACCGATGAGCCCCCACTTTGCGTGCCGCTCCTTGCTAAGCATTATGAGCGCGAGGGTTACCTCGTAGGCCGCGGCCAGCAACCCGAACAAAGGCGGAGCCGGCTCGACGCCTAGAGACCAGACCGTGGCTCGGGCCGTTGGCCGCCGCCTGGGTTATTAGCCCCTTCGAGTTCTCCCGCCGAAAGCGCCCAGAACAGGAGAGCCAGCACCGAGCAAGAACCCGAAGTCATACCAGTTTCCACTCCTCGCAGCGTTGTAGAAGGGAAACTGCTCCCAGCCGCCGAATACGTGGACGATAAGGACGATCCAGGCCGTAAGGCCGTTCCAAAATCCCCACAATAGGTCGTGCCACCACACGATGATTCCCTCCTTCAAGACCGATGCAGCTTGACCTCTTCTTTCGAGACGCCCCGCCCTACCTGGAAAAGCCTTCGGGCAATCAAGATGTTCCAATTCGCCAAAAACAGGACGACAGAAAGGATCGAGAGCAAGATGCCTGTCTCCGGCACATAAAGGCCCCAATTGAGAATGGCTGCCAGAAGTCCCATGTAAGCGGTTACTCTACCGAAGATATTGCTCTGCAGCATGACGACCGGGACTATCAGAAAGTAAATGCTGAAGATGTTGTAACTAACGTGGAAAGCAGTGCCATTGAAGGTAGCCCACATCGCCTCGCCGGCTGCCAGGAACATAGCTCTCTGCGCATCTGTTGTTGCGGCCGCGTACTGGTTGCTGAGGTAAAGCATCTCGAAGGCCGGTCTCGCCACGATGAGGGCTACAGCCTCCACCAGGCCAAGGGCTAAAGCGAGTGCCATGAGAGATTCATTGACCCTTCTCTCAGGACGATGTAGAGGGCGAGAGTCGTCGTGATCCCAAGAGCAGCGTTGACAACGAACAGGAGTTCAAAAGCCAGGAGTCCTGCGAGCTCATTGCTCTGATACAAGGTGAACCAGCCGATCGCGGAGTCAGGTTGCCCCCATGCGATGAAGACGATGAGCTGGATCGGGATAATCACTACGGCGAACAGGTCAGCCGGCCTGTAACACCAGAAGCGCCGCGAAAAGCTACTTCGACAAAGTCATCACCTCCTGTTGGTCACACCGTGGATCAGCATCGCCGGCTCTGCGACCCAGAAGTTGCCGAGACGATGACCTTGCCTGGGACTCCCTGAACCATCTTGTTTTCGTCCCCCTCGGACAGCGGTCCGGCTAAAGACCACAGCCAGCAGCAAACAGGCAACGGGAAATATCACCGCGTAGCCCGCTTCTCCTACCCTCCTGTTGGACCGCTTACCTGACGCACCCGCCAGGCCGCGGCAAAGAACCGCACGGTCCCCCCGGCGAGCAGAGATTGCCCCAACCCGGTCATGGGTTTCTCCCCTTCTCCGCCCGCTCCTTGATGCCTTTAAGCATCCTTCGCTCCATCACGAAATGGGGGATCTCGATGGTCAGCAGATAGTAGAGCAGCACGCCCAAGCGCCGCGGCGTGCGCGAGCGGAGGATCACCTGCGTGCTATGTTCGTCGATCGGTTCTACGGCGAAGACGCCCCAGCCTTCCAGCACCATCGCCGTGCCCGGCTCGAAGGCCGCAACTTTGGGCCCGATGGCGGGATGGAGAAACACGATCTCCCCCACGTCCCGGTGCTGCCACTCGGGGTGGACGCGATCCGCATTGTGCATCTGGGCGCCGGCCAGGTTCTCGAGCCACTCGTAGGAGTAGAACCCTCCCCTGTCCTGCCCTACTTGCGCGAGCCACGGCCATACCTTCCCGGCGGGCGCCTCTACGGTGATGGCCCGCGTGGACTCGATCCCGGGCTCGG
>Ga0126313_10000279_pt1 | contig 23622 bp, 24 predicted proteins | sample Plot105A_FD_89954 | JGI IMG/M metagenome (GOLD analysis project Ga0126313, IMG submission 89954) | Serpentine soil microbial communities from UC McLaughlin Reserve, CA, USA - Plot105A | ecosystem: Environmental > Terrestrial > Soil > Grasslands | place: USA: UC McLaughlin Reserve, Lake County...
CTGCCGCAGCTCGACCTGTGCGTCTCGCTCGACCTCTACGTCAACGAGACGAACGCGTACGCCGACTACGTCCTGCCCGCGACGACGATGTACGAGCGCGCCGACTTCCCGCTGCCGTTCCAGACCTACCTGACGACGCCGTTCCGCCAAGCGACCGAGGCGGTCGTGCCGCCGGCCGGCGAGGCGCGCGAGGAGTGGGAGACGATCGACGTGCTGATGCGCGCGCTCGCCCGCCGCTCGCGCGGGCTCGGCGCGCTGCAGCTCGTGCGGCGCGGGCTCCGTCTGATTGGCAGGCGGCTGGAACCGCAGCTGCTGCTCGACCTCGTCGTGCGGCTCGCCGAGGGCGGTGACCGGCTCGGCCTCAAGCCCGGCGGGCTCACGCTCAAGCGTCTGAACGAGGAGCACCCGCACGGCAAGGTGCTGCGCCCGCACCTGCGCGGCGGGGTCCTGGGGCGCGTGTCGCTGCACCGCGACCGCCGCGTCGCGCTCGACCACCCGGCGATCGCCGAGGAGGTCACCGACCTGCGGGCGCGCGCGGCCTCGGGCGCGGACGACGACTTCCCGCTGCGCCTGATCGGGATGCGCGAGCTGCGCTCGGAGAACTCGTGGATGCACAACGCGCCGCTGCTGCTGCGCGGCGGGCGCAGACAGTGCGCGCGGATGCACCCGGAGGACGCGGTCGCACTCGGGATCGAGGAGGACGCGACGGTCCGGCTGGCCACTCGCCACGGCGCGATCGAGCTGCCGGTCGCGCTGACCGACGACCTCAAGCCGGGCGTCGTCGCGGTCCCGCACGGCTGGGGCCACAAGGGCACCGGCGGCTGGAGAAAGGCGAATGCCGCCGCACGCGGCGGAGGCGTCAACGTGAACCTGCTGATGTCCTCCGAGCCCGAGGACCTCGAGCGGCTCGCCGGCATGGCGATCCTCAACGGCGTGCCGGTGCGGGCGGAGGCGGTCGCGCAGACGGCCGAGGCGATCGCGGCCGAGGCGCCGGCATGAGCGCCACGGCACAGGCGCCGGCTGCGCCCATGTCGCAGGCGGGTGCCACTCGCTCCGGTCTCCCACCCGGCCCACGCGACCCCGCCGCACTCAACATGCTGCGCCTCACACAGCGCCCGCTCGAGACGCTGCTCGGCTGGCACGCGCGCTACGGCGACTGCTTCACCGTCCGCTATCCGGTCTTCGGCACGGGCGTCTACGTCGCCGACCCGCAGGCGATCAGAGAGCTCCACACCGGCGACCAGTCGGACCTGCGCGCCGGCGAGGCGAACGCGCCGCTCGGCGCCGTCCTCGGCCAGCGCTCCGTGCTCGTGCTCGACGGCGCGGAGCACCTGCGCCAGCGCCGGCTGCTGCTGCCGCCGTTCCAGGGTTCGGCGGTCACCGCCTTCCGCACCGTCATCCGCGACGTCGCCGCGCGCGAGGTCGCGAGCTGGCGCGCGGGTGACCGCCTCGTGCTGCGCGACCGCATGCGCGCGCTCACGTTCGACGTGATCGCGCGCGCCGTCTTCGGCGTCGACGACCGCGCGCGGATCGAGCGCCTGCGCCACGCGCTCAGCCGGGTGATCGACAGCCAGGTCGTGTTCCTGCTGCCGAACGCGTTGCAGCGCGACCTCGGCCCGCTCAGTCCCGGCGGTCGGGTGACGCGCCGCCTGCGCGCGGCCGACGCGCTGCTGTACGAGGAGATCGCGCGGCGGCGCAGCGCGTCGGACCTCGAGGAGCGCACCGACGTGCTGTCGCTGCTGCTGCGCGCCCGCGACGAGGACGGCGAGCCGATGACCGACGTCGAGCTGCGCGACGAGCTGATGACGATGCTGCTGGCCGGGCATGAGACGACGGCGACCGGGCTCGCGTTCGCGTTCGACCTGCTGCTGCGCCACCCCGCGACGCTCGCACGGCTGCGCGACGAGCTGACCGCGAAGGACGGCGGGGACGCCTACCTCGACGCGATCGTCACCGAGACGTTGCGCCTGCGGCCGATCATCGACGCCAACCAGCGTCACCTCACCAAGCCGCGCACCGTCGCCGGCTGGGAGCTGCCGGCGGGGATAGCCGTCTATCCGGCGATCGCCGTCGTCCACCGCCGCGAGGACCTCTATCCGCAGTCCGGCCAGTTCCGCCCCGAGCGCTTCCTCGACGGCAAGGCCGAGTCGTATGCCTGGCTGCCGTTCGGCGGCGGCATCCGCCGCTGCATCGGCGCGGCACTCGCGCAGGCGGAGATGGCCGAGGTGATCCGCACGGTCGTGCTCGCCACCGAGCTGCGCCCGCTGCGCGAGCGGCCCGACCCGGTCGTGATGCGCGGCATCACGCTCGTGCCGCGCTACGGCGTGCCGGTCGAAGTCGTACGCGCGGGGTAGCCGGCGGACAACGACGCCGTACGGCTTTGTCCGGCGCGCACGAGGCGCGACGCGCACGCGCAGGGAAGACTTCGGTCCGTGACGTCCACCCGCGGGCAGGCGCTGTGGCACCCCTTCGCCGACATGGGCGCCGTCGAGGGCTCGCCGTTCGTGCTCGAACGAGCGCAGGACGTGTGGGTCTGGGACGAGCACGGCCGCCGTTACCTCGACGCGACCGCCTCGCTGTGGTGCGCGAACGTCGGCCACGGTCGACCCGAGATCGCCGAGGCGGTCGAGCGCCAGCTGCGCACGCTCGACACCTACTCGATCTTCAGCGACTTCGCGAACGGACCGGCGCTCGACCTCGCCGACCGGCTCGCTGCACTTGCGCCGACGCCGGGCTCGCGCGTCTTCCTCGGCTCCGGTGGCGGCGACGCGATCGACACGGCCGCGAAGCTCGTGCGCGCGCACTTCCAGCTGGCAGGCGAGCATGACCGCGTCCACCTGATCACGCGCGAGCACGGCTACCACGGCACGCACGGCTTCGGCACGAGCGTCGGCGGGATCGAGCCGAACCTGACGAACTGGGGTCCGCTCGTGCCCGACGTCTCGCGCGTGCCGTACGACAGTGTCGACGCGCTGGTGACGGAGATCGAGCGCATCGGCCCCGAGCGCGTCGCCGGCTTCTTCTGCGAGCCGGTGATCGGCGCCGGCGGTGTCCGGCTGCCGCCGGAGGGCTATGTCGATGGCATCGCGGACGTCTGCTCGCGCTACGGCGTGCTGTTCGTCGCCGACTGCGTCATCAGCGCCTTCGGCCGCCTCGGCACGTGGCTCGGGGTCGACCGCTGGCCCGGGGTGCAGCCGGATCTCATCACGCTCGCGAAGGGGATCAGCGGCGGCACGCTGCCCGTCGGCGCGGTACTCGTCGCGCCGCACGTTGCGGCGCCGTTCTTCACCGGCGAGCCGGGCGCGCCCGTGCTGCGCCACGGTCCGACGTACGCCGGCCATCCCACCTGCTGCGCCGCGGCGCTCGCCACGCTCGAGATCTACGAGCGGGACGGGCTGATCGAGCGCGGCCGCACGCTCGAGGGTCCGCTGGAGCGCGCGCTGCGACCGCTGGAGTCGCACCCGCTTGTGAGCGAGGTGCGCGCCGGGCTCGGTCTGCTCGGCGCGGTCGAGCTGAGCGAGGACGCGCGCGCCGCCGACCCGAACGCCGTCACGCGCCTGGCGCTCGCGTGCCGTGAGCAGGGCCTGCTCGTGCGCACGCTCGCGACCGGCGTCGCCGTCTCGCCGCCGCTGACGATCTCCGAGGAGCAGATCGCCGCGATCGGCGCGGGCATCTCCGAAGGGCTCGCCGCGCTCGAGCGCGCACCGCTGGGCGGGTGAGTCGCTTCCCGCCAGCGGCTTGCGCCAAGGTGGTGCCCGCAGGGATAGCCTTGGTGGCGTGAGCGACGCGCACGAAGACGGTCCGGCGATCTCCTACCTCGCGCTGCGGCGCGGGACGCCCGTGCGCGGCAGCGACGGCGCCGACGTCGGCCGCGTGCGGCGCGTGCAGAACAACGCGCGCGAGCACATCTTCGACGGCATCGTCGTCGAGACGCACAAGGGTCGGCGCTTCGTCGACGCGCCCGAGGTCGCCCACATCGCCGAGCGCCGGGTGACGCTGACGATCACCGCCGACGAGGTCCTCGCCTCCCCGCCACCACCGTCCCGCATGCGCGAGCGCCTCGACCAGATGACGCTCGTCCGCCGCGCCAAGCGCGAGCTGCGGAACCGCTGAGCGGCGCGTCGTCGTCAGGTCTGTGCCGCGACCAAGCGACAGCTTCAACCCGCAAGTCTTTCCCGGTTTCGCCGGGTTTCGCGACTGCAAGAAGAAGCAGTCGAGGCCCTAGAATGAAGCCGTCATGACCGGACGCTGCCGTGACTTCCCAGGGCCTGCCGAGCCTGTCATCGCCACGAGCGTTGGCTGGGTTCCGCTCGACGAGCCTCATGCAGCGCATCTCGCCGTCTCCGGGATGCTGCTGGCCTGCAGTCCCGAGCACGTCGAACAGCTTCACCGGGAAAGCATGAGCCTGCTTCCATCAGCCGGGCCGATGGACCAGCAGTTCCGAGCGGCACCCTAGTGGCATTGACGGCTGCGGCTCGCCAGCGTACCGCGCAGACTGTCACTCACCGCCCCGCCAGCAGATCCGCCGCCCGCGCGAACCCGCTCGTCCGCGCGCTGCCTGACATCGCCTCGCGCCGGTCGGCCACGCGGTAGAGCCCCCACACCGCGCTTGCGCCGAGCCAGCGGAGCGGCTCGGGCTCCCAGCGGCGGGCGGTGTGGCCAACCCACGGCAGCCGCGTCAGCTCGGTGTCCTCGCCGAGCACGAGGTCGCGCAGCGTGCGGCCGGCGAGGTTCGCGGCGCCGAGGCCGTTGCCGACGTAGCCGCCGGCGAAGCCGATCCCCCTCGCGCGGTCGAACCGCACGGCCGGCTGCCAGTCGCGTGCGACACCGAGCACGCCGCACCAGGCGTGGTCGATCGCGGCGCTGGCCGTGGCGGGGAAGAGCGTGTGCAGCGTCCGTGCGAGGCCGGAGATCGTGCGCGCCTGCGTGCGGCCATCCCGATCGGTGCGCGAGCCGTAGCGATACGGGACGCCGCGCCCGCCGAGGGCGATCCGTCCGTCGGCGGTTCGCTGCGCATAGACGTACGCGTGCGCGGCGTCGCCGAGCAGCTCGCCGCCGTCCCAGCCGATGGCAGCCCACGTCGCGTCGTCGAGCGGCTCGGTCACGACGATCGCGCTGTTGAGCGGCAGCAGCGTTCGGCGCGCCCCGCGCAGCGAGGGCGTGAAGCCCTCGACGCACGACAGCACGGCGGGAGCACGAACCGTGCCGCGGTCGGTGAGGGCGGTGCCCGGCTGCAGCTCCCGCACCGCCGTCCCCTCGAAGATCCGCACACCGCGCCGCTCGGCCGCCTCCGCCAGGCCATGCACGAGCTTCGCCGGCTGGACCCGCACGCCGTGGGAGCTCCAGGCGCCGCAGCTCGCGCCAGCCACGTGCACACGCGCGGCGAGCGCGTCGGCGTCAAGCGACATGAGATCCGCGTCGTCTCCGTTCCACGCGCGCTCGGCCGCCACCGCCGCTCGCAGCCGCGCCGCCTGCGCTGCCCCGCGCGCCACGCGCAGCACGCCGCCTGCCAGCACGTCGCACGTCATTCCCTCCTCCGCACACACGGTGAGGACGTCCGTGATGCTCTCGCGCAACGCGCGCTCGAGCGCCCGCACCGGCTCCGCTCCATGCGTTCGCACGAGCCGCTCGCGGGGCGCTGCGAACGCGGGCGTCAGCCACCCGCCGTTGCGACCCGACGCGCCGAAGCCGACCCGCTCGCGCTCCAGCACGACGACGTCGAGGTCGGGCCGCGAGCGAGCGAGGTGGTACGCCGTCCACAGCCCGGTGAAGCCGCCGCCGATGACGCACACGTCGGCGTCGAGGTCACCCGGCAGCGGCGCCCGCCGTTGCGGAGCCGGCACGGCGGCCAGCCAGAAGGAGACGTCCCCGTTGCGCCGGGTGAGCGCACTCACACGCTGACCGTAGCCCAGCATCCCCACCAATACACCTTCTACGGTTCGTTTTGAACCGTAGAAGGTCTGGTACCAACCGTAGCCGTGGTGAAAAGTCCCGCAGGTGCCAGCGCCGACGAACCTCGTGGAGCTCGGTCTCGCGGTACGCGCGGTGCGCCGAGACCTCGATCTCTCGCAGGAGGCGCTTGCGCGTCGCGCCGGCCTGCACACCAACCAGGTGGGCCGGCTTGAGCGCGGCACGAATGTGCGCGCAGCCACGCTGCTCGCGGTCGTCGAGGGGCTCGGGGTCGGCCTCGCCGAGTTGGGGCGCGTCTACGACGCGCGACAGTAGGAGCCCCGAGGCAGCCGGGCGGCCCCGCGAGAGGGTGCTCGGGGGCCGCCCGACCTGCTTCGCGTCGAGGTACTCGGGAGGGTCCCCCGACGCTTGCCCACCGGGGGGCCGAGCAGACCCGCGCGTGGGGGACCAGCACGGGGAGCTGCTCGACGCCGGGGGGTGGTCTCCGAGCTTATAGAAACAAACCTAATCAGGTGGAAGTTCCACCCTTACAGGTCTGGTCTACACCAGATATGTAGGGCAGTCTGGCTCACGCATGCCGACACCGCCCGACGAGAAGCTGCTCGCGCTCGGGCGCGCGATCCGCCGCATGCGCCGCGAGCGCGACCTGTCGCAAGAGGCTGTCGCACGGGAAGCGGGCGTGCATCCGAACCAGGTCGGCCGCCTCGAGCGCGGAACCGGCGACGTCTACACCTCGACGATGTTGCGCATCGTCGCCGGGCTCGGCGCGTCGCTGTCGGACGTCGCCCGCGAGTACGACGAGCGGCTGGTCGAGCGGTAGCTCAGACGTCGCGGTCGAGCTTGCGCAGACCGCGCGCGATGTTGCCGTGCAGTGCACGCGCCACCACGGGGGCCAGACCGGGAACGGTGGAGCCGAAGCGAATCCGGTAGTCGAGCTGCGTTCCACCGTCGCCCGCCACGGAGAAGGCCATCGTGCCCTCGTGATCGCGCATCGGACTGCCCTTCGTGATGCGGTAGACGATCCGCTCGTTCGGGACCAGCTCCGTCACGGTCTCCTCGAACGGCAGCAACCCATAGAAGCTCAGCCGCCGGCACGAGCCGACGCCGTTGCGCTCCGCCTCGCCGTCACGCACGCGCTCGATCCGCGTGCCGAACAGTGTCGCGAGGTTCTCATGCTCCGCGAGGTACGCGAAGACGCGCTCGACCGGAGCGCGGAAGTCATGTGTGACGTGGACGTGTGACAGTCGGGGCATCGCGGCGCGCACGTTACCCGGCGGCCGGCAGTGACGCGCTGCATCCGTGCCGTTACTGATTGGGAGAGCCGGTTCTCAACGAGCAAAAGCTGGCCCCACAGCACTCCTCGGCGGTGTTACGGTGAAGCGAGTAGGACCGTTGATTGTTCGAGGTCCGCGGCGCGCTCTCCGTACATCCGCAGAAGTGGAGGTCGGATTAGCCAGCATGCGCCCGAGGGGTCGTGGGGACCATCGCGAACCCCCGGGCTGCGAGTCACCAGATTGCTTCAGAGCTGGCGCCGCCTGTCCCCCCGACGCTCAAGGGCGGCGTCCCGTCGCGACCCATTTCGCCTGAAAAGGCCGCGACGAACGGTGGGCGGGAGAGCGCTCGCGCCCGAAGCGGTCCGGCGTGCCACTCCCGTATTCGCGCCGGGCGGCAGAAGCGTGCAGGGACGCACGGCAGGGACGCTGACGGCCTCGCGCATGGAGCGCGCGCTTCGTGGGTGCCCCGGCTGCACTGCCAGCGCCGGGTGCAGCGGCTGCGCTCTCCCGTCCGCCCCCGGATCGTCAAGGGAAGGGAGCACCATGACAACGCAACTCGTACGCATTCCGCCGAGCCGGCAGAGTCGGCGACCCGAGCGGGCGGTGGCATCACGACCGGGCTTCTCCGACGAGCGCGCAAGCTGGCGCTCACACACGTTCGCCGATGGCGTGCGATCGCTGACGCTCGTGGGTCCGCTCGACGTCGGCCTTGCCGGCCGCCTGTGGACGCGCATCTCGGAGCTGGTCCAGCGTGGCTGCCGGCGGCTGATCGTGGACGCGAGCGCGATCGAGCCGACCGGGGAGGAGCCGGCGCTGCTGGCGGCCGTGTTCGCCGGCCGCTCGGCGAGCTATCAGGCGGTCGTCGTCGCCCCGTCGGGCTCCGCGCTGGTGGATCAGCTCCCGGCTTCGGTCGGTGTCACGCTCTCGCTCTCGGATGCGCGGCGACAGCTTGCGACGGGAACCGTGCGTCACGAGGTGCGCAAGCGCCCGGCGCCCGCAGCGCGCATCTCGGCCGCCGAGCGCCACGCGCTCGCCGTCCGTCAGTCGCTGCGATGGGCTGTGCGTGCCGCGCGCGAGGGCGACTACGAGCGTGCGCTCTCCTGGCTGGCCCTGGTCGAGCGAGTCGACGGAACGCTTCCCGAGGAGTGGAGGTCCGCCCGCGACGTGTGGACCGCCGCGTGGGAGGCACAGGTCGCTCCCGATCCCTGCAAGCCCCGCCCGCGCCCGCGCGGCTGAGTAACGGCATAAGAACCACCGCTCTTATGCCGTTGGCAGGCGAGGCGTAGCCGTTGGCTCAGCCCGCGAACGTCAGCCGCAGCGGCAGCTCGCGCAGGCCGTAGACGCCCTGCACGCCCTCGAAGATCGGCTCGCCGTCGAGCGCGAGCGACTCGACGCGCTCGGCGATCAGGCGCAGGCCCTCCTGCAGCTCGGCTCTCGCAAGGTTCGCGCCGAGGCAGTAGTGAATGCCGGCACCGAAGGTGAGCGGTCTACCGACCACCCCCTTCGAGGGCTGTGCGTCGCGCGCCGCGCCGATGTCGAAGGCATCGCCGTCCGGCATCTCACGGTTCGCGCTGTGGGCGCAGATCAGCAGCACCGTGTCCTTCGGGAACGACACGTCCCGGTACTCGACGTCCTCGGTCAGGATCCGCGCAGTAAACGGGGTGATCGGCTCGTAGCGCAGCGCCTCCTCGACGGCTGCCGGCGCGCGCCCCGCCGGGTCCTCGCGCAGCAGCTCCCACTGGTCCGGGTGCTCTGCCAGCAGTCGCAGCGTGTGTGCGAGCTGCGACTGCGTCGTGTCGATCCCGCCGATCAGCACGTCGAGCACGAGGTTCACCAACTCGACGTCGGACAGGCGGTCGCCGTCCTCGGCGCGCGCCGCGAGCAACTGTGAGATGAGGTCGTCGCGGGGATCGTCGCGCCGTGTGGCGAGCAGCTCGTCGAGGTAGTCGTACAGCTCGACGACGTTGCGCTCGATGCGCGGCCGCTCGGCCATCAGCGTCGGCGCGTCGAACTGCCGCTGCACCCAGTTCGACCACTCGTGCAGCCGCGGCGCGTCCGCCAGCGGCGCGCCCAGCACCGTCGCGATCACCAGCGACGGATACGGCTTCGCGATCGACTGCACGAAGTCGCAGCCGACCTCGCCACCGCCGGCGGCCACCTCGTCGAGCAGCTCCTCCATGAACCTTCGCATCGCAGGTCGCCAGCGCTCCGCCGCGCGCGGCGTGAACGACGGGTTCACCAGGCCGCGCAGCCGCGCATGGTCACCGCCGTTGATGTGCAGGATGTTGCGGCGCATCTCCTCGTAGAGCGGCCCGTCGTCGATCCCGAAGATCTCCGCGATCTTCATGCCGGGGAACTCGGCCGACCGCGATCGCAGGAAATGACCGGCCGCCTCGCGCTCCAGCACGACGTAGCCGAGCGGCGTCTCCGCCAGCCAGTCCTGCGCCCGCAGCTCCCGCATCGTGGCGTGAAAGCGCGGGCCGTGGAGATCGGCGTCGGTGTAGTCGAACGCCGGAAGGGTGAGATCGCTGACGAGGGGCATCGACTGGCTCGCTGGCCAGCCTACTCGCCGCCGCGGTCCCGCCGCTCCAGGCGCTCCTTGCGCGCTTCCTGCTGCTGCTTCGTCAGCTCCTCCTGCTGCTCGATGCGCTGCTTGAGTCGGTCTTCGCGTGCATCCAGCTCGGCCGCGCTCGTCGGACCGAGCTTCGCCGTCACGACGACGATCGCGACGACGACAATGAGCGCCGCCACGAGCAGCGACCCGATCAGTTGGCGAGCCTGCGAGCGATCGTCCATGTCAGCCGACTCCGAGGAAGTCGCCGGCGGAGGCGAGCCAGGTCAGCGCAAGGAGGGCGAAGACGGTCATCCCGAGCAGCGGCAGCAGCCGTCCGAGGCGCCCGCCGCGGCGTACTACGGCGACCTTGCAGGCAAGCGCACCGAGCAATGCGGCGCCGATCACGGCGTGGGCACCCCCGTCGTCATCCCAGCCGTAGGCCGCGAGGCACATCAACGCGACGACGACGATCAGCACCAGCAGCATGTCGCCGATCGCACGGTGCGCACGGGCGGCGGGTCGGGAGTGAAGGAATGGCGGGCGCACGCGCCCATAGGCGATCGCGATCAATGCGAGCTGGTAGACCGCCAGCGCGAGCACCACGCTGGCGAGCACGACCTTCACCTCGGTCGCGTTGCCGCGCGTGAGGCTGTCGACGAGATCTTCCATGCCGAATCTGCCGACGCTACCCGGCGAAGGCGATAAGGTCACCCCGCTCGTTTCCCCCAGAAGGAGGTCCAACGTGAAGGTGATCGGCGTCGGCTTCGGCCGCACTGGAACCATGTCGCTCAAGGCGGCGTTGGAACGGCTTGGTGCGGCGCCTTGCTTCCACATGATCGACCTGATCGTGGGGGAGAGAAAGGACCGCGACCTGCCGTACTGGGTGCGGATCGCGGACGGCGAGGCCGTCGATTGGACGGAGGTCTTCGCCGGCTGGGAGGCGACCGTCGACTGGCCGGCGGCGGCGAAGTGGCGGGAGATCTGCGACGCGTTCCCGGACGCCCCGGTGCTGCTCAACGTGCGCGACTTCGACGGCTGGTACGCGAGCGTCGAGAACACGATCCTCGCGGTCAAGCTGGCCTCGATCGCGGGCGAGATCGAGCCCGACGCGAACCGTCCGCAGCCGCACCCGGCGCTGTGGGGTGCGATCGAGAGACTCATCTGGCAGGGCGACTTCCAGGGCAGATTCCAGGATCGCGAGTGGGTGCGCGAGATGTACGACGCGCGCATCGAGGAGATCAAGGCGACGATCCCGCCCGACCGCTTGACGGTCTGGGAGCTCGGCGTCGACGGCTGGGAGCCGCTCGCTGCGATGCTCGACGTCGACGTGCCCGACGAGCCATTCCCGCGTTTGCACGACACGAACGATTTCCGCACCGAGTTCGGGCTGCCGGCACTCGCCTGACTCTCACGCGCGACGCGGCCGCACTCGCCGCCGCGTCGCGTAGCCTGGGGCTTGCGATGGACGCCCTCCTGAAGCTCACCGCAGACGCCGGCGTCGAAGTATCCGCCGCCGAGACGGCGCTCGAGGACGGCGCGCCCGGCGCGGCCCGCGACGCGCTCGACCGCGCCGACGATGCGCTCGCCGCGCTGCGCGAGCGCTGGGGGGAGATGTCGGCCACCGAGCGCACCGTGATCGGCGAGGCGGCCCGTGCCGTGCGCGGCCGCCGCGACCTCGTCGCCACGCAACTGCCGCCTGTGCGCACCGTCAGCGAGGGTGTCGCCGAGCTCGATCCCGAGCAGGAGCGCGACCCGGACGAGGCCGGCACGGGCTGACGGACTGGGGACGTGTGCGTTTCGCAACGTCTCACACCGGACATCCCTCCAGCGTGAGGTACCTGCGCTGGAGGAGGATGCGATGCATCGAGGTTCGTTCCGAAGCGCGCTCGCGCTTGCCGCTGCGGCGGCGCTGAGCGTCGGAGGGCTCGCCGCCTGCGGTGGCGGCGACGACGACAACGGCTCGACGAGCGCCACCGGCGGCTCGTCCGGAGGAAGCGCCAGCGGCACGGTCGCGCTGCTGCTGCCGGAGAACAAGACGGCGCGCTACGAGGCGCAGGACCGTCCGCTGTTCACAAGAGCGCTCAGAAGATATTGCCCAAACTGCGAGCTGATCTACTCGAACGCCGAGCAGGACGCGGCCAAGCAGCAGTCGCAGGCGGAGGCGGCGATTACGAACGGCGCGAGAGTGCTCGTGCTCGACCCGGTCGACGCCAAGGCGGCCGCTTCGATCGTGACGCGCGCCAAGCAGTCCGACATCGGCGTGGTCTCCTACGACCGACTGATCGAGAACGCCGACGTCGATTACTACATCTCGTTCGACAACAGACAGGTCGGCGAGCTGCAGGCGACATCGCTCGTCGACAAGCTCAGAAGCGACGGCGCCAGAGGCTCGGTCGTGATGATCAACGGTGCCCCGACCGATTCGAACGCCGCGCAGTTCAAGGCCGGCGCGCACAGCGTGCTCGACGACAGCGACTACAGAATCGCGAAGGAGTACGACACGCCCGACTGGAGCCCCGACAGAGCCCAGACGGAGATGGACCAGGCGACCTCGGCGCTCGGCAGAGACGGTTTCGTCGGCGTCTATGCCGCCAACGACGGCACGGCCGGCGGCGCGATCGCGTCGATGAGATCGAACGGGATCGACCCCCCGACGCGCCCGACGACCGGTCAGGACGCGGAGCTCGCCGGCATCCAGCGGATCGTCGTCGGAGACCAGTACATGACGGTCTTCAAGGCGTACACGCCGGAGGCCACGCAGGCCGCGCAGTTGGCGGTCGCGGTGTTGAGAGGCGACACCAGCAGCGACCTCGTCAACAGACAGATCGACAACGGCATGAAGGACGTGCCGAGCGTCATCCTGACGCCGGTTGCGGTGAGACAGGACAACATCAGAGACACGGTCGTGAGAGACGGCCTTTACACGATCCCCCAGATCTGCACCTCGGCGTACGCGTCGGCGTGCAGAAGAATCGGGCTGACCGAGGGATGACGAGCGGATCCCCGGCATGACCGCCACCACGAGCGAGCCGCTGCTCGCCCTGCACGGCGTCACCAAGCGCTTCGGCGCCGTGCAGGCACTCGCCGGCGTGGACTTCGACGTCCGCGCCGGCGAGGTCGTCGGCCTCGTCGGCGACAACGGCGCCGGCAAGTCGACGCTCGTGAAGGTCATGTCGGGCATCTACCGCGCCGACGAGGGCGAGTACCGCTTCGAGGGGGAGGTGCGCCACGTCACCGCCCCCAGCGACGCGACGGCGCTCGGCGTCGCAACTGTCTACCAGGACCTCGCGCTGTGCGACAACCTCGACGTCGTCGCCAACCTGTTCGTCGGCCGCGAGGAGATCTCCGGCGGCGTGGGCGGCGCGTTGCGCTCACTTGACGAGGCGTCGATGGAGAAGCAGGCGGCCGAGCTGCTGCAGACGCTCACGGTGAGACTGCCGAGCGTCCGCCAGGAGGTCGGCACGCTGTCCGGCGGGCAGCGCCAGTCGGTCGCGATCGCGCGCTCGCTGATCGGCGAGGCGAAGGTCGTGCTGCTCGACGAGCCGACCGCGGCACTCGGCGTCGCACAGACCGAGCAGGTGCTCGCGCTCATCAGACGGCTGCGCGAGCAGGGTCTCGGCGTGGTCGTCATCTCGCACAACCTCGCGAACGTCTTCGACGTCGTCGATCGCATCTTCGTGCTGCGACTCGGCCGCAAGGCGGGCGTGTACGAGGTGGCGGAGACGTCGCAGGAGGAGATCGTCGGCGCGATCACCGGTGCCGAGTTCGGGCGCGGCAACGGCAGCGGCGGCGGCGGCGAGCAGGCGACCGGGGAGGCGACGCGATGAGCACCGCGGCAGCGACACCATCGGAGCCGACCCCGCCCGCGGCCACCGCCGCGGCGCCCGGGCCCGAGCAGGGCCGCGGCCCCTCACTCTTCAACCGCGTCGCACAGGGCGAGCTCGGCTCGATGCGGGTGCTGCTCGGTCTCGTGGTCATCTGGACGATCTTCACGGTCGCCAACGACCGCTTTCTGACGTCTACGAACCTCGTCAACCTGTCGCTGCAGATCGCGGCGACGGGGATGATCTCGATCGGCGTCGTACTCGTGCTGCTGTTGGGCGAGATCGACCTGTCGGTCGCGATCGTCTCTGGCCTGTGCGCCTCCGTGATGGCGGTGCTGTGCGAGCAGCATGGTTGGCCGGCAATCCCGGGCATCCTCGCCGGCATTGGGACGGGGGCCGCGATCGGGTTGTTCCAGGGATCGATCGTGACCCGCTTCGGGATCCCCTCGTTCGTGGTGACGCTGGCCGGTCTGATCGGTTGGCAGGGCGCGCTGCTGTGGGTGCTCGGCTCGACTGGCACCGTCAACATCACGACCCCGGCAATCGTCGACCTCGCCGGCACCTTCTTCACCGGCGCGACGGCCTACATCATCGCCGCGGTCGTCGTTGCCCTGTTCGCCGTCGCCTCGCTGGACGCGCGCCGCCGCCGAGTCGCGGCCGGGCTCGTCGCAGCGACGCCGTTGGTGGTCGCGATCCGCGTGGCGGCGGTCGCAATCGTCTCCTTCGGCGTCGTCGCCGTGCTCGACCAGGACCGCGGCCTGCCGCTCGCGCTCGTGATCCTGATCGGCTTCGTCGTGATCTTCGACTACATCGTCCGACGCACACGCTTCGGCCGGCACATCCTCGCCGTCGGCGGCAACGAGGAGGCAGCGCGCCGCGCCGGCATCCACGTCATGCGCGTGCGGATCATGGTGTTCGTGCTCGGCAGCTCGCTGGCGGCCTGCGGCGGGATCCTGTTCGCCTCGCGCCTGCTGGCCGTCAACCAGTCCTCCGGCGGCAGCGACCTGCTGCTGCTCGCGATCGCCGGCCCGGTGATCGCCGGCACCTCGCTGTTCGGCGGCCGCGGCACCGTCTGGTCCGCCCTGCTCGGCGGCCTCGTCATCGGCTCGATCTCCAACGGCATGGACCTGCTCGCCCTGCCGTCCTCGACGAAGTACATGGTCACCGGCGGCGTGCTGCTCGCGGCCGTCGTCGTCGACGCTGCCGCGCGCCAGCGGCGGATGCGTTCCGGGCGCGTCTGACGATTAACCATAAGTTAGTCGACACCTGTCCGAGGCGTTGTCGGCGCACACGTAATTTGTTACAATCGTTAACGAAGTACGTTCGCGCTCTTCCTGTTTGTGGGGTCGCAGGAGCGAACAACGCATCGATCGGGGGATCACTATGAGATTCGGAAAGACGCTGCTTGCAGTCGTCGGGGCGGCCGTCGTGCTCAGTGCGCTCGTCGGCTCGGCATCCGCGGGTCGACTGAGCTTGTCGAGCGGCACATGGAGAGTCACGTTCGCGTCGTTGACATTGAGATATCTGGAAGAAATCAATGCAGCGACCTGCGCGATCACGCTCGAAGGCTCCTTCCACGCAAGATCGATCGTGAAGAGAGCCAACACGCTATTCGGCTACGTCACAAGGGCGGCGACGGGGTCGTGCAGCCTCGGCTCGGCCACGCTGCTAACCGAAACGCTGCCGTGGCACGTGCGGTACCAGTCGTTCGCCGGGACGCTACCGAACATAACTTCAATGGGGATCGACATCGTCGGCCTCGCCATCAGAACAAGGGGGATCAACGGAACCATCTGCCTAACGATCACCATGACCACAGAACCGCTGAGGCTCAGGCTCACCCGCGAAACGGTAACCAGGGCGCTCCTCGAAGCGGAAGCCGAAGGTGAAGTGCACGCCGAAGTCGGATGCCTGTCCGCGCCTGGCAGGTTCACTGGGAGATCAGGAAGTGTCAGCGTGCAGGGCAGTGCGACGAGGATAACGGTCACCCTAATATGAGGATGGCCGTCGGCACGCGGCGGCGAGCCGCGCGCCGGCCTGTCACCGCTCGAACGGCATGAAGATCGCGAGTTGGCGCGCGTGCGCGAGGAGGGTGCCGTCCGGCAGGAAGAGGGCGGCGTCCTCCTCCATCAAGCCGCCGTGAGCAGCGGTCGAGCGGTACCAGCCGAGCACCGGCTGGTCCGGCAGGCCCGTGGGCGGGACGTCGGCGCGCACGTGGATCGTCAAGTCGATCGTCGGCGCGATCGCCGGGCGCCCGAGTGGCTGGAAGGCGGGCGGCCACCACACATCGGTGCAGAGGGCGATGAAGGCGGCGTCGATGGGGCGCGACTCGGGCAGCGCGATCCAGCCGCCCGTCTCCGGCGCCTCGCCGGTCGGCAACGGCCGGTTGGAGAACGGCACGCCGCCGATCCGCGGCGCGACGCGCACGCGTCTGAACATCGGGGGCATCGTCGGCGTCGGGCCGAGCCAGCCCTCGGCGCCGCTGCGGCGGTAATCGTCGGGGTCGATCAGCGGCGCGTCGCGCGGCGGCGGCGGCCCGACCGCAGGCGGCTCCGGCTCCCATTGCCCGGCAGCCGGGAGGTCGAGCACGGCGAGCGCCGCCAGCGCGAGGATCGCGTCCTTGCCGCCCTGGGAGGCGGTCACCTTGACGGTCGAGATGCGCCGGCCGGCACGCACGACCTCCACCGACACGTCGAGCGGCCCACCTCTGACCGGGCGCAGGTAGTGACAGGTGAGCGAGCGCAGCTGCCGGTCTGTCCCGGTGGCGCCATGCGCTTCGATCGACCGCACGAGAATCGCCGCCAGGTAACCGCCATTCGCGGCGATCGGCGTCGACCAGCCGGGGTCGACCTCGGCGCGGAAGCGACCGTCGCCGAGCGCTGTCACGGCCGTCGCCTGCTCGAAGGTGCCGGCGGTGGTCGTCTCGCTGGTGCCCGTCATCGCGGCCGAACGCTAGCGGCGAGCGGTCCGGCTCGCGCAGCTCGTCCTACCGGGGTTCACCTGCGGGCTGCCGCTTTAGGGTGACGCGCGGCAGCCAGCAAAGGAAGCGAAACGCATGAGCGAGGAAACAACAGTCACGGTTGAGCGGCGCGGGCACGTGCTGCTGATGGGGCTCAACCGCCCGACGAGACGCAACGCCTTCACGCTGCGGATGTTTGAGCAGCTCGCGCTCGCCTACGGGGAGCTGGAGCGCGACCCCGAACTGCGCTGTGGCGTCCTGTTCGCGCACGGCGAGCACTTCACCGGCGGTCTCGACCTGGCCGAGGTTGCGCCCGCCGTAATCGACGGCAAGGGCCTGCCGGTGCCCGAGGGTGGCCGCCAGCCGTGGCGGCTCGACGGCCCGTGGACGACGCCGGTCGTGATCGCCGTGCAGGGCTGGTGCATCACGATCGGGATCGAGCTGCTGCTCGCCGCCGACGTGCGCATCGCAGCCGCCGACACGCGCTTTGCCCAACTCGAGGTCCAGCGCGGCATCTACCCCTTCGCCGGCGCGACGATCCGCATGCCGCGCGAGGCCGGCTGGGGCAACGCGATGAAGCACCTGCTCACCGGCGACCCGTTCGACGCCGCCGAGGCCCACCGCATGGGCCTCGTGCAGGAGATCGTCGAGCCGGGCACCCAGCTCGACCGCGCGCTCGAGCTGGCCGAGCGGATCGCCACCGCCGCCGCGCCGCTCGGCGTCGCCGCCACGCTGCGCTCCGCCTACCGAGCGGTGTACGAGGACCACGACGCCGCGGTCGCGCAGCTCCAGGCCGACGCCGTCCCCCTCTTCGCCAGCGAGGACGGCGCCGAAGGCATGCGCTCCTTCGTCGAGCGTCGCCCTGCGAGATTCACCGGGCGCTGAGCTGCACAACACAGAACAGGTTGTGTAGCCAGCGACGGCGGCTTACCCTCGAAGGGCGTCAAAGCGGGCTCGGAGCCGACTCCCGACTGAGGCGTGTGGTTGCTTGGTAGTGACGCTACTCGCGTGTGTGCCGGTCTTTTTCCAGCAACGCGACGGGCAGTGTGATGGTCATGGCGACGGTTAAGTTATCCCGCGGAGCCGATCAGCCGGGCGGCGGGGCAAACGCCTGCCGTCCGGCTCGTCTCACGCCGCCCGCTGATACGACCGAAACGCCCGCGTCGCCACCGCGAAGCACGCGACGAGCAGCAGCGCGAGCAGGCCGAGGCGCGAGAACACGACGCCCCAATCCGTGTCGCTCGACGTCAGCGCCTCGCGGCTCGCGATGACCGCCCACTGCAGCGGGTTGAACTTCGCCACATCCGAGATCCAGGCCGGCGCAAGCGCGAGGTTCATGAACGTCCCCGACAGGAACGACAGCGGCAGCGTCAACGAGGTGACGACGGCAATCACCGTCTCCTCCTTGCGCACCACCAGCGCCAGCGCGTTCGACAGCGCACCGATCGCCATCCCCAGCAGGATCGCCGCGACGATCGTCACCAGCGCTCCGGGAACGCCGCCCGGGAAGGAGGCGCCCGCCACGGCCAACCCCAGGCCGATGATGATCAACGACTGCACAACCGTCACGATCGACTGCTGCACGAGCGGCCCCGCCAGCAGCGACACGCGGCTCGACGGCGTCACGAGGAAGCGGTCGAGGATCCCCCGTTCGTAGTCCTGCAGGATCCCCATTCCCGCCCAGCCGGCCGAGAACAGCGCCGTCATCACCACGATGCCGGGGGTGAGGAAGTCGGCGTAGTTGTCGGCGCCGAATCCGGGCAGGTTCACGATCGACTTGAACAGCGCGCCGAACAGCAGCAGCCACATGACCGGCTGCACGAGCGTCACGACGATCCACGCCGGCTGGCGCAGCAGCGCGCGCAGGTGGCGCTGTGTCATGAACCAGGATTGCTGCATCACTGCGGGCATCGTCAGCGGCTCCCCGTCGTTGTCAGCTCTGCCTCGGAGGTGTCCTCCGCCGCCGCGAACGTGCGTCCGGTGTGACGCAGATACACGTCGTCGAGTGACGCGCGCGCGACCGTCACCGCCGCCACCGAGACACCCTCGCTCTCCAGCGCCGCCAGCACGGCCGGCACCGCCCGCGCGCCCTGGTCGGCGCGGGCGCGCAGCATGCGGCCCTTCAGCGCGACGTCGCGCACGCCGTCGACGCGTGCCAGCGCCGCCTCCACGGCGGACCCATCGCCGTCCTGGTCGAGCTCGACGTTGATCGCGTCGCCGCGCAGCTCCGCCTTCAGCTGCTCTGGCGATCCCTCCGCGACGATCTCGCCTTTGTCGACGATCGCCAGCTGCGAGGCGAGCTGGTCGGCCTCCTCCAGGTAGTGCGTCGTCAGCAGGATCGTCAGCCCCTCCTCGCGCGCGAGCGTGGAGATCTCCGCCCACATCGCCACGCGCACCTCCGGGTCGAGCCCGGTCGTCGGCTCGTCGAGGAACAGCACCTGCGGCCGCGCGACGAGGCCGAGCGCCACGTCCAGTCGCCGCTGCATGCCGCCGGAGTAGCCGCGCACGAAGCGGTCGGCCGCATCGGCGAGGGTGAAGCGCTCGAGCAGGTCGTCCGCGCGCGTGCGCAGATCGCGCCCGCTCAGTCCATACAGGCGGCCCTGCAGCAGCAGGTTCTCGCGCCCGGTCGCCGCGCCGTCGACGGCGTTCTTCTGGCCCACGACGCCGATCGCGCGACGCACCGCGACCGGCTCGCGCGCGACGTCCAGGCCGGCGACGCGCGCGCTGCCGGAGTCGGCGGCCGCGAGCGTCGTGAGGATCTTGACGGTCGTCGACTTGCCGGCTCCGTTGGGTCCGAGCAGGCCGAAGATCGTGCCGGCGGGGACGCTGAAGCTCACGCCGTTCAGCGCGCGCACGTCGCCGGGGTAGGTCTTGATGAGGCCCTCGGCCTCGATGGCTGCGTTCATGTGCCGGAGCGTAGGCGGTCGCGTCGGCGCTCGCCGTGCAGACGCCGCCGGTCTGTCAGGACCGCGACGCGACCGCCGCCAGCGCCTGCCCGTCGAGCCGGTGCAGCTCCCACTCGCCCATGCGACGCGCGCCGAGCTCGCGGTAGAACCCCAGCGCCGGCTCGTTCCAGTCCAGCGCCGACCACTCCAGCCGCCCGCAGTCGCGCGCGACCGCCAGTCCTGCGACGTGCGTCAGCAGCGCGCGTCCCACGCCCGCCCCGCGGCGCGCCGGCCGCACGAACAGGTCCTCCAGCCACATGCCCGGCCGGCCGAGGAACGTCGAGAAGGTGGGGAAGAAGAGCGCGTAGCCGACCGCCTCGCCCTCGACCTCGGCGAGCACCGCCTCCGCCGCCGGCCGCTCCCCGAACAGGTGCCGCTCCAGCAGCTCCGCGTCCAGCACGACCTCGTCGCGCAGGCGCTCGTAGTCCGCCAGCTCGCCGATCAGCGCCAGCAGCAGCGGCACGTCGTCACGCGTGGCGGGGCGGATGTCGCAGGGCGCGCTCATCGTCAGCCGAGCTTATCCCGCTCACGCTGTCCGGCTTTGGCGTCGTCCTGCGACGTCAAAGCCGGACAGCGTGAGCGCGGCGCCATCTGCCGCGCGTGCATAAAACCGTGCAGGGAGGTCAGCACGTCGCGTCGCCCCGCAACTCGCGCCGCCGCGCCCGGTTGGGATCCCGGTACGCCACGAAACGAATCTGGAGGTTCCCCCCATGCGGCGATTCGCTGCGCTCGGCGTCACGACGGTCGCACTGCTCATGAGTGTCATCGCCCTGACGGCAGGACCCGCACTCGCGGCCGGAGCGCCCACGGCGACCACCGGCGACGCGTCCGGCCTCACCGACACCCAAGCCTCCCTCGCGGGCACGGTCAACCCACAGGGCGAGCTGACGAGCTACGCGTTCCAGTACGGCACGACGACGGCCTACGGTCAGCAGACCGCGCTCACCTCGGCCGGCTCCGGTGCGGCCGACACGCCCGTCACGGCCGACCTCGCCGGCCTCACGCCCGGCACCACCTACCACTACCGCGTGATCGCCACGAACGCGACCGGCACCACCGTCGGCGCCGATAGAACGCTCAGAACGACCGGCACCGCCCCGCCGCCGCCCCCGGCGCCGGCCGCGACGACCGGCAGCGCCGAGGTCAACGGCGGGAGCGCGACGCTCAACGGCTCCGTCAACCCGAACGGCGTCGCCAGCTCGTACTACTTCGAGTTCGGCACGACCGCGAACTACGGCCAGCAGACGCCGCCGCAGGGCGCCGGCTCTGGCTCCTCGGCCGTGTCGGTCTCTGCTGCACTGTCGGGGCTGAACGCCAGCGCGACCTACCACTACCGGCTCGTCGCGGTCGGTCCCAACGGCGCCTTCGCGATCGGTGCGGACAGAACGTTCACGACCGGCGGCACCGCGACGACGCGGCTCGGGCTGTTCGGCCAGACCGCATTCGCGGACCAGAACGGCGTCGGCGGCGTGTTCGTCGCCTGCCTCGGCGGCGCCGCCTGCAGAGGCAACCTGACGCTGTCGCGCAGCGGCAAGGAGCTCGGCGTGCGCAACGGGTACTCGCTGAAGGCGAACGACGGCGGCTTCGTCCACATCACGCTCAACGACCTCGGCAAGCGCCTGCTGCGCCAGCGCGGCACGATGAAGGTCAAGGCCGTCGTCGCGAACGCGCTCGTGAGAGGACAGACCGTCACGAAGACGATCACGCTCGTGCGCTACTCGACGAAGGGGCTCAAAGGCTGAGAAACGATCGGCTACGCGGGCGCTCTCGAGCGTTCGTTGAAGGATTTCCTGCCGATTGATCCAGATAGGGGACCGATCCGTAGTCGCCAGTGGTCCCCACCAAAGCGTCCCGTTCCGGCGCAGGCGAATCGCCGGAGCGGGACGCACCCCCTCTTCGGTGTCCCTCTTCGCCCCGGACACCGTGTCGGGCCCGGGGCGTTTCCCGCCCCGGGACGCCTCGGGTCCGGCTGCGCCGTCTGCGACCCTTTGCAGTGCGCCGCTCGTAGTTCCGCCCTTGACGCAGGCTGTGAGTGAGTGCATACTCACTCCTAAATGATCCCACCGCCTGCCACCCGTCAGCTCTCCACCGCCGCCGAGCGCCGCGAGGTACTGGTCGAGGCCGCCGTCGCAGCGTTCGCCGAGCACGGCTTCCACGGCACGCCGACGACGGAGATCGCCAAGGCGGCGGGCATCTCGCAGGCGTACCTGTTCCGCCTCTTCCCGACGAAGTCGGAGCTCTACGTCGCCGCCGTCGACCGCTGCTACCAGCGCCTCGGCGACGCGATGCGCGCCGCCGCCGAAGACGCGAGCGCGCCCGGCGAGACGGTGCTCGAGCGAATGGGGCACGCGTACGCCGCGCTGCTGCAGGACCCGACGACGCTGCGGGCGACGCTGCAGGCGTTCGCGGCCGCCTCCGGCGACGACCTCGCGATCCGCGACGCGGTCCGTCGCGGCTACGGGGACCTGATCGAGCTGGTCCAGCGCATCAGCGGCGCCGAGGGCGACGAACTGCGCGACTTCGTTGCACGGGGGATGCTGATGACCGTGCTCGCCGGGATGGACGCGCCGGCGATCGACGCGCCGTGGGCGCGCGAGCTGTGCGGCGGCGCGATGGAGGAGAAGCTGAGCGCGACCAAGCCCGCCGGCGCAACGACTGCCGCCGACTGACCACTCTTTTTTTGCCATGAATATGAGTGACCACTCACACACCAAGATCCACACCGCAGGAGGCTCGACCCGATGACCCGCTCCCGTCAGATCTGGACCTCGATCGTGACGAGCGTCGCGCTCTTCATGGTCACGCTCGACAACCTCGTCGTGACGACCGCACTGCCGTCGATCCGCGTCGACTTCGACGCCACGCTTGCCTCACTCGGGTGGACCGTCAATGCCTACACGCTGGCATTCGCCGTACTGCTGCTGCCGGCCGCCGCGCTCGGTGACCGGCTCGGCCGCCGGCGCGTGTTCGCGGCCGGGCTGACCGCCTTCACGCTCTCCTCGATCGCCGCCGCGCTCGCGCCGAGCGCCGAGGCGCTGATCGTCGCACGCGCATTTCAGGGTGCCAGCGCCGCAGCCGTCATGCCGCTGTCGCTCACGCTGCTGAGCGAGGCGTTTCCCGCCGGCAAGCGCGGCCTCGCGCTCGGCATCTGGTCGGGCGTGAGCGGCCTCGGCGTCGCACTCGGCCCGCTCGCCGGCGGCGCGGTCGTGGAGGGCATCTCCTGGCACTGGATCTTCTGGCTCAACGTGCCGATCGGAATCGTCCTCGTCCCGCTCGCGATCACACAACTGACCGAGTCCCGCGGCCCCGGACGCCGGCTCGACCTGCGCGGCCTCGTGCTCGCCGCGGGCGGCCTGTTCGGGCTTGTCTTCGGGATCGTGAAGGCACAGGACCTCGGCTGGACGAGCACGACCGTCGTCGGCTCAGCGACCGTCGGTCTCCTGCTGCTCGCCGCGTTCGTCGCCTGGGAGCTGCGCGCGCCCGAGCCGATGCTGCCGATGCGCTTCTTCCGCTCACGCGGCTTCACCGCCACGAGCGGCGTGACGGTCGCGATGTTCTTCGGGACCTTCGGCTCGATCTTCCTGCTCGCGCAGTTCTTCCAGACGGTGCAGGGCTACTCGCCGCTCGAGGCGGGGCTGCGGACGCTGCCGTGGACGGGCGTGACGATCCTCGTCGCCCCGATCGCGGGGATCCTCTCCGACCGCATCGGCTCGCGGGTGCTGATGACGGCCGGGCTCACGCTGCAGGCGAGCGCGATGGCGCTGCTCGCGCTGGTGTCGACGCCGGACGTGCCGTACGCGCAGCTCGTCGGCCCGTTCGCGATGGCCGGGGCCGGCATGGCGCTCGTGTTCGCGCCGGCGGCCAACGCGGTGCTCAGCTCGGTCCGCCCCCAGGAGGCCGGCCAGGCGTCCGGCGCGACCAACACGTTCCGCGAGATCGGCGGCGCCCTCGGCGTCTCCGTCCTCTCGACCGTCTTCGCCGGCGCCGGCTCCTACGCCTCCCCGCAGGCGTTCACCGACGGCATGACCCAAGCCGTCTGGGTCGGCGCCGCCGTGCTCGCCGCCGGAGCGGTGTGCGCGCTGTTCGTCCCCGGCCGCGTGCGGCAGGCCGAGATGGCGGAGGCTAGCCGGGCGGCGGGGGAGACGGACGCGCTGCC
>Ga0126313_10000280_pt1 | contig 23582 bp, 19 predicted proteins | sample Plot105A_FD_89954 | JGI IMG/M metagenome (GOLD analysis project Ga0126313, IMG submission 89954) | Serpentine soil microbial communities from UC McLaughlin Reserve, CA, USA - Plot105A | ecosystem: Environmental > Terrestrial > Soil > Grasslands | place: USA: UC McLaughlin Reserve, Lake County...
CTACCGCTGTCGGTGAACGTCCCTCCCGCGAGTGGTTCGAACTGCCAGTCGTAGCTCGTGGGATGAAGCGTGAGCTTCAGAACGCCGAAGGTCGTGTTCTGGGCGATCTCGCTGTGGGCCTCGCGCGTGTCGAGGCCGCCGGTGAAGAAGGCGCCGCCGGTGCCCACCACGAACTGGCGGATGCCTCCGGCCGGGTCGAGGTTGCCGTTCCTATCCAGCGGCGAAAAGCGCTCGTAGTCGTGGCTGTGGCCGGACAGCAGGATCTCGGCCTGAGCGTCCTCGAGCGCCTCCCACAGCGGCTGCATGAAGGCGTTCGATCCGTCGTGCCCCGAGCTCCAGCGCGCATGGTGCCAGTAGGCGAGTGTGCAGCTGGCGGGGTGAGCCGCCAGATCGGCCCGCAGCCAGCGCTCTTGCTCCGATCCGACGCCGCAGTCCACGACGTCGGTGGTGTCGGCTGGTCTCGTGCAGTTCGAGTTGAGCGCCACCAGGTGCCAGCTACCGACGTCGAAGCTGTAGTAGCCCTTGCCCCTCGGGCCCGCTGGCCCGTCGGTGACGCCCGGACCGTTGAAGTAGTCGAAGTAGCCAGTCCCGCTGCTCTCGTGGTTCCCGAGGATCGGCCGGCTGATCGACTTCGCCCGTCCCCAGGTGGGGTCGTAGACGGCCATGATGTTGGAGAGCGAGGCGCTGTCGTACTGGATGTCGCCGAGCGGGAGCACATTGGTGAGCCCCGCCCCCACCAGCAGGTCGGAGGTGGCCCGCTGGCGACAGCGGTCGCTGGTCCCCGCTCCCCCGTTGTAGCCGGGGTCGGCGGGATCGCAGGCAATGTCGCCGGCCGCCGCGATGACCGGGTCGGCGGCGGCTTGGGCCGTCCAAATACACGTCGAGGCCACCGCGACAACCAGCACGATCAGGAGCCGGCGACACCACGGCGGAGAAGCCCCCCCGACCGGACGGTGGGAACCGTCCTGGCCGACCCGGTTTTTGAGAACCACGAGAATCTCCTCGCTTTCGCCTACGGCGCCGCCTTGAGCGCGAGGATCGCGCTGCCACTGGTCGAGGATCCTGAGAGCGCCCACGCGGCCGAGTAGCTGCCCGTCGCCGGGACGATCCGGTAGGCGGCACGCCCCTTGACCGTCGACACCGTGAAGTCGGCAAGAGACGTGAAGCCCGCGGTGGCGAGCGTCGAGGTCACAGCGAGGGGGAAGTTGATCGCGCCTACTACCACGTCATTCGCGTTGGTGGTGGTAATGGAGGGCGTAGCCGCCGTCGTCGACGAGACGTTCCCTTGGCCGCCGGATGTATCGAGGGCAGCCGCCGTGGCCACTCCTCTCCACTCCGACACGTTGGCGCTGGCCAGGTCCGGGGCCGAGAGGTTGACGGTGACGCTTGTGACCGGGGCGGCGCCGGTCCGGTACCAGATCTCAATCCGGGTGTTCGAGCCCGACAGAAAGCCGACCGGCCCCCTGGTCCAGGTGTTGCCGGCGGAGTCGGTCACCGACGACACCGAGGTGGTGGTGCCGGCTTGCACGGCAATCGGGGCCACCAGGGCGTTGCCGCTCGTGGACGTAATCGGAACGGTGAAGCTCGACGTGGAAGCGGGGGTAGCCCCGGTCGCCTGCTTGACCAAGCCGATCCCGGCCGGTGCGCCCGCCGGGGTTGTGACCGTGGCGGGGTCGCTGAAGCCCGACAGGTTGCCGGCGGCGTCGAAGGCCCGGACCTTGTATGTGTAGGTCGTATTCGGGGAGGCAGTAGTGTCGCCGTAGCTCGTGCCGCTGCCCGAGGTCGTGGCCAGCAGCTTGTCGTCGCGGTAGATCTCGTACCCGGTCACGCCAACGGCGTCGGTCGCGGCGGTCCACGACAGCTCGACGCTGTTCGGGCTCGGGGCGTTCGCCGTCAGCTCCGTCGGCGGAGCGGGCGGCGTCGTGTCGGTGGGGGGTTGCCCGGAGCCCGCGACGGTCAGGACCAGCTGCGGCCGGGGGCTCCCGGCGGGGGCTTCCCGAGAGTAGAAGTCAACGCCGTCGCTCGACGTCCCGGCGAGGCGGAAGCTATAGCTTCCGTTGCCGGTCACAAAGGGTGTGACGTCGTACTCGACCCAGCTATTGCTGGCGATCGTCCCCTTGTCGTCGGTGGCCGCGCTGGTGGGCATCGGCCGATTGCTCCAGGTGATACCGCCCTCCGACCACGCGGTGGAGGTGCTGTAGATAGCGGGTCCGTTGGCTGTGCCCGTGAAGGCGTACACGCGCAGCTTGGCGCTCTGGATCGGCCCCGAGACCCCGGACACCGAGAAGTTGAGGTAGCTCTCGACGTCCGGGTCGCTGCCGGCGTCGACCCGCAGGTTCTCGCCTCCGTAGTTTGTCGTGGGCGATGCCTCCTTGACGGGCGCATCGGCGGTGGGCGAGAGGGTGACGTCCGTCCCCGAGAAATCGTAGGTCTTGACGTCGAAGGTCCGACCCTGAGAGTCGGTTGGCGTGACGGTAACCCGATTCCCGTCCACGCTGACTTTCAGGAAGTGGAAGACCTGATCGATCGAGGTGGGTCGGGCGGTGCTTGCGGGGGCGCCGTCCACGCAGGCGCTGCCGCCCGACGAGTACGACCAACCGAGCGCATAGGCAACGGGGAAGTCACACGTGGTGGCGGGCCGCAGCTGAGCGCCGCCTCCCCCGGTCATATAGGTCACGAGGCTATCGCCGTTCGGCTTGACGTTGCGCGTGTAGTTGTGGCCGTGCCCGTTGAAGGCGATGTCCACACCGTGGCGCGCGAGGAGCCCCTCGAGGCTGTTCGTCCCCTGGAGGTAGGTGTCGGAAGGCTCACCAGGGTCCGATGAGTAGAGCGGGAAGTGGAAGAACGCGAACTTGAGCCGGGAGGGATGGGTCCTCAGGTCGTTCTCGAGCCACTGGTACTCCGCGCTGGTCGGCGTCCAGTGCGTGTCGTAGTCGTTCTTGTACCTGTCGGCTGTGCCGACGTTGGAGGTGCTCCAGGCGGCCTCGAGCACGTAGAAGCGCGCGTTGCCGACGTCGAAGGCGTACCAGGCACTCGGATAGCTGGCGGAGGTTGTGCCGTTTAGGCAGCAATAGGTGTCCATGAGGTAGCGGCCTCCCGAGCTCGCGGCGGCGGTGCTCTGGGGCCAGATCGACAGGAACGTGCTGTTGAAGCCGTGGTTCCCGGTCGTGTTGAACATGGGGGTCGAGGCTCCCACCTTCTTCCAGAACTGGGGGGCGAAGACGGTGCTGATATTCGCGCCGGTCTGGACGAGGTCGCCGTAGTTCGTCTGACTGCCGCTGGGGTAGGCCGTGTCGCCGGTCCCGAGCGCGAAGCGCACGCCGCTCGCGGCGATCTGGGCCATCACGTCGGCCTGCTTGTTGTCCGGGCCGGCTTGCGTATCCCCGACAGCCCCCCAATCGCCGAGCACCGCGAAGGAGAACGGCTCGGAGGACCCGGCCGGCAGCTGGGCGTAGAACTCCGGCGAGGCGTCGGTGCCGAGCAGATCGATGACCGGCGAGGTCGTGCCGAGCTCGATTCGGTAGCAGTACCTTGCCCCCGGTGTGAGCCCCGTCAGGTTCGCCAGCCACTGATACTGGGACACCCCGTTGACGGTGATGGTCGACCTCGAGGCCGCCTTCGAGTGGGCGGTGCAGGGCTCGCTCCCGACCTTGCCGTACTTGATCCTTCCGCTCGTCCTGGACTGATCCGTCGCCCAGCTGACGGTGGCGCTCGAGCCAACCACGTCGGTCAGGTACGGGTAGCGCTTCAGCTGCGGCTGGTAGGCAGACGCGGCGGCGGGGAGGGTTAGGGCGAGGAGCGCTAGCGCCGCGACGCCGGCCGCAACCAGTGTCCGAGTCACTCGGTCTCCTCCCGACGATAGGCGTTCGGTGTTATGACCCGTCGCGCTCCCATCCCGCATCGCGGGTGGGACCCGAGGCTAGGCGTCGCGACGGACGCGTACAAGCCGCCGAAGGGGGACTTGTCTACCCAGGAAGAGGGAGATGCGTTATGGGTCGACAAGGCCGGCCTCAAGCAGGGGATCGATGGGCGCGCCTGCGAAGCAGGCCGAGGCTCACCAGGAGGAACAGCGCCATCCCGCCGAGCAGCGGCACGCCGTAGTTGACGCCGGTGGCCGCGGGCTCGCTCGACTCGAAGCCGCGAAGGTCCGGAAACTTCGCGCCTCGAACGTCCGCCACCACCTTGAGATCGCGGGAGCCGTGGTCGTGGCTTGGCTCGATGTGCGTGTTCTCGCTGAACTCATTCCAGCTGATGAGGCCGATGGCGTCCGGGCCGGTCCTCGTCGCCGCGTCGAGCTCGCTGCGCAAGGTCGCTCCGTCCTGGCGGTCGACGACCCCGCTGCCCCCGACCCGCCTCGCGTCGAAACCGGGCGCCGCCGGGGCAATCCAGAGACCTCCCCGAGCATGGATGGCGTCTCCCATCCCGGCCAGCCTCTCGGCATAGCGCGGGTTCGTGGAAGGGTCGACGGACGACCAGTAATACGCGTTGCCGTCCACGAGGCCGGCGACGTGACCGTAGCCCTGCAGGCTCCGCTCCGACGCGAGGATCAGGAGCTTGTCCCGATGCTGCCTCGTGACCCTCGCGATCTCCGACCGCGAGAAGCTGGGTGTCCCTGACCAGATGACCAGCGGCTTGCGGAACACGTCGAAGGGCTTTCTGCTGGCGAAGCGCCTCGAGAAGAAGTCGAGGTCCCTGCTCACTCGCCTGGTCGGCAATGGTCGGTGATGGAAGTCAAGGCCTTGATAGATGGTGAGGAGCTTGAACCGCTCCGCGCTCGCCACCTCGGTGAGCCGCTCCAGGCGGCGGTTCAGGACCGGGCTGCTCTTCCAGCTCACGATGAAGCCGTCGATCCCGGCCCTCTTCGCCCACTGGACATGCTGTCGCATGACGTCCCGGTCGTCGCTGGAGTAACGACCCAGGAGCGGGTAGTCGGTCTTGGCTCGATTCCAGGAGTTCGGCGAGAACCAGATGTAGTAGTACGCGAACAGCGGGTCGGGCCGGCCCGCGGCGCCCGCCTGGGGGCTGGTGCCCGCGGAGATCGCGACTAGGAGGAGCGCGAGCGTCGCGCCGATTCGCGCCGGGCGTGTCACGACCGCTCCTTCTCCGGCGTTCGGCGGCGGACGAAGAGCAGTGCAAGTGCGACCGAGGCGAGACCCATGAGCACCACCCCGATGTCGAGCCAGCTGATGACACGGAGCTCCACCGCCTGGTCGCGAGACAGCTCAACGGGTCTCGGCGACGAGATGCCGAGCCCCTCGACGCCGACCCGATAATCGCCTCGAGGCAGCGCCCTCAAGATCAGCTCGGCCCGCTTCCCAAGCGCATGCCGTTGCTCCCGACCGTTTGGGAACTCCACGCGAACGGCGGAGCCGATGGGAAAGCCCAGGAGGGCATCCCGGACAGTGAACCGGGCCGAGAACAGCAACAGCCGCAGCTCCATCTTCCGGCTCCGGCTTGGGAAGAAGCGCTGCTGCGCCCCTTGCACGACATTCGAGCCGGCAACGATGACCTTCAGCGCCGCATACCACAGTGCTGTCGACTTCCTCCCCTGGCTCTCGGGAACCACGCGGTTGCCCTGCAGCCATTGCGGGCGCCCCCTGAATACGTGGCGACGACCGTCACTCCCCTCGAGCCTGACCGCCGTGACCGCGGCTGGGTCGACCCGGTGTCCGCTCAGATCGACGAAGCTGGGCTGGACTTCGTAGTAGAGATGGATTGCCGCGATCCTGCGGCCCAGGTACCAGCGGTCAAGGCTGGCACGTACGCCGGGGGCGAGCGCGGTGTCAAGCGCCCTCAGCGAGCCGCCGGCGACCAGAGGCGGGCGTGCTCGCCCCTCGCCATCTGCCTCGAACCGGCGGCCGTTCAGCGAGAAACGCATGCCCGGCACCTTGGGCACCGTCTGGATGGCGCGCGGGACCGCGGTGCCCGTGCGCCGCGATGCCTGTGCCGCCCCAGCGGGCGCCGCCACCGCGAGCAAGGCGGCGATCGCCAGCGCGTGGTAGGGGACGAGCCTCCGCGCTCGCCTCACCGGGACCCCACCGCCTCACCCCCGGACCTGCGCCTCCGTCGGCGATCGGGCCCAAGGGCCGCCAACCCCAGGAGAATCCCGCTCAGGACGACCGCCGCCGCATAGCCTAGGTAGATCGCCGGGCTCGCGGCCTCCCGGGGTCTCCTCCCGCGGTGGCCCACACCGATGATCGCGGGCTTGCGGGGAGGCCGGGAGAAGTCGAAGGCGCGAACGAAGCTGTTCGCTCTGGCGTCGCGTTTCGCCAGCGGCTTCAGATTCCAGTTGTCCTCGATGAACTTGAGGATCGACGTGGTCTCGAGCCGGGTGCCGTCGACGTAACCCCGCCTCGCGTAGGGGCTGACAAGCAGGGCCGGCACCCGAAATCCGTATTCCGCGCCGTCGACCCTTGGGGGCCGAACGTGGTCGAACCAGCCGCCCCAGTCGTCGTACGTCCACATGAACGCGGAGCTGTCCCACGCCTCGCTGCGGGACAAGGCGGTGATCAGCGCCCTGACGAGCTTCTCCCCTGCCTGGACCCGCCCCGGTGGATGCTCGCTCGCGCCGGAGGGCACGATGTACGCCACGTGAGGAAGTCGACCGCTCTCGAGATCCTCGTAGTACTCCTCGAGGTCCACGATGTGGCTGAAGAGCCTCCGATCGCGGACATAGCGGGGATAGTTCAGAAGCGGCGCTCGCACCGCCTGCGCGCTGAGGTTTGCCTTTCCCTTGGCTCTGAAGCTGAGTCGCGGGTCGTAGTCCTCGACGTAGAACTTCCACGAGATCCCGCGCTGCTCGAGCCGGTCGAAGATCGTGGGGAGATCGCCGAAGCCGTCAGCCGGGATGCGCGAGCCGCGTTGGGTACCGGTCAGCCAGAGCAGGTGGTTGGCCACGCTCCCGTCGGCCGCCGAGGCGAAGAACCGGTCGAAGAGCACGTGTTCAGCAGCGACCTTCCAATAGAACGGCAGGTCGCGCCTGTCGTAGTAGCCCATCACCGACCGCTGTGCGGTCTGGCGGTCGATCGTGGCCGCCCTGACGAAGCCGTCCATGCGGCCGCCGGCGTACTGGATCCGATGGGTCCGACCGTTGCCGCCGAGGTCGGGGACTGCGCGACCCCCCAGGTGAAACGGTCGCACGCAAGCCCCCTCCCCCGGCGACGACCGTCCCGCCGGCATGCAGGTGCCGTGCGGGATGCCGTCGGCCCCCGGATAGGTGCCGAAGTAGTTGTCGAACGAGTGGTTCTCCTGCATCAGCACGACGAAGTGCTCGATCGGCGTCCTCGATTGGGACGCGGCGCCGGATTCCGCCGCGGCGGCCGAGCCGGCCCCTGCCAGAGTCGCCACCAGGGTCACCGCGAGTGCCACCCGGCTCATCACGGGCGTACCTCGTAGACGGCGATCGCCGGCCTGAGTGCCTTCTTCCCTCGAACGGTCGCGGCCGGCAACGCTTCGGTGTGGACCAGCCGGCCATTGAAGCGATCCACGTAGCCGCGGAGCTTCTCGGAGAAGCTCGGAGATCGCGCTGCAGAGAAGGCGTCCCAGACGACGTACTGCAGCTCGCCTTCGCGAATCGCTCGGTCGGGGTTGGAAACCGGCTCGTACGAAGGGTTCCGATTCAGCGGGTTCGGGCTGACGGAGAGCCCGTAAGCCTTCCGGTGGCCGTAGTACTGGATCAGGTTCGCCATCGACGGCCCGATCGTCATGAATGTCGCTCCCGCCGGGACCCCCCCTTCGATCCACTCGCCGGCCTCGCGCCCACCCGGGACGCCTCCCGTTCCGGCGAGGAAGGTGTCGGGCCGCTGGGCGGGTTCGACCCGTTCCCACGTGGGAATGAGGAGGCTCACCGCGACGATCGCGACGGCCGCCAGACCCAACCTACGGTCCCGGCGAGGTTTGAGAACGGCCTTGCCATCCGGCGAGGGCCAGAGGCGGCCGAGCGCTCGGCCGGCCAGCACGGCGAGCGGGGGAGCGACGGGAAGCAGATACTGGAATCCCTTGACCGGCCACAGCAGGAAGAAGACGACCGGCACTGCGATCCAGCACAGGAGAAGCGTCTCCTTCCAGGAGCCCTCGCGCCGGAGGAGCCAGAGGCCCACGGCGGCGGCGAGCAGCACCAGGGGACCGATCGCCTCGGGCACCGTGGCCGGGTAGAACAGCCAGTCGTGGTTGGGGCGTCGAAACAGCTGCCAGGTGAGGTAGCTCTCCCCGGTCCCTGTTGGCGCCGCAAGCATCAGGCTGACCGGCCACGGCGCGATCACGAGCGCCATGACTCCGATCGAGGCCGCGAGGTCGCGAAGGCGGACTCGAAGCTCGGGCGTCAACGCCAGAAACGCGAAGATCGCACCGAGCAGGAGGGTGCTGGTCTCCTTGCAGAGCACTGTGAGGCCCATCGCGGCGCCGGCTGCCAGCAGCCACGCCCGCCGACGACTCATCACAAAGCGGACCAGGAGGTACAGGGTGAGCGTGGCGAAGAGCGTCATCGGTCCATCGAGCAGGACCTGACGGGTGACCACGACGTGATAGGGCATCAGCGCCATGACAAGAGCGGCGAGCAGCCCGGCCCTCCGGCCGTAGAGCAGCCTGCCGACCTCGTAGACGAGGTAGACGGTCGCCACCCCCACGAGGGCGGCGGTCAGCCGCTGGAAGCTCTCGCCGAGGTGGACCCGATACCCGAGCGACAGCACGGTCTGGAAGAGAAGAGGGTGCGCACGAAAGATCGGGAACAGCTCTTGGAGATCCGGCTGGTGCGCGATCGACCCGGCCTGCCCCGCGTAGACGGCCTCGTCGCTGTTGAAGCCGACCCTGTCGAGTTGCCAGACCCGGAGCAGCGCCGCGATCGCGAGGATGAGAGGAAGCCCCGCGCGGCGAAGCTCGGTCAGCGGCGCCGCGCTAAGCCTTGTCGGCCGACCCACCCTCAGCCCGGCCGTCGTTCCCTCCCACAAGGGCATGTGGACCCCCCGAGAGCCCTCCGTTCGAGCGCGCCTCCGACTTCCAGCCGTACATGAGGTCCGGCAGCCGGCGCCACCAGTCCATGGTCTCGCTCCGCAGCACGGTGGCGGGGACGCCACTGAACGCGCTGGCCACGATCGCGCGCTCGACCTGCCCCAGATCGCGTCCTTCCCGGCTCCGCAGGAAGCCCTCGATCGCCGGGTATGGCGGGAAGCCGTAGGCGTCCTCGCAGTTGCACATCAGGACCTCGAGCGCCTCGCGCTCGTCCAGCGCCTCCTGCCCGTGGCCGCCCCGCTCGATCACCACCATCCCTGCCAGGCGAGCCTCAGGGGCGACCTCGACGCCGGGGACGAGACGCTCGATGTGGTATTTCGGCGGCGGGACCAGCAGCTGGACCAGCGCGTTGATCGTCGCCGCCGGGAGATGAGTGCGGGCGAGGATCAGCGCCAGCCGGCGACCGGAGCGGGAGTGCAGCCGGCTTTGGACGATCAGCGCGATGCGCTCACGCCTCGAGAGCAGCGGCTTCTTGACCGCCTTGAGCGTGTGTCGGCTGATGGTGAGTGGCTTCGGATACGTGAGAACCCGTCCATCCGGGCTGACTAGCGTGAGATCGTCGGAGAGGAACGAGCACGGCTGGCTGTCGAGGAGCCGAAGGCTGGTGGTCGTCTTCCCGGTATCGGTCTTGGCGGTCACCAGGAACGCTTCCTCTCCGGCTGAGACGCAGGCGGCGTGCACGAGCGCGTACCCACGCTCGGCGAAGGTCCAGCGAAGAATTGGCTCCACCACGTTCGTGTAGAGGACGTGGGGGGACCACCTGAGCAGCCGCGACGCCTTTACCTCGATCTGGTCGCCGCGCGCGATGGTGAGCCCGAATCCGAGCCCCCCGGGCCCCTCTCGGTAGCTGATGACGGGCGCTGTGGGCGCCTGGCCGTTCAGCGACTGCCCGCCGAGGGCGGACCCGTTCAGCCAGTGTCCGCTGGGGTGGGGTCCGTTCATGCGGTGCGGATCGGCGTTCGAGGTGAGCCTGCCCAGACGCACCCGGACATTGGGGGGACCGATCAGCTCGCCGATCCGGAATCGCTCGAGCTCCGGCAGTCGCGCGTCCGACTTCACGGTGACGATTCCGTGGATGTCGTAGCTGTAGGGACCGGGCTCGACCTTGGGCGGGCTGGCCTTTGCCCAGATCCACGTATCCGCGAGCGCGAATCGGACGAGCGTGAGGCCCACCAGGGAGAGCACGTTCGAGACGACGTAGTGAATCCCGAGCCCCGAGGTGAGAAGGACGAGCAACGGCCCCCTGACGGCCAGGGCGGCGTTGTTCATCAGGAAGAACAACCCCATCCGGCTCGCCCAACGGCGCTTGTGCTCGCGATCGCCGAAGACCCACAGCTCGGTGAGGGTGTAGTTCCAGAGGGTCGATCCTTGCGTCGCAATCACCGCGGACACGACGTAGAAGAGCCCCACGACGTCCGTCAGGGCGGCGAGGAGGAGCGTGTTGACCACGAGGCCCGATGCGCCGACGGCCCCGAAGCGGGCAAAGCGGAGCCGCGCGAGGAGCGAGAGATAGCGCAGCCCTTCCCGAATGGTGGCCTTGCTCTTGCCCGCGTGGCGCTCACCAAACGTGAAGGACACCTCGGCGGTCCGCAGGGCCGGGTTTCGGATCAGGATCTCGAGCAGGATCTTGAAGCCGCGCGGCCTCAGCCTGGCCAAGTCGACGGCGTCGCGGCGCACGAGGAAGAATCCGCTCATCGGATCGGTGACGTTCCGAAGGCGGTGGGGGAACAGCAGCCGTGCGGCGCCGGTGGTGGAACGAGATGCCATGGCCCGCGCCTTCCCCAAGCCTTCGGCGTCGCCCCGTTTGCAGTACCTGCTTGCCACAACGAGGTCAAGCTCGCCCGATTCGGCCTCTTCCAACAGCTCGGCGATCAGCTCGGGAGGGTGCTGAAGGTCCGCGTCCATCACACAGGCCCAGGGAGCCCGCGCGGCGCGCAGCCCGTGCACCACCGCTCCGCCGAGGCCGCTCATCTGCCGCTCGCGTGGTTGCCGAAGGAGCACGATGTCGCGTTCGGGTCGCCCATTCAGGGCTCCGATCGCGTCCGCGGTGCCGTCGGTGCTGTCGTCGACGAAGATGACCTCCATGGCCACCGTGGGGAGGACCGCCTCGAGGCGCTTGACCAACCGCGCCACGTTCCCGCGCTCGTTCTTCGTGGGCACTATGACCGATAGCAGCGGTCGTTCTCCGGGCCGCCCGTCCGCTGGCGACCCTGCCCGAGCGGGGCGCAGTCGCTCGCTTCCAACCGTCGTCGGATTAGGTTTCAAGCCGATCCCTCCGTCGGTCCAAGCAGGCGGAAGCGCCTCTGGACGACAGTCCACCCTGGCACGGGGTGGGAGCGGTCGCGTCGTGCCAATGGGCGATCTTTCTCCCCTCTACGGGGCATTTCCCTCCTCCCATCTCCTGCTTATGCGGCGCGCATGCGGTAGTAGCGGGAGACCGCCTGCGAGCGGTTCTGCACTCCGAGCTTCCGCAGGATGTGCTTGACGTGGGTCTTGACCGTGCCCTCGGAGACCACCAGCTGCTGCGCGATGCCGACGTTCGTCGCGCCCTCAGCGAGCATGTCGAGTACCTCGAGCTCACGCGGGGTCAGCAGGTCATGTAGGTCCCGGTCCAGCACCCTCCGGCTCCCGCGCGACGGGAGCTCCCACCGGAGCGCGTTCGATGACGACGCAGCCTGAGCGGACGAAAGCCCGATCTCGGGTCTGCCGAGCTCAGTGACGCTCACCTCGGTCGAGCGAACGAGAGCGAGAATGCGCTCCGATTCCACTCGCAGGCGCTCGACCAGCAGCTCGCGCTCGACGGCATAGCCGAATCCCTCCACGAAGGCCGAAAGCGTGTCGCGGTCGAGCTCGGTCACCGCTTGCCCGGTCACTCCACGGTCGGCCTGAAGCAGGCCCAGGGCCTTCTCCTGGCAGATGATCGGGGCCTCCACATAGGAGCGGGCGCCGGGAAGCCTTGCGAGGGCGCGCGAGTCGCTGGCCGCGTCCGTCACCAGCAGTGACCTGCGGCGGCGCAACACCTCCGACTCGTGCAGCCGGGGTCCCAACTGGAGCGGCGCCAGGCGAAGGTCTGCGAGGAGGCGCTCGCCCGCGCCCGCTGCGCCGCGCACGTGTGCGCTCTCGGCCACCAGGGTTTGGCCCCGAAGGCTGAACAGCACCGCTCGCTCGAACCCGATGCTCTCGCAGATCTCGTGGGTTGCGCGGCTGAAGAGGGCCGGCAACGAGGCCGCCGGGCGCAAGCCCCTGAGCGCCTGGCCGACGCCTGCGAGCGGCGCTGCAGGGCCTGAACCGGCCGGCGGGCGGACGGCGCGTCTCCGCGCGATGGCCGACTTGGATCCGGCCACGGTAGGCGAGAGCTCCCTGTGGGCCGACGCGGTCAGCGGAGCCTCAACTCCTCTCCGGGCATTATCAAGTCGGGGTCACCTGACCCGATGCGATCGTCGAGGTTCAGAGCGGCAAGCCGGGCAACTCCCCCGCTGACCTCCCGGTTGGAGGCCCGCTGCGCAAGCTGCCTGTCCGCGATCGCCCACAGCGAATCCCCCGCCCGCACCGTGTAGATCGCGGAGGCCGTACGCTTGACATCGACGCGCCCGCGTGTCTCGGTCGCCGTACGCTTGGGAGTGGCCCGGCGGCGTGTCCGGGCGGGGCCCGTGGAACGTGGCCGCTCTACGACCTCGGCGCCACGTATGCGGGCAACCCCGGTTGCCGTCTCGGCGCGGCCAGAGGGTGCCGACTGGCTGGCGAAGACCGCCCCACCGGCTGCACCCACGACGAAGACGCCGAGCAGGATGGCGGACGCCAACCCGAGATTCCGCGCGGTGTCGACCTGTTTGGTTGGTCGAGGGCTCGGGCGCGGCCGATCCCGGTGCCGTCTCCTCACCGCCCACAATACGGTCCCCAGAAGGCCGGCCGCGATCGCCCCAAGAAACGCCGCGTACGCCTCCGAACCACCAGCAGACGAGTCCGGCTCTGCGGTTGGGCCGGGACTGCTCGCTCGATCCGGCGTGGCGGGTAACCGGCGCTTCCCGTCACGACTCCCCCTCGGAGGGGTCGCGTCTGGCGGGGGAACCCGCTGGGCACGCTCGGTGATGAGCCGCCCCCTGGTCTGCGGGCCGACCACACCGTCGGCGGGAAGGCCTTGCGCTCGCTGGAAGCGCTGGACGGCCGCTTCGGTCCGCATGCCGTAGAGACCGTCGATCGGACCGGGCTGGTAGCTGAGCCTCCTCAGGCCGACCTGCAGCGCGCGTACGGCTCTCGAGCCGTCTCGGGCTTCATAACCCACGCCGCGGCGGAGCAGGTCGGCCGCTGAGCCGAGCCCGCCCGTCCGCGTCGACATGGCGTGGGGCGCCTCCAGCCTCGGGATCTCGGCGTCCAGCCTGGGCTCATTCGCTTGCGCCGGTAGCGCGGCGCACGCGCAGAGGAACCCGGCGAGCGTCACGGTCACGAGCCGTGCCGAGACGGTGGTCTGCCGGTTGCTCCGAGGGGTGGAGGTAAGTAACAAGTCGGGCTACGTCGTCCGTTTGGGGTAAAAAGCGTGTGAACGGACTCATGTCTTCAAGTACCCCCGCAGACCGCGTTCGGTCGCCGAAAAGCCCCGCATCTGGTCTGATACCGAGTGCGGTGATGCCAGTATCACGACCCCGCACGCGGTGGTGAGCTCCACGGCCGAGCGCGGACATAGCGAACGAGACACGGCCACCGGCCGCCTGCTGCGTGCATACCAAGAGGCGGGCGATACAAGGGCGCGCGACCGCCTCGTAGACCTTTACCTGCCGCTGGTGGAGACCTTCGCGCACCGCTACGAACGCCCCGGCGCGGAGCACGATGACCTCGTGCAGGCCGGATCGGTCGGGCTTCTGAACGCCATTGAGCGCTATGACCGCCGCCGCGGTGAGGTATTCACGGCTTTCGCCGTACCGACGATCATCGGCGAGATCAAGCGCCACGTCCGCGACCGGACCGCGACTGTCAAGCTTCCACGGCCGCTCCAGGAAGCCGGCGCCCGGCTGCCCCGGGCGCGCTCCGAGCTGACCGCGCGATTCCAACGACCCCCAACCGAAGCCGAGCTCGCCGCCGAGCTCGGCATCCCCCGCGAGGACCTGGCCCGTCTCGAGGAGGCAGGACGTGCACAGGGCCTTGCAGACGGATCTGGTGGAGACCTATCCAACCCGGAAAGCGACCGCGAGTTCGACCTGAGCGACGACCGTTTGGAGCTCGCGGGCGCCTTCCACGTGCTCGACCCGACCGAGCGGGCGATCGTCAACCTGCGCTTCGTCAAGGACCTGAGTCGCAAGAAGACGGCGAACGAGCTGGGGATGTCCGAGGGCCAGCTCTCGCGCCGCACGCAGGCTGCGCTCGCCAAGTTGCGGACCGAGCTCGAGCGCGGCGCCTCCGGCCAGTTCGCCCCGGCACGGAAAGCGGTGGAGAAGCGGGCGCCCGAGAGCCCGTCCACTGCGCCGCCCGAGACGAAGGTGAAGGAAGGGCACAGCGGGCGGCTCCTGCTGCGGATGCCGCAGTCGCTACATGCAGAACTCGCGAGCGCGGCCGAGCGCGAGGAGGTCAGCCTGAACCAGTTCATCACCAACACCCTCTCCGCCGCCATGAAATGGCGGCAGACGGACGATCAGGACGACCGCGGCCCCGACTCCCTGCGACCCTCCCCCCGCTGGCTGCCCGCGGCGATCGTCACCAACATGGTGCTGGTCGCCATAGCCGGCATCGTGGCGGTGGTCCTGCTGCTGGTGGCGTGGCAGCAGGGCTGGTAGCCCGAGTCAGCGTACGACTATGAAGTCGCTCTTCCCGAGCCGGCGTCCGTATCTGTTCGCCGAGCGCCTGCCGTAGCCGGGCCAGACGTACCAGCGATAGCGCCCGGGCGAGAGGTGCCGCCGCTTGCCGCCGTAGCGCCAGCTCGTCGTGAGTCTCAGCCTGGTGCGCCGCGGCCAGCGGCTGAGCACCTTGCTCGTACGGGCGATCTGAACGCGGCTGGCCGAGCCCCGGCCAGTCACCCGGTACAGCTGGACGTTGTAGTAGGTGGCGCGACGAACCCGCTTCCACTTGAGCAGCGGCGGCCTGCGCACCCGCGCCCCCTGCGGGGGATTGAGCAGCTTGGACGCAGTTGGAACGGCGGTCAGGTTGCTTCCAGCCCGATTCCCGGCGCGGTCCGTTACCAGGAGCGAATAGTGGTACCTGCGCCTGTTCTTGAGCCGGCGATCCGTGTACCTGCTCCCGCCACCGCTGAAGACGAGCTTCGGCGCAACTCCGGTCCGCCAGCGGGAGACCTGCGCACTCACGGCCCCCGGTGCCGACCACGTGAGCGTCACCCTGCGGTTGCCCGGCGTCGCGTCCACGTGCAGAGGCGACGGCGGTATGCCGTCATAGTTCAGCCGGAAGGAGCCAACAGCGACGTTCCCCGCCACGTCCTGGCAGCTTCCCCGAACGACCACACCGGCCCCGTCAGGCCCCCCATAGGTGCCGCTGCTGCATGACCGGATGCCCGAAGTTGCGTCCTGTCCCTGGAACCGAAAGCCGACCGGTTGGTTGAACCAGCCGTTGTAGTCCGGCGGCCGGCTCGTCCGTGGCGCCAGCGCAGGAGGTGTCCTGTCGATGCCGATCCAGACTGGTGTTTTGACCTCCGTAGTGGGCCAGATGACCTTGCAGGACCGCGCCCTAAGCCCTTCGGTCGTGAACACCTCGTTCTGACAGCCCTCTGCGATCATCCCGCCACCGGGTATGACCTCCCAGGTGAGGGAGACCCAGGGGGTCCTGTACCAACGCCTACAGCTGTCACGGCCGGAGGTCGTGTCGCAGTTTGCGTTCACCTCATTCGCATGCGCGGCGATCGTGCCTACCTGACTCGCGAGGCAGGTCACCGCGAACGTCAGGACAACGGCGAGTCGGGCGCGCGACATCCCGCTAGAGCCTGCGCTCCCCCGCCAGCCGCGTCATCAGTCTCAGGAACGAGCCGCTTGCCAGGGCGAACATCAGCAGGGCCAGGGCCGCCAGCACGCCCGGGCCGGTATGGCTGCTGGAGGCCGTGTCTTGTAGCTCCGAGACCAGCGGGCTCACACCGAGGCTCGAGGGTGCGCGTAATAGCAGCTTTGCCCTCCGTGACCTGTGCTCGGGGCGACGGCGTTCAGTGTCTCTGCGTGCGGGACGGCCGGTCGGCCTGGTCGTGGCCGGGGCGGGGGCCGATACCGGGCGGGTCGGCGGCCTCGCCACGTCCGCGACACGGGCTGGAGCTTGGGACGTGCGGGGCGCGGGCTGCGATGGCGGCGCGGACTGCGATTGTGGCGCGGGCTGCGATGGCGGCGCGGGCTGCGATGGTGATTGGCGGACCGCCGGTGGACTCGATGAGGGCTGCGGGCTCGGTGCCGAGTCAGGCGCGATCCCCGTGGGCGCGGGTGACGGATCCGGAGCCGGGGCAGCCCACCCCAGACTGGGAACTGTGGCCAGCAGCGCAGCGAGCGCAGCGGTCGTCAGAGCGGTGAGGCAGGGAGCTTGCAGATCCCCCTCCGTGGGTCAGCCTTACTCCGTGAAGGTGACAGGAGATCCCGGGATGTGTCAAGTCAGTGAGTAGCCACGGTCCTGGCGGGGGATAGTGTGAAACGGAAGTTTCAAAGGCAGCGCGAACAAATGTCCCCCGTCAGGATCAGCGTGGAGCCGCTCGTGCCGTCATCCGAGCGCCAGGTCGGTCGCGGAGCCCTCCGGGTTGGCCTGATCGCGGATCCGGTTCCCCTCGAAGCTGAGACGCCCGACCTGATCGAGCCGATCGTGGGCTTTCGGAGTTGGCGGATCCTCCGCGACGGGCCGGCGCAGGGCGAGCTCAGCTCGCCGAACTTCCCGGTCTCCTGGTCCGAGCCCGTGCTGCGGGCAGAGTGCCGCAGGTTCCGCAGCACCGAGGACCTCCTCAGGGAGCCCCACAGGGCACCCGAGGCGGCATGTGGCTGCGGCATCTGCGCGCGCCACGCCCCCACCACCGACTTCTCGAAGGTCGACTTCCGCGGCGTCTCCGGGATCGTCACGGTCTGGGGGCGGATCGACGTCGACAGCGACGGCCTGCGGGCCGAGTACGCGAGGGTCGAGGCCCTGGGCCTGTACTCACGGTGGACCCCCCATCAGACGCAGGCGGTGAGTGAGGTCGCGGGCGAGCTCGGGGTGGACCTCGTCGACCTGCACGAGCTCGGCGTGGTCGCCAGGAGCTACGGCGAGGTACTGCCGGCCTCGCTCCTCTCGGATGAGCGGCCAAGAAGCGTGCGTGACCGCTTCGCGGCGCTCTTCAAATCGCGCGTCGGCGAGTGAGCATCCGGGGCTAGCCGACGCGCTCCCGCGCCGCCTCGAGAAGCTCCTCGAACGAGCAGAGCTTTACGCGCGGGCGGCCGTGCGGCTCGCCCGCCTCGCGCTCGCGCCGGTCGATCGCCTCCCAGCCGGCGTAGGTCACGTGCTCCGGCGCGCGCTCGTGAAGCAGCTCCTCGAGCGAGTCGCGGTCGGGATCCTCGGGAACGGGCAGGCGGCCGGCGTCGAGGTCGTCGAAGACCACGTCGACTGACTCCTGGGCGTCCTTCTTGTTCGTGCCGATGATTCCTGTGGGCCCGCGCTTGATCCAGCCAACCACGTACACGCCGGGCAGCGGCCGGCCATCCACCAGCACTTTCCCGCCCTGGTTCGGGATCACGCCGCGCCGCTCGTCGAAGGGAAGCCCGGGCAGCGGCACGCCTCGGTAGCCGATCGAGCGGAAGACTAGACCGCAGGGGATCTCCTCCGTCTCCTCGGTGGGCCGCGGGCGCAGCGAGCCGTCCCTCTCGGGGTGGAGCTCGTTGCGGACGATTCGGATCGCCTCCACCTTGCCGTCGCCGAGGATCTCCACCGGGGAGACCAGGAAGCGGAGCACGATCCGCCGGTCGCCGCCCACCGGCGGCTTGGCGGAGTAGTCGCGCAGGATCTCGACGTTCTTGCGCGCGGTGAGGTGTCCCTCGCCCTCGATCGACTTGGCGCTCAGCGGGTCCAGCTCGCAGTCCTCGGACGCCACCTGCACGTCGGCGCCGGTCATCTCGCCGAGCTCCAGGAGCTCCGGATTCGTGAACGCGGCCTGGGCCGGTCCGCGGCGCCCGAGCACCACCACTTCCTTGACGCCCGACTCGCGCAGCACCTCGAGCGCGTGGTCGGCCACGTCGGTCTTGGCGAGATCCTCCGGGTCGGTCGCCAGCATGCGGGTCACGTCCATCGCGACGTTGCCGTTCCCGATGACCACGGCCCGCTCGGAAGAGAGGTCGAACTCGAGATCCCGGTAGTCGGGGTGGGCGTTGTACCAGGCAACGAACTCGGTGGCCGCCCAGTTTCCGGGCAGCTCCTCGCCGGGTATGCCCATCTGCTTGTCGGTCTGCGCGCCCACCGCGTAGACGATCGCGTGATAGCGGCGCGCCATCTCGTCGTGGTCCAGGTCCCTGCCGAACTCGACATTGCCGTAGAAACGGAACTCGGGATGGGCCGCCGTCTTCTCGTACACGCGGCTGACCGCCTTGATGTTGGGGTGGTCGGGTGCGACGCCAGCGCGCACGAGGCCCCACGGCGTGGGAAGCCGGTCGAACATGTCCACCTGCACCACCCGGTCTTTCGGCTTGAGCAGGTGGCCGGCCGCGTAGAAGCCCGCCGGCCCGGAGCCGACAATGGCGACGCGCAGGGGGTTGTCCTCTGTTCCGATGCTCATGGCTGAGGCTCCGCGCGGCCGCCCGCCGGCGCGGGTCCCTCTCAAGGGTAGGCGGCGAGCGCGGCATGTTAGTGGCGGGCCTGCGGGCATCTAGACTCGCCCTCCTGGCAACCGGAGCGCAAAAGATTCACGAGCTCGTCGCCGCGCGGGCGCTTCTGATGCCGGGCGTGTACGACGCGCTCACCGCGCGCATCGCCGCCCGGGTGGGCTTCGAGATCGTGTTCATCTCTGGCTACTCGGTGAGCGCCTCTCGACTGGGCGAGCCCGACTTCGGCTTCCTGACCCAGAGCGAGATGGCGGAGGCGGCCCGGTCGGTGTGCCGGGTGTCGCGGTCGCCGGTGATCGTCGACGCCGATACCGGATACGGCAACGCGCTCAACGTGATGAGAGCGATGCGCGATCTGCAGGAGCTGGGGGCCTCGGGAGTATTCCTCGAGGACCAGGTGTGGCCGAAGAAATGCGGCCACATGCGCGGAAAGCGCGTGATCGAGACGGAGGAGCACGCCGCCAAGCTGCGGGCCGCCCGCGATGCCTCCGACCTCTTCATCGTCGCCCGGACCGACGCCCGGCAGCCGCTCGGCCTGGAGGCCGCAATCGAGCGCTGCCTGGTCTACAAGGAGGCGGGCGCGGACGCCCTCTTCGTCGAGGCGCCGGAGTCCATGGACGAGCTCGAGCGGATAGCCGAGGTCCTGCCGGGCCCGCTTGTGGCGAACATGATCGAGCGCGGCGTGACGCCGCACCTGACCCGGACGGAGCTGGAGAAGCTCGGCTTCAACCTGATCGTCTGCCCGCTGGCCGGCCTGTTCGCCGCGGCGAAGGCGGTAACGGACGTGCTCACCGAGCTACGCGACAGCGAGACCACCGCGGGCGCGGTCGACCGCATGCTCGCCTTCGACGACTTCAACGAGCTGCTCGAGCTCGAGGCGCGCTACGCGGACGAGGCCCGCTACGCCTGAGCTGAATGGGCCAGCCGGCGCTGTCGAGTCACCTCACCCGCCGTCCCCGCCGGGTGCGAACATGTGTTCGTGCCCACCGAGGCCACGATCCTCCACGCCGACCTCGATGCCTTCTATGCGTCCGTCGAGCAGCGTGATGACCCTCGTCTGCGGGCGCGCCCGGTCATCGTCGGTGCCGGGGTCGTGCTCGCGGCCAGCTACGAGGCCAAGGCGTACGGCGTCCGCACCGCGATGGGTGGGGCGGAGGCCCAGCGGCTCTGTCCGGACGCGGTCGTGGTCGGGCCCCGGATGTCGGCCTACTCCGAGGCGAGCAAGGCCGTGTACGAGGTGTTCGAGCAGACCACGCCTCTGGTCGAGGGGCTGTCGATCGACGAGGCGTTCCTTGACGTTCGCGGCCTGAGGCGGATCTCCGGCCGGCCCGCGGACATCGCCGTCCGGCTGCGGCGTGAGGTCCGCGAGCGCATCGGCTTGCCCATCACGGTGGGGGTGGCCAGGACCAAGTTCCTGGCCAAGGTCGCCAGCGGCGTGGCGAAGCCCGACGGCCTCCTCGTGGTGCCGCCCGACGGGGAGCTGGCCTTCCTCCAGCCCCTCCCGGTCGAACGACTCTGGGGAGTCGGCTCGGTCACCGGCAAGAAGCTCCGCGCGCGGGGACTCACGACGGTCGGCCAGGTGGCCCAGCTCGACGAGGGGGCGCTCGTCTCGCTCCTCGGGCGAGCGTCGGGTCGGCACCTCCACGCCCTGGCTCGGGGCAGCGATCCCCGGCCGGTGCGTGCTCGCCGCCGCCGACGCTCCATGGGGGCGCAGCGCGCACTCGGCCGCCGACCGAGGTCTTGGGACGCCATCGACGCGGTCCTCGTGGCGCTCGTCGACCGCCTCGGCCACCGGCTGCGAGCCGCACGGCGAGTCTGCCGCACGGTCACGCTCCGCCTGCGCTTCGACGACTTCACGCGAGCGACTCGCTCGCACACGCTGTTCGAGGCGACCGCACAGACCCCGACGATCCTCGCCACGGCGAGAGGGCTTCTCACGACGGCCATGCCGATGATCGAGCGGCAGGGGCTCACCCTCATCGGGGTGACCCTCGCCAACCTCGAGGACGACGACGCCATCCAGCTCGCGCTCCCATTCGACCGCCCGCGCGCCGGCGTTCTAGACGCCACTATCGACGACGTGCGCGACAAGTTCGGCTCTGCGGCCATCACCCGAGCCGTCCTGCTGGGCCGCGACCAGGGCCTGTCGGTGCCGCTGCTCCCCGACTGAGGTCGTGTCAGGCGATCCGGGTCTCGAGCACCCCCAGCTGGGGCGAGGAGACCACGATCTCGTCGCCGCTCTTCAGCCACACATGGGGCTCGCGGAGGCTGCCGACACCCGCCGGGGTGCCCGTGGCGACCACGTCGCCGGGCTCGAGCGTCATCAGCTTGGAGAGGTGGGAGACGAGCGCCGGAACGGAGTGCACGAGGTCGGCGGTCGAGGCTTTCTGCATGAGCTCGCCGTTCAGGCGCAGCTCGATCTCGATTGCGTCGTGGGGCCCCGCCTCGTCTGGCGTGACGAGCGATGGCCCGCACGGCGCGGCGCCGTCGAAGACCTTGCCCGGCATCCACTGCGGCGTCTTGAACTGATAGTCCCGAGCCGAGAGGTCGTTGAAGAGCATGTAGCCCGCGACCTGCTCCAGCGCCTTCTCCTTGCTCACGTCCTTGCATCGCGAGCCGATCACGAACGCCACCTCGGCCTCGTAGTCGACCTTCTCCGACCAGGTTGGGAGCGCCACGGTGGCTCCCGGCGAGGCAAGGGCATTGACGTACTTGGCGAAGAACGTCGGGGTCTCGGGGGGCTCGGCGCCCTGCTCCTCCACATGCGAGCGGTAGTTGAGCCCGATGCAGACGATCTTGCTCGGGCGGGCGATCGGGGGAAGCAGGGGAACCCCCTCCACCGGGACCCCTTCGTCCTCCACCGGCGCGACCTCGTCGACCTCGCCGCCCTGTAGGAGGGCGTAGACGGTGCAGTCGTCGTGCCGGATGTACGCGGCGGCCTCGCCCCAGATGTCGTAGACGCGACCGTCTCGAAGCAGCGCCGCCCGTGACCCCGCGCCGGTGTCGAAGCTCACCAGCCGCATGCGGCGCAATCCTAAGTGACCGCGTAGCCTCAAGGCCATGCCCCGTCCCAGCGCCGGGAGCCGGACCCACCCGCTCGCCTCGGAGCCTGCCGCGCTCGACGGCCTCCGTGGGGCGGACCCTGTGATCGCCCGGCTGATCGACGTGTACGGCGGCCCCGACGGGGTCTTGGCGCGCCGGGGCCGCCCTCCCGGCGACGCCTACGGCGCGCTGCTGCGGTCGATCGTGGGCCAGCAGCTGTCGACCAAGGCGGCGCGCACGATCTACGAGCGGCTCACCGGGCTGTTCGACCACCGGGCCCCCACGCCTCGCGAGCTCCTGGAGGTCGACCCCGAGCGGCTCCGCGAGGCCGGCCTGTCCCGAGCCAAGGTGACCTATCTGCGCGACCTGGCCGAACACGTGGAGGACGGTGAGCTCGACCTGGAGCATCTGGCCGAGCTTCCGGCCGAAGAGGTCGCTGCCCAGCTCACGGCGATCAAGGGGCTCGGCCCCTGGAGCGTCGACATGTTCCTGATCTTCCACCTGGGCCGGCCGGACATCCTCCCGGTCGGGGACCTCGGGATCCGCCGTGCGGTCCAGACCGCGTACGGCCTCGACGAGTTGCCGAGCCCGGCCGAGCTCGAGCGAATCGCCCAGCCGTGGCGCCCCTGGCGCTCCCTGGCCTGCCTCTACCTCTGGCGCTCGCTGGACGCCACGCCCGCCTAATCCGGAGTCATCAGTCCGCAGTCCGCAGTCCTCAGGAACTCGTGGTGCGCAGCCCTGAGGATTGAGGACTGGCGACTGAGAAGTGGCGACTTAGACCGTTGCGCCGCAGCTGGGCTCTTCCTCGGCGACGCGGAACGAAGACCCGCAGCCGCACGAGGAGACGACGTTGGGGTTCGAGACGTCGAAGCCCGAGCCCATGAAGCTCTCGGTGTAGTCGACGGTCGAGCCGTTGACGTAGCGCAGGCTGGCGGGATCGACCAGGACGCGGATGCCGCTCGTCTCGAAGACGTGGTCGTCATCGCGTCGCTCGTCCAGCGCGAGCGCGTACTGGAAGCCGGAGCAGCCGCCGCCGCGGACGCCGACGCGAAGGCCCACGTCGCCCTGGGCCTGCTGGCCCGAGATGAAGTCCCGCACCTTCTCCGCGGCGATGTCGGTCAGCACGACCATCGCAGTCATTGTATAGGCGCTGGCGTCGGTATCGTGAGGTTCGATGCCGAGCGCAAAGGAGCTCAAGAAGCGGATCGAGTCGGCGCTCCCTGGGGCGGAGGTCACCGTGGAGGACCTCACGGGCGGCGGGGACCATTTCCGCGCCGAAGTCGTGTCGGACCGCTTCGACGGCCTCTCACGTATCCAACAGCACAAGCTCGTCTACGGCGTCTTCGGCGACGAGGTCGGCGGGCCCATCCACGCGCTCTCGATCAAGACAGCCACACCCCCCGACGGCCGGGGAGCCGGCCATCCGGCCGAGCCCCCGTCATCCTGACTGCGAAGGACGGATCAACATGACCAACGCCGAGATACGCGACTTCATTGAGAACGCCATCGAGGAGAACAGCGTGATGCTGTTCATGAAGGGCACGCCGAATCAGCCCGCGTGCGGGTTCTCGGCCCGCACCAGCGCCTGCCTCAACGCGCTGGGCGTCAAGTACGCGGCGCTCGACATCCTTCCAGACCCCCGCATCCGCGAGGAGCTCTCGAACCTCTCCGGATGGCCGACGATCCCGCAGCTGTTCATTAACAGCGAGCTGGTCGGGGGCTGCGACATCGTCACGGAGATGTACGAGACCGGCGAGCTGGCCGAGAAGCTCGGCGTCGAGCAGC
>Ga0126313_10000281_pt1 | contig 23552 bp, 22 predicted proteins | sample Plot105A_FD_89954 | JGI IMG/M metagenome (GOLD analysis project Ga0126313, IMG submission 89954) | Serpentine soil microbial communities from UC McLaughlin Reserve, CA, USA - Plot105A | ecosystem: Environmental > Terrestrial > Soil > Grasslands | place: USA: UC McLaughlin Reserve, Lake County...
ACCGGCAACGGCTACTACGGCGGCCTGCAGTTTTCCCTCAGCACCTGGCGTGCCTACGGCGGCACCGGGATGCCCCATGAGGCAAGTCGGGAGGAGCAGATCGCGGTTGCCAAGCTGGTCCAAGCTGATCAGGGCTGGGGGGCGTGGCCTGCCTGCACGGCGAAACTAGGTATCAGCTGACTTCAAGCCAGCCCCGGCTTCTCGACCCAACAACGATCAGGCGTCGAATCGCAGAGATAGGACTTCGGCCCACCAAGCAGCGGGGACAGAACTTCGTCACCGACGCGAACACCGTGCGCAGGGTCGTCGCCACCTCGGCCGTCGGTATCGGCGACACGGTCCTGGAGATCGGTCCAGGACTGGGGTCGCTCACCCTAGGCCTGCTGGAAGCGGGAGTTCGGGTGATCGCGGTCGAGATCGATCCGGTGCTTGCGTACGCTCTGCCGGAGACGGTTGCGGACCGGGCACCAGACCAGGCCAGCCAACTCAGCGTAATTCCGGCGGACGCCTTGTTGATCACCGATCTGCCGGAGCCGCCGACCGCGGTGGTGGCGAACTTGCCATACAACGTGTCGGTGCCTGTCCTGCTGCATCTGCTTGCGACATTTCGCAGCTGGGATCGCGGCCTGGTGATGGTTCAGTCCGAGGTCGCCGACCGGCTGGTCGCGCGACCTGGATCGAAGATCTACGGCGTGCCCTCGGTCAAGATGGCCTGGTACGCCGAAACCACCAAGGCCGGCACGGTGCCGCCAACGGTTTTCTGGCCGATGCCCAACGTGGAATCTGGGCTGGTGTCGATCCGACGACGTCCGCCGCCCAAGACCAGCGCCAGCAGAGATCAAGTGTTTGCGATCATCGACGCCGCGTTCGCGCAGCGGCGCAAGATGCTGCGAACAGCTCTTGCACGGTTGGTCGGGTCAGCCTCGATTGCCAGCGAGCATCTTCTGGCAGCTGGTGTCGACCCCCAGGCGCGGGGAGAGACGCTCCAGATCGCCGATTTCGCCCGCATCGCGGAGCAATTCAGTCAACCGCCATCGCACCGGTCGGCTCCGCCTGCGGAATAAGACAACGAATGTCGCCGATAACCTCAACTCGTGGCCTCCGTGCTCCCACCCAGCCCGGTCGGTGTTCGCGTGCGAGTTCCAGCCAAGATCAACCTGGCATTGCGCGTCGGACCTCCGCGGGCCGATGGATACCACCCGTTGGCGACGGTGTATCAAGCGGTCTCGCTCTATGACGAGGTCCACGCGGCATGGGCTGATCCCGAGGAATTCTCCGTCACTGTCTCCGGCGAAGGTGCGGATTTGGTGCCGACCGATGAGCGCAATCTTGCGCTCCGGGCCGCCCGGCTGCTGGCGCAAACCTCCAGCCCGAACGGCTCCTTAGGTGTCTCGTTCTCGATCAAAAAATCGATCCCGGTTGCTGGCGGTCTGGCCGGCGGGTCAGCCAACGGCGCTGCCGCGCTCCTGGCCTGCGCCGTCCTGTGGGATCTCGACGTCGGCCTGGACGAGTTGATCGCCCTGGCTGCCGAGGTTGGCAGTGACGTGCCGTTCGGTTTGCTCGGGGGCACCGCGTTGGGCAGTGGTCGCGGCGAACAGGTCTTGCCGGTGCTGGCTCGAGGCGGCTACCACTGGGTGCTGGCCTTCGGACACCACGGCCTTTCGACCCCGGCCGTCTATCGCCGGCACGACGAATTGAGGCCCGGCGCCGAGTGGCCTGAGGTGCCGGCGAGGCTGATGAACGCACTGCGCAGCGGGGATCCGATAGCGGTCGGAGCTGCTCTGGTCAACGATCTGCAGCCGGCGGCATTGGATCTGCAACCACGGCTTCGGCAGGTCCTCGAGGCCGGTATGGAGTATGGCGCGGTCGGCGCCGTCGTTTCTGGATCCGGACCTACTTGCGCCTTTCTTGCCGCCAGCGAGTCGGCTGCGGTGGATCTCAGCGTCGCTCTGAGTGCCGACGGCGTGTGCCGGGCGGTACGACGCGCCACCGGTCCGGTTACCGGTGCCCGAGTGATCGGCTGAGCCCGGCGCAGATCGCGGCTAGAGCTCCATGGTGTCGTACAAAACAAGCAGCGACCTGAGGATGCGGACAAGTTGATCTTGATCGGATGGGCTGAGAGATCGGAGCATAATCTGCTCGGCCGCAAGAAGATCAGCCAATGCAGCGTCCACGTTGGCCCGGCCGGATGCGGTGAGCCGCACGAGTACACCGCGTCTGTCATCCGGATGCTCTTCGCGCTCCACCAGCCCGCGAGCCGCCAGGCGATCCACCCGGTTTGTCATGGTGCCGGACGTCACCAAGGTTTCCCGTACCAGCTGGCCAGGGGACAATGCGAAGGGCTCCCCCGAACGCCGCAATGCCGCAAGGACGTCGAATTCCCAGGACTCCAGCCCGTGTGCGTCGAAGGCATTCGCACGCTGGCGGTCCAGCTGTTGGGCTACCCGACTTAGCCGGGACAGGACCTCCATCGGCGCAACATCCAGATCCGGCCGCTCCCTTCGCCAGGCCGCCACAATGCCGTCAACCTCGTCGGGTACGGCGTCCTGGCTCGCCACAGCGGAATCTTAGGAGCAGGGATTCAGCTCGGCGAACATCAACCCTTGAGATCCGCATCGCTCTTGGGCATGGTGACTGCGAGATACAAGATGCCGACACAGAGCGCCGCTGGTACCACCATCGCATAGTGGATGCCCAGCTGCCGCACGACGAATCCCATCAAGCCAGGTCCCATCAGGAAGGCGGCGTAGCCGAAGGTCACGACCACCGCGAGCACCCGGCCGCCACCGATATGGCCCGCCACTGCGTAAACCTGTGGCGCGATCATGCCGACTCCGAAGCCGACCAGTCCCCAGCCGAGGATCAGCAGCGGCAGCCCGCTGACGAAGCTCACGGTCAGATAGCCGGCAGCGGCGCAGAGGCCGCCGAAGCGGATAACGGCCCGCCGGCCGAATCGGGCCACAAGTCGGTCGCCGATGAGCCGGATGGCTACCATCAGTCCGCACACCGCCACCAGCCCAAGCGATCCCGTCGTGGAGTCGACGTTCGCGACACTGGTGACGTGCAGAGCCGACCAATCGAGCGCCGTGCCCTCTGACAGGCCGAAGGCGAGTGCCATCACGCCCAGCAGCCAAGCAATCCTTGGGATGCGCGTGCGCACACCATCGACCGTGTGCTCAACTATGGCAGCCTCGGGCGTGATCTTGACCAAGGCAGCCAGCGCCGCGGCGCCGGCAATCGCAAGCATGATCATCAATGGGGTCACGATCGAGCCGCCAGTCAGGCCGAGGAGCCTCGCCATGATCCAGACGCTGCCGGCTCCGACCAGGGTGCCGATCGAGAAAAAGGCATGGAAGAAGCTCATGATTGGCCGATGCCGAGCAGCCTCGACCTGCACGCCGAGCGCGTTCATTGAGACGTCCATCGCCCCATTGCCGAGCCCGATCAGCGCAGCGCCCACCACCGCAATAGTGAGGCTGGGAGCGAACCCGAATGTCAGTGCCGCGATCACGATGACCGGCAGCGCGCCAAGCGAGATCTTGCGTGCGCCGATCGAGTCAGCAAGCCTGCCGCCTACCTGCATACCGAGGATGCCACCAGCGCCGCCGCAGAAGAGCATGATCGCGACCGCGGTATAGCTCAGATCGAGCTTGACGCGCAGCGAAGGCAGCGTGCCACCGTATCCGCCGAGCAGCAGACCGTTGACCGCGAACAACGTCGTCACAGCTAGGACGGCAGTCCGGCTGGAAAGCGCGGCTTCGACAGGGCTTCGTACGGTGGCGGCAGACATGATCCGTATTCGCGCTTGGGCTTCTAAAACGTTACAGGTGAGGATAGAGAGCTACGCTGCCCGGGCGCAAATCGAAATCCGCTGCCAACCTGTCCACGGCGCCGCCACGGCGAAGTGGTGATGCGTACTCTTAATCCTGGTCGGCCGCGAGCTGGCCGCCGACGGTGCCAGCCCAATGACCAGGAAATTTGGGTGGCACGGTCCCCGGTTGGTCTGTCGGCAGGGCCCGCCTGACTTTGAATCAGGATTAGCGACGTAGGTTCGACTCCTACCCGGGGAGCGCCCGACCAGCCGGACCGGCGACCCGTACGGGGGTCGCGGATCAGTTTGCAAGGAGCGCGCCTGTTGCCCAGCCCCGAAGTCGCCAGCCCCGCCATGTCCCCACCCGTCGCCGCGGTCGTCGTTCTGGCGGCAGGTGAGGGCAAACGGATGAAGTCATCTCGATCAAAGCTGTTGCATGAGATCGCCGGGCACTCCCTGGTGAGCTACTCGATTCGCACTGCGACGTCTCTGGAGCCGGAGCGGCTCGTTGTTGTTGTCGGCCATCGACGCGACCAGGTCGAGGAGCATCTTGCTGAGATCGCACCCCACGTGGTCACAGCGGTACAGGAAGAGCAGCTCGGGACCGGCCACGCCGTCCAAGTGGCCCTGAGCAAGCTGACCGGCCTCACTGGTGAAGTCGTCGTCACCTATGGCGACGTTCCGCTGCTGACGGCCGAGACGCTGATGGAACTGGTGGTCTCGCACCGGGAAAACAACTCGGCGGTGACAATCCTGACCGCTCGAGTGCCCGACCCCAGCGGATACGGGCGAATCGTGCGCGACTCGGGCGACCTGGTGGACAGGATCGTCGAGCACAGGGATGCCGGGCCCGACGAACTGGCGATCACCGAGATCAACTCCGGCACCTACGTGTTCGACGCAGACGTGCTGACCAGCGGACTTGCTGCGATCTCGGCCCAGAATGCGCAGGGAGAGCTGTACCTGACCGACGTCGTCGAGGTGGCTCGTACCTCCGGCAAGCCGGTGCGGGCCCATCTGATCGATGACCTCTGGCAAACCGAGGGGGTCAACGACCGAGTCCAGCTTGCCCAGATCAACGCGGAGCTGAATCGCCGCATCCTGGTGCATTGGATGCAAGCCGGCGTCACGATCATCGACCCAGCAACGACGTGGGTGCACGCCTCGGTCGATCTCGCTCCCGACGTCACACTGCTGCCAGGCACGTCGTTGGAGGGTGCCACGTCCGTCGGCGCAGGAGCGACCATCGGGCCGGACACGACGCTAATCGATGTCGAGATTGGCGAGCGCGCGACCATCACCCGAACTCAGGGATCGCTGAGTGTAATCGGCGCGGATGCCAGTGTTGGACCCTTCGCCTATTTGCGTCCCGGAACCACAGTCGGTCCGCGTGGAAAGATCGGCACGTTCGTCGAAGCGAAGAATGCCCGGCTCGGTGCTGGCGCCAAGGCGCCGCATCTGAGTTACCTGGGCGACGCTGTCATCGGTGAGGGAGCCAACATCGGCGCCGGAGTGATTGTCGCCAACTACGACGGGGTCACAAAGTCGACGACCAGCGTGGGTGCGCATTGTTTCATCGGCAGTGACTCCGTCCTGGTTGCCCCGGTGGAGGTGGCGGATGGCGCATACGTCGCCGCTGGATCGACGATCACCGCTGATGTGGCGCCGGGGGAGCTGGCGGTGAGCCGCGGTCAGCAGCGAAATGTTCCAGGTTGGGTGGCACGGAAACGGGCCGGTACCAAGACCGCTGCCGCCGCCGAAGCGGCTCAAGCGAATGCAGACGAGGGGCAGGACGTCAAGTGAGCGGCTTCAAGAAGCCCAATGTCAAGCAGTTGATGCTGTTCACGGGTCGGGCGTACCCGGAGCTGGCGCGGGAGATAGCCGACCTGATGGGCGTGGACATCGTGGCCACCCGGGCTCTCAACTATGCGAACTCCGAGATCTACGTGCGCTTCGAGGAGTCAGTGCGGGGCTCTGACGCCTTTGTCATTCAAAGCCACGCCGCACCTGTGAACGAATGGCTGATGGAACAGTTGATCATGGTCGACGCCTTGAAACGGGCCTCGGCCAAGCGGATCACTGTCGTCGCGCCCTTCTATCCCTACGCCCGCCAGGACAAGAAGCACAGGGGTCGGGAACCGATCTCGGCTCGTCTGGTAGCGGATCTGTTCCGTACGGCCGGGGCGAACCGGCTGATGTCGGTGGACCTGCACGCCGCTCAGATCCAGGGCTTCTTCGACGGACCAGTCGACCACCTCTGGGCGCTGCCCGTCCTGTCCGACTACATCGAATCCCGGTACGACACCTCGACGATGACCGTTGTTTCACCAGATGCCGGGCGTGTGCGGCTGGCCGACATGTGGACCGACCGGCTCAACAGCAGGCTGGCGATCATCCACAAGCGGCGTGATCCGAACATGGCCAATGCCGTCGTCGTTCACGAGGTGGTCGGTGACGTCTCCGGCAAGGTATGCCTGCTTGTTGACGACATGATCGACACGGCCGGCACCATTTGCCAGGCGGCCGACGCCCTGAAGACACGCGGGGCGAAGTCCGTCATCGCGGCGGCAACCCACCCCGTATTGTCCGGACCAGCGTATGACCGCCTCCAGGCCTCCGCCTTTGAGGAGGTCATCGTGACAAACACGCTGCCGATCCCGGCCGAGCGCCGGTTTGAGACCCTCACCGTCCTTTCGATCGCGCCGCTGATCGCCCGCGCCATTCATGAGGTCTTCGAAGACGGCTCCGTCACCAGCCTCTTTGACGGCCGCAGTTGAGCCGCAGTGCAGATGTGCCGCGCGCCCGTATGCCGGACGCGGTGACTTCTAGCCTGTGACCGGGTGGTTTGCGTGGAAAAGGTCGCCGGGGTCGTAGCGCTCCTTGACGGCGCGGAGGCGGTCGACCGTGTCTGGCCGGAACGCCTGGGTCAACTCGAAGCGCTCCTCGGAGAAGTTGAGGTATCGACCGGCGTCGTACGGCGCTAGGGAAGACTTGAACGCGCCGAGCCAGTGCGCGGGTCGGCGCCATGGCTTCCGGCATTGGCACGACGCCGACCCCGAAAGCCAAGAAGGCACCCGGCAAGCTGCTGAGTGCGCCGGCATCCCGCGCAGGGCGTGAGAGGGCGCCACCGCAATGGCGTAACTCGGCCACAAGTAACTGAGAACCCGAGTTCGGTCCGACGGCTTCCAGCACAGAGTCGATGGCCGCATCCGGCAGGTCGCCGACCAGCAGGGAGTCCGCCCAGTAGGGCACGGGCGCGGGCGGGTCCATGTGTAGCTCAGCGATACCAATAGGCGGCTGGGGCGCAAGCGTGTCCATTGCGACATTGCCCAGCTCGCGCAGCGGCGCAACCAGCGCCTCGCCATCGGCCGGTTTCCCGCAGTAGATCACCTCGACCACGGCGAATGACTTGCCGCGGAAGGGTTCCGGTATGTCAGGAATTGGCGGGAAGTTCATGAACCGCCCGGTCGAGGTCATCTCCTCCGGCAAACCCCGGGTCCACTCGAGCCAGCCGTGGAGGACATCGCCCGCTTCCTCGGCAGGAAAGAAGAGGGCACCGGCGAAGATCTCCCGTATCGGCAGCAGGTTGAACTCGATTGCCGTGACGACGCCAAAGCTGCCGCCGCCGCCGCGCAAAGCCCAGAACAGGTCGGGCTCGTTGTCGGCGTCAACGCGGATCTGCTCGCCGTCGGCGTTGACGACGTCAAATGCGATTACCCGGTTGCACGCCAAGCCGTGCTTACGACTGTAGAAGCTGACGCCGCCACCAAGTGTGTAGCCGGTGATGCCGACGGCCGGGCTTGAACCGTGCAGGGCCGCAAGACCAAGTTCGGATGCCTGAGGCACGAGCTCGCCCCAGAGGGTCCCGGCGCCGACTCGAGCAGTGCCCGCATCGCGGTTGATCTGGACGCCACCAAGGCCAGCGGTGCGCAGCAACACCGTGTCGGTGAGTGAGCCCAACGGCGCCGCCAGGTGGCCGGTGCGCTGGGCGGCAACCCGCTTCCCGTCGGCGGCCGCGGCGCGGACAACGTCGCTGACGTCGCCGGCGCTCTTCGGGATCGCGATGCCAGCAGGACGCTGGTCGATCAGTATGTTGAAGACTCCACGTTCCAGGTCCCAGTCAGCGTCCTCAAGAGTGAGCCATCTGTCGGCCATCACGGCTCTCCTTCGATCGGCTTAGAGCAGCGTGACAGCCGACAGTCGCCGGAGGCAAGAGCACGCCGACAAGCCCTGTTACAGCTGGCCTGAAGGTGGCGAGTTTAGGCGGCGTCGGCTAAGGTAATTCGGTTGCCTCGGCGAGGGTCGCAGGACCGTGATCGACGAAGAAGCGCTACGACTTCTTCGCTGGGCGCTATGAAATTGATAACGCAGAAAGTCTGAGGAGTTCGTACGTGCCCGAGGTCAAGCTCATCGCCGAATCGCGTACCGAGTTCGGCAAGGGCGCTGCCCGCCGGATCCGCCGCGCCGACAAGATTCCCGCCGTCCTTTACGGTCACGGCACCGATCCCATCCACATCACCTTGCCGGGCCACGAGACTCTGCTTGCGCTGCGCACAGCGAATGCGCTGTTGTCGATCAACGTCGACGGCAAGTCCCAGCTCGCCCTGCCCAAGCAGGTGCAGCGCAACCCGATCAAGCACACCATCGAGCACGTCGACCTGGTCATCGTTCGCCGAGGCGAGAAGGTGACCGTGGACGTACCGGTGCACGTCGAGGGCGAAGCCGCCAGCGAGACGCTCGTCGTGGTGGAGCATTCAGCCGTCGCCATCGAGGCCGAGGCAACCCACATCCCGCAGTCCATCGTTATCTCTGTTGAGGGTCTGGAGGCGGGCACCCAGATCCTGGCAAGTGACCTCGAACTTCCGGACGGTTCAGTCCTGGCTCAGGACCGGGAGGCGTTGATCGTGAACATCACCGCGGCTCAGACCGCTGAGGCCGCCGCCGCCGAGCTTGCCGAAGCCGAGGCCGAGGCAGGAATGGAGCCGACGGTCGCCGAAGAGCCGACGGTGACTGGCGAGCAGCCAGCTGCAAGTGCTGAGACAGCCCCGCCGGCTGAAGGCGCGTAGCCGACCCGATCATGGAGCCGTGGCTGGTAGTCGGGCTCGGCAATCCAGGCCCGACCTACGCGGCGCACCGGCACAACATCGGTTACGCCGTGGTCGAGGACTTGGCGTGCCGGATGGGCGTCCGATTTCGGGCGCCGCGTGGCCTGCGGGCCGAGGTGGCCGAGGGCCGGCTCGGACCGCTCGGCCCGGATGCGGTTCGAGTTGTCCTGGCTAAGTCACGAACCTTCATGAACGAGGTGGGCGGCGCCGTCGCGGGGCTGCTCAGGTATCTGAAGATCACTTCGGATCGGTTAGTGGTCATCCATGACGAGCTCGACCTCGATCCAGGGCAGCTTCGAATCAAGTTCGGCGGTGGGGACAACGGCCACAACGGCCTGAAGTCGATTCGCAAGTCTCTTGGCACCGGGGATTTCTTCCGTGTTCGGATTGGCATCGGCCGGCCGCCGGGCCGGCAAGATCCGGCTGATTTCCTGCTCAGCAATTTCGCGCCGAGTGACCGAGATTGGGTGACGGCGGAAACTGTCCGGTCCGCCGACGCGGTTGAATCGCTGCTTTCGGCCGGCCTGGAGCGTACCCAGAACGCCTTCAACTCCTGACGGGCTGCCCCCGCCGAGTGTGGTCCTCACCTTCCGCGACCTTGAGCCCCGTACGTGCACCTTGAGCCTGATATAGAGGGCTCAAGGTGCACGTACCGGGCTCAAAGGGGGCGCAAGCTGGTCGGCTGTAGTGGGTCGATTGAATGAGCTAGCCGGCGGTGGTGGGTCGATCGGGTGAAGCTGGTCGGCTGTGGTAGCTCGGTCGGCTTGGGTAGGTTGGGTCGGTGAGCCTTGCGGGACTCGTTGACCTGCTGACCTCAGACCCCACGATCGCCGAGACGGTCGGTGATGCGCGTACGCGCGCCCTGCCGGCGCTGGACATCACCGCACCGGCACCGATGCGCCCGCTGATAGCCGCCGCCATCGCTGCCGCAGAGGACCGGGGCGGCGCCGACAAGCCGGTCCTTCTGGTCACCTCCACCTTTCGTGAGGCCGAGGAGCTCACTGCAGCCTTGTCCTCGCTGGTCGGGGAGGAGCATGTCGCCTACTACCCGGCATGGGAGACCCTCCCGCACGAACGGCTGAGCCCTCGTTCCGACACGGTTGGTCGCCGGCTCGCTGTGCTGCGGGGGCTCGCCGGACACGGCCCGGAACCGCCACCGAAGATCATCGTGGCGCCGATCCGGAGCGTCCTGCAGCCGCAGGTCAGAGGTCTGGCCGATCTTCGTCCGGTGCGGCTCACGGTCGGGTCAGATGTCGATCTCGGCGAGCTCAGCCAAGCGCTGGTTGACGCGGCATACATCCGAGTTGATCTGGTTGAGCGACGGGGTGAATTTGCCGTTCGGGGAGGCATTGTCGACGTCTTTCCGCCCACCGAGGAGCACCCGGTTCGGATCGACTTCTTCGGCGACACCATCGAGGAGATCCGCTACTTCTCAGTCGCAGACCAGCGATCGAGCGAGCTGAGACTCACCGAGATCACTGCTACACCCTGCCGGGAGCTGCTGCTCACCGACGACGTACGGACTCGGGCCGCGGCTCTCGCCGAGCAGCATCCCGAGCTCATCGAGATGCTGGACAAGATCGCCCAAGGCCATGCAGTCGACGGAATGGAGGCACTCTCACCGGCCCTGGTCGACGGAATGGAGCTCCTGGTCGAGCTGCTGCCGAGCGACACTGTGGTCCTGGTCTGCGATCCCGAGCTCGTCCGAGCCCGGGCTGTCGACCTCGTCAAGACCAGCGAGGAGTTCCTGCACGCATCCTGGGCGGCCGCGGCAGGCGGAGGGCAGGCGCCGATCGATCTTGGCGCGTCGGCCTACCAGCCGCTGGCCGAGGTGAGGCAGGTTGGCTTGGCCCGCGGGCTGCGCTGGTGGAGCCTGTCGCCGTTCAGCTCCGGCCCGTCGACAGATTCATGGCGGCGCGACGAGTCGGGCTCATGGCGCGATGGGCACGAAATCCGTACCGAAGACGGTGCCTTGATCGACTTCTCCTCGCAGGTGAATACCGCCGGTGTGGAATCACGGACGGTTGCGGGTCGGGTGGGTGAGATCTACCGAGGCGATACCGAAGCCGCGATCGTTGACATCACCGAGCGCATCCGATCTGGCTGGCGGGTCGTTGTGGTGGCCGAAGGCAAGGGCACAAGTCACCGGCTTGCCGAGGTTTTGACCGAGCATGAACTCCCGATCCGGCTTGTCGATCAAATCGATCGGGCTCCGACGGCGGGTCTCGTCACGTTGGTTACCGGAGAGCTGAGCCATGGATTCGCGGCCGATGCAGTGCAGCTGGCCGTATTCACCGCCCGTGACCTCTCCGGACAACGCTCGGCGGACAAGGCGAGCCGTCGAATGCCGGCCCGCCGAAAGAACCAGATCGATCCTTTGGAGCTCGCATCCGGCGATCCGGTGGTGCACAGCCAGCACGGAGTCGGCCGTTACGTGCAGATGGTCCAGCGAGAGGTCGCGGGGTCGGTCCGGGAATACCTGGTGATCGAGTACGCGCCATCCAAGCGAGGCCAGCCGGGCGACCTCCTCTACGTGCCGATGGACGCGTTGGATCAGGTCACCCGCTACGTCGGTGGCGAGAACCCGACTCTGGACAAGATGGGTGGCGCAGACTGGGCAAGGCGCAAGGGGCGGGCGCGCAAGGCGGTACGGGAGATCGCCGCCGAGTTGATCAAGCTATACGCCGCCCGGCAAGCAACTCGGGGCCACCCCTTCTCACCGGACACGACCTGGCAACGTGAACTGGAGGACGCCTTCAGTTTCGTTGAAACCCCCGACCAGCTGGCCGCCATCGAGGAGGTCAAGCGCGACATGGAACAAGTCGTCCCGATGGATCGACTGATCTGCGGAGACGTCGGCTACGGCAAGACGGAGATCGCCGTGCGGGCAGCGTTCAAGGCCGTACAGGACGGAAAGCAGGTCGCGGTCCTGGCGCCGACCACTTTGCTGGTGCAGCAACATCACGCGACATTCGCCGACCGCTACGCCGGTTTCCCGATCAACGTTGCGCCGCTGAGCCGCTTCCAATCCGATGCCGAGGCCAAGAACATCGTGGAAGGGATTCAGGACGGCCGGGTCGACGTCGTGGTCGGCACCCATCGGCTGCTCTCGGGAGAAGTAGCATTCAAGGACCTCGGTCTGGTGGTCATCGACGAGGAACAGCGCTTCGGTGTCGAACACAAGGAGCAGCTGAAGCGGCTCCGCACATCCGTGGATGTGCTGGCCATGTCGGCAACGCCAATCCCGCGCACGTTGGAGATGGCGATCACCGGCATACGGGAGATGAGCACGATCGCGACCCCGCCGGAGGAGCGCCACCCGGTGCTGACCTTCGCCGGACCGTACGAAGAGGCGCAGGTCACCGCTGCGATACGCCGGGAATTGCTCCGCGAAGGCCAGGTCTTTTACGTGCACAATCGGGTCCAGAGCATCGACAAGGTGGCCCGGCGGATCGCCGAACTCGTGCCCGAGGCACGGGTCGTGACGGCTCACGGCCAGATGAGCGAGCAGCGGCTGGAACAGGTCATGATCGACTTCTGGGAACGTCGAGCAGATGTTCTGGTCTGCACGACGATCGTCGAAGCCGGTCTGGACATCGCAACTGCCAACACGCTGTTGGTCGAGCGTGCGGACGCGCTCGGACTGGCGCAGCTGCACCAACTGCGTGGTCGGGTCGGCCGTAGCAGGGAACGCGGATACGCCTACTTCCTCTATCCGCCCGAGAAGCCGCTGACCGAGACCGCCCACGATCGACTGGCAACTATCGCCGCCCACAGTGACCTCGGCGCCGGAATGGCCGTCGCGATGAAAGATCTGGAGATCCGGGGCGCCGGAAACCTTCTGGGTGGCGAGCAATCCGGCCACATCGCCGACGTCGGCTTCGACCTCTACATCCGGCTGGTCGGTGAGGCCGTCGCTGAGTTCCGGGGTGAGGACCTTGAGCCGGAGCCCGAGCTGAGAATCGAGCTGGCGGTCGAGGCGCACTTACCGACCGATTACGTAGAGTCGGAGCGCCTGCGGCTGGAGATGTACAAACGGATCGCGGAGGTGCGCACCGAGGCCGACGTCAAAGGTGTCGAGGCCGAACTGGCAGATCGCTACGGTCCGCTACCTCGACAGGTCGACAATCTGCTGGCCGTGGCCCGCTTCCGATTGCTGGCTCGGTCGGCGGGTCTGACCGAGATCGTCAGCCAGGGCAACTTCATCCGCTTCGGACCGGTGCAGCTGCCGGAGTCACGACGCCTGAGGCTGCAGCGCCTCTATCCGCGCAGTGTCGTCAAGGAAGCCACGAAAGTCGCTCTGGTGCCGCGGCCGATGAGTTCGCAGATTGGCGGTGAGCCAGTACGGGATGCTGAGCTGTTGCGTTGGTGTTCCCAGCTCATCACCGACGTCTTCGAGCCGGCCGAGCAGACCGATTCGTTGCGGACCGTGTCATAAGATCGCTGGCGGACTTCACCAGCCTCGAGAACGGACGGTCAATGACGTTGTTAGGCACCTGGCAGAGACGGCGGGCCGGCTTTGCCGGCATCGTTCTGCTGGTGCTCGCTGTCGGCGGCTGCGCCAACGCCGAACCGGGGGTGGCGGCGTATGTCGGCGATGATCGAATCACCCAGCGGCAGGTCGATGACGCTGTTGACGCTGTCTCGGCGATTCTTCAGGAGGGCCAGACAGTCTCAACCCAGGCCGTCGTCAACGTGATGATCCACGGTGCCATGTCCGAGCAGATAGCGGAGCAGCAGGGCATCGCAATCACCGATCGCGAGCGGGTCGAGGTGCTCAAGAACACCGACCTGGCACCGTTGCTGGAGGTACCGGCTGCTCGACCCGTACTCGACGATATCGCCGATCAGCAGATTGTCGTGGAGAACCTGGGCCAGCGGTATCTCACGGAAATCAGCACAATCAATGTCACGCTCAATCCGCGGTTCGGAGTGCTGGATCCGAACCAGAAGACGATCATCACCGGCCAGTCCAGCTCGCTGGCTGAGCCCGTCGCTGCCACCCCGACGCCGTGAGTCCATGGCAGATTCGCAGCTGGCTCGCCTGATCGAGGTCATGGCGACCCTGCGGCAACGCTGTCCGTGGGATGCCGAGCAGACCCACAACTCCCTGATGCAGTACCTGATCGAGGAGACCGCCGAAGTTATCGAGGCGATCGAGTCGAACAATTTTGATCATCTCCGCGAGGAGCTCGGTGATCTGCTGCTCCAGGTGATCTTTCATGCTGAGATTGCCAGTGAGCGTGACGACGGATTCACGATCGAGGATGTCGCCGGCGGTATTGCCGACAAGTTGATCGCCCGCCATCCGTACGTGTTCGCCGCGGACGAGACGCCCGCCGACCTGCACTTCAGCTGGGAACAGCGCAAGGCGGCCGAGAAGGGCCGCGCTTCGGTGCTGGAGGGCATCCCCGAGCAGCTGTCGGCCCTGGCCCGGGCCAACAAGATCATTAGCCGGGCCCGGTCCGGGCGGGTAGCCGTGGACCTGGCGACCGAGGAGGTCGAGTTCGCTGATCTGGGCAATTCGATACTGGCGCTGGTCGCCCGCGGCCAAGCGAACGGCATCGATCCTGACCAGGCTCTGCGTCGAGCCATCCGGGAACTCGAGGGCAGGGTACGCGACGCCGAAGCCAGTCGGAACAGCCAGGTCGCGGGCTAGGCTGAACGCATGCCGGAGCCTACGGGGGGACCGCAAGGCGGATATCAGGAACAGCCGCCGCAGGGCGGTTATCAGCCACCACAGGGCGGATACCCGCAGCAACAACACGGCGGATATCAACCGCCATTGCCGCAGGTCGGATACGGGCAGGAGAGGCCGCCTCAGCAGGGGTACGGTCAGCATCCGCAGTATGCCCCGCGGCCGCCGTACCAGGCACGACGGCCGAGCGAGGAAACAACGCGGGACGCCGAAGCCGCTTTGGCCGCTCGAATGGAACTCGGCCCGGAGTACACCGAGCACGTCGCCGCCGGGCTGGCCGAGCGGGTCGAGCAACTGGCTGCCGTACGCGCGGGAGAACTTCGGTATCAGGCCGAGGTGGCGAATTCAACCACCCAGGACGAGAAATCGGGTCGCACCCGGCAGTTCGTCCTGGGCATCATCTCGCTTGGCGTAGGTGTGCCGATCACTGCGATTTCGGCGACCAACACCGAACCGGGCATCCTCGGGGTAGCCGTCTCTTGGGCGGGCATAGTCGGCGTGAACGCCGTGCACGCCTGGTCTAACCGCCCGAAGAAGTAGGGACGCACCGGCTGGGTCCCGGACACCTGGGTAGGGCCGCCGATAGGCTGATCGCAACATCTTGGTGCCCTGGATCGGGCGACGCGTCAGCCGGGGCGACATCGGAAAGGCGACACCGTGGCCAGTATTGAGTTCATCGGCGCGCGCGAGATTCTCGATTCGCGCGGCAACCCGACCGTCGAGGTCGAGGTCATCCTGGACGACGGATCGGAAGGCCGTGCGGCTGTGCCCTCCGGTGCCTCTACCGGAGCCTTTGAGGCTGTCGAGCTTCGCGACGGCGACAGCCGCTACGGAGGAAAGGGCGTCACCAAGGCGGTGCTCGGCGTCATCGACCAACTCAACCCGGAGCTGGTCGGTTTTGACGCCAGCGAGCAGCGTCTGGTCGACCAGGCAATGCTGGATCTGGACGGTACGGACAACAAGAGCAAGATCGGCGCCAATGCCATCCTCGGTGTCTCGCTCGCGGTAGCTCACGCTGCTGCCAACTCCGCCGAACTGCCGCTCTACCGCTATCTCGGCGGGCCGAACGCACACCTGCTTCCAGTGCCGATGATGAACATCGTCAACGGCGGCGCGCACGCCGACTCCGATGTTGACGTTCAGGAGTTCATGATCGCGCCGATCGGGGCATCGACATTCCATGAGGCCTTGGAGATGGGCACAGGCGTTTACCACGCCCTGAAGTCGGTGTTGAAGAAGCAGGGCCTTTCGACAGGGCTCGGCGACGAAGGCGGCTTCGCACCCAACCTTCCAGCAAATGTTGCGGCGCTAGAACTTATCGGAACTGCTGTCGAGGCGGCCGGGCTCACCTTGGGCAGCGACATCGCTATGGCCCTCGACGTCGCCAGTAGTGAATTCTTCGAAGGCGGCACTTACACCTGGGAAGGCAGCCCCAGGTCCTCTGGTGAGATGAGTGCGGTCTATGAGCAGTGGATGCAGGACTTCCCCATCGTCTCGATCGAGGATCCGCTTGCCGAGGACGACTGGGCGGGGTGGAGCGTTTTGATGAGCAGAGTCGGTGACAAGGTTCAGCTTGTCGGAGACGATCTATTCGTCACCAATGTGAGCCGGCTGCAGCGGGGGATAACGGAAAAGGCAGCCAACGCACTCCTGGTGAAGGTGAACCAGATCGGGTCGCTGACCGAGACCTTGGACGCTGTCGACCTGGCCCATCGAGCAGGGTTTCGCTGCATGATGAGCCACAGATCTGGGGAGACCGAGGACACCACAATTGCCGACCTCGCCGTGGCCACCAACTGCGGGCAGATCAAGTCCGGCGCACCCGCGCGTACGGATCGGGTGGCCAAGTACAACCAGCTGCTTCGGATCGAGGAGGACCTTGCCGACGCGGCGCGTTACGCCGGTGCGTCTGCCTTCCCGAGGTTCGCCGGGACGGACAAGTAGGCCGGTTCGTGTCATCTGGTCGACGGGTCACGGCGCGCCCGGGTGCCGGTCCCGGGCGCGGTCGGCCGCGCGCGCGCAGGACGGTCAGAAGATCGCCGCAGCCGCCACGAGCAGCCCAAGTGGAATCGCCTCCGGCGAAGACATTTCGGTTCCCTCGGCCCGATTCCAGCATTACCACCCGGGCGGTTGCCCTAGCGGTGGTGTTGTTGATCTTGACCATCTCCTACGCGACCAGCCTGCGGATCTACTTCGCCCAGTCCCGGGAGATCGCCGAAACCCGCGCCGCGATCGCAACCCGGCAGCAGCGCATAGCTGAGCTACAGGGCGAGCTCGCGCAGTGGAACGACCCGGAATATGTCAAGACTCAGGCACGAGATCGCCTCGGCTGGGTCGTACCGGGCGAAGTAGGGTTCCGCGTTGTCGGGCCAGATGGCAAGCCGCTCGGTGGCGGAGCCGAGATCGGCTCCGGACCACAGCCGAATGACACTTCAGATGATGCCTGGTGGTCGCGCCTTTGGGGCTCGGTGGAGGCCGCAGACCGCCCAGCGCCAGTCCGGAAGGATCCGGCCGACAAGCCGCCGATCACCGAAGACACAGCCACCGCAGACGCCTCGCCATCTGCCACGCCTCGCTAGCCTCCTACTGTCCCGATCCCGTCGCAGGGCCGCTATCGTCCGGTGCCTTCGATAGGAAGGCCTCGATCTGTGCAGCTGTCGGCAGGCTGGGACTGGCACCCCGTACGGTCACCGCGAGCGCTCCGGCGGCAAGAGCCCTGCTGATCACATCCGGCCAGGATCGCTGCTGCGCCAGAGCGGCTCCAAGCGCGCCGGCGAAGGCATCGCCCGCGGCAGTGGTGTCCACCGGCCGCACCGGAAAGGCCGGGAACTTCTCGACCCCGTCCGCGGTGATCGCCAGTACGCCGCGCTCACCCAACGTGATCAGGGCCGTTGCCGCGCCGCGATCTACAAACCACCGCCCGGCACGGGCAGCCGACTTCTGGTCAGTGACCTGGGTTCCGGTGAGGATTCCTGCCTCGAACTCATTCGGTTTCACCACCGCGACTCCCGGCCAGATCTCCTCGGGCAGCGGATGGGCAGGGGCCGGGTCGATGATGAATTGCAGATCCAGCTCGCGGCAAAGCCTCGACGCTGCCTCGATCACCGCAATCGGGATTTCGAGCTGAACCAGCACGACGCGAATGCGGTCCGATAGTCCGCGCAACGCCTGCTCGGTGTGATCAACAGTCAATCGATGGTTGGCATTGGGCACGTAGGCGATGTCGTTCTGGCCGGTCGCAGTATCGACCCGGATGTGCGCGATGCCGGTGTGCCCATCAAGAACCTGGACCGCCGCAGTGTCCACGCCTTCGCGGGTCAGGGCACCGAGAGTCAGCTCGCGAAAGACGTCGTCACCGACAGCCGCGATGATGTGCGTCTCAACCCCTGCCCGAGCCGCAGCAACTGCCTGATTTGCCCCCTTGCCGCCCAGCGTCATCGCGAAGTCGCTGGCGATCAGGGTCTCGCCCGGCCGGGGTAGCGGCGAACCGTACGCGGTGAGATCTGCATTGACGCTGCCGACCACCGCCACACCGCCAACACTCGACATGTCGGGAGCCTAACTGCGAGAGGATGAGCGGGTGCTCCAGCCGCTGACCTCCGAGGATGTCAGGATTGTCGCCGCACAGCTGCAGCGCCGGCCGCGCGGACTTGCCGGGATGGCGTACAGGTGTCCCTGTGGAAAGCCGGCTGTGGTCGCCACCCGGCCCCGGCTTGCAGACGGCACGCCTTTTCCGACGACCTACTACCTGACCTGCCCCTGCGCGAACGCGGCCTGCTCTGCACTCGAAGCCAGCGGATTGATGGCGGCGATGAATGAGCGGTTGAGCCGGGATTCTCAGCTCCGCGTCGCATACCGGCAGGCTCATCGCGCGTATCTCGCTGATCGCGAGCGGCTTGGGCGGGTACCCGAGATTGAGGGGGTGACTGCCGGCGGCATGCCCGACCGGGTCAAGTGCCTGCATGCCCTGGCGGCGCATTCGCTGGCGGCCGGCAGGGGGGTCAATCCGTTAGGCGATGAGGCGTTGGACGCCATCGGCGAGTTCTGGCTGCCAGCGTGCTTGCAGGAGGTTTCATGACCAGGGTCGCGGCGATCGACTGTGGCACCAATTCCATTCGGCTGCTGATCGCCGAATCGAAGCCCGGAGGCGGCCTGGTCGAGCTTGATCGGCGGACCGAGATCGTCCGTCTCGGTCAAGGCGTCGATGCGACCGGTGAGTTCCATCCGGAGGCGCTGCGGCGGACTTTTGCAGCCACCGAAAGCTACGCGAAGATCATTCAGGACGCTGGTGTACCGGCCGACAAGATCCGCTTTGTCGCAACGTCGGCCTCCAGGGATGCCAGAAACCGTGATGAATACTTCGAGGGCGTCCACCGGCGGCTGGGTGTGCTGCCCGACGTGATCAGCGGGGACACCGAGGCCGGGCTCTCCTTCACCGGCGCCCTGACCGGGGTGCAGCCCGAGGGTGATCCGGTGCTGGTGATGGACATCGGCGGCGGATCGACCGAATTCATTCTCGGCTCCTCCGATGGCGCGATGAACTCGGCGATTTCGTTGGATATCGGCTCGGTCCGGCTCACCGAGCGGTTCCTCAGGAAGAACCCGCCAGTCGAAGACGATCTTGCCCGAGCCGCAGCCCACGTCGATGGGATGCTTGACGACTCCGGCATCGACTTCGGGTCCGTCGGAACCTGGATCGGCGTTGGCGGCACTGTCACCACCTTGGCCGGGGTCTACCTCGAGCTGAAGCACTATGACCGCGAACAGGTGCACTGGTCGGGCATTCCGATCCAGGATGTGGGCGCCCTGCTTCGGCGGCTGAGTTCACTCGATGTGGAGGAGATCCGTGCCCTGCCATCTATGCACCCAGGCCGCGCTGACGTGATCACCGGAGGCGCTCTGGTCGCAGCCCGAGTCGCCGAGAGACTCTCCGTGCCGGATCTGATCGTCAGCGAAACCGACATCCTGGACGGCATCGCACTCGCTCTGCTTGATCGCTGACAGAATGCCGGGGTGAGCTACCTCGCCGTCACAGTCGTCGGACACGACCGTCCCGGCATCATCGCCTCGGCTGCCGAAATCTTGTCCCGAGCCGGGATGAATCTTGAGGACTCGTCGATGACCCTGCTCCGCGGTCACTTCGCAATGACGCTGATCTGCGCGGGCGAAGCACCGGCCTCCGAGATCGAGACAGCACTGCTGCCACTGGTCGACGACTCCCTTGATGTGACCGTACGAGAGCTGCCGAAGGAGGCCGACCAGCCATCGCTCGGTGAGCCGTACTTGGTCACAGTGCACGGTGCAGATCGCCTGGGGATCGTTGCTCGACTGGCAGGAGTGATCGCGGCGGCCGACGGCAACATCACCGATCTCACCACCCGCCTGGCCAACGGACTGTACGTGCTCGTCGCTGAGGTTGATCTGCCGGCTCTGACTGACGCGGACGACTTGCGCGACGAGCTCATGCGGGTGGCAGCAGACCTTGGCGTTGAGGCCACGCTGCGCCGGGTGGAACGCGACGAGCTGTGAACTGGGTTCTACCGGCGTTGCCCGTCGGGAGTGTTCGAGATGTCGTACGTGCTCCGAACCATGTCCTGTCCATCCCCGGCGAGCGGGTCGATCCGACCGAAGAGAAGGTGATCGAGTTGTGCGCGGATCTGGTAGCCACCATGCGCTTGTCTCCGGGTTGTGTCGGGCTCGCGGCACCACAGGTCGGGGTTTCCGCCCAGACCTTCTGCATAGACGTCTCCGACCACCCCAAGACGCGGACCAGTCATGGACTGATCGTCCTGGTGAATGCCGAGCTGACTGAGGCGAGCCGCAATGAGAAAGCACGCGAAGGCTGCATGTCGGTCCCTGATCTGACTGGGGACATCAAGCGTGCCAGCAAGATCACCGTCACCGGGCAGTTGCCGGTCACAGGTGCGTCCATCGAGATCAGCACCGACGCCTTCGAGGCCCGCGCGTTGCAACATGAGATGGATCACTGCGCGGGTGTGTTGTTCCTCGATCGGGTGGCGGGAGCCCACGCCCTCCACGCCCGCAAGGTCTATCAGTCGACGCCGGCGTCCTAGGTCAGATTCACCTCCGCTATGTAGGGTCAGAAACTATGAACGGAGCGGTCACCTGCCGAACGGTCGGCTGCGGCTGATAGCCGAGAAGCGGCGGCCGGCGACAGATGCCGGCCGACGTAGCTCCCTGCTCAACGAAGTCGCCCTGTGGGCTCGTGCTGCGTGGCCGCCACGCGCTGCTCTGAATCGGGCGGCTTGGGCGCTGGTCAAGACATTGTGCGCTGCACTGCTTGCCATGCCCCTCGCGGCGGCTTGGGGGATCGGCCATGCTCGGGTCGATGACTACCTGGGACCTCATCAAGCAACGTTCGCCGCCAACTACAGCGGAGAGATCCAATTGGATCTCGGACCAATCGGCAACGCTTACTTGCGGAGTCCTGCCGCGCCGATCGGGCTGCACGTTGCCGTCGGTGGAGTGGGCGGACAGTCTGCCGAGAACCTGACCACCCTGTTCTCCGACAAGACGCTGGCCGAGTACGTCGGCCTGTACACAGAGCCGGGCGAGGCCTTGGCCGGCGTGGCAGAGCGCTTGCAGATCGACGCCCTGGTGGGGGCGCTGCAAGCGGAGGCGGTGCTCCTGGCCCTTTTCGTGGTATGGGCACTGCGGCACCAGCTGGGGTCAGCCTGGCTGGTGCGTCAGCTCTCGGGCCGTAGGCTGATAGCGGCCTCTATCGCCGTAAATTCGCTCGTAGTCGGGTCCATCCTGGTGCCCCCAGACCACAACGGCACTCGGATCCCGATCGGCATCGTGCAGCGAACGAGGTTTGCCGGCCTCGCCGTCGACAGCGTGCCGCTTGCCGCTCTGCTGGATCGCGGGATCAAGGGCGTCCGACTATTGACTGAGCGGCAACAGAGTGCGGTCCGTACCTATATCAACGAAACGACCGCCAGCCTTTCGAAGCAGCTAACTCGGTTGCCGCGACCGCGGGCCGGCGAAACCATGATCATGGGCTTCAGTGACCTGCACTGCAACCGGGCCACTACCGAGTTGATCAGCCGGCTGGAACGTGCCACCTCTCCCGCTGTTGTCCTCAGCTCCGGAGACGACACCGTCAACGGCACCGCGGCCGAGCGTGGCTGCATCCGGCGCGAGTCCATGATCACCGAACGGGCGCCGTTCCTGGTGACGACCGGCAATCACGATTCGGATGTGACCGAAGCGCAGATGAAATCCGACGGAATGGTGGTGCTTGATGGCGCCATCGTTGAGGCCGGGCCGATCCGAGTGCTTAGTGACGACGACCCGGAGCACAATATCCCGTTCAGCGTCGAGCGCAATCACGACCGGGACGAGTCCGAGGAGCAACTCGCCGAGCGGCTGGTTAGCCTCGCCCGCGGACGTCAGGTCGACGTGATCATGGTGCACCAGCCGGTGGGCTCACAGGTCATCATGAACACCCCCAACCCTCCGGCTCGCCTGGTCCTGTGGGGGCACTACCATGCCGAACAGGGTCCGTCGGTGATCACCCACGAGGACGGATCCTGGACAGTTGGGATGCAGCAAGGCACCGCTGGCGGGGTACTGGAGCCGACCTTCACCTCGTTCAGCACACCCTTCTCCCCGCCACTGATCAGCGCTGACGTCTACTTCTACTTCCGCGACGATGCCACCGGGCTCGTCACCGCGGTGCAACCGGTCCGCTTCCAGCCCGATTCAAGGGTGGTCATCGAGAAGAGGATTCCAACTGGAGACCTGGCTAAGCTGCCGGCCGAGACCCGTATCCGGCTTGGCGGCGGCACGCCGGCACCGAGCCCGCCGGCAACCCCCGTCCGGTGACGACGAGCAAACGAATCGGTCGGCACTAGGATCGCGGCAGACCCGGCCCCCGTAGCCCAACCGGCAGAGGCAGGCGGCTTAAACCCGCTCCAGCATGGGTTCGAATCCCATCGGGGGCACTCATCCATCCGGCCGAGCAGGGGTCTCTTACCCCTTTCCCAGCAGAATGAAAGGGAGGGCGCTAGCGTTCACCTACTATGGAATCCCGGCCCGGAGTCGGGCTTGGCTTAACAGGAGGAAATAGTTTCATGTTGCGCAGTTCGAACCCGATCCTCTCCAAGCAGGACGCGTTCACACCTACAGCTCCGCAGCGCGGCAATGGAGGCTATGGCGCCGATCCGTACGGGTACCAGGGTTACCGGGGTTTCCCAAGCGGGCCCGCGCCGTACGCACCGGTGGAGGCCCCTGAGGGGCGGATGACGTTCGACGATGTCGTCACCAAGACCGCGATCACCATGGCCATTCTGATCGCCGCGGCCGCTCTTTCGTGGGTGTTCATGCCTGAGGGGCTTTACTTCCCGGCGATGGTGCTGTCCGGCTTGGTCGGATTTGTCGCCGTTCTGCTGGTCTCCTTCCGGCGCAAGGTCTCGCCGGGGCTGGTGTTGGCATACGCCGCCATTGAAGGAATCTTCATCGGCATGATCAGCAAGCTGTTCGAGAACTTTTACGAAGGCATCGTGGTCCAGGCGGTGGTCGGCACGTTCGCCGCCGCCGGGGTGACGCTCGCGGCGTACAAGTTCTTCAACATCCGGGTGACGCCGAAGTTCACCAAGATCGTGGTGATCTCAACCATCGCCTTCGCGGTCGCCATGCTGATCAACTTCCTGCTCGCGATCTTCGGTCTCGGCACCCCGTTCACTGGCGGGATCACCGGACCGGTGGGTTTGCTGGCCATTGGGATGTCGCTGCTGGGCGCGGTGTTGGCCGTCCTGAACCTAGTGTTGGACTTCGACTACATCGAGCGGGGCGTCGCGATGGGTGCACCGGCGAGCGAATCCTGGCGTGGCGCGTTCGGTCTGACCGTGACGATGGTCTGGCTCTACGTCGAGATCCTGCGCCTGCTCTCGTACCTGCGCAGGTAACACGAAAT
>Ga0126313_10000282_pt1 | contig 23516 bp, 25 predicted proteins | sample Plot105A_FD_89954 | JGI IMG/M metagenome (GOLD analysis project Ga0126313, IMG submission 89954) | Serpentine soil microbial communities from UC McLaughlin Reserve, CA, USA - Plot105A | ecosystem: Environmental > Terrestrial > Soil > Grasslands | place: USA: UC McLaughlin Reserve, Lake County...
CACGTTGCCTGCGCGATCGCGACGTCGCGCATCAGCAGTCCGTCAAGCACCAGCAGGCCGAGGCTGCCGCTGCCGCCGTCGGCGGGGAAGGCCGGCTCCCAGGTGCCCGGGGCGACGATCTCCACCGCGGCGATCGCATGCCGCGTCGCGAGTTGGACGCTCGTCGGGTCGAGCCCGGCGGCGAGCTCGGGGTCCTCCTCCAGCACGCGTACGAAGGCGTTTCCCGCTGCCATGCGATACAGCGTATTGCTGTCGAGCTCCGGTTACTAGATCGAACCCGAATCGGGCTCGCGAAAGTCGCATGGTCGGCGATCCAGTCAGGACCCGAACGGAGTACGCCGTACGGCAGAGATCAGTCGCGCATGAGCAGCCGAATACGCAGACGCTCGTTGTCCGCGCTATCGGTCTGCTCGACGGAGATCGTGTCGCTCAGACGCTCCAGCAGCGAACCGAGCCCGGGCAGCTCCGTCTCGTCGACGACGCGCTGCGCGCCGCCGGTCGCGAACGGGCCGACAAGCAGGTCAAAGCCGCGTTCGTGCTCGTCGATCGCAACGCTCAGACTGCCATCGGCCAGATGTGCTGCGGCGGCACCGGCGATCGCGTCGCTGACGATCTGAGCATCCGACAGACGGTCGATCGAGAAGTCCGCACGCGCCGCAACCAGCGAGACGACGCGTCCGAGCACCGGGGACGTGCGCTCCGGCGGATGCAGTTCCAGCACGATCTCCTCGCAGTCGGGTGCGGGCTCGGCGGACGGCTGGATCGCAAGCGGAGGCGCGCTGGTGCCGTCGAGTGCGAACGCGATTCGAACTTCGGTGCCGTGCCGCCCGCCGACGAGGCCGAGCTCGTCCGACAGCGAAGCGATCAGCGCCAGCCCGAAGCCGAGCGGCGCCCCGTCGTCGCGTCCGGGCAGTGGGTGCAGGCCGTTGCCGCGGTCGCGCACGCTCAACACGAGGCGCCCATGCTCAACGGTCATCGTCACCTCGAGCGGGCCGGGCTCGTCCCCATAGGCGTGCACGACGACGTTCGTGCACGCCTCCGTCAGCGCGATCTTCATGTCGGCTGCACGCGCCGGATCGACGCCCAGCTCGTCGGTCAGCCCGGCGAGCGCCTGTCGCACCAGCGCGACGTTCGCCGGCAGCGCCCGCATGAGAAGCCGCACCTCGGGCACAAAGGCGTCGACGGGTACGCCCGTGGGTCCGGACATGTCGCCTGAAGATCGAGTGCTGACGCTGTCGCTCACGTCATCCCCCCGTATGTGCGGTCGCGCCCTTTGCCAAACGTAGAGTCGTCCCGGGGGTCCGGGCGATCGCCTGCGGAACGGTGGACGGTCAGCATCCCGTCATATTCTCCCAGGATGGAACTGCACGGGCCGACGCTGACCCTTCGCTACGCCGCGCCAGAGGACGCGCCGACCCTGTTCGAGCTCGGCTCCGACCGCGAAGTCACGCGCTTCTTCTCCTGGGGTCCGTACGTGCGGATCGAGGAGCCGGTCGCCTACATCATCGGGCTCGCCGACCGACGCGAGCGCGGTGAGCAGCTCGATCTGCTGATCGTTCATCGCGACGACGGCCCGATCGGCGTCGTCGGCCTCGCCGAGCTCTCGCGTCGCGATCGCCGCGCGGTGGTGGGCACGTGGCTCGGGCGACGGTGGTGGGGGAGCGGGGCGAACCTGGAGGTCAAGGCGCTCGTCGCCCACCTTGCGTTCGGGCACCTCGGACTCGAACGGCTCGGCGCCTACGCGGACGTCGAGAACGGTCGCTCGCAGGCGGCACTCGAGCGCCTCGGCTTCGTGCGCGAGGGGCTGCTGCGGCGATGGCATCGGCACGGTGACATCGCACACGACGTCTACGTCTACGGTCTGCTGCGCGAGGAGTGGGAGCGTTCGCCGCTCGCGGCTGTCCCCGCATCGCTGCACGGGGAGCCGCCGGAGTCGTTCGTCGTCGAGCAGAACGGCCCCACTCTCACGCCCGGCGCTGCTCCCAGCTGAAGCCGCGAATCGCCAGCGTCACGCCGAGCACCGTCCAGACGATCAGCACACCCAGCGCTGACCACTGGCTGCCGATTCCCTCGCCCGTCACCATCGCGGCGGACAACCCATCGATCAGGTGCGCGAGCGGCAGCGCCTCCGCGATGCCCTTGAGGAAGGCCGGGTCGTTCGCCGCGTCGATCGAGATGAAGACGACCGGCAGGAAGATCATGTTCACGTAAACGGTCGCCGCCTCGAACGTCGGGATCGCATGCGCGAGCGCGACGCCGAGCGACGCGAAGCAGACGACGCCCAGCACGACGAACAGCACCAGCTCGCCGACCTGCGGCGGCCAGTCGATCCCATAGAACAGCTTGCCCGCGACCGTGATCAGCACGATCTGGATCGCCGTGTTCGCCACCGCGTTGCCGGCGATCCCGAGCAGGTAGGCGCCGGACGGCAGCGGCGTGCCGCGCATGCGCTTGAGGATCCCCTGCTCGCGCAGGAACACGACGTTGTAGGCCAGCGCGCTGAACGTCGTCGCCAGCACGGCCATCCCGGCGATCCCGGGCACGATCACGTCGCGGTCGCTCTGTTTGGTGAGAACCGCGCACAGCAGCACGAGGAACAGCAGGGGCAGCAGGAAGTTGAAGAAGGCCGCGCTCGGGTTGCGCCAGAACATCTTGCGCTCGAGCCGGAACTGGCGCCACGAGAGCGCCGCGAGGCCGTGCGACTCAGCCATCGGCGGTCAGCTCCAGGTACACGTCTTCGAGCGTGGGGCGCGTGACGCTCAGGCTTTCGAGCCGCTCGCCGCGCTCCAGTGCGGCCGACGTCAGCTCGTGCAGGAGTCTCGTCGGGTCGTCGGTCTCGCGCTGGTTCAGCAGGCCGCTGCCGTTGCGCCAGGCGACGCGGTAGCTCGTCGCGCCGTCGCCGGCGCCGAGCTCGCCGGGTGCGCCCTCCGCGAGGATCTTTCCGTCCTTGACGATCGCGACGCGATCGGCGAGCACGTGGGCCTCCTCCAAGTAGTGCGTCGTCAGCACGACCGTCTTGCCGAGCGCCTTGAGCGAGCGGATCGTGTCCCACGCGCCACGGCGCGCAGCCGGGTCGAAGCCGGTCGTCGGCTCGTCGAGGAAGATCAGCTCGGGGTCGCCGACGAGTGCGAGCGCGAGATCGAGGCGACGCATCTGACCGCCGGAGAGCGTACGTGTGCGCGCATCCTCCTTGCCGCGCAGCCCGGCGAGGTCGATCGTCTCCTCCACGCCGCGGGGGGCGGGGTAGAGGCCGGCGAAGTGCCGCAGCACCTCGCGCACCGTCAGGTGCCGGTAGATGCCCGTGCTCTGCAGCACGATGCCGACGCGCTCGCGCAGCTCGCGCGAGCGCAGTTGCGGGTCGTGGCCGAGCACCGTCACGTCGCCCTCGCTGCGGTCGCGGTAGCCCTCGAGGATCTCGACGGTCGTCGTCTTGCCGGCGCCGTTGGGTCCGAGCAGGCCGAACACCTCGCCTCGCCGCACCGAGAAGTCGATCCCGCGGACCGCCTCCAGCGCGCCGTAGCGCTTGCGCAGCCCGCGGACCTCAATCGCCAGCTCCTCGTTCACGGGGGCCATGATGCCTCAAACCGCCCGTGCGACCGCCGCCCATCGCAGTTAGGAGGCTTTGGCGGAACCCCCGCGGCGTCTGGCGGCGGGCGACGCTGCACGGATGCGTCGTCCTCAGTCGGCGCCATAGCGCTGCCAGGGCTGCCTCCCTGCGTCCTCGCCCCGCTTGGTCGCCCATCCGCCAGCCACTCACGCGGGTTCCGCCAAAACCTCCTACGCTCGCTTCGCCGTGCGCTGCGCCTGCATCGACATCGGCTCGAACACGACGCGTCTGCTCGTTGCGGACGTCGCCGGCGACGCTGCGATCGCTCCGGTCGTCGAGCGCCGTGCGTTCACGCAGCTGGGGCGTGCCTGCCGCGCCGGGGGCGAGGTTCCGCCGGCGGCGCTCGACGCGCTCGCGGCGGTCGTCTCCGCTCAGGCTCGGGAGGCGCGGGTGCTGGGTGCCGAGAAGCTGCGCGTCGTCGCGACGGCCGCACTCCGGCGCACCGCAGATGGGGTCGCAACGTGTCACGCGTTGGCAGCCGCGGCGGATGCGCCGGTGGAGCTGCTGAGCGAGCACGACGAGGCGCGGCTCGCGTTCGGCGGCGCCACGTGCGCGGTGACGGACGGGTCCGGCGGCCCGCTCGCCGTCGTCGACGTGGGGGGTGGCTCGGCGCAGGTCGTCGTCGGCACGTGCGCTGCTGGGCCATTTTGGTCCGTCTCGCTGCCGCTGGGCTCGGGCGACCTCGCGGCCGCCTGGCTGCACGGTGACCCGCCAGCTGCTGACGAGCTCTCGGCGCTGCGCGCAGCGGTCGACGAGACGGTCTCCGGCGTCGTGATCCCGCCCGTGGACCGCGCGCTCGCGGTCGGTGGCAGCGCGACGTCGCTGCGACGTCTCGCCGGCTCGCGGCTTGAGGCGGGGGCACTCGGGCGGGCGCTCACAGCGCTGGTCGCCGCGCCTGCTGCCGACGTCGCCGAGCAACTCCGCATCGCGCCCGAACGCGCACGCCTGCTGCCGGCGGGGATCGTCGTACTCGCCGCAATCGCCGCACGGGTCGGTCCGCTCGAGGTCGCGCGCGGCGGCCTGCGCGAGGGCGTGTTGCGCGAGCTCGCGACGAGGTAGCGCGCCGAGCCGTCGCGGCCGGATTCGCAGCGTTTCTGTGCAGCACACACACGCCGCTCCGTTTGAGCTGTTCCAATCGTCGCTCAACGGCCTCGATCGGCCGCTGGGGCGCGCGATGCTGGAGCGATGACGCGATGGAACGACGCCCGCGGACAGGCGACGAGCGAGTACGTCGCCCTCGTGGCACTCGTCGCGGTCGTGCTGGCACTCGCCGCCGGCCTCACCTCCGGCGGTGTCGGCGGTCAGGTGCTCGCGGGCCTCCAGCGCGGCCTCTGCAGCGTCGCTGGCACCGCGTGCCCTCGAACGGAGCCACCGAACGCGGATCTCGCTCCGTGCCCTGTCGAGCGCACCACGAGCAGCGAGTCGCTCGAAGGCGCGTTCGAGGTCGTGAAGCTCGGCAGAAGCGGGACGCTGACGGCGGTGCGCGGCTCGGACGGCCGCGTCACCGTGACGCTCGCCCGCGAGAGCACGGCAGGCGGCGAGGTCGGCCTCGGCTTCGCACTCAGACTCGGCGATCGGTACGAGGGCAGGGCCACGGCTAGCATCGAGACGGGGTTCTCGTCGGGTCGCTCGTGGACGCTGCCGAATGTCGCGGCGGCGCATGCCTTCATTGCGCGCTATGGCTCGAAGGCGACGGTCGGCGGTCAGGCCGTCGACGTTGTGCGCAGCGGCTGCTCGCTCCTCTGCGACGCGATCGGCTGGCACCCGCACGCCGAGCTTCCGCCCGCCGACGAGACCTACCTCGGCGGCAGCACGACGGGGACGCTCAAGGCGTCGCTCGGCCCGGGGAGTCTGCACGCGACGGACGGCTCGCAGCTCGGTGTGCGATTTGGCCGCGACGGCAGCAGCACGTGGCTCACACAGGTCGACGCGGCGGCTGGCGCCGAGCTCTCGCTCGGCGTCGCGGCGCTGGGCGCGACGTCGCAGCGCCAGAGCGTCGTTGCGCTCACGCTCGACCCGCAACACCGTCCGGTCGAGCTGGGGCTTCACACAGTCGCGAGGATGGGTGAAGTTGGCGCGGCTCGCGGCGAATCTAGGCATGCGACGGCGACGCTCGGCGCAGGCGATGCCCATGTGACAGAGATCGATGCGACGCTCGATCTGCACGACCCGCGCAACCGGGCGGTCGCCGCCACCTTCGTGAGAGCGCTGCGCGACCCGCTCGCGGTCGGCGAGCTGGCGCGGAGCGCCGCGGCTGTGGGCGAGCGGATCGCCCGCACGGGCGTCGTCGACCGGCGCACGTACGCACTGTCGTCGTCGGCCTCCGGGGTGGGCGGCAAGCTCACGCTCGGCGGGCAGCTCGGCGCCGGCTTCGAACGCACGCATGAGGGCCTGCACCTCCTTACCGCCGAGACACGCCTCCCCGGCCTCCCGTTCCTGCCGCGCGACGACTGTCGAGTCGCTTGAGATGCGCCGTCACGCGCTGCCCATCATCGTCCTCTTGACACTGGCCCTCGCGCTCCTGGGCGCTGCAACTGCTCCGAGGCCGCACCACCTGCCTGCTGTGGCACTGAGCTCGGTCCTCATCTGGCGCGTCGAGATCGCGGCGGTCGCGTTCATCGCCGCCTACATTGCGATGGTCGCCGTCCGGCTCTCGCTCCACGGCCTGACGTTCACCCACCTCGGGTCCAGAGGCATCGAGAACCCGGACGTGCTCTCGCGCGCGGCGGCTGAGCAAGAGGCTGAAGGAGGCGTGGTCAAAGTCACAGAGACGCTCGCGGAGTTCCAAGCGGCCATCGAGGAGTTCGATCTGCGGCTCAAAGCGCTCGAAGATCCACGAGATGTGCTGTTGCGTTCCGATCAGAGAGGCTTAGCATGAGCGTCATGAACAAAGACCGCGCGTCGACCGGCACCCCGAGTACTGACCTGACTCCCAGCATCGCTGCCCGCATGGCTCGGGTCGTGTTGCACCTTGCGGATGCCAGAGAGCACCTCGCGCGGGCCGCGTGGATCAACCAAGAGCGGAGGCGCTGGGAGCAGGCGAACCGTCGCCCCCGCGGTCTGTTCATCGGATTCCTCTGAGACGCCGCCGGGGGCGACGCTAGCCTGGCCCGAAGATGCGGGACGTCTGCCAGGACATCGCGTGAGCGTCGATCCGCCTAGTGGCATTCCGCCCGTCGAGGCTGGCTCGCAGGTCGACCCGTCGGATCGGCTGCCGCGCGACGCGATCGCCGATGTGCGGATCCGCGTCCCCACGCGCGGTAACCGCAAGCTCGAGCGGCTGGTCAACGCCGTCAACGCCGACGAGCAGGTCAAGGCGTGGTGGCATGTCTCGGCCGTCAACGCGACGCGCCGGCTCGGCATGTCGGACCACTCGTGGATCCACATCCAGATCGTGCTCAACGTCGCGCTGCGTCTCTCGCGGCTGCTGTTCCGCAAGGGCGTCGTGCCGAACGTCGTCGCCGACTACGGCATGAGCGAGCGCGACGCCGAGGTCGTGATCGCCGCCGGCGCGCTGTTCCACGACACCGGCATGACGATCCATCGCGCCGACCATGAGGCCTACAGCCTGTTCCTGACCGCCGACAAGCTCGGCTCGCTGCTCGTGGACGCCTACGACGAGCCCGAGCGCTCGATCATCGTTGCCGAGGCGCTCCACGCGATCATCGGCCACCGCCGCCGCGGCGATCCGTTCACGATCGAGGCCGGCATCGTGCGCGTCGCCGACGCGCTTGACATGGCTCGCGGCCGCTCCCGTGTGCCGTTCGAGGCCGGCCATCAGAACATCCACTCGCTGTCCGCCTACGCGATCGAAGAAGTCAAGATCGTCTCCGGCAAGGACCGCGCCGTCCGCGTCGAGATCGCGATGTCCAACAGCGCCGGCATCTTCCAGGTCGATGAGCTGCTCGCCACCAAGCTCCGCGGATCGGGGCTGGAGCAGCACATTGAGGTGGTCGCGCGGATCGAAGCCGAACACGAGAGACGCCTCGTGCCGGTCTTTCGCATCTGACGCTCGGCTGGTTGCTCGCCTGTGCCCGGTTCGCTCGTGGTACGCCGGGGCGCGGCCGTGCTCCCTCGCGAGACCCTCACGTGACTGGGCTGGTGCTTCGGGATGTGGGTGGGCGCCGCAGGGGGGTCTCGCGAGGGACACGCCGCGCCCGGCTGACCAACACCGCCCGGGCCCAGCCGTCAACCACGTGCTCCTGCTCAGTCCGCGCCCTCGTCGCTTCAGCCAAGGAGCCCAATCGTTGCTGGCAGCCACGCCCGGTCACCAGCCTCTGACATGAGCGCACCTTCGGCGCGGGCCACTGGTGGAGCGGCACACAAGCGTGCAGGTAGCCGGCCGCGTGGAGTTGTCGGCGAGACCCCCCTGCGGCGTCCACCCACGAGTCGAAGCGCCAACCTCAGTTCACGTGAGGGTCTCGACGGCAAGCTCCACGCGGCCTGGCGTACCAGCGGCGCAACAAAGCGCAGCTGATCTACCAGTGAACCCCACGCGTGAGGTGCGCGAGGGCCAGCTGCTCGCGGGAGACGACTTCGTCGCCACTCGTCGTCCCCTTCGCCGCCGCCGAGTCCGGGAAGACCCGGTATGCAAGATGCAGCAGCTGATCGACCGCCTTTGGCGCCAGCGCATAGGCGACCTCGCCGAACGTCCCGAGACGCGTGTTGATCTGCTTCGGCTTCTTGCGGATCGCGTCGCAGATGAGGTCGGCGGCCTCCTCGGGGGAGATCGTCGGGAAGGAGTTGTAGAGCTTCGTTGGCGCGATCATCGGCGTGCGCACGAGCGGCATGTGGATCGTCGTGAAGGTGACGCGGTCGGCAATCGTCTCGGAGCCGACGACGCGCGTGAAGGCGTCGAGCGCGGACTTTGAGGCGACATAGGCGGAGAAGCGGGGCGGGCTCGTCTGCACGCCGATCGAGGAGATGTTCACGACGTGGCCCTGTCTGCGCGCGCGCATGTGCGGCAGCAGCGCGAGGATCAGCTTCACGGCGCCGAGGTAGTTCAGCTGGATCGTGCGCTCGAAGTCGTGAAAGCGGTCGTAGCTGAGGGCGATCGAGCGGCGGATCGAGCGTCCTGCGTTGTTGACGAGCACGTCGACTGCGGGGTGGTCCGACAGCACCTTGACGACGAGCTGCTCAATCGACTCGGGATCGGAGACGTCGGCGGTGTAGACGTAGGCGCTGCCACCGAACTGCACGATCTCGTCGCGCACGTCTTCGAGCTTGTCGGCGCTGCGCGCGACGAGCAGCGGGATCCCACCGGCGCGGGCGAGCTTGATGGCCGCCGCGCGCCCGATCCCACTGGAAGCCCCGGTGATGAGGATCGTCTTGCCGTTGACGGCGCTCGCGAGCGAGCTGTCCGCCTTGAACTGGTCGGGATCGAGGTTCGCCTCCCAGTACTCCCACAGCACGCGCGCGTACGACTCCAGCTCCGGCACTTCGACGCCGCTGCCGTCGAGCGCGCGCTCGGTCTCCTCGGTGGCGAACCGGGGGATCAGCGCGACGTGGTCGACAACCTCGTCGGGGACGCCGACCTGCGCAAGCACGCTTCGCCGCATCGCACGGGCACCCGGCAGGCGCAGCAGCAACGAGCGAGCGGCGCCGGACACGCCGAGCGTCAGCTCGTCGTCGATCTGCACCGCGATTCGGGGCGCGCCGGCAGCCCGCGCGAACGCGTTGACGACCTCGGCCGAGCGCTGTGAGCGCGGACTCACGAGATGGAACGCGCGCCCATCGAGGCCGGGCTCATGCGCGAGGTGATCCATTGCGGCGGCGACGTAATCGACCGGCACGATGTTCGTGTCGCCCAACTCCGGCGCGACGAGCGGGAGCCATGACGGCACTGCGCCGCCAAGCCGCTGGATCAGCTTGAAGAAGTAGTAGGGGCCGTCGATCTTGTCCATCTCGCCGGTGACCGAGTTGCCGACGACGACGGCGGGCCGGTAGACGCGCCACGGGACGACGCGCTCCTCGCGGACGATCTGCTCGGCCTCGAACTTCGTGCGGTGATAGGGGTGCTCGAGCGGTTGGCCCTCGTCGAACATGTCCTCGCGGAAGATGCCTCTGTAGGCCCCTGCGACGGCGATCGACGAGGCGTGATGGAAGCAGCCCGCATCCAGCACGCTGGCAAGCGCGACCGCATGGCGGGTGCCCTCGACGTTCGCAAGGCGATCCTGCGCCTCATCCGCCGTCATGTCGTAGACGGCCGCGAGGTGGAAGAAGTGGTCGATCGTGCCGCGCAGCTCCGCCACCTGCTCCGGGTCGAGCCCGAACAGCGGCCTGCTCAGGTCACCGAGCACCGGCCTGATGCGACCTGCTCCGCCCCACCGGTGGATCAGCGCGTCGAGCCGTCCGATCGACTCCGGCCGCACGAGCACGTAGATGGTTCCCTCGCGCACCAACAGCCGCTCGACCAGATGCCGGCCGATGAACCCCGTCGCTCCTGTGACGAAATAGCTCACGACAAGGACCCTATACCCGGGCGTGAACCCGGGCGACCGGTTCTCGGTCTACCAGCCGCCGGACCAGTCCGCTGAAGCACCACGGTGCTTTGCGGCGGCCTTGCGCGCATCTCTGCGCTTGTCGAGCCGCCACTGGAGGAGGCTCAACGCGAGGATCAGCGTCGGGAAGAACGCGATCACGATGAAGCCGGCGTTCGTGACGACCTTGTCGTCCGCCGCGCCGTAGGTCCCCTGACCGGCGTTCGGCGCGCTCGCGAGCGCGGCCGGGACCAGCACGAGCAGCAGCAGGCAGCTCGTGACGCAGGCGGCGAAGAGGGGACGGAAGCGCTTCATGCGGGCGCGAACGATAGCGGAGGATCCGGCGAAGGTGCCGCTCCGCCGCAGCTGCGGTCGGCTCGTACCATGGGCGACGACATGGCAGTCGTGATCGCATCGGACATCGGCAAGGACATGGCGGGCGAGCCGCTCATGCGCGGGGTCTCGTTCAAGCTCGAGCGCAGAGACCGCATGACGCTCTCGGGCCGCAACGGCGCCGGCAAGACGACGCTGCTGCGGATGCTCGCGAGGGAGTCATCGGTCGACGGCGGCGAGCTGGTCTTCCAGAAGGGCGCGAAGGTTGCCCTCCACGACCAGCGGCCCCCGCGCGAACGCGACGTGACGCTGCGCGACTACGTGCTCTCCGGGGCGCAGGAGATCCTCGCTGTCGAGGCTGAGCTCGCTCGCCTGGAGCAGGCGATGGCCGACGGCGCGCACGACGAGAGCACGCTCAACGCCTATGCGCGCGCTCAGGCGCTGCTCGACCAGCACGGCGGCTACCGCTGGCGCGACCGCGCGCAGGCGATGCTCCGCGGCCTCGGCTTCGGCGACGAGCAGCTCGACCGCAAGCTGTCGACCTTCTCCGGCGGTGAGCTGACGCGCGGATCGCTGGCGCGCGTCCTCGCCGGCGAGCCGGACCTGCTGTTGCTCGACGAGCCGACGAACCACCTCGACATCGCGTCGCTCGAGTGGCTCGAGAGATACCTGGTCGACCTCGACGCGGCCGTCGTGCTGGTCGCCCACGACCGCTGGTTCCTCGAGGCTGTGGGCACGGCGGTGCTGGAGCTGGAGGCCGGCCGCTCGCGCTTCTTTGCCGGTCCGTGGCACAAGTGGCGCCAGGAGAAGGCGGCTCGCGAGCTGGCGCTCGGCCGTGCGATCGACAAGCAGAGAGCGGAGATCGAGCGCCTGGAGCGCTTCGTCGAGCGCTTCCGTGCGAAGGCCACGAAGGCCAGACAGGCGCAGTCGCGCGTGAAGCGGTTGGAGAGAATCGACCGCATCGAGCGCGACCCGCGCGACATCACGACGCTGTCGTTCTCCTTCAAGGCGCCCGAGCGCGCCGGTCGCGTCATCTTCGAGCTGGAGGACGGGCGAGTGGAGGTGCCGGGCCGCACGCTGCTCGCCGGCGCCGAGCTGTGGCTGGAGCGCGGCGAGCACGTTGCGCTCGTCGGGGCAAACGGCAGCGGCAAGACGACGCTGATCGAGACCCTCGCCGGCAACAAGGCACTCGCCGGGGGCAAGCTGCGCAAGGGCCACAACGTGCAAGTCGGCTACCTGTCGCAGCACTCCGAGCACTTCGACGAGACCGGCAGCGTGCTGGACGCGGCGCAGCGCGCGACGAGACTGACGCCGAACAAGGCGCGCGCGCTGCTCGGCCAGTTCCTCTTCTCGGGGGAGGAGGCGCAGAAGCCGATCGCCGGGCTGTCCGGCGGGGAGCGCCAGCGGCTGTCGCTCGCGATCCTGGTCCACTCGGGCGCGAACGTGCTGATCCTCGACGAGCCGACGAACCACCTCGACGTCGAGAGCCGCGAGGCGCTGGAGGAGGCGCTCGAGGGCTTCCCCGGCTCGGTTCTGCTCGTCTCGCACGATCGTGCGCTGCTCGATGCGGTCGGTTCGCGCACCGTCGCCGTGGAGGACGGCACGCTGCACAGCTACGACGGTGGTTGGGCCGACTACCTGCGCATGCGCGAGGAGCGCAAAGCGCTGGAGGAGGCGGCTGCCGCCGCGGGGGTGGCGGCCGATAAGGCGGTTGCGAAGGCGAAGACGGCTCCTGCGAACGGCGCGAAGACCAGTGGGAACGGCAACGGCAGGCCGGTCCGCTCCAAGAACGCGATCCGCGAGGCGCAGAAGCTCGAGCGCGAGATCGAAGCCGCCGAGGCGGCGCTGCAGGCGCTGGAGGAGGAGTTGGCGGATCCGACCGCCTGGGTCGATCCCGACCGCGCGGCCGATTCGACGGAGCGTCACACCGCGGCGAAGCGCGCAGTCGAGGAGCTGTACGCGCGATACGAGCGCGTCGCCGAGTAGCCGGCCGCCTCGCCGCGGGCGTCAGGCCCGCAAACAGCCGGGTTCTGTGATCAATCGGTCACCGCCTCGTCACAAGCGCGACACATCGGGTCACAGTTGCGGTCGTACCGTCGCGGCATGACCGATCTCACGATCCATCGCACGTGCGAGCCCACCCCGCTCGCGCCCCCGGCGGACGGACGGCCGCTCGGGGGGCGCCTCGGGCTCGACGTCCCCTACGAGACGTGGCCGACCGCCCCGGAGCTCAAGCGCCTCGAGGCCTGCGGATACGGATGGATCCAGATGCACGCGCCGCCGGTCGCGATGCTGGCCGACCCGGTGAGTGTGCAACGGCACGGGGACTGCCTGCGGGCTGTCCTCGCGCCGACGAGCTTGCACGTCGCGATCCACGCGCCCAGCGAGTTGCAGCTCGGCGAGCCCGCGCACGACGCCGCGTTCGCCGGCCTGCTCGACTACGCGGTTGCCGTCGGCGCGGCGTTCATCGTTTATCACGCGGCGTGCCTGCCGATCGCCGAGGGGGCGGTGGCCGATCGCGTCGAGGACCGCCTGCTCGCGGAGGAGCGCGCACTGCGCCGCTACGCAACTCGCGCCGAGCAGGTCGGCCTGATCATCGCCCTGGAGAACCTCGCACCAACATATCCCGGGCCGCCGCTCCTGAGCCACGCGCCGCTGTTCGTGCGCGATCTCGTGCGACGGATCGATTCGCCGGCCGTCGGCATGGCGTTCGACCTGGGGCACGCCCACGTGACGACCCAACTGGCGGGAGCGGCGCTCGTCGACGTGCTGGCCGCCGTTCGTGCCGACGTCGTCCTCTTCCACGTCCACGACAATCTCGGCGTGCGACGCGGGCCGGGCACGCCGCCCGGGATCGTCCCGCTGCGGCTCGACCTCCACATGGCCCCTGGGCGCGGAACGATGCCCTGGCGGGCGATCGCGCCGCTGATGCGGGCGCACACGGCACCGTTGCTGTTGGAGGTCGCGCTGGCACAGCGTCCCGATCCGCTGCGGCTTGCGACTGTCAGCGCAGAGCTCCTCACGCGCACTTGATCATGCGCGATTCGCTGATCGATGCGGTCCTGGCAAAAAGCCGCAATCTGCGGACAGGTTGTGAACCGCTTGTTACCGAGCCGGGCGCGAGTATGGCGGCGTCGCAACCGCCCGTTAGACTCGGCGGCACCATGAACAGCACGACTGCCGTGGCTCCGGATCGCCCACTCGGCGAGCCCTCTCCCCAAGGAGCACGGTCCGCCCCGCTCCGCCTCGCTGTCATTGACAGCGACAGCGGCTTCCTTCATGTCCTTGAGAAGCGCGTCCGCGCGCGCGGCTGGCAGCAACGGGTTGTCCCCGGTGCCGTGCCGGTCGAGGAACTCGTCGCGCTGCGGCTTGGCGCGCTCGTGATCGACCTGTCCGTACTTGGCGCGTCCGGCTGGGCGTACCTCGAGCAGGTCTGCACGGCGCTGCCGGCACTGCCGACGATCGTCTGCACCGGACCGTCAACCGTCGCCGAGCGTGTTCGTGCACTGCGGCTCGGCGCCGACGACTGGCTCGCGAAGCCGTGCCACCCGGAGGAGCTGATTGCGCGCATCGAGGCAATCGTGCGTCGGGGCAGAGTTGCCGCTCCACCGGCTGAACGTCAGGCGCTTGAAGCCGGTGAGCTGTCGATCCGCTCCGACCAGTTCCAGGCGTTTGTCGGCACGCGCAGCCTCGACCTGACACGCCGCGAGTTCGAGCTGATCCGCCTGCTGGCGGGCAATGCCGGTCACGTGCTGGAGCGCGAGGCGATCTACCAGCGCGTGTGGGGCTACGCGATGGCGCACGGCGACCGCTCCGTCGACGTGTTCGTGCGCAAGCTGCGTCAGAAGCTTGAGCGCGCCTCGCCGCAGTGGCGCTACATCCACACGCACTTTGGCGTCGGATACCGCTTCGCGCCGGAGCGCGTGGACGCTGGCGGATCGCAGTCGCAAGGGGCCTCGCCGATGGACGGCGAGCTGACTGCCGAGCATCTGCTGCAATAGCAGCGTGCCCGAGACCGTTCGCAACGTCCTCATCATCCTCGCGCTCGCCGCGGTGCTGATGCTGGCGCCGGGCGGCGGCAACGCGAGCGCCGGCATCCTGCAGGCGCTCGTGATCGCAATGCTCGCATCGATCGCCTGGTTCGGCGTGCGCCTGTACCGCGAGCACCGCAGCGACATCTACGCGCTGGGCGATCGGAACCGCGGGATTCTCTACGCGTCGGCCGGACTCGTCGCGCTCACCGTGACGGCGACCGATCGCCTGTGGGCGACCGGGCCGGGAACGGTCGTATGGGTCGCGCTGGTGGCGCTCGCCTGTTACGGCGTGTACTACGTGTTCCGCGTCTCGCGCGAATACTGAGGGTCTGTCTCCATAGCCCTCAGTGGCTGCGTTTCCGGCCTGCTTGCGCGCGAATGGGCGCGTGGCCGCGCAAATTCGGCACGAAGCACGACAGACATGTGACGTCGGGTGCGAAAGCGTGCGCCCATGCGCTCGCTCCACTCTCAAGACGGCCAGGCGACGGTCGAGCTCGTCGCCCTCCTGCCGCTGGTGGGGCTGCTCGTCGCGCTCCTGTGGCAGGCGCTGCTCGCGGGAGAGACGGTCTGGCTGAGCGGGGGCGCGGCGCGTGCCGCCGCGCGTGCCGTCGCAGTCGGCGCTGACCCCGTCGGCGCGGCGCGTGCCGTGCTCCCGCCGCGCCTGGAGCGCGGCCTGCACGTGGAGCGCGAGGGCAATGGCGCGATCACGCTTGTTCTGCGCGTCCCGGCGGCGCTCGGCCCAGGGACGATCGCTCCGGTCTCGACGCGCGCGCGCTTCGAGGCGCAGCGGTGAGCTCAGCCCGCCACCAGGGCGACTCGGGCCAAGCAGCCGTGGAGTTGGTTGCCCTGCTGCCGCTGCTCGTCGCAGTGGCGCTCGCCGTACTTCAGGCGCTGGCGGCCGGGGTTGCGTCGGAGCTCGCCGGTCACGCCGCGCAGAGCGGGGCGGTCGCGATCGCCGAGGGACGGGACGGTGCCGCCGCCGCGCGGGCGGCACTTCCAGGCTGGGCGCGGTCGGGATTGGATGTGAAGGTGCAGGGTGCGCGCCTGCATGTGCGGGTGACGCCGCCGTCGTTGCTGCCCAGCCTGGGATCGCGCCTCTCGGCGAGCGCGACGGCGGATGCGGGGTCGGAGCGATGAGCGAGGCACTCGCATCGGCGCGGTGGCTGACCACTCCGCGTTCGCAGGCTGCTGTCGCGGCGGGTGGCGTCGGAGGGCCGCTCCCCACCCCGCTCGTCGCGGTTCTCTGCACGGCGCCGCGCGGGCATGTGGCGGGGGCTGGGATCGCGCTGGCGCTGGCACGGGCGATGGGGCACCCGTGTGCTCTCGTCGGCACGGTGGGGGAGGGAACGCACGGGTCGCTGGCCGCCATGCCGAGCGCGCACCGGACGGCCGCCGGCTTGCGCGAACGCGGCCTGCCCGCCGTGGCGGGCGGTCGGCTCGTGCGGCTCGCGGACCGTCGCGGACCTCTCGCGGAGGATGACTTCGCGGTGCGTGCCGCGGCGATGAGTGCGGAGCTCGGTCGGTCTGCGGCAGCCGTTCGTGCCCCGGCGGCAGTTGCATTCCCGTTCGCCCGCACGCCGGCACTCGATCGTGTGCTCGCATGGCACGACGCGATCGTCGTCGTACGCGAGCCCGACGCGTCCGCCACTGTGATCGAGCGTGCGCTGGAGAGCCTTGCGCAGCTCGGTCGTCCGGTCGCGGCGATGACTCCTCCTGCGCGCCTCCCGGGCGCCCTCGCAGCCAGCGGACTGCGAGCGCCATCCGAGGCGCTGACCGCGGTGGTCCAACTCGCGCTCGGAGAGGCACGCTCCGGTTCGACCGATGCGTGAGGAGTCCGGCCAGGCGCTGCTCCTGCTCGTGGCGGCGATGTGCGCGGCGCTTGTCGCCGCGCTCGTGTTTGGCGGGATCGCGCGTGGACTCGGCGCAAAAGGTCGCGACCAGCAGGCGGCCGATCTCGCGGCGCTCGGCGGGGCACGCGCGATGCGCGCGAGCTACGACCGGCTGTTCGCGCCGGCCACGATCGACGGGGAGCCGAACCCGCAGCACTTGGAGCGCAGCGCGTATCTCGCTGCCGCACGCGATCATGCACTCGCGACCGCGCAGCTCAACGGCGCGGAGCGCGTCAAGGTCGTGTTTCCGGACGGCGCTGCGTTCGCTCCGACGCGCATCCGGGTGACCGTCAGCGATCCGGCCGTCGTCGAGGTCGCGGGCCGGCGCCGCAGCGCACCCGTGGAGGCCGTTGCCGAGGCACAGCTTGCGCCAGGAGCGTCCGCCGCGTACACAGCCGGGGTAGGGGAGTACCAGGGTCCGCTGGCGTATCGGCAGGGAAAGCCGATGCGTCCGGACGTTGCGCTCGCATTCGACCGCATGGCGGCGGCCGCGACGCGCGACGGTGTCGCGCTCCTCGTCGTCAGCGGCTTTCGCAGCAACGCCGAGCAGGCGCGCCTGTTCGCCGCGCATCCGGACCCGAGATGGGTCGCTCCGCCCGGCAAGTCGATGCATCGGCTCGGTACCGAGCTGGATCTCGGTCCTGCGAGCGCGTATGGCTGGCTGGCCGCGCATGCGCCGTCGTTCCACTTCGTCAGACGCATGGATTGGGAACCTTGGCATTGGGGATTCACGCTCAACGCCGGCTCCACGTCGGTTGGCTTCGGCGGCGACGGTCGTTCGGGCCTGCCGTCCTTCGTCCCACCGCGCTTCGCAGCACCGATCGCCGCCGCAGCGCAGCGCTGGAACGTCTCCGGGGCGCTGCTCGCGGCGCAGCTCTACGCCGAGTCTGGCTTCAATCCGAATGCGGTCTCACCGGCCGGCGCGCAGGGGATCGCCCAATTCATGCCGGGCACCGCACGCTCGCTCGGCCTTGACAACCCGTTCGACGCCAGACAGGCGATCGACGCCCAGGGCCACCTGATGCGCGACCTGCTGCGGCAGTTCGGCAGCGTCCCGCTCGCACTCGCCGCCTACAACGCTGGACCCGGCGCCGTCTCCGGCTGCGGCTGCATCCCGCCCTACCCCGAGACGCAGGCCTACGTCACCCGCATCCTCGGCCTCCTGCGCGGCGCCGGCGACAGCGCCGGTCTTGCCACCGGCCTCGACGTGCGGCTTGTGAGATGACGAGCCGCTCCGCGATCGTGGTGCTCGCCTCCGAACTGCCCGATCCGGGCCAGTTGTCGTTCGCTCCCCTCATGGGCGCGGTGGGCCTGTTCATCGGAGGGTTGCTGGGACATCTTCGGGGCGTGTCGGACGACGAGAGATCGCGCCTCACGAACGTCGGAACGTGGAGCGGCATCGGCTTCGGCCTTGTCGTGTGGTTCCTCGGTTTTGCCATACATCCGCTGTAGACCCTCGGCCTAGGATGAAGTCATGCAGTCAGCTCACCGTGCCCGCAAGATCTCGATGCTCCTGACGATGGGGGTCGTGTATCCGTTCATGCTGCTCGCCGACGCCCTCGACTGGTCTGTGCCCGTTCAGGTGGCGCTCGGCCTGCTTGCACTCGTCGTGCTGGTGGGCACGACGCTGCTCCTCACGGACTGGGGTGAGTGGCGGGCCGATCGAGCGGAGCTGCGCCGCGTTCGGGCGGAGCGGAAGCGCGCGCGTACGAGAACCCGGCGGGCGCGCCGGATCGGGGCGTAGCCGGCAACTGCCGCAGGCCTGAGCCCGCGGTCGACCCACGCAGCCGTCGTATCCTCGACAGCCGAGCATGGCCGGGACCAACAGGAACGACAGAGCGCGCACGGGCGCGAGATGGGACGGCGGCGAGCCGGACGCAGTGCCACAGACCCGTGAGGAGCGGCTCGCGGAGCAACGGCGCTTGCTGCCCGACCAGCCGGGCGTGTACCTCTTTCGCAACGCGAAGGGGACGGTCATCTACGTCGGCAAGGCGAAGTCGATCAAGAAGCGGGTCGCGTCGCACTTCTCGAACCCGAGCACGCAGATGGGACGCGACCTGCTGCCGATGATCGAGCGGATCGACTCGCTGGTCGTGACGACGGAGTCAGAGGCGCTGCTGACGGAGCAGAACTTCATCAAGCAGTACAAGCCACGCTTCAACATCCGTCTGCGCGACGACAAGTCGTACCCCTACATCGGGATCAGCCTGGACGAGGCGTATCCGCGGGTCTACTTCACGCGCGAGCGCCACCGCAGAGAGCGCGCCTACTTCGGCCCCTACTCGAATGCGAAACGTGTGCGCGAGACGCTCGAGCTGCTCGGCAGAGTCTTCATGTACCGCACCTGCGAGGGTCCGCAGCCGGGCCGTCACAGCGGCTCGCCGTGCCTCGACTACTACATCAAGCGCTGCACGGCCCCGTGCGTCGGGTACGTCTCGCAGGAGGAGTACCGCGGCTCGATCGACGGCATCGTCGACTTCCTCTCCGGCCGCTATCGCGCGATCGAGCGCACGATTGAGGGCTCGATGCGACAGGCTGCCGCCGAGCAGCGCTTCGAGGACGCGGCGCTCGCGCGGAATCGCCTGAGAGCGATCCGCTCGCTGCTCGAGCGCCAGCGCGTCTCGAACGAGTCGGTCGGCACGCTGGATGCGGTCGCGATCGCGGTCGACGGCACGGAGGCGAACGCGCAGGTCTTTCAGGTGCGCGACGGCATCCTCTCCGACCGGCAGAGCTTCTACCTCGAGAACGAGGCGGCCGACGAGTTGCCGGCCGTCGCCGAGGCGTTCCTGCTGCAGTACTACGGCGACGCGATCGCGATCCCGCCGCTGCTCGTAGTCCAGAGAGACATCGGCGCGCTGCCGGTTGTCGCTGAGGCGCTGGCGCAACGCCGCGGCAGCCCTGTCGAGCTGCGCGCGGCTGAGCGCGGCGACAAGCGGCGGATCCTCGAGCTCGCCGAGCGCAACGCGCGGCTCGCGCTCGACCAGGAGAGACTGCGCGGCGAGCGCAGACGGCAGCAGCGCGTGGAAGCACTGGAGCGGTTGCAGAAGGCGCTGATGCTCGACGCGATCCCGCTGCGGATGGAGTGCTTCGACATCTCCAACCTCGGTGGCACACACACCGTCGCCTCGATGGTGGTGTTCGAGGGCGGCGCGCCGAAGAAGGCCGACTACCGCCGTTTCACGTTGCGCGAGGGCGTCGAGGGTGTGCCGGACGACTTCGCCTCGATGGAGGAGGTATTGACTCGTCGGCTCGCGCAGTTCGAGCGCCAGCACGATCGCTCCCCACACGACGAGCACTACGACGCTTCGTTCGCGGCGCTGCCGAACGTCGTCGTGATCGACGGCGGGAAGGGCCAGCTGTCAGCCGGCCTGCGTGTGCTTGACGGCTTCCGCGAGCGAGGTGTCGCGATCGTCTCGCTGGCGAAGCGGATCGAGGAGGTGTTCGTGCCCGGGCGCCCGGCGCCGATCGTGCTTGCGCATGACACGCCTGAGCTGCAACTGCTCCAGCGCGTGCGCGACGAGGCGCACCGCTTTGCGATCGGCCATCACCGCATCCGCCGCGACCGAGCAATGACGTCGTCCGTGCTCGACCATCTCGCCGGCGTCGGGCCGGCGCGCAAGCGTGCGCTGCTGCAGCACTTCGGCTCGCCGGAGGCGTTCCTGGCGGCGAGCCGCGAGCAGCTGGAGGCGGTCCCGGGTCTGCCCGGCAAGGTCGCGCGCGACCTCTATGCGCAGCTCAACAAGACCGGGCATTGACGGCTTGTTCACGCCCGCGTCCGCGCTGATCGGCACAATGGGCGCATGAGCATCTCCCGGTCCAAGCGACTCGGGGACCGCCAACGTCCGGCAGGGCGCATGCTTGAGCTCACGCCGGAAGAGGCGGACATCCGCAGCTCCGCACTGACCGATCTGGTTGTGATCACCGGCTTCTCCGGTGCGGGGAAGTCGACGGCCATGGCCGCCTTCGAGGACGAGGGCTACTTCTGCGTCGACAACCTGCCGCCGGAGATGATCCGCACGCTGGCCGAGCTGTTCATGCACGAGGGCTCGAAGGTCGAGCGTGCTGCTGTCGTCTCCGATGCGCGCGGCGGCAGCTACTTCGCCGGGCTCGTGGCGGTGCTCGACGAGCTCGAGCACCTGGGCGTCAACCACCGTGTGCTGTTCCTCGAGGCCGACGAGCAGTCGCTCCTGACGCGCTACAAGGAGACACGCCGCCGCCATCCGCTCTCGCCCGGCGGCAGCGTCGCGGACGGGATCGCGCGCGAGCGTCTGCTGCTTGCGCCGGTGCGCGAGCGCGCCGACCTGGTGCTGGAGACGACCGGTCTCACGAGCGGGATGCTGCGCCGCAAGCTCGCCGACGCGCTGCTGCCGACACGCGCGCCCGGCCGGCTCGCCGTGACGATCCAGAGCTTCGGCTTCAAGCACGGCCCCGCGCGCGACGCCGACCTGCTGTTCGACGTGCGCTTCCTGCCGAACCCGCACTACGAGCCCGAATTGCGCCCGCAGACCGGCTTGGAGCCCGACGTCGTCGCCTACATCGACCGCGACGGCGCGCTCGAGGCCTTCTACGAGCGGCTGCTGCCGATGCTCGACTACCTGCTGCCGCAGTACGTCGCCGAGGGCAAGGCGCACCTGTCGATCGCGATCGGCTGCACCGGCGGCCGGCACCGTTCGGTCGCGATCACGGAGCAGCTTGCCGCGCGCTATCGCGAAGCGGGCGAATACCTGGTGGAAGTCGCGCATCGCGACATCGACCGCGTCGGCCGCGGCTGAGCACCGTACGGCGGCTCGACGCGCCATGATGGATGGCGATGACGCTGGAGCTGCACGAGCAGGATCTGCTGCCCGACCCGATCGCGCTCGTGCAGCGTTGGTTCGCCGACGCGCAGGCATCGGGGATCGAGCAGGCCGACGCGATGACGCTCGCGACCGCGACGCCCGACGGCCGCCCGTCCGCACGCGTCGTGCTGCTGAAGGGGATCGACGCGCGCGGCCTGGCCTTTTTCACGAACTATGAGAGCCGCAAGGCGGGCGAGCTCGACGCGAACCCGTACGCGGCGCTCGTGCTGCTGTGGATTCCGCTGCAGCGCCAGGTGCGTGTGGCGGGCCGCGTGGAGCGGGTGAGCGAGGAGGAGTCCGACGCCTACTTCGCGACGCGTCCGCGCGGCAGTCAACTCGGAGCATGGGCGTCCGCGCAGAGCCGCCCGCTGCCGGACCGGTCGGAGCTGGAGACGCGCTGGGCTGCCCTCGACGAGCGTCATAGCGGCGGCGTCGTGCCGCGCCCGCCGCACTGGGGCGGCTATCGGGTGGATCCTGACGAGATCGAGGTCTGGCAAGGGCGCGCGAATCGCCTGCACGACCGTTTTCGCTACACGCGTGCGGCCGACGGCGGCTGGACGCACGCACGGCTGGCTCCCTGACCCTCCGAACCCGAGCGCGCCCCTGCGGCCGCTGAGATACTCGGGGAAACGACCGGGGGGTTGGGGATGCGACTGGGGGCTGTCGCGCAGGACGGAGCGAACGGGTACTACCGCCTGCTGCTGCCGCTGATGGCAATGCGCGAACGTGGCCACGAGGTCGTGCACGTCGTGCAGGAGTACAAGAGAGTCATCGACATACGGCCGCTCGCCGGCTGCGATCACGTCCACATCCACCGGCCGGCGCTGCTGTACGACGACGGCGAGGTGGTAACGAGGCTGCTCGACGCCGGCATCTCGGTCGGCTTCGATGAGGACGACAACGTCGTCGACATGCCGCTCGGTCTCGAAGAGATCACGGACCAGCCGTGGGCGCCGCGCGCGCGGCGCAACTTCGAGCTGCTGCTCGAGCACGTCGCGCGGGTCGGCCTCGTCACGACCCCGAGCGACCATCTCGCGGACCGCTTCGAGGCGGCGGGCGCGAGCAACGTCCACGTGGTCGACAACTATCTGCCGGGCGCCTTCTCGCGGGTCGAACCGCAGGGCCACGACGGCATCGTGATCGGCTGGCACGCGGGCCGGGAGCATCTTGTGGACGCCGAGCAGCTCGGCGTCGTGCCGATGCTCGAGCGCGTCCTCGATGCGCATCCCGACGTGCGCGTCGAGACGATCAACATCGAGCTCGGGATGGAGCACGAGCGCTATCGCTGCGAGGAGGCGATCTCGATCGAGCGCCTGACCGCTCGCCTCGCCGACTTCGACATCGGGCTCGTGCCGCTCGCCGACATCCCCTTCAACCAGGGGCGCTCCAACGTCAAGGCGCGCGAGTACGCGGCCGCGGGCGTAGCGTGGCTCGCCTCGCCCGTCGGCTCCTACCGGAATCTCGGGAGGGAGGAGGGCGGCTGGCTCGTCGAGGACGACAAGTGGTTCGAGGCGATCGACGCGCTGATCCGCGCGGGGCGCGAGCGCTCGAAGCAGGCCAAGCGCGCGAAGGCGTGGGCGAAGCGCGAGACGATCTGGAACATGGCCGGCGTCTGGGAGCAGCTGTTCCGCGACGCGATCGCCGGTCGGCGCGCCATAGCCTGAGCACACGCGGCTGCGCCGGCGGACGCCGGACGATCCTTCGCGGCGGGGCGCGCTGATAGCCTTCGCGCCCCGCCGGGTACCGTCAGCCCCCGCCCGGCATTCCTCTTTTCAGCACAGCACTTCGCTTACGAAGGAAGGACCGCACGCATGCCGCTTCGGGTTGGGATCAATGGCTTCGGCCGGATCGGCCGGAACGTCTTCCGCGCCGCTCAGGAGCAGGGCGCAGACATCGAGTGGGTCGCCGTCAACGACCTCACCGATGCCAAGACGCTCGCCCACCTGCTCAAGTACGACTCGATTCTCGGTCCCTACCCGGGCACGGTCGAGGTCTCCGACGGCGGTCTGCGCGTCGATGGCAAGGAGCTCAAGGTGCTCGCCGAGCGCGACCCCGGTGCCCTGCCGTGGGGCGATCTCGGCGTCGACGTCGTGATCGAGTCGACGGGGTTCTTCACAAAGCGCGACGACGCTGCCAAGCACCTCGCCGGCGGGGCGAAGAAGGTCATCATCTCCGCACCGGCGACCGAGCCTGACGCGACGGTAGTCCTCGGCGTCAACTTCGACGAGGTCTACGACAAGGCGTCCCACGACGTCATCTCGAACGCGTCGTGCACGACGAACTGCCTTGCGCCGGTCGCGAAGGTCCTCAACGACACGATCGGCATCGATCACGGC
>Ga0126313_10000283_pt1 | contig 23503 bp, 21 predicted proteins | sample Plot105A_FD_89954 | JGI IMG/M metagenome (GOLD analysis project Ga0126313, IMG submission 89954) | Serpentine soil microbial communities from UC McLaughlin Reserve, CA, USA - Plot105A | ecosystem: Environmental > Terrestrial > Soil > Grasslands | place: USA: UC McLaughlin Reserve, Lake County...
CAAGGCGCGGACGATCCGGATCCCGGTCCACGTCGTCGAGAAGCTGAACAAGATCGGCCGCGCCGAGCGCAAGCTGGTCACCGAGCTGGGCCGCGAGCCCACCCCGGAGGAGATCGCCGAGGTGACGGGGATCGATCCCGAGGAGGTCGACTCGATCAAGCGCTCCGCCCAGGCCCCGGTCTCCCTCGAGAAGCCGGTCGGCGACGAGGAGGAGTCCGAGTTCGGCCAGTTCATCGCCGACGAGAAGGCCGAGAGCCCCTTCGACCGGGCCGCGGACCTGCTGACCAAAGAGGCGCTGAAAGAAGCCCTCGAGAACCTCTCCTACCGCGAGCGCCGCGTGCTCGAGCTTCGCTACGGGCTCGGCGGCGAGCACCCGCGGACCCTGGACGAGGTCGGCCGCACCTTCAACGTCACCCGCGAGCGGATCCGCCAGATCGAGAACCAGAGCCTGAAAAAGCTCCAGTCCCTTGGCGAGGCGCAGAAGCTGCGCGAGGTCGCTTAGACGTTGGTTGGGGGAGGGGTGGGTGCCCCTCTCCCAAAGACCGTCGCGCAGCTGGTCGAATCTACGGCTGCCGGCGTGACTTCTTGAGCCTTTGTGAGAGGGGCACCCACCCCTCCAGCGAGCCGCCTTGGCGACTGACCGCCAGCGTTAAGTGATCTCGGCTCTCCGCCGATATGGGTGGGGAGATGTTCGAGATCGATTCAGCGCTGCGGACGCTCATCGAGCGTGGGGGGTCGGACCTGCATGTCAAGGTCGGCGTGCCTCCTACCGCTCGGCTGCACGGTGAGCTGGCTCCCCTGGAGGGGTATCAGCCGCTGACGCCGGCGGACACGGAAAAGGCCTTTCAGGACATGGGCGAGGTTCGCTCGCTGACCGAGTTCGAGGAATGCGGGGAGGCCGACTTCTCCTACTCGATCAAGGGGCTGTCGCGGTTCCGCGTCAACGCCTTCAAGCAGCGCGGCTCGATCTCGATCGTCTGCCGCGCGATCCCCTTCGACATCCGCTCGGTCGAGGAGCTCGGGCTGCCACCGGTGGTGACGAAACTGGCCGAAGAGCAGCGCGGGATCATCCTCGTCACCGGCACCACCGGCTCGGGCAAGAGCACGACGCTGGCGGCGATGATCGACCACATCAACCGCAACCGGACCGATCACATCGTCACCCTCGAGGACCCGATCGAGTACCTGCACCCGGACAAAAACTCGATCATCAACCAGCGCGAAGTCGGCTCCGACACGGAAAGCTTCGCCCGCGCGATGCGCCGCGTCCTGCGCCAGGACCCCGACGTGATCCTGATCGGCGAGATGCGCGACGAGGAGACCGTCCGCACCGCCCTATCGGCGGCCGAGACCGGCCACCTCGTGCTCTCGACCGTCCACACCCTGGACGCGACCGAGACGATCAACCGCATCGTCGACTTCTTCCCGCCCCACCTCCAGCACCAGGCCCGGGTGATGCTCGCGGCGACCCTGAAGGGTGCGATCGCCCAGCGCCTGGTCCCCGACGTCACCGGCGACGGCCGCGTCCCCGCCTCGGAGATCCTCGTCGTCACCGGCCGCGTCCAGGACCTGATCATGAACCCGGAGGAAACGGGCAAGATCACCGAAGTCATCGCCGAGGGCGAGTACTACGGCATGCGCACGTTCGATCAGTCCCTGATGCACTACGTGATGGAGGGCAAGGTCGCCGAGTCGGTCGCCCTCGAGTTCGCCTCCAACCCCCACGACTTCAAACTGATGCTGGCGGCTGGCGGCCAGCGGGCGAGCGGCATCGAGCAACTCGCACCCGCAACTGATTAGGGCGGGTGTCCAGATGCCGCCAAACGCGCTCCCGCTCGCCTCAAGTTCGACGGCTCAGGTGACGATCAGATGACGCGAATGGCTGCCATAGACCGTTTCATCCTGCTGGTCAGATCGCTGCGCAAAGGCGAGCGCGGCATGGCGCTGCCCACGGTCCTCTTCGCGATGGTGGCCAGCATGGGTCTCGCCGGGGCGGCGGTCGTCTCCTCGGTCGACGTCCAGCAGGGCGCGAAACGCGACAGCGGGTCGAAGAGTGCGATCGCGGCGGCCGACGCAGGCGCGAACATCGCGACGATGCGGCTGGCGCGGTACTCGAAAACGCTTGTCAGCTCCGAGTGCATCGGCGAATCCGGCGGCGCCCTGGTGACGACCAAAGCGCTCACCACCGGTGGGCAGAGTTGGTGCCCGGCCGTTTCGGGAACGGTGGGTCGTGGGACCTACACCTATTGGGTCAGTCCAGCAGGCTCGACCTGTGGCGGCTACGGGCTCTGCGTCGTTTCCGTCGGCAGCGTCGACGGCGTCAGCCGCCGCATCGAGCTGACGTTCAACGAATCCGGCCTCGAAGGGGGCGGCGGAGGAACCAATGAAGAAGAAGAAGAAGGCGGCACCAGCAAACTTGGCTTCGAAGGGCTGATCGGCCAAGACAAATTCGAAGTGACCGGCAACGCCGACATCCGAGTCGGGATCGGCACCAACGGGGAAGTCGTCGGCAAAAACAGCGCCGCGAACGTCTGCGGCGATATCCGAGTCGGAATCGGCAAACCAAAACCGAACGTCAAGCAGTGCAGTGGGTATGGAATCACTTACGGCAACGTCAACCTGCCGCCGGTGAGCAGCTTCATGCCGACCAACATCGCCACCAGCAACGCCGACTACCGGTTCACGACTTGCAGCAAAAAAGGGCTTCCCGTGGGCTGTCAGACGGATGGCTTCAGCGCCAACTGGAACAAGGAACCCTTTATCCCGCCTCCCGCAAAGACCCTGTCGCTCGGAGCCCAAGAGGCCTTGACCGTCGGCGGCCCTGATTATTGGCTCTGCAAGCTGACCCTCAACGGTGGCTCGGAATTGATCATGCGAGCTGGGTCAAAAGTTCGGTTCTTCTTCGACACTCCTCAGCAGTGCGGTATGTCGGCCGGTGCCACGCAGTTCGAAATGCTCGGAAGCTCACGCATCACCTCCACCGGCTATCAGTCGACCCCCGGCAACTTCGATATGCCCGGCTTCTATTTCCTCGGCTCCGGCAGGGTGTACATCGGCGGCAACAACGGCACCAACGAAATGGTCGTTTACGGACCGGAATCCGAAATCGAGCTGAAAGGCAACGCGACGTACAAAGGTTTGATCGCCGGCAAGACCCTGCTTGTGACCGGCAGCGCTACGGTCAAAGCGGATGCCGGATACCAGCTTCCGCCGGAACTGCAGCCACCTCCGAAAACCGGGGAAGACGAAAACGAAGAAGTAGTTCGCACCTCACGCCTGTACACCCCTCAGACCTATGTCGAGTGCACCGGTGTTCCGGCCGCGGGCGAAGCTCCGAACGTCAGCTGCTGAAGCCCCCTCCGGCAGAAATACGCCAGCCCTCAAGCTCGGTGCCGCTTCTGTCGAGCTAGAGAAGCGGACGTATGAGAGAGCAGCTGAACAACAATCCGATGGCTCAGCTGGCTTTGGTAGCGGTCCTGCTGGTCGCCGGCGCTTTCCTCTTCATCTCGATGACGGGCGGCGGCGAAAGCGAATCCGCGGAAAGCGAAGCCGGCGTCACCACCCCGGCGACTGAATTGAGCCTCGGCGCGTCGGTCGAAGGCGTCGAATCCGGCGCTGTTTCCGGATCGCCGGCGGAAGCTATCCCTCCGCCCACGGTGAAGCCCCCAGTCGAGGTGACTGCGGCCTGGGAGTCGGGTGCGACGGTTGTCCTGCTCTTCGTTCATGACGGCGGCATCGACGACGACCTCGTTCAGGACACCACCGAGACCCTTTCGAGCATGCCCGGGGTGACCGTCTTCGTCGCCACCGCGAGCCAGATTGCCCGCTACAGCGCAATCTCCGGCGGCGTGGGGGTCGAGCGGGTCCCGGCTCTGGTCGTGTTGACGCCGAAGGAGGTGGGCAAGGGGGCGCCGACTGCTTCTGTCCGCTACGGCTTCCAGAGCCACCAAGCGGTCGTCCAAGCGGTCGTCGACGCCGGCTACCAGGGGCCGACGCTCGCCTACCACCCCTGAGATGGAGGGCAGGGACTTTCCAGGCCACCTGCGGCCGGTGCCCAGCTCCGGCGATTCGACCGCGCCTCAGCTGCAGCCAGAGGTCGGGGGCACGCCCGGCCTTACCCAACCGCGAGCCCGGGGTCGGTCGCAGGGCTTCATCACCGACGTTTTGGTCGAGCTCGGCTACGTGTCTAAGGAGCGGGTCCAGCAGGCGATCGACGAAGCGCGCAATGCGGGGGCCCCGCCCGAGGCGCTGCTGCTGACCCAGGGAGTGATCTCCGGGGACCAGCTTTCGCGGGCGATCGCCGAACGCTACGGCCTTGACCACATCGATCTCTCGGCCTACCAGGTGGACATGGCGGCGGCGAACCTGATCCCGGTCAACACCGCGCGGCGCTTCCGAGCGCTGCCGGTCGGGTTCGTCGACAAGGAGACGCTGCTGGTCGCGATGGCGGATCCGACCAACGTCCTCGCCGTCGACGACATCCAGATCGCGACGGCGCTCGACTGCCGCGTCGCGGTCGCCGCCGAAGACGACATCGAAGCTCTGATCGGTCGGTTGAACACTCTGCAGAGCGCGGTCACCGAGGCGATCGAGGACGAGGCGGAAGGAGAAGGCGAACTCGCCGAAATCGCCGACTTCGAAATCAGCGCCGAGGACGCGCCCGTCATCAAGCTCGTCTACAGCATCCTCGGGCAGGCGGTTGGCGAGGGAGCTTCGGATATCCACTTCGAGCCATCCGAGGGCGAGATGCGCGTCCGCTTCCGGATCGACGGCGTCCTCCGCGAGGCCGCGCACGTTCCCAGTCGGATGGTCAGCGCCGTGATCTCACGAGTGAAGATCATGAGCGACCTCAACATCGCCGAGAAGCGGATCCCGCAGGATGGGCGCGTCGGAGTCACCGTCGAGGGCAGGCGCGTGGACCTCCGGATAACGACCCTGCCGACCCAGCGCGGGGAGGGGGCGACGATCCGCGTCCTCGACAAAGAGAACGCGCAGCGGACGCTCGACGATCTCGGGATGGAAGGCCCTGCCCGAGAGCGATTCGAGCACTCCTTCCATCAGGCCTACGGAGCGGTTCTGGTCACCGGCCCCACCGGCTCGGGAAAGTCGACGACCCTCTACGCGGCCCTGCAGGAGCTGAACCATGTCGAGAAGAAGATCATCACGGTCGAGGATCCGGTCGAGTACAGGCTCGACGGCATCAGCCAGATCAACGTCAACCGCAAGGCGGGACTGGATTTCGCTACCGGTCTGCGTTCGATCCTCCGCGCCGACCCCGACATCGTGATGGTCGGCGAGATCCGCGACGGTGAGACGGCCCGCATCGCGATCGAGGCGGCGCTGACTGGGCACATGATGCTCACCACTCTGCACACCAATGATGCGCCGGGAGCCATCACCCGGCTCAGCAAGATGGGCATCGAGTCCTTCCTCACGGCCTCCTCGGTCGATTGCGTCGTCGCCCAGCGCCTTGCCCGCAAGCTCTGCGGCAACTGCAAGCGCCGCGCAGTGATCTCGCAGCAGGCGATGACCGAGGCCGGTTTTCGCGTCGGCGCCGAGCTCGAGGCTTACGAGCCGGTGGGATGCGCCCGCTGCAATCACAGCGGCTACCGGGGCCGCGTCGGGATCTACTCGGTGATGAAGATGAGCGAGCGGATCAAAGAAATGACGGTCGACCAGACCTCCGAGGCCGACATCAGCGTTGCGGCGCGGGAAGAGGGCATGCTCACCCTGAGAGAGGACGGCCTGGGGAAGGTGCGGGCTGGGCAGACCAGCCTCGAGGAGGTGCTGCGTGTCACCGCCTGATCCTGACCGCCGCTTGAGAAATCCACGGCCGCTGCCGATGTAGAGCCCGATGTCCTTCGACTTCTCAGAGGTGCTGCGACGGATGGTCGAGGCGCGCGCCTCGGATGTCCACCTGACCGCGGGCTTCCCGCCGGCGATGCGGGACAAGGGGGAGATCCTCCCGATGGAGGGGTTCCCCGCGCTCAATACGCAGGAGACCCGCGAGATCGTCTTCAGCATCCTCAACGACGACCAGCGGAAACGGTTCGAGAACCACAAACAGCTCGACTTCGCCTATGCGATCCCCAACGTCGCCCGCTTCCGCGTCAACTGTTTCATGCAACGAGGGGCGGTAAGTGCCGCTTTCCGGCTGGTCCCGCAGGAGATTCCTTCCCTGGACTCGCTCAAAGTGCCGCAGATCTTGCGTGAGCTGACGAACAAACCTCGCGGTTTCGTGCTCGTTACCGGACCCACCGGCTCGGGCAAGAGCACGACGCTGGCGGCGATGCTCGACGTGATCAACCGCGAGCGCCGGGACCACATCCTCACGATCGAGGACCCGATCGAGTTCCTGCATCAGCACAAACAGTCGATCGTCAACCAGCGCGAGGTCGGCTCCGACGCCGAGGACTTCTCACTCGGGCTGAAAGCGGCTCTGCGAGAGGACCCCGACGTCATCCTTGTCGGCGAGATGAGGGACTTGGAGACGATCTCCACCGCCCTCACCGCGGCTGAGACCGGCCACCTCGTCTTCGCGACTCTGCACACCCAGTCGACCGCGCAGACGGTCGACCGCATCATCGACGTCTTCCCTCCCCAACAGCAGGGTCAGGTGCGAACCCAGCTGTCGATCGCCCTGCAGGGGATCGTCACCCAGCAGCTGCTTCCCACCGCCGACGGGGCGGGCCGGACGGTGGCTTGCGAGGTGCTGGTGCCGACCCCGGCGATCCGCAACCTCATCCGCGAGGGCAAGACCCATCAGATCTACGCCGCCGTCCAGACCTCTGGCGCCGTGGGAATGCAGACGATGGACGCCGATCTGGCGCGCTTGGTCAGGAGCGGCAAGATCACCCGCCAGCTCGCCGAACAGCGGGCATCGGTGCCGGAGGAGCTCAAACGCCTGCTCGGCAACACCCCCGCCCAGCCCCATGTCGGCGGGTACGACGCCAATGGACAGACCGCGCCGGCCTATCCGCCGCAGCCCCCCGCCTACACCCAGGGGGCCTAGACGATGACGAGCGGGACCACCTTTGCCTTCCGGGCGATGGACGTAGCCGGCACCTCCAGCGCTGGCGAGATCGAGGCGGAGTCCAAGGCGCAGGTCAGCGAGCAGTTGCGCCAGCGCGGGTTGATCGTCCTCGACGTCACCGAAAAGCGCGAACCGCTGAAGATCGAGAATCTCTGGCGGACCTGGAAGAAAATCGACACGAGGGAGCTCGCGGTCTTCTCCCGGCAGTTCGCGACGCTGGTCGCCTCCGGGATGCCGATGCTGCGAAGCCTCAGCACCCTGGAGGAGCAGACCCAGGACGAACGGATCAAAGAGGCGATCGGCGGCGTCCGCTCCGACGTCGAGGCGGGCAGCACTCTCGAGCAGGCGATGGAGCGCCACCCCGAAGTCTTCGATCGGCTCTACCGGGCGATGGTTCGCTCCGGTGAGCAGTCCGGTCGTCTCGAGGATTCGCTCGACCGGATCGCCTACCAGGTCGAGAAAAGCGACGCTCTCCGGCGCCAGGTGAAATCAGCCTTGATGTACCCGACGTTGGTTCTGGGCTTCGCGGTGGTGGTGCTGGTGGCTGTGGTCGCCTTCGTGATCCCGGTCTTCGCCGGAATCTTCGAAGAAATGTCCGAAGAAAACCCGACGGAAAAAACTTCATTGCCGATCCCGACCCAGATGTGTGTCAGCGCCTCGGATGCGATCACCGGCTACTGGTTCATTTTGCTGCCCGGGACCATTGCCCTCGCTGTCGGTTTCTTCAGGTGGAAGCGCTCGAAAACCGGGAAAGAAGCCTGGGACCGCTTTGTCCTGCGTCTGCCTGCCCAGATCGGCGACGTGATCCAGAAAGTTGCCTTGGCCCGCTGGTCACGGACCTTCGCGGGCTCCGTTTCCGCCGGCGTGCCGATGCTGCAGGCGATCAAACTCACCGGCGAATCGTCGGGCAACGTAGTCCTCGAGCATTCGATGGAAGACGTCTACGAATCGGTCAAGCGTGGCGGTTCCCTGGCGCGTCCGATCCAGGCCAATCCGATCTTCCCGCCGATGGTCGGCCACATGGTTGCGGTCGGGGAGGAAACCGGTCAGCTCGAAAACCTGCTTTCGAAAATCGCCGACTTCTACGAGGCGGAGGTCGACGCCAAGGTCAAAGCGCTGACCTCTCTGATCGAGCCGCTGATGATCGTCTTCGTCGGCGGCATCGTTGGATTCATCGTGATCGCGATGTACCTGCCGATGTTCAGCCTCTACGAAAACATCCGTTAGCCTCCGGCTCTCATCGGTTTTCGTCAGATCTGCTGGACGGCCGTACAACCCGTCCAACTTTTCGCTCCAAGCAGCCCCAATTTCAGGGATCAAGTAACTCGCTGACAGGCCGATGAAGGGCAGGTGATGAATCTGCCAGTGCTTCGGTGCAAAAGGCAAACTCGCTGTGAGGCGGGGGCGCAAAGCCGACGGGGCTCCCATCCGGGAGTCAGCCGGGTTACCACCGGGGTCGACAGACACCACGTGGCTGCAAGCGACGGGGCTCTGGCGCAAACGATTAGGACCATAGGAGGTCACTAATGTTTCTCCAGAATCTCCGGGCCAAGATTGGTGCCCGGCTCAACGGCGAGGGAGAGAGCGGCTTCACGCTGATCGAGCTCCTCGTCGTCATGCTCATTCTCGGCATCCTCGCCGCGATCGCCATCCCCGCATTCTTCAACCAGAAGGAAAAGGGAACCGATGCGCAGGCCAAGGAGGCCGCACACGCCGCCCAGGTCGCCGCCGAGACCTTCTCGACGGAGAACGGTGGAGACTACGGGGGCATCACCGCTCCGGAACTCGAACGAATCGAGCCCACCCTCGAACCCGCCAACCTGACGGTCACCACGACCGCGGACGACAACTACAAAGTCAACATCGAATCCGACACCGGAACGGACTTCTGGATCGCGCGGACCGGTGCTGCCGTCGAGCTCAAATGCCTGCCGGTCAAAACCGGTGGCTGCCCGGCTTCCGGGGAATGGGCCAAATAAGGACCACCTAGCCCATCATGTCCAAGCGAAGGGCGGGCGTACGCCCGCCCTTCGTGCTTTCCAGCAAGCGGGGCCCAGGGGACTAAAAGCATTGACCTCCGCGACCGATAACCGAGTGATGGGAACTCTGCGTATATCGACGCTGCTCTCGCTTCTGCTTCTTCTGGCGGTGAGCCCGGTCGCCGTCGCGGCGCCGCCCACTTTCAAAGGCGCTTCGGAAGACGGCAAGTACATCTTCTTCGAGTCCGAAGCGCAGCTGGTGCCGGGGGACACCGACAGCAAACGCGATGTCTACGTCCGCTCCTTCGATCCCACTGTCGGCACTGAAGGCGCCTTCGTCACCCGCGAGGTCTCGGTCGGTCCCACCGGCGGCAACGACTTCTATCCTGCGGTCTTCGAAAAAGCGAGTGTCGATGGAAAAAAGGTTTTCTTTTCCACCGACGAGCCGCTGGTGGCCGCCGATCGAGACCGCCGCTCCGACGTCTACGTCCGCGAAATCGGCGGCGCCACCAAGCTCGTCTCCAGTGGGGCGGTGGGTTGCCTGCCTTTCTGCGGCAACGGCTCCTTCGACGTCGGATTTGCCGGTGCCGGCACCGATGGCAACGACGTTCTGATCGTCACTGCCGAGCGGCTCGACCCGGTGGCCGACCAGGATGAAGTCGTCGACGTCTACGAGCACGACCTCACGACCTCCGCCACGACTCTCGTATCCGCGGGGGGCGAAGACTGCGCGCCGGCCTGCGGGAACGGCGACTTCGGGGCCACGCTGCGAGGCGTCGCGGCCGGCGGCGACCGGGCCTTCTTCGCGACCGCGGAGCAGCTGAGCAACGCCGACGACGACGGCGCGATCGACATCTACGCGCGCAATCTGCCGAGCGGTCCCACTGTGCTCGTGTCCGTCGGAGATCCGGCGTGCGCTCCGTGTGGAAACAACGGCTCGGCGGCGATCTTCGCCGGTTCATCCGCTGACGGCAGCCGCGTCTTCCTAGCGACCAGCGAAGGGCTGGCCCCCGGCGACAGCGACGGGGCCAACGACATCTACCAGCGTTTCGAAGGGTCGACGACGCTGATCTCGGCCGGTACCGAAGTCAAGCCTGCGAGCTTCGCCGCGGCGTCCAGGGACGGAACCCACGTCTTTTTCACCACTTCGGAGTCGCTGGTGGAAGCCGACGTGAACCAAGCGACTGACGTCTATGCGTGGCAGGGCGGAGCGCCGCAACTGATCACCTCCGGCACTTGCTGCGGTTCCAACTTCGGCGCGGCGACTCCCAGCGGCGAGGCCGTTGTCTTTACGACCACGGAGGCCCTCGCCGCCGGCGACTCCGACGAAGCCGCCGACGTCTACGAGCAGGCGGTCGCGGGGGGCGAACCAGTCTTGGTCTCAGGAGGTGGAGCCAGCTCCGCGTCTGCCCGCTTCAACCGCGTCTCCGCCGACGGCGACAGGATCTTCTTCACCACCGACGAAGCCCTTGCCCCCCAGGACTTTGACGGCGACGACGACATCTACGCCCGGGACCTGGCGGATGAAGAAACGACCCTCTGGACGCCCCCGCCCGGACTCTGTCCGGTTGCCAGCTGCGACGCGATCCTCGTCGACGCCTCTAGCGACGGGCTCCACATGGTCTTCCAGACCGAGGAGCGGCTGGTCAGCGAGGACACCGATTCCGAAGCTGACATCTACGAGCGCGCTTACGACGAAGTCGCCGGGGGGGAGGTGACCCGGCTGGTCTCGACTGGCAACTCCGATGCACTCGACCTCGGTCCGAACCCGCCGGTCCTCACCGGAACGTCGCCGGGATCCCCCGGCAACTCGACCGAACCGTCGATCCTCGGCTCTGCCGAGAGCGGCTCCCTGATCAAGATCTACCCGACCTCGAACTGCTCTGGCGAAACCGTGGCCGCGGGTACTGCCGAAGACCTCGAAGCTTCGGGCATCGCCGTGAAAGTCGAAAGCGGTACCACCAAGACCTTTTGGGCCACGTCCGAAGCGGAAGGCTTCACTTCACTCTGCTCGAACCCCATCAGCTACACGCAGCACGATTCCGAGCCCGAACAGCCGGCCGGCGAAAGCGGGGGTGGAGGTGGAGGTGCCGTCGGCTCGACCCCCTCGCCGAGTGTCGGTGCGAGCAAGCCCGCAAAGGGCCACGACGGCACCCCCTACGTCAAGCCATTGACGAAGATCACCTTTGGCCCGGCCGCCAAGACTCGCAAACGGCGCCCGGTCTTCCGCTTCACCGATACCACCGGTCAGCCGGGGACCAAGTTCCGCTGCCGGGTGGACCGCGGTCGTTGGAGCGGTTGCGGCTCGCCGACGAAGCTGAAGCGCCTCTCGCTGGGTCGTCACGTCTTCCGGGTCGAAGGAGTGAACGCTGCCGGGATCTGGGACGAGCGCACGGCTAGCCGCAGCTTCAAGGTGGTGGCGAAGTGAGGTGGTTATGGCGGCGCCTGACCGAGGAGGAGGCGGGCTTGACCCTGATCGAGCTGCTGGTCGCCGCCTCGATCGGAGTCGTCGTTCTCGGGGCCACCAGCTCGATGCTCGTGAGCGTGGTCCGGACCCAACCGAAAATCAGCGATCGCGCGCAGGACGCCTCGACCGGCCGATGGGTCTTGGAGCGGATGACGCGCGAGATCCGCAACGGCGTCACCGTCCAGTCCGGATCCTCGGCCTCGACGTTGATCTTCACCGCGCAGGTTCGTCACACCACCTGCGGCAGTAGCAGCAGCCTGCCCGCCAGCAGCTCCTCGATCGAATGCAAGGTCACCTACAGCTGCAGTGGGAGTGCCTGTACGCGCGGTGAGACCACGCCGGCAGCCGTGGGAACCGGGACTCCGGTGACGATGTTCACCGGCATCAACAACGAAAAAGTCTTCAACTACTCTCCCGAAGTCAAAGACGCGGGATTCGTCGGGGTCACTCTTCGTTTTCCCAACCCCGACGGTGGGGGGAACTTCACGATCTCCGATGGCGCCACCCTGAGGGGCGGTGACCCCTTCGGCTCATGAAGTGGCTGAGTCGAAAACTCTGGGACGGCGGCGGAGAGCGAGGGATGACGCTGATCGAGGTCGTCATCGCCGCGCTGGTGCTGGCGATGGCCGCGATGGCGACCTTCGCGCTGCTCGCCTCGGCGACCAAAAACGCCCAGCGCGCACGACAAACCCAGGTTTCGCTCGACTTGGCCCAGGAAGAGATCGAGCGGCTGCGGAGCGTTCCCTATGACGACCTCGCGATCAGCAGCACGCCCACTTCCTCGGCGAGCAAACAGAACCCGGCGTATCGGGTGCAGGGCAGCACGTTTGCGCTCAAACGCTCTCCCGTCGGCGAATACGCCCCCCTGGTCGTCAGCGAAATCGGGTTTAGCCCCCGCTCCGACTTCTCCAGCGGCAACCCCTCGACGGGCGGCACCAGCGGAACGATCTATCGCTATGTCGTCTGGCGCAACGACGCGAGCTGTCCTGAGGCCCAGTGCCCGGGTCAGGAGGACTACAAGCAGGTGGTCGTCGCGGTGCAGCCGAAAGCGCTCGCTGGGGAAGGTGAAAGGGGCTATGTCGAAGTCCAGGCCAAGCGGATCGACCCCGAAGCGCTGAACGAACCTCCGCCGGGCGGCGAAAGTGGGGAAGAAGGGGAAGCCGGGGGCCTCACCGCGCAGCAGTTCTACCTCTCCGATACCTCCTGCGCGGCGAGCGGGACGACGACTCGGCAGACGATCACCTCCGACCATCTGCTCCACAACACGCTTGGCACCTGCGCCAGCGGACTGCATACCGGTTCGACGCTCGGCTCCCCCGACACGTTGCTCTACGCGGGCCCACCCGATCCCGACCCCGAAAACGACCTCGTTCCCGCCTTCTACGACTACTCCGACGACCTCTACCTGGAGCCGACCCCGGACACCGACAAGGGGCTGCAGATTCGTCACGACGACAGCGAAGGCTGCAACTACGACCCGACCGGGACCTCGAACCCAGAGTCACAGGTGCACCGCTGGGTCAGCGACCCGATGAGCAAAGCGTTCGTGATGAACGGGTCGGTCACGCTCGAGTTCTACACGCGCACCCTGAACGACGCGATCTACACCGGCAGGCTCTGCATCTACCTCTTCGACCGCTCCGAATCGGGCGGCGAAAAACCCGTCGCCAAAGACACCTTCCTGAAAGACAAAAACGGGACCCCCTTTTGGATCTATGAACCGGGGGACGGCGTCGGCTTCTGGCCACGAAACATGTGGACCAAGATTCGCCGCCAGATGGAACTCGCCGATGCTCCTTACGTGATTCAGCCAGGACACCGACTTGGCGTCGCGCTCAGCGTCGACATCGCCAATACCACCGGCGACGCGCTGGCGATCATGTACGACCACCCGAACTACCCGACGCGGCTCGAGGTAGAGACCACCGCTTCTTCCCTGGGCGGCTAGCCGTGGCACCGGCGGCGGTCTTCGCCTTCCTCGGAGGGCTGCTGATCGGCAGCTTCCTGACTGTCGTCGCCCACCGGGTACCGCGAGCGGAATCGATCGTCGGTCCCCGCTCCCGTTGCCCCGCCTGCACGACGCAGATCGCTGCCTACGACAACCTGCCGGTCGTCTCCTGGCTGGCCCTACGGGGCAGAGCACGCTGCTGCGGAGCCTCGATCTCGCCGAGATATCCGCTCACCGAGTCGGCGGTCGGCCTCCTTTTTCTCGTCACCGTGCTGGTTCTCTGGGGAGAAGCCTGGGAGGTGGCGCTCGGCCTCGTGTTCGTCAGCACCCTCGTCGCGGTCACCTTGACCGACCTCGAGCTGAAGCTGATCCCCAACAAGATCCTGCTCGTCGCCACCGCGTTGGGCCTCGTCATCGTCGCGATCGGCGATCCTGGCAGCCTGCCCGAGCGCTTCGCCGCCGCCGCGGCGGCCGGGGGGCTGCTCTTCGCCGCCGCGCTTGCCTACCCGCAGGGCATGGGGGTCGGCGACGTCAAGCTGGCCGCTGTCATGGGTCTCTACCTCGGGCGTAGCGTGGCCCCGGCGTTGCTCGTAGCGCTGCTGGGCGGCTCGATCGTCGGCCTGGCGATCGTCGTCAGGGATGGAGCGGCGGCGCGCAAGCGCGGAATCCCGTTCGGCCCGTTCCTCGCTCTCGGAGGAGTCGTCAGCCTGCTGGCGGGCAGCGATCTGATCGACCTCTACCTGGACACGTTTACCTAGGAGGGATTGGCGAAACTCGCTAGGCCAGTAGCCATGCGGGTTCGCAGGGTCGGTGATTTCATGGATACCTCCCGTTAGGGCTGGGTCTACCCCAGCGGGCAGGGCTACTCGGAGTCGGGCTCGGAAAGGGGAAGCTGCTGAGGTCCTTTGATGACCTGCTTCACCCTCACTACGCGGCGGGTATCCCGAATCTTTCCGCTCTCAGGATCGCGCCTCTGAACGATCTCGACGGTCGCCTCTAGCTGATCACCGACACCGAAGACCTCTTCGTGATTGGCGACCTTCTCGGCGAATTCCGGGTCCTCGATCTTCGCCATGAAGGACTCGCCGAGGCCGCCAAAGCGCCACTTCCTCTCTGAGCCCGGCTCTAACTCTGGCGAAAAGACATCCAAGGTCACGTCGATCTCCGTTTCGGACACGACCTCCTCGTCTTTGGTCTCGGCTGCCAGGTCGAAAGCGGGAACGTCGCCCGATTTCACCGTGAGCGGCTCGGCATCGGCATCCGGCGTCTGGAACTTCACCCGATCCATTTCCGGCCGTTTGAGAGGGGCAACGCTGTCGCGTGCGGCTCGGCGAATCTTCGGGTTGCGGTAGAGCCTTATCGTCCCTGCGGGAGCTTCGATGACTGTTTCGTCATCAAGGATGAGCCGCATCATGTCGGGATTGTCGGTGGCTTCTTCCCTTTCGATCTGTCGTTTGCCGACGATCTGGATCAGCTTGAAAAGTCCCGTTCCGACTACCGCTCCGTCGATGACCAAGCCGAGCAGGTTGGTGAGCGCCGTCGGACCTTTCGCGGTCAGCATGTTCACGACCTGTTCCCACATGCCGTCTGCGGTGAGAACCATCAGAACATCGAAGGAGCCTTTCTCGGTTGCCTTCACGTCCAAGCTCGGCGATGGCAGGTCGGGGTACAGCTCTTTGCTCGCCTCGCGGAATAGCTCGCCGAGCGCGAGCAGGGCAGGAGCAAGGTCGCGCACAGGCATTCGCCCGTCAGCAAGAGCCGCGCCCTCGTATTTCACCCCGAAAGTGGTTTCAGCCATAACGGTCATGGCTGTCTAAGTCCCCGACCCCTGCCGGGTCGCCCCCCAGACAACCGCTTGGGCATCCTTTCGTCCCCAAACAGAGATGTCAACGTATCCACCTTTCTGGGGAGCCTGAACTAAAGGTAGCTATCCGATCAGATTAGGCGATATTCCGCTCTCTAGAGCGGTTTTCACGTCCGATCCGGAAGATAGATTTCTCTTTGCCAACCACAAAGAAGACCCCCGCGAAGTTGGAGCTTCCGGGGGTCAGTCCAAACGAGAGGTACCTCGCTTGGCGTCACCCAAATTATCAGGGGGGACGGCATCCACCGCCGCCCTTGAACAGCTTCTCGACTCGCCCGAGATTGGGCATCTGATCGAGGAACTTGAAGCTACGCGCTGGACCGGCCGACCCGGCTACCCGATCCGAACCATGATCGGCATGGCGCTGGCGAAGTCTCTCTACGCCTTGCCGACGTGGACCAGAGTCGTCGCCCTGGTGGCCGAGCATTGGAAACTTCAGCGCGTGCTGGGCTGCGAGGGAGACCCGCCGTCGAAGTGGGCCGCCTACCGCTTCGCCGCGAAGCTACGGGAGAACGGCGACAAGGTGGAGCGCTGCATCGACGCCGTGGTCGAAGGGCTGAAAGCGAAGCTGCCGACCTACGGCCGCGACCTCGCCATCGACGCCAGCGACATGCCCGCCTACGCGAACGGCCAGCGCTACGTCAGCAAGGACTCAGAGGTCGAACGAAACTGGCACACCGATCCCGATGCAAGCTGGGGGCACCGCTCGGCGGTCAGCACCCGACGCGGCGGCGGCTTCTTCGGCTACCGCCTCCATGCTGCCGTCTGCACGGCGACTGACCTCCCCGTCGCATGGACCGTGGAGACCGCGAAGGCTCACGAAACGCGGTTCGTCGCCGACCTGCTCGACACTGCCCAGCGGCGCGGCGCGATGGCTGCCACTGCCACGCTCGACAAGGGCTATGACATTCAGCGAATCCATAGCGAGTGCATGGAGCGCGACTGCCTGCCGCTGATTCCGTTGAAGCGGACGCCGGACGTGAAGCGCGGCGACCATCGCCCGCCCGAATGCCAGCACGGCGTCTGGACCTTCGCGGGTGCCGACCGCAAGCGCGGCGCGTCGAAGTGGCGCTGCCCGACCGGCGAATGCGCCCCGGCTTCGACGTGGATTGCGGCCGACCGCCTGCACCCGCTGATCCCGCGAGAGACCAAGCGGTTCAAGGCGGGCTACCGCAAGCGGGCGGCAGTCGAGCGCGAGTTCGGCCGCTTGAAGAACCAGTGGGGTTTGAAGCCCCTGCGGGTTCGCGGCCTTGATCGCGTTCGACTGCACGCCGACCTGACGGTCTTGACGAAGCTCGCCTGCGCGCTGGCGCGCGCCCGTTCTACTCGATCCCTTCCAGAAGATCGGTCAGCGGCACCCCGATAGCGCGGGCGACCGGTAGAAGCGTCGTCAGGCGCGGGCAGTTCACCCCGCGCTCCATCCGAGATACCTCCTGACTCGCCATTGACGGCAGCCGTTCCGCAAGCCCCGCCTGCGACAGCCCCGCGTGCTTTCGCGCCAAGGCGATGTTTCGGCCTACCTTTTGTGCGACCGTCATCTACGCCGCCTCGACAAGTAGCTCGTAGGCGCGCAGCGCCGCCCGCGTGGGCAAGACGCCGCATTCGGCGCGGAACAGCAGCCCGCTTTTGACGAGTTCTCTTACGGCCCTTTCGATCTGGTCGCGCTCTGAGGCATCCTCCGGATCGCTCAGTTCCCGAATGAGGTCGGAAAGCTTGAGGGTCGCCGGGTGGACTTCTATGACGTGGACGAGGACCGCTCGTTCGTCTCTTTGGTCTTCGGCAGCGTTGGAGGCTGCCTTAGGCTGGTCGTGCAAGGGAGTTCACGCTCCTTTGTCACGGCCCCGGGAGCGTGCAGACGTTCGCCGGGGCCATTTGTGTTTAGGACCCGGCGAACCTATGGACGATCAAGCGAAAGGCGCAAGCCTTTCGCCAATCGTTTCGTCAATCCCTCCTAGGCCGCGGAACTCCCAGAACTCGGAATTGCAGGACGAAAGTTTTACGCGCTATCTGTCGATCAAGAGAAGACGCTGACGAAGACCATGCAACTCAAGCTTTCGAACAAGAAGAAGACCGGTGCCATCGTCGGCCTCGACATCGAGGCCGGCAGCGTTGCCGCGACCGAAGTGAGGGCGAGCGGGACGGCCCCGGTCACCGCGTCGGCGATCGCGAGCTTGCCGCCCGGCACTTTTCACGAGGGCGAGGTGGTCGAACCCGATCGTCTGGCCGCCTCCCTGAAGGCGCTCTTCTCCCACCACAAGCTCTCCAAGCAGGTGCGACTGGGGGTAGCCAACCAACGGGTGGTTGTGAGGACGGTCCGCCTTCCCGCGGTCGAGGATCCGAAGGAGCTCGATGCCGCGGTGCGCTTCCAAGCTCAGGAGCAGATCCCGATGCCGCTGGATCAGGCGGTGCTCGAGCACCAGGTGGTAGGCGGGGTGCCGGCAGAGGAGGGCGGCCTCCCCCAGGTCGACGTGATGGTCGTCGCCGCCCGCCGCGAGATGATCGCCTCGCTAGTCGCTCCCGTCAGAGAGGCTGGATTGCAACCGGTCGGGATCGACCTCTCGGCCTTCGGGATGATCCGTGCCCTCGCCACCGATACCGCCCCGGCAACGGTGGAGCCGGGTCAGGCGCCCCCGCAAGCTGTCCTCTACTGCAACTTCGGTGACGTCACCAACCTTGCCGTCGCCCGGGGTACCTCCTGTCTCTTCACCCGGACCTCGCACGTGGGGTTGGAGCCGATCGTCGCCGACCTCGGGGCGAGCTTCGGCCTGATTCCCGAGCACGCCACCCAGTGGATGACCTACGTGGGCCTGGAGCGACAGCCGGTGGAGTTGGAAGGCGACCCCGCCATCCTCGACGGTGTTCGTAGAGCACTGGAGAGCGGTGTTTCCGGTCTCGCCGACGAGCTGCGCCTCTCGCTCGACTACTACGGTGCCCAGGAAAGCGCGCTTCCGGTCGAGCGGATCGTGCTCTGCGGTCCCGGCAGTGCGATCGACGGCTTGGTCTCGCGGATGGAAGCTGCGCTCGATCTGCCGATAGAAGCGGCGCGACCCGCGGCGCTGAACGGCCTCGACGACTTCTCCGCGGCGCGACTGACCCTGCCCTACGGCCTGGCTCTGGAGCACTGATGCGCCCGGTCAACCTGATTCCTCCCGACGAACGGCGTGGCGAACAGGCGCCGCTGCGGACGGGTGCCCTCGTCTACCTGGTCGTGGGCGCGTTCGTGGCCGTGCTGATCGGGGTCACCTCACTGGTTTTGATCGGCAACAAGATCAACGAACGCAAGACCGACGTCGTCGAACTGCACCACGAAAACGCGGCGACGCAACGCAAGGCGCAGCGCCTCACCTCCTACACCCAGTTCAGCACCCTCAGCAAGCAGCGGGTGGAAACGGTCAGAAACCTGGCTGAAAGCCGCTTCGACTGGGAGCGGGTCATGCGAGAAATGGCCCTGGTCCTCCCGGACGACGTCTGGCTGATCGACCTCACCGCCACCGCCGTTCCCGGCATCAGCTTCGAAGGTGGATCCAACGGCTCGAGCGGACTCCGTGACGACGTCGCCGGTCCGGCGCTGGAAATGAATGGATGCGCGGTCGGGCAGCAGGCCGTGGCTCGCTTGGTCACCGTCCTCAAGGACATCGACGGGGTCACCCGTGTCGGGATGACGTCCTCGGAACTGCCGGGGGAGGAAGGGGGGGCCGGCACGAATGCGGGCTCCGACTCCGGAGAAGACTCCGAGGACTGTCGCACCCGCAAATTCATCACCAAATTCGAAATCGTCGTTGCTTTCGACGCCGCGCCGGTCCCCGCCGCTAGCTCGGGCGAAGTCGAAGTGACCACGGCTGAAGCCACCGAATCGAGTACGGGCTCCGAAGACGAAGCGGCGGAAGGCTGATGAAGCTCGAGATGAAATCCACCAACGGGATGATTGCCGCGATGCTCGTAATCGTCGCCGGTGCGATCAGTTTTTGGGTCCTCGGCGTGAGCCCGAAACGCGAGGAAGCCGCAAAACTCGACAAGCAGGCTTCCACGCTCGAATCGGAACTGAACACGCATGAAGAAGAAGTCCTGCGCGGTGAAGAAGCGCGACGCGAATTCCCGACGGATTACCAAAAGCTCGTAGTGCTGGGGAAGGCAGTGCCCGGCGACGACGACACCGCGTCGCTGTTGGTTCAGATCAACCGGATCGCCAAGCGCAACAAGCTCGAATTTCGCGAGATCGGCCTCGTCTCCGAGGGCGAAGAAAGCGAAGCCAGCGCGCCGGTGGAAGGTATCCCGCCGACGGAGGCCTCGGCGGCGCTGCTGCCGTTGGGGGCCAGCATCGGCGTTGCGGGCCTTGGAGTCATGCCCTACTCGCTCACCTTTCACGGCAACTTCTTCACCCTTGCCGACTTCATCGAAGAAATTGACGCTCTGGTGAAGACGGAGAACGAAGACGTGTTGGTCGACGGTCGTCTGATCACCCTCGACGGCTTCGCCCTGGAAGCCGACGAGGAAAAGGGGTTCCCCGCGCTGCAGGGCAACTTCTCCATCACCACCTATCTGTCCCCGCCCGGGCAGGGGGCTCCAGCCGGTGCCAGTCCGGCCGAATCCGAAACCGCCGAAGCCACCCCGGCCGCGGCGACGATCGAAGGAACGCCATGAAGCGGGTAGGGCCAGAGTTGAAAATGCCCAAGGCGCAGGTGCCGCCCATGGTCAGAGATCTCTTCCTCGATCTGCGTGATCGCCGCCTTTTGCCGTTGCTCGCCCTCGTGGTGGTGGCGATCGTGGCCGTCCCCTTCCTGCTCTCCGAAGATCCCGAAGAAGCGGCCCCGCCGCCGCCCGGAGGGATGGGTATCGCTGCCGGCAAGAAGGATGGAAAAGCAGCGGTGCTCACCGTCGCCAAAGCGGCGCCCGGGCTGCGCGACTATCGCCGGCGTCTTCATCGCCTCGACCCGAAGAACCCATTCCGCCAGCACTACACGGCGCCGGTCCTGAAGGGAGCCGAGCTGTCGGAAAGCGGCAGCACCAGCTCTGAATCTTCATCCAGCACCAGCGAAGGAGGCCCAACCGACACCGGCTCGGTTCCCGCTCCTCCAAGCGGTGGGACGCCGCCCGCGCCCGGGGAAACCAATGGCAAATTACGTCTCTACACCGTCACGATCAAGCTGCAGATCTCGCGCACCGAAGAAGACGCGGAAGGAAACGTGTCGATGGGGGAGCCGGCGGTCCGAGAAGGAGTTCGTCCCTTGACTCCCCTGCCCGGGGAAAAGGCCCCGGTCGTCACCTACCTCGGCGCCAACTTCAAGACCGGCAAGGCGCTGTTGATGGTCTCGAAAGAAGTGACCGCGACCTTCGGCGAAGCCAAATGCGTGTCCGGCACTGCCAGCTGCGAACTCCTGGAAGTCGAACCGGGGTATCCCGAGATCTTCGAATACGGGGCCAACCACGTCCGATACAAGTTCAACGTGTTGAAAATCGACATTGTCTCCGCCGGCGAAGCCTAGTTCCAGCGCCGTTTCTCCATGGCTTCAGTAAATGAAGCCATGGCGCTACACTTGCTGAAGCGAGATCGGTTGATCGCCCGTCTCCCTTTGATCATGAGTGCCGAGAGCAACTCAACCTGCCCCGTTTGTAGGACCGCCGAAGTCGTCTGCGGGAAGTGGACGCTGCTGCTGATCCGCGACCTCGCTGAGGGCAGCGCCCGCTTCTGCGAGCTCGAGCGCTCGCTGGAGGGCATCAGTCCGCGGACGCTGTCGCTGCGATTGCGGGCGCTGGAGGAGGAGGGGGTCGTCGAGCGGCACACCTACCCCGAGGTGCCGCCGCGGGTCGAGTACGCGCTGACCTCGAAGGGCAAGGCGCTGGTGCCGCTGGTCGAGGACATGCGCAGCTATGGGATGCGCTGGTTGTTGGGCGACGCGGCGCAGCCCGCTGATCGCCAGCCCGCCGTCGCCTAAGTCACCGCCTGCAAGCAAACGTGCAGGCGCAGGAGGGTCTCGGTGCGGGCGGAAGCCTGAGCCGTGCGTGATTTCCTCCTGAACGAATCGGTCAAGCGGCTTGCCACCGAGGCCGCGACGCGGCTCAGCTCGATGGTCGCGATGGGGGAGGAGATCCCGTTCGACGTCGCCGCCGACGCTGGCGACGACTCGGCCTTCTACAGCTACGTGCCGATGACCGGGCGCTTTGTCGCCGACCACGCCGAGGAGCTGCGCGGCCTGCCGAGCTTCGGTCCCGCCCGCGAGGCCGCGGTCGAAGCCGGGGTTGCCGCTTCCTATCTCGAGGAGCGCGGACAGGGGGTACCCCCCGATCCCGGCGCGCGGGCAGAGCTGATGCTGATCACCTTCTTCTCCGAGCTCTGGGAGGGCTCCGCCGGCTTCACGCTCGACCGCGAGCGCCTCGATGCCGCGCTTGCCACCCTCGACGCCGAATCCCGCGGCGCCGACGACGCCGAGGTGCTGATGGTCCCGATCGTCGGCCTGCGGATGACGATGCCGCGCCTGCAGCTGCCGCACGACGTCCGCATCGTCCGCGCCGACTCGATCGAGGCGCCGGTCGACGCGATGCGCAGCGAGGGCATGGGCCGCGCCGCCTGGGAGCCGCAGTACCTGGCCGTCGCGGAGCAGGACTCCGAGGAGGGGGTCGAGGAGGCCCTGCAGCAGCTGCGCGAGCTGATCAGCGTGATGAGGCTCTTCAAGGGGGGCGGCATCGGGCTCGGGCCGTACGCATTCGCCCCCACCGGCGAGGGCTGCTGGCGGCGGATCGCCACCGGTGCCCCGGCCACCCGCCCCGGCGGCTACCGCCTCGACGAGGCCGAGGCCGAGCAGCTGATCGAGTTCGGCACCGCGCTGGAGGCGCGACCCGACCCCGACCGCGCCCTCAGCTGGGCCGTCGGCCGCTTCGAGATGGGCTGCGAGCGCCCCACCGCGCTGGAAGGCCTGAGCGATCACCTGCTGGCGATGCGCGCCGTGCTCGAGGGCCATGGGCCCGTCGGCGCCTCGCTGTCGCTGCGTGCCGCCGCCCTCGTCGCCGACGAGCAGATGGACCGCATCGAGGCCGGCGAACAGGTCGAGCAGGTGCTCGAGCTGGAGCGGGCGACGATGAACGGCCGTCCCGCCGAGCGGGCGATCGAGCTCGCCACCTGGCTCGAGGAGAATGCCCGCAAGCTGCTGCGCCAAGCCGCTCTCGGCGAGCTCGGCAACGACCTCAGCACCGTCGCCGACGAGACCCTGATCGTCAGCGGCCTCGCCGAAGGCGACGCCGAGATCATGGTTTCGGTCGACGAGGAGCCCGAGCCCGAGATGGAGCTCGATTCCGAGCCCTTCGTGCCGGAGCCGGAGCCGGGGCGGATCTCGATCGAAGCCGTCGAACCCGAACCCTCAGCCGAACTTCAACTGCCCGTCGAAGAACTACCGGAGGAGGAGTACGTGGAGCAGGAGACCCGCATCATGGAGCCGGTCCCGGCCGAAGACGAGATCAGGATCACCGCCACCCCGTGGCTGGAGGAGGTCTCCGACCCCCGCGGCGGCGACACGATCCAGTGGCCCGCGGACGCCGAGCGCGATCTTCAGCACCGCGAAAAGGTCGACACCCCCCGCGTGCGCCACCTCTTCCCGGTCCCCGAGGACGCCGACTGGGAGGTCAGCCACCTCGAGTTCGAGTACTCGCGCCGCATCCGCTAGCGCCTAAGCCCGCCCCGCGGCCATCTCGACCCGCTCCTCCGCGCTGGCGAAGAGGTAGCGGTCGATTTCGGTCAGGCCGTGGAGGTCGTGGACGTCCTCGTCCAGGTAGGGGACGCGGATCACGCAGCTGGTGCGGAGCTCGCCCGCGAGGTGGTCGATGTTGCGGGCGTCGCGTTCGGCCAGGGCCTGGTAGTCGGCGAAGTTGTCGGCGACGCGTTTGGCCAGCTTGGGGTCGCCGAGCTTCTCGGTCAGCTCGGCGGGAAGGTCCTCGGCCTCGGCGTGGAGCTCGTCGGCGGGGTAGTGGACCTTGTTGACGATCACGCCGCCGAAGGGGAGCTTGGCCTCGACCAGTTTGCGGTGGAAGTAGACGGCCTCGTCGATCGGCTCGCCCTGGGGGCCGCAGACGACGAGGAAACAGGTCCCCGGATCGGAGAGCAGCTGGTTGACGCGCTTGGCGCGCGCCTGGAAGCCGTCGACCATGCCGCTGAAGGCGTTGAAGAACTCGGCCAGGTCGGCGATCAGGTCGAAGCCGACGATTTTCTTGAAGACGCTGAGCA
>Ga0126313_10000284_pt1 | contig 23493 bp, 17 predicted proteins | sample Plot105A_FD_89954 | JGI IMG/M metagenome (GOLD analysis project Ga0126313, IMG submission 89954) | Serpentine soil microbial communities from UC McLaughlin Reserve, CA, USA - Plot105A | ecosystem: Environmental > Terrestrial > Soil > Grasslands | place: USA: UC McLaughlin Reserve, Lake County...
GCGTCGTTGACGACCTTCGAGATCTCCTCCGGCAGCGGGCCGGAGTTGCCGATGCACGTCGTGCAGCCGTAGCCGACGAGGTTGAAGCCGAGCGCGTCGAGGTCGCCCGTCAGTCCCGCGCGCTCGTAGTACTCGGTGACGACCTTCGAGCCGGGTGCAAGCGACGTCTTCACCCACGGCTTCGTTCTCAGGCCGCGCGCGACCGCGTTGCGCGCGAGCAGCCCGGCGCCGAGCATCACGGACGGGTTCGACGTGTTCGTGCAGCTTGTGATTGCGGCGATGACGACGTGGCCGTGGTCGAGCTCGGTGTTGGTGCCGTCGGCGAGTGTGACGGGGGTGGCGCTTTTTGTGAGGGTCCCGGCGCTGCTGCGGGCGGGTCCTGTCGCCGGTGAAGACGATTCCGCGAGCGGGGTCGCGGAAATCGCTTCACCCGCGCCACCCGCCCGATCGGCGTGCTGGGCTCGGGCGCCGTCGCCGTTGGAGGGCTCCTGGCTGGCGGTCGGATCGCTGGCGGGGAACGTATCGGCGATTGCGTCGTCTTCGCCGTTCTGCTCTGGGAGGTAGCCGGCAAGCGCCTTGCGGAAGGCATCCTGCGCGTCGGTCAGTGCGATGCGGTCCTGGGGGCGCTTGGGGCCGGCGATGCTCGGCACGACCTCGCCGAGATCGAGCTCCAGCGTCTCGCTGTACGTCGGCTCCTCGCTGTGCTCGTCGTGCCACAGGCCCTGTGCCTTCGCGTAGGCCTCGACGAGCGCGATCTGCTCGGGTGCGCGGCCGGTGAACTCCATGTAGCGCAGCGTCTCCGCGTCGATCGGGAAGATCGCGCAGGTCGAGCCGAACTCGGGTGACATGTTGCCGATCGTCGCGCGGTCGGCGAGCGGCAGGCGCGAGACGCCGGCGCCGTAGAACTCGACGAACTTGCCGACGACGCCGTGGCTGCGCAGCAGCTCCGTGACGGTGAGGACGAGGTCGGTCGCGGTTGCGCCCTCGCGCAGCTCGCCCGTCAGCTTGAAGCCGATCACCTGCGGGATCAGCATCGACATCGGCTGGCCGAGCATCGCCGCCTCGGCCTCGATCCCGCCTACCCCCCAGCCGAGGACGCCGAGGCCGTTGACCATCGTCGTGTGGGAGTCGGTGCCGACGAGCGTGTCCGGGTAGGCCTGGCCGAGCGCGTCGTTGACGAACACGACCCGCGACAGGTACTCCAGGTTCACCTGGTGCACGATCCCCGTGTCCGGCGGGACGACCTTGAAGCCCTCGAACGCGCCCTGGCCCCAGCGCAGGAACGCGTAGCGCTCCTGGTTGCGCTCGAACTCGAGCTTGGCGTTGGCGTCGAACGCGTAGCGCGTGCCGAACTCGTCGACCTGCACCGAGTGGTCGATCACGAGCTCGGCCGGCACGAGCGGGTTGATCTGCGCCGGGTCGCCGCCCATCGCGGCCATCGCGTCGCGCATCGCGGCGAGGTCGACGACGGCGGGCACGCCGGTGAAGTCCTGCATGACGACGCGCGCGGGGGTGAAGGGGATCTCTCTGCTCGGCTGGGCTCTGGCGTCCCAGCGCGCAAGCGCGACGACGTCGTCGGCGCGGATCGTCTCGCCGTCCTCGTTGCGCAGCAGGTTCTCGAGCAGGATCTTCAGCGAGAACGGCAGGCGCGCAACGTCGTGCTGCGCCTGGAGCGCGTCGAGCCGGTAGATCTCGTAGCCGCGATCACCGACCGACAGCGTCGCCTTCGCGTCGAAGCTGTTGGTGGACATGGAATCTCCTGGTTCACATCGTGCCCGCCTGCGAGCAGACGGACACGGTTTGGATCTTCATTTGGACCAGGGAGTCTCTCACTCGCCGGTGCGGGGCGGCGAGCGGGCGCGCGAACGCTCAGCGCGCGCGGCCGCGCTTGCGGCGCTTGCGCTCGTCGGCGCTGAGTCTGCGGTTTCTGCGGGAGGAGCGGGTGGCGCTGCCGCCGCGGCCCTCGCCGAGCGCGCTGTCGGCAGCGCGGACGTGACCGGCAGTGGCCCGCTTCGCGTCACGCGCTATGACGAACCAGATGCCGCCGATCAGTGCCGCGATCCCGGCCGCGATCAGCAGCAGGTCGCGTGTGCCGATCGATCCGCTGTTCGCTTCGGTCTGGGAGACGGGCGCCGGCGTGGGCGTCGTCTGTTCACCGACTTCGTTCTGGGTCGGAGCGGGCGCCTGCTGCTGGAGCGGCGACTGCTGCTGCTCGACCGGATCCGCCCCCAGCGCCCCCGCCGGCACCGCGGCGAACGCGACGACAACAAGGATGGCGGCGATGCGAGCCATGCGCCGACATTAGCGCCGGCGCCAGGCTCGCGTGACCGTTACGACGCGGCGGCGGGATCCTTCTCGCGGTCCGTCTCCGGCGGCGCGTCCTTGTACGGGTACGGGTTCTTCTCCTCGTCCCCATGGTCCTCCTCGTGGTACACGCTCTCGGCGTTGACCGCCCAGATGTCGTGACCCGCGCCGTCGCAGAGGTTCTCGACCGCTCGCATCGCCGTCAGCATCGAGTGGTCGGAGTTGTTGTAGCGGTGCAGGCCGTTGCGGCCGACTTGGATGAAGTTCGGCGTCGTGTCGAGCCAGGTGCGGATCGTCTCGATGCGCTCGGCGTAGTGCTCGTCGTAGACGGGATACGCCTTGTGGACGCGCACCACGAAGCCCTTCTTGACTCTCGACGGGTCGGCGAGGCCGGTCTGCCCCAGCTCGCGCGTGGCGAACTCGACGAGCTTGTCGTCGTCCATCGTCCACAGTCTGTCGCCGGCGAAGCAGAAGTACTCCATGCCGATCGACGTCTCGTGGTCGTTTGGCACCATCCACGGGCTCCACGAGCGGAAGTTCTGGATGCGACCGACCTCGACGTCGGGCTCGTGGATGTAGATCCACGTATCCGGGAACAGGTCCGGCCCGTCGATCACGAGCGAGACGGTGAGGAAGTCGCGGTAGCGCATGTCGCGCCCGGCGTCGCGCACGTCGACCGGCAGCTCCGGGTCGGCGATTCTCGTCGTGAGCGAGAGCGGCAGCGAGGAGATCACGCCGCGGCACTCGATCGTCTCGCCGCCGGCGACGACCTGCACCGCCGTGGTGCCGTCGAAGACGACCTTCGTGACGGGCGCGTTCATGCGCACCTCGCCGCCTCTGGCGACGATGTCCGCCTGCATTCTCTCCCACATCTGTCCGGGGCCGAATCTGGGGTAGTGGAACTCCTCGATCAGCGATCTGATCTTGTTGCCTCTGTTGCCGAGGAAGGCCGCCTTCGCGGCGGAGAAGAACGACAGGCCCTTGATCCGCTGCGCAGCCCAGTCGGCGCGCAGCTCGGAGCAGGAGACGCCCCAGACCTTCTCGGTGTACGTCTTGAAGAACTGGTTGAAGAGGTACTTGCCGAAGCGGTTGGAGACCCACTGCTCGAGCGTGTCCTCACGCTGGTTCGGGCGCAGCTTCATCTTCGTCGCGGCCCACAGGTAGGACGTGCCGGCCTTGACGAGGTTCACCGGGCCGAGCTTCTTGATGACGTCCATGCCCTCGAGCGGGTACTGGAGGAACTTGCGGTGCCAGTAGATGCGCGAGAGGCGCGGGCGCAGGAGGAACTCGCCCTTCATGATCTCGTGCCAGAGGTCGTCGACCTCTCGGACCTTGGTGAAGAAGCGGTGGCCGCCGAGGTCGAAGCGGTAGCCGTCGCGCTCCTCGGTACGGGCGATGCCGCCGACCATGTCGGTCGACTCGAGCACGATCACTCTCTCGCCGCGCTTGGCGAGCAGGTAGCCGGCGGTGAGCCCGGCGGGGCCGCCGCCGAGCACGACGTAGGGGCGGGAGTCCTGGGATGCGGAAGTCTCGGTCATGTGGGAGGAGCGGCGTTGGGGATCAGGGGAGTTGGGATCTGGCGGTCTTCTCGTACAGCACGGCGCTGTTGCCGACCGTCGACGCGCCACGATAGAACTGCGGCGCGACCTGAACCTGCCGCAGCGTCGTGTCGCCTGCCAGGATCGCACCCCACTGGGCCGATCGGCGCCGTACGAGCTGCGTCCAAGGGGCCTTCCAGTTCTGGACGCCCTCCGTAAGCGGGCGCACGAACAGGACCTTCTGGCCGGGCCGCAGGTTAGCAAGCATGGCCGGCAGCACCTGCTGGGGCTGCGCCGCTTCGAGCTTGTCGAGCGCGTCGACCCAGTCCATGCGGCGCGGGTCGCTCGTCGGCCCGATCGTGTCGGCGTATCTCAGGCCGCCGGGCATGTAGTACCAGACGAGCGGGGTCTGCTCGGGCTGCCCGGAGATCACCAGGTCGCCCGGTCTCATCTGCGCACCGACCTCGGCGCCGATGTCGCGCACGTCGCTCTTGTAGCCGTCGACGTACTGCGTCGGCTTGATCCAGAACAGGCACAGGAACGCGAGCGCGACGAGGCCGAGCTTGCCGGCGCGCGAGAGGCCCAGCGCGAGCAGCAGCAGCAGCGGGCCGACGGCGGCGGCGAAGTAGCGCGACGCCCACGCGGGCGAGATCTGCGACAGCAGCCAGGCGAGGCCGAAGGTGATCACCGGGATCGCGATCAGCACCCACACCGACAGCCGCTCGCGGTCGTTGCGCGCCTTGTTCGCGCCCAGCAGCAGCGCGATGCCGAAGCCGCCCGCGAGCGCCAGCGTGACGGCGGGGCCGTAGCCGCCGAGCACGTCTCTGGCGATCTGGATCGGCACGCCGAAGCGCGGCTTGTTCGCCCATGGGGCTGCCGTGTGCTGCGCCTGGTAGAGCAGCGTCGGGACCCACGGCAGGTAGAGGATCGCGGCGGCGCCGAAGGCGATCGCGCCGTCCTTCAGCAGGCCGCGACGGTCCTCCGCTGCAGCAACCCACCACAGCCATCCGAGCGCGAGGAACGCGCCGACGCCGTAGAAGATCCCCCAGCTGTGGGTGTAGAGCATGAACGCCTGGCCGATCGCGAACGCGGCGATGTAGCCGCGGCGGCGGTAGACGAAGGCGTGCAGGAAGAAGGCCGTCGTCAACAGCGCGAGCAGCGCCATCAACGCGTACATCCGCGCCTCCTCACCGTAGGCCGTGAGGAACGGGACGAGGCTGCAGATGACGGCGCCGACGTAACCCGCGCGCTTACCCCACAGGCTCCAGCCGGCCCACATGGCCGAGGGGATCGTCAGCAATGCGGCGGTCAGCGAGAGCCAGTGCACGGCGGTCTCGCCGCGGCCGAAGACGTCCATCCAGACGTGCAGCAGCATGTAGTAGAGCGGCGGCGAGCCGTCCTGTCTCAGCACACCCGGGATGTCGGCGAACGCGTGCGAGGAGATGCCGACGGAGAGGCCCTCGTCCATCCAGAAGGAGCCGCCGATCGCGCGGGTGCGGACGAACGCGCTGAGCGCGATCAGCGCGACCAGCGTCACACCGGCGAGCAGCGCGTCGGACGCGCGGAGCTGCTCGAACCGGTGCCGGGAGCGGGGGGCGGCGACCGTGGCCATGCGCGTTCGAAGGCTAGCGAGGCGCTAGGCGCCCGGCGCTGAGCCCGCCCCCGCCGGACACGTCGAGAACAGGGTCGTGGTGCGCACCGTCTGCACCGGCGCGTAGCCGGGCGGGTACGGCTGCTGCGGCTGCGGCTTGAGGCTCTGCTTGTTCGTCGTGCGGGCGGCAACGATCATACCTCTCGGATCCGGCGCGAGCCCGACGTCGAGCGTGTGCTCGTCGAGATACCAGGCCGCGAGCGGAACGGAGAACTTGCCGGCCGTCGCCTTGCCGCAGGCCTTGAAGGCGGTCGCGCCGCCGGCCTTCGCGAGCGCGTCGCGCAGGTCGAAGCGCAGCTCCGCCTGATAGCGCAACGCCTTGTCGAGCTTGCCGAAGTTCTTGAAGCGCGGCGCGGCCCAGTGGACGGTCGCAAGCGACAGCACCGCGAACGCGAGGATGCCGGCGGCGAGTGCGAGCCGCGGGCGGTTCGGCCCGGCGATTCGCGTGACGGCCACACCCGCGAACTGCACGACGCGCCCGAAGCCGACGCCGCCGCAGACGGCCAGCAGCGAGGTGCCGAGGATGATGTAGCGCGGGTTCCCGGAGAAGCCGGCCTGCGTCATCAGCGCGATCAGCACGATCCACGAGAAGCCGAGCAGGCCGACTGCGAGCACTGCCCCCTGTCTGCGGTTGCGGATCCAGTCGATCGCCGCGAGCACGAGCGCGAAGGCGGCGGCCGCCTTCACCGGCGTGATCACGAGCGGCCACGTGTCCTTGAGCACCTGCACGAACGGGTGCTGGGCGAACGCCGGGCTGTTCGGGTTCGGCTGCTGCGCGCGGTCGGCGGCGCGGTTGAAGTTGCCCGACCCCCAGTACTCGGGCAGGAACCACAGCGCCAGCGTCAACGCGCCGCCGGAGACGACGAGCCACAGCGCTCTGCGGTCGATCAGCAGCAGCCACAGGCCGTAGACGCCGAGGAACAGCCAGATCTCCGGTCGCAGCAGCGACGCGAGGAAGACGAGCACGAACGCCTGGCGGTACTTCCCGTCGAGGTGACGCTCGATCGCCCACAGCGTGAACGCGACCATCAGCCCCTCGGAGTTGCCGAGCGACATCGTGCGCACGAACTGCGAGCTGATGATCAGCGCGACGGCCGCGATGAAGCCGGCGGTCACCGAGGCGACGCTCCACTCGCGGCTCGTGAGCCGTGCGCCGAGCCGGAACGCAAGCATCACCGCGAGGATCGCGCCGCCGCGTGCGACGACGAGCCACAGATCCGGCGCCGCGCTGCCGAACAGCGAGAAGACCATCGTGAAGAGGACCGGCAGCGGCTTCCACGACGGTCCGCCGGTCGTCTGCAGGTCGATGTGGACGATCTCGCGGCCCCAGATGATCCAGGCCCACGGGTCGTAGGTCGGCGTGCTCGGGTAGAGCAGCGAAAGCGCGCCGAGCGCGAGCGCAAGCGCGGCGAGCAGTGCGTAGACGCGGCCGTGCGTCGCCGCCTCGCGCGCGGTCTCAGACGGCGTCAGACGCGCGCGCAGCGTCGCGAGCCAGTGTGGTGAGGAGCCGAGCTCTGCGGTGGAGGTCGCCATCGCGTCAGGGGTCAGGCCGTCGCCGCGGCGGTCTCGCCCGTCTCCGCACGCGCGGAGTCGCGCGCGGCGCGGATGCGCGAGATCCCGCCGTAGCGGAACACGAGCAGGCCGAAGCCGGCGACCGTGATGGGGATGAAGAGCACGAAGCGCAACAGCAGCAGGTAGGAGAGGATCGTCGACTTCGAGGCCGTACTGACAGCGTCGACCGCGAAGATGACGGCGGCATCGTACGTGCCGATGTACCCGGGTGCGGCGGGGATCAGCGAAGCCGCGTTGGTGAAGGCGACGACGGCGAGCGCGTCCTGCAGGCTGAGCGTGATGTCGACCGCGTGGCCGACGGCCATGTAGACGCTCGCCTCGACGACCCAGATCAGCAGCGAGACGCCGAGCAGCACGAGCCCGAAACGGCTCAGGAGCTGCTTGCTCGGCTGCGCCATCGGCGCGAGCGCGCGCAACAGGAAGACGAGCCGCTCGCGGTAGCGCAGGAAGGCGACCGCGGCGACGAGCGCGAGCACGACGACGAGGGCGCCGCCGATCAACAGCACCGTCTCGTTCGGCTTCGGCAGCTTGCGCAGCAGGTCGTAGGCGAGCACGACGAGGATCACTCCGAGTGCGACCGCGTCGAGCACGCGCTCGGCGAGGATCGTGCCGAGGATCGTGCGCTTCGTCGACTCGACTCTGCCGCCGAGCAGGAACGTGCGCAGCAGCTCGCCGCCACGTGCGGGCAGGACGTTGTTGCCCATGTAGCCGACCGGGACGAGCGCGTAGGCGTCGGTGCGCGTGGCGTCCTTCACGTCGGCTTTCCAGAGGATGTGCGCCCAGCGCTCACCGCGCATCAACGTCGCGACCGCGTACAGCGCGAGCGCGCCGACGAGCGCCATGATCCCGCCGAAGCTGCTGGGGAAGGTCGGGGCCTGCTGCTTGGTGGCCCACCACACGACGCCCGCGACCGGGACGACCCAGACGACGAGCAGCAGCAGGCGCTTGGTGCGGTGGGACACGGCCGCGTGGCTCAGTATCTCGAGCCCTGCGCCTGGAGGCAGGTCTCGATCGACTTGAGCTGGTCGTCAGTGAGGTGGCCGACGGTGAGCAGGTGCGGGCCGATCACCTCGGCGCCTGGCGCCTCGTTGCGGATCTGGCGCCCCTGCGCCTCGGCCGGCGTCGCGGCGAACTCGACGTAGGCGCCACTGGAGGCGGGCATGATGTCGAGTCTGTCGGTCTGTCTCTCGTCCTTGACGGACTCGATGCCCTTGCCCTGCAGGCAGCCGAGCGGCGCGTCGCGCGGGTCGAAGGCGGCGGCTTGGGCGCCGGCAGGGGTCACGGCACTTGGCGCCGCTTCGTTGCCGCCGCCGACGGTCGTTCCGCCACTGCCGCAACCAAACGCGAACAGGGCAAGGAGCAGCGGCAATGCTGCCAGGGGGGAACGGCGAGACCGCATCCCGCCACAGGCTAGAGGATCGTGTGGCGGCGGTCGCCTGCGCGGTCGGCGCAAGCACGCGGTCCGCAGAGGCGAGCACGGGAGGCGCACCATCGAGATGGTCGATTCACGACATCGTGGATGCGAGAGGTGCGATGGTCGGATGCCCGGGGACGCGCGGTATCGAAGCCAATGCCGGTGGCATTGGCGAGATGCCGTGCGGGGCCGGGCGCCGGCCAGCGTGCCTCTCGCGCCGCGAGATCGTGGGATCGACCATCTACACTCGGCGCGCCGATGTCAGCTCTGACGCCGCTCTTCGCGCTCGCAGGCCCGCTGCCGAAGGCTGGTGCCGTGGTGGCAGTCCTGCTGGCCGCGGGGGCGTTGCTCGCGCGTGAGCCGCGCCAGCGGGCGTTTGCGATGGCAGGCGCGCTGCTGCTGGCGCCGGTGCTGCTGCTGGCGGACATCTGGGACTCGCCGCAGCTCGCGGTCGTGCGCGATCACCCGCTGCCGTCGGTCGTGGGCGGGGCCATGGCGCTCGCCGCGGTCTGCGCGCTCGCACTGCTGATGACACGGCACGCGCTCGTGCTGCCACTGCTGGTATTGGCGGCGCTGCCGTTCCGCGTGCCGATCGAGGTCGGCGGGACCACGTCGAACCTGCTCGTCCCCTTGTATCTGGTGATCGCAGCGGGAGCGCTGGCAGCGATCGTTCGGGGGCTGCGAGAGGGGTCTGGGGCACCGGCGGCGAGCGAGGGGGAAGGTGTCCCCTGGGTCCCCGGCTGGCTGGAGCGCCTGCTGGCGCTGTCGGTGGCGCTGTACGGGATCCAGGCGACCTACTCGGCCGACTTCGACAAGGCGCTCCAGCAGATCGCGTTCTTCATCGTCCCGTTCGCGCTGCTGTTCGTGCTGCTGGCGCAGATCGAGTGGACGCCGCGGCTGCTGCGCCTGTGCCTCGGGCTGCTGGTCGGGCTCGCACTGGTGTTCAGCGCGATCGGCTACGTCGAGTACGCGACGAGACACATCTTCCTCAACCCGAAGCTGCTCGCCTCGAACGACCTGCACACGTACTTCCGCACGAACTCGGTCTTCTTCGACCCGAACATCTACGGCCGCTTCCTCGTGGTGGCGATGCTGGCGGTGGCGGCGACGATGCTGCAGGCGGCGAGATCCCGCACGGTGTGGATCGGGGCCGCGGTGCTCGCCGTGTTGTGGGGCGGGCTCGTGCTGACGCTGTCGCAGTCGTCGCTCGGCGCGCTGCTGGTCGGGCTCGCGACGCTCGCGGTGCTGCGCTGGGGCGCGAAGCGGGTGCTGCTGCCGGCCGCGGCGGTCGTGGCGGTGGCGGCCGCGGCAGTGCTGGTGACGCCGGGGACGTTCGGGGTGAATTTGCACAACCTCGACAGCTCGTCGAGCGGACGCTCGCAGCTGGTGAGTGGCGGCGGGGACCTGTTCATCGCGCGACCGGTCGAGGGGTACGGCAGCGGGGCGTTCGTGCGCGAGTACCGGCGCCACGAGGGCCGCCGTCTCCCGGCCGATGCGGCGACCGCGTCGCACACCATCCCCGTGACGGTCGCGGCGGAGCAGGGCATGATCGGGCTGATTGCGTATTTCGCGCTGTTGGCGGCGGCGTTGATGCGGCTGCTTGGGCGAGCGGCCCGGTTGTCGGTTGCGCGCTCAGCCGTGGCCGCGGCGTTCGTGGCGCTGATCTTCCACACGCTCGTGTATGCCGCGTTCCTGGAGGATCCGCTGACGTGGGCGCTGCTCGGAGTTGGCACAGCGCTTGCAGCCGCCGTGGCGCCGCGCCCCGCGGCGGCCAAGGCCGAGCCGACACGAGAGCCCAGTGCTGCCGAACGATCGGCGGCACGGCAGGCCGGGCTGGGCACGGCCTCCTGAGGACGGTGCCTTCGGGAATGCAGCCGGTTGCTGACGACAAGCGGGCGAACTCTAAGAAGTACCGTGGCCCGAGGCGCTGCTTAGGTGAGCTCACGAGTGCCTTTGCGCCGAAGCGTGATGTGACATAAGGCTGCAACCAGAAGGGCGGCGCTGCTTGCACAGCGCCGCCCCCAGTAATTACCGTCTTAACCTATATTAGAGTGACGGTGATCCTGGTAGTGTTGCCGGTGTCGGTGCTGACGTTGGTTTCCGTACCCGAGAGCGACCCGGTGAAACTGCCGCACGGGCTGCTACCGCTGGATGCGGCGCTTGTGACGATCCCGCCGGAGATTAGGTAGGTTCCTATTGTCGAGCCGGTTTCTCTTCTTACGGTGCAGGTGACCCCGAAGATAGGTTCCCTGGCGGTAAATTCGATGCCGACTACGGTCCCGCTTGTGGCCGTAACATTTGGTAGCGTTCCGCCGAAGCTGCGGTACCTTACGTGCCAGGGCAGGCTTGCTCTGTTGATGGTGGCGCTGCCTCTGGAGCACCTTAGGATGGTGCCTTCGGTGATGTAGCCGATTAGCGAGCCGACGGTCTTTGTGATCGTTCTTGTGTGGAGCGAGCCGCTGATGCGAACTTCACATTCTACGGTTTCGAAGCCGCCAGCGAACCTCATCGATCTCCATAGGGCGGTGACGGTCTGTGAGGAGCTTGAGAGCTTCCCGGCGGATGCCGAGGAGACGAGCGCGCCGAGGAGCACCGTGGCTCCCACCACCGCGAGGAGCAGCTTGGTGAGCTTCATGTGGAAGTTCCTTTCGAGTCGACGAACGACAGATGGACATACGCACGCGTCGTGGCAGGCGAGCACGTAACTACCCCCTTCGTGCAGCGTGGAAGTGACGCCGACGATCTCGCCCACGAGTTGCCAACCACAGGGTAGGTTCGCATCAAACCTCTGTCAAGTGCATCGGCCTACCACTCCTGCCGGCCCTTAGTTATCACTACTGCTGCTACGGCCCCAGGCCATAGTTGTGACGGCGATGTGGTCCGAACGCCGAAATATCGCGTCGAGCGTCGCATGCACCTGGCTGCACCTACATGTGCCAACGCCGCCTCGCGACCGTTGAGGACAGACCCTGGAAGCAGGCACCAAAACTGCTCCGACAGCGCGGGACGCTACGGCCACTTGGCGCCAGCGCCGTCTGTAAAGTGGTGATCCGGGGGAGCTGGACCGGGTCGTCTGGACTACGATCGCAGCTGGGGGAAGCGCAAGCGACGCGCAGGCGATGAGCCGACCGATGCCGCAACTGGATGAGTCACCGACGCGCGCGACCGCGCGTCGGATCGCGCGTAGCTGGGACCGCCGGGCCCTCGCCTGCCTGCTGGTCGGATTCGCGGCGCTCGCGATCGTCCTCGCGGTAGTGCTGTCGCGACCGGCGCAGCCGCATGCCGGCACGAACGGGGTGTGGCCGAGAGCCGCCGTCGCACAGCTCGAGCCAGGCCGGCGGATCTGCCAGGACCGCGAGCTGCTGCCCGCGGGCGCCGCGGCGATCGAGCTCGCCGCACAGCCGCTGCAGCGCGTCAGCCAACGCATCTCCGTCACGCTGAGCCGACGCGGCCAGACGATCGAGTCCACCTCGGCCGTGCTCGGCGGGCGATTGATTGCGAACGCGCCACTCACGCCGCGCGCCCGCGACCTCGATGACGTGACGGTCTGCCTCACGCCCGGCGCGCCAGCGGGGCGCATCGCGCTCGTCGGCGGCCCCACACCTCCGGACGCCGGGTCGCTCAGGCCGGGCGGCGCGCTGTCTGGAGCGTCCCTGTCCCTCAGCTACCGGCTGGCGCCCGTGGGCTCGCGCTGGGAGCGCCTCTCCGCGATCGCGGACCACCTCGCGTTGGGCCGAGGCGACTGGGGCGGCGTTTGGCTGGTCTGGCTCCTCGGCGCACTGCTGCTCGGCTCGGTCGTACTCGTCGCCTTCGTGCTCCTGCGGGCGGTGATTGCCGTCGCCGAGCGTGAGCCATCCACGCGGCGAGTGCCGCGGCTGGCATGGACGATCGCGGCGGTCGCCGTCGTCAACGCCGCTGCCTGGTCGCTCATCACACCGCCGTTTCAGGTGCCCGACGAGCAGACCCACATCGCGTACGCGCAATACGTCGCCGAGACGGGCCGACCGCCCGTGCCGCATCGGGGACACGAACGACTGGCGCCCGAGCTGCTGGCTGCGATGGGCGCCACGCGGTTCGGCAACTTCACCGCCGGCGTCGACGCGCGCACACTCAGAGCGACCGTGTGGTCGCCGCTGCAACAGCAGCGCCTCGAGCGCGACCTGCACGCCGGCCTGGCCCGGCGCGGCAACGAAGCCGGCCCCGCCACCCCGGAGCCGCCGCTCTACTACGCGCTGGAGGCGATCCCATACCGAGTCGCGAGCAGCGCGACGCTGCTCGACCGCATCGCGCTCATGCGCCTGCTCTCCGCAGCGCTGGCGGGTGCAACAGCACTGTTCTCCGTGCTGTTCGTGCGGGAGTGCTTGCCGGGACGCGCATGGGCGTGGTGGATCGCGGGGCTCGCCGTCGCCCTCACCCCGATCCTCGGCTTCGTCTCCGGCGGGGTCAATCCCGATGCGCTGCTGTTCCCACTGTGCGCGGCCCTCTTCTACTCGTTTGCGGTGGCGTTCCGGCGTGGCCTGACGACGCGTCGAGCAATGTGGATCGGCGGACTGATCGGTGTGGGCGTGATCGCGAAGATCAACTTCTACGGCCTTGTTCCCGGCGCGCTGCTCGCGCTTGCGCTCGCCGCGCGTGCGAGCGCAGGGGGCGTGAACCGCAGATCGATCCGCCTCTTCGCGATCGCTGTCGGCCTGGCGCTGGCGCCCTATCTGCTGCTCACCGCGCTTGACATGCTGGTGTGGGACCGCGCCTGGGTGCTCGCGCGCACGCCCGCGGAAAGGCCCGAAGACCACGGAGACCTCGCCGGGCAGTTGAGCTACATGTGGCAGCTCTTCCTGCCGCGGCTGCCCGGGCAGAGCTCGGCCTTCGACGGGTCCCTCCCCGTCTACGACCTGCTCTTCAAGGGCTTCGTCGGGCGCTTCGGCTGGCTGACGATCGAGTTCCCACCCTGGGTGTACACCGTCGCGACGGCGTTGGCGGGCGCCGTGCTCCTGCTCGCGGCGCGCGCGGGCGTGCGACACCGTGCGGCGCTGCGGCGTCGCCGGCCCGAGCTGCTCGGGTACGCGGCGATGGCCGGCGGGCTGATGGTGCTGCTCGCGCTCGTCGCGCTGCGCGGCTTCGCCCCCGGCCTCCCGGGTGCGCTGCAGGGCCGCTACCTGCTGCCGCTGCTCGCGCTGCTCGGCGCCGTGGTGGCGTTGGCCGTCCGTGGCGCCGGCGAGCGATGGGGACGCGCAGTCGGCGTGGCGCTCGTCCTGACGTGCGTCGCATGGAACATGTACAGCCAGCTGCTGATGATCTCCTGGTTCTACGGCTGAGCGCCGCGGCCCGCGGAGTCGTCAAACGGCGTGTCCGCTTCCGGGCTCTACTAGCGTCCGGTTAGATCGTGAAGCGAATCGTGCTCGGAATCGTGCTGGCGCTCGTGGCGCTCGTCGTCATCCTCAACTGGACGTGGGGCCGGCTCCCGAGTGAGCCGGCGCGCACGGGGAGACTCATCGAGCTCGGCGACACGAAGGTGCGCGTGCTCGAGCACCCGGGGAAGGACCCGGCCGTCGTGCTGATCCACGGTCTGCCCGGCACCGCACAGGACTTCGACGACGTGACCGCGCTGCTGCCGGGTCGTCACACGATCGCGTTCGACCGCCCGGGCTTCGGCTATTCGAGCGGGGGCTACCACCCGTTCGCCGAGCAGCTCGCGACGCTCGATGAACTGCTCGCCGAGCTGGACGCGCAACGCGCCGTCCTCGTGGGCCACTCCTACGGCGGCACGCTTGCGCTTGCCTATGCGGCGCGTCGGCCGCAAGCGGTGCGCGGGCTCGTGCTGGTGGACGCGGCAGCCGGCGGTGAGCGCACGGGCGGTTTCGAGCGCGCGCAGGCGAGCTTCATCCAGTTCCTCTCGTGGCCGGTCGTGCAGCCGATCGCGGACGTGACCTTCTCGCAGCTCGTGCGCACCGCATCGGCCAAGCAGGGCGACGCGCAGGCGTTCGATCCCGGCGATGTCGACCCGACCCACGAGCAGCGCTTGCTCGCCCACAACATGCGCCACGAGGACCTCGACGCCTATGCCGGCGAGGAGCACGAGGCGAACGACGTGTTCGAGCGTGTCGACGCCCGCCTCGCGACGATCGACACGCCGGCGGTCGTGATCCAGGGCGCGGGCGACAAGCGCGTCACCCCGGAGCACGGCCGCAGAATCGCCGCCACCCTCCCCCACGCGCGACTGGTGATGGTCAACGGTGGCCACATGGCCCCGTACGTGCACCCCGGTGTCGTCGCCGCGGCGACGCGCGAGTTGCTCGCGCAGAGATAGTGCCAGTGGCGTCCCGCCGCCGGATCGGCGAGGATGGGCGCTCGATGCTGCCGCGCTTCGTCGTCACCTGGCTGTTCAACATCGCCGCCCTCTGGGTCGCGGCGAAGCTGCTGGACGGGGTGCAGGTCACCGGCGATCACGCGTGGGTGACGTTCGTGCTGGCGGGGCTGGTGTTCAGCCTCGCGAACATGGTCGTCAAGCCGATCGTCGCGATCCTGGCGATCCCGCTGATCATCCTCACGCTCGGGATCGCCTACTTCCTCGTGAACGTGCTGATGATCTTCCTCACGAGCTGGGTCGTGGGCGACTTCCACGTCGACGGCTTCTGGAGCGGCGTCGGAGCAGCCGTGATCGTGTGGGTCGTCAACTCGCTGCTCGCCGCGGTCGAGCGGCGGCTCGCGGAGGACTGACCTGCGGAACGGCCGCGACCGCGCCGGAAGGAGGGCGCGGCCGCGGGAGGGACCGTGGGGGGTGTGGCTTACGCGGCCTCGCGCAGCGCGGCGAGGGAGCTCTCGCGCGAGAGGCGTCTGAGCGCCTGCTCCTCGAGCTCGCGCGCACGCGTGGAGCTGAGTCCGAGGCGCTTGCCGACCTCGCTGAGCGTCTGCGGCGGCTCGCCGCCGGTGCCGAAGCGCAGGTGGATGACCGTCCGCTCCTTGTCGGGGAGCGTCTCGATCGCCTTCTGCACGGCCTCGTGACGCAGCGTGTCGGCGACCTCCTCGTGCGGGCTCGCCTCCTCGGTGGCGATCAGCGCGCCGAGCGACGTCTCGCCGTCGTCGCCGACCGGCAGGTCGAGGCTCGTCGGCTCGCGGTCGGCCTTCGCCGCCTCGATCACGAGCTCCAGCTCCAAGCCGGTCTCGGCGGAGATCTCCTCGTCCGAAGGCTCGCGGCCAAGTCTCGCCGTCAGCTCGCGCCGTGCGCGCGCGACCTTGCGGGCGCGCTGCCCGACGTGGACCGGGAGGCGAATCGTGCGACCGCTGTTCTCGAGTCCGCGCTGGATCGACTGGCGGATCCAGAGGGTCGCGTACGTCGAGAAGCGGAAGCCCTTGCGCCAGTCGAACTTCTCGACGGCGCGGATCAGGCCGAGCGTGCCCTCCTGGACGAGGTCTCCCATCGAGAGGCCCTGGCCCTGGTAGCGGCGGGCGATCGACATCACGAGTCGCAGGTTGGAGTTGACCATCCGCTCCTTGGCAACGAGGTCGCCGCGCTCGATCTCCTTCGCGAGCTCGATCTCCTCTGCCGGCGTGAGCAGGGGCCAGTTGCGCGCCTCCCGCATCAAGAGCTGGAGGGCGTCGAAGGTGGTCTCCTCAGGGGCAATGGCCTGGGTGTCTATGGTCTTCGTGGTGGTTCCTCTCATGTCAATACCTACTTGCACGCTAGGTATTGTACGCCACGATCGTTGCTTCGTCAACAACCCTTTCCCGTATCGTCACAAGCGCAACCGTTTCCGCTGATTACTGTCCGAAACCGCGCGTGCTGCACGACGATCCACCATCCGCCTCGCCCGCCCCAGCGGCCGACCTGCCCTCGTTCGCGCGCGACTCCGAGCTGATCGCCGACGCCTGGCGGCTGGCGCTCGAGGCCTACCGAGGCCATACGAACGGGAATGCCGCCGCCGACGTCGAGCACCCCGCGATCACCGCTCGCCTGCTGCACGACGCCCGCTGTGACGAGACGGTTGTGGCCACCGCCGTCCTGCACGACGTGATCGAGGACACCGGCCTGGATGCCGGGACCATCGAGGAGCGCTGCGGCGCCGAGATCGCCCGGCGCGTGGTGGCCCTCACCGAGGATTCGGAGCTGGCCGCCTACGCCGAGCGCAAGCGCGAGCTGCGTGCACGCGGGATCGCCGCCGGGCGCGAGGTCGCGGTCGTGATGGCCGCCGACAAGCTCGCGCGCGCCACGCGCGCCGCCGGCGGGCGCCTGCGGCCGGAGAAGCTGCGCCACTTCCAGGCGACGCTGGCCGAGCTGAGAGCGGCATATCCGGACCTGCCGCTGCTCGAGCCGCTCGCGAACGCGATCGAACGGCTGCGGCCGACGACGAGCGAGGCGACCGCCGCGGTCGGCGACCCGTCGCTCTACGTCAACCGCGAGCTGTCGTGGCTCGACTTCAACGACCGCGTGCTGCAGCTCGCCGAGGATCCATCCCGGCCGCTGCTGGAGCGGGTGAAGTTCTGCGCGATCTACAGCTCCAACCTCGACGAGTTCTTCATGGTGCGCGTCGCCGGCGTGCACGACCAGGTCGACGCCGGGATCGACGCGACGAGCGCCGACGGGCTCCCCCCCGTCGAGCTGCTCGACCAGATCGGCGACCGCGTGCGCGAGCTGGAGGCGCGGCAGGAGAGCTGCTGGGAGCGCGTGCTGCTGCCGGCGCTCGCCGAGCACGGCATCCGCGTCGTCGAGCCGACGGACCTGAGCGAGGACGAGCGCGCCGCGCTGGACGACCGCTTCCGCCGCGAGGTCTTCCCCGCCCTGACGCCGCTGGCAGTGGGGCCGTCGCAGCCGTTCCCCTACATCTCGAACCTGTCGCTGAGCCTCGGCGTGATCGTGCGCGACCCCGCCACCGACCAGACGCGCTTCGCGCGCGTGAAGGTGCCGAAGGAGGGGCTGCCGCGCTTCATCCCCGTCGCCGAGGGCCGCACGCTTGTCCCGATGGAGGCGGCGATCGCCGACCACCTTGAGCGGCTCTTCCGCGGGATGGAGATCATCGCCCACACCGTCTTCCGCGTCACCCGCGATGCTGACTTCACTGTCTCCGACGAGGCGGACGACCTGCTCGAGGCGGTCGAGGCGCAGCTGCGCCGGCGGCGCTTCGGCGAGGTCGTGCGGCTGGAGCTGACGGCGGGCACCGACCCGGCGCTGAGAGCACGGCTGATGGCGGACCTCGAGGTCAGCGAGCGGGACGTCTACGAGGTCGACGGGCTGCTCGACCCGACCGACCTGTGGCAGATCGTGAAGCTGCCCGGGATGCGCGAGCTGCGCGACGCGCCGTGGACGCCGCTCGTGCCCGCGACCTTCGAGCGAGAGGGCAAGAAGACGGACCTGTTCGCGCTGATGCGGGAGAGAGCGCTGCTCGTTCACCACCCCTACGACACGTTCGCAACGGTCGAGCAGTTCGTCAATCAGGCGGTCAACGACCCGGCCGTGCTCGCGATCAAGCAGACCGTGTACCGCACGAGCGACGACTCCCCACTCGTGCCGGCGCTGATCCGCGCGTCCGAGCGCGGCAAGCAGGCGGTCTGCCTGGTAGAGCTGACAGCGCGCTTCGACGAGCGCGCGAACATCACCTGGGCGCGCGCGCTGGAGCAGTCCGGCGTGCATGTCACCTATGGGATGCCGGGGCTGAAGACGCACGCGAAGGCGGTCCTCGTCGTGCGACGCGAGGGTGACGGTGTGCGTCACTACGCGCACGTCGGCACTGGTAACTATCACCGCGGCACGGCCGACCTCTACACCGACTTCGGCCTCTTCACCGCCGACGAGCTCCTCACCGGTGAGATCGCCGAGCTGTTCAATCAGCTCACCGGTTACTCGCGGCCGGAGCACTACCGTCGTGTGCTGGTCGCTCCATTGAACCTGCGCGAGCGGATCATCGGCGAGATCGACGCGACGATCGACGCGCACGAGGCCGGCAAGGTCGCGCGCATCTCGATGAAGATGAACTCGCTGGTGGACGCCGCCTGCATCCGCGCGCTGTACCGCGCCTCGCAGGCGGGCGTGCCGATCGAGCTGAACGTGCGCGGCGCCTGCTGCCTGCGCCCCGGTGTGTCCGGCGTCTCCGAGAACATCCGCGTCGTGTCGATCGTCGGTCGTTTCCTCGAGCACTCGCGCATCTACGCGTTCCAGCGCGGTGAGCAGACGGCCATCTTCGTCGGCTCCGCGGACCTGATGCCGCGCAACCTCGATTCGCGCGTGGAGCTCGTCGTGCCGGTGGACGACGACGACGCGCGCGCACAGCTGCTCGACACGCTCGAGCGCTGCTTCGCCGACACGGAGAACGCGTGGGACCTGGCCGCCGACGGCTCGTGGACCCACCGCCGCGTGCCGTCCGGCGGGCAGCCGCGCGACGTGCAGGCCGAGCTGATGCGCGCCCACCTCGCGCGTGCGCAGCTCGCCGAGGCGTGAGCTCCTCGCGCGCCGTCATCGACCTGGGCTCCAACAGCTTCCGGCTCGTCGTCTTCACGACCGGCGAGGGCGGCTGGTGGAAGCGCACGGACGAGCTGAGCGACATGGTGCGGCTCGGAGGTGAGCTGACCTCCGAGGGCTGCCTGTCGGAGGCGCGGATGGCGCATGCGCTGGAGACGTTGCGCGTGTTCGCCGCCTTCTGCTCGACGAGCGGAATCGGCGTGGATCAGGTGGATGCGGTCGCGACGAGCGCGATCCGCGACGCGCCGAACGGCGGGGCGTTCGTTGCGCGCGCGCAGGACGAGACCGGGCTGGCGATCCGCGTGCTGTCGGGCGAGGAGGAGGCGCTGTACTCCTACGTGGCGGCGGCCAACTCGACCTCGATCTCGGACGGGATCGTGCTCGACCTCGGCGGCGGGTCGCTGGAGCTCGTGCAGGTACGCGAGCGCCGCGCGGGGGCGATTGCGTCGTGGCCGTTGGGCGCGGTACGAGCGACCGAGCGATACCTGCCGAGCGACGGCCCGGTGGAGGCGAAGCCGATCGCGAAGCTGCATGCGCGGACGCTGAAGGCGCTGGACGCGGATGCGCCGTGGGTGGTGGAGGCGGGCGCCTCTGGTGCATCGCTCGTGGGCTTGGGCGGCAGCGTGCGCAATCTCGCGGCGGCCGCGATTCGCGTGGCGGACCTGCCGCTCGACAGCGTGCAGGGGTTCGTCCTCGGTCGTGATGCTTTGGACGCGTTGGTGGAGGAGCTCGCCGGACGGCCGCCCGAGGAGCGCGAGCGGGTGCCCGGAATCAAACGCGGGCGCGGCGAGGTGATCCTGGCCGCTGCGGTCGTGATGCGCGCGGTGCTGGAGGCGAGCGGCGCGGACGGGATCGAGGTGACGGAGGCCGGCCTGCGCGAGGGCGTCTTCCTGACCGGCCTGCTGGCGCCAGCCGATCCGCCGCTGGTGCCATGCGTGCGGATGACGAGCGTGCGGAATTTGGCGCGCCAGCACGGCGTCGATCTGGTGCACGCGGAGCACATCGCGGGGCTCGCGCGCCAGCTCCTGGAGGCGCTGCCGGGCGCAGGTCTGCCGGAGCCCGGCGAGCCGGAGTTGGTGGAGGCCGCCGCGCTGCTGCACGACGTGGGGATGGCGGTCGACTACGACGACCACCACAAGCACTCGTCGTATCTGATCCTGGGAAGCGGGCTGCCCGGCTTCACGCCGCGCGAGGTCGCGCTGATCGCGCTGATGGCGCGCTACCACCGCAAGGGCACGCCGTCGCTCGGGGCGCTCGCGCCGCTGTGCCGCGAGGGCGACGAGCAGCTCGTGCTGCGCGGCGCGGCGCTGCTGCGGATCACGGAGCAGCTGGAACGCAACCGCGACCAGGTCGTGCGCGCGGCGCGCCTGACGCGGCCGGGTGGCAAGAGCGGCGACGTCGAGCTGGAGCTCGACGCAGTCGGCGACGACACGGTCGCGCGCTGGGGCGCGGAGCGTCAGGGGGAGCTGTTCGAGCGGGCGTTTGGGGCGCCGTTGCGGGTGGTGGCGCGCCATCGCGAGCTTTCCGAGTTCGACGTGCGGCGCGACATCGATGGCTCGGCCGCCGAGTTCGAGGCCAACCGGCGGGGCACGATTCCTGAGTAGGTCGCCTGACCCGCGCGCTCGCGCGGGAAGAACTGCGCGGCGGCGGCGTCCATGAGAGTGACGCCGATCCACGACCCGAAGGAGCCGCGCCCGCATGCGACCGATGCACCCGACTTCCGCCCCCGCTCCCGCCCATGTGCGCCCGCGCCCGCTCGTCGCCGTGCTGGTCGCGATCGCGGCAGCGCTGCTGGTGGGGCTTGCGGCGCTTGCCGTGCCTGCATTCGCGAAGCACAGCGTTCACGTGCACACCGCCAGAAACGCGACGCTCGGCAAGACGATCGTCGTGACCGCGTCGGGCCGCACGCTCTACACGCTGAGCGCGGAGACGCATGGGAGGTTCATCTGCACCGGCTCGTGCCTCGCGGACTGGCACCCGCTGAGAGTCCCAACCGGCGGCACGGTTGAGGGCGTCGCGAGACTCGGGGTCGTCAGACGCCCCGAGGGCGGCAGGCAGGCGACCTACAAGGGCCGCCCCCTCTACACGTTCGACATGGACGCGAAGAAGGGCGACGTTAACGGCGAGGGCTTCAAGGACGTCGGGACGTGGCATGCGGCGGTGGTGGCGGCGCGCAAGCCGGCAGCGCCTCCTCCGGCGCCGGGTGGTGCCTATTGACGCCTGCCAGAGGACAGTCGAGACCGTAAGGTTGGAAAGCGTTTGAAGCTTTCCAACCTTTGGATGCTAAAGTTTGGAAGTGGTCCAGACTTCCCAACCTTCACACGGACGGATCGAGGAGCGCGTCTGGAGACCGACGATCGACCACGGCGCCGGCCGCCGGCATCGCGTCGCGCAGACGATCGAGTGCTTCGTCCCCGATCCGATCGTCGACTGGGACCCCACCCTGACCGCCTCGACGGCGGCGCTGATCGCCGAGGCCGACGCCGAGGTGCGCGAGTTCGACCGGCAGGCGCCCGGCGTGCAGGGACTCGACGCGCTCGCGCGGCAGTTGCTGCGCCAGGAGTCGGTGGGCTCCTCGCGGATCGAGAACCTGATCGTCGGGCAGCGGCGGCTCGCGCGCGCCGCCGCCGGCGGCGCAGAGCGCGACGCGACGGCGGGCCTGATCATGGGCAACGTGCGCGCGATGGAGCGCGCGATCGCGCTTGCGACCGAGCCGCGCCCGCTCACGCGCGACGACATCGTCGGGATCCACCGCACGTTGTTCGAGGGCACGGTCGACGAGCCGCTCGCGGGCGTGGTGCGACAGGAGCAGAACTGGATCGGGGGCTCTGCCTACAGCCCCTCTAACGCCGCCTTCATCCCACCGCCACACGAGTACGTCGAGGAGCTGCTCGACGACCTCGCCGCCTTCCTCAACCTCGACGACCTGCCGGTGACGCTGCAGGCCGCCATCGCGCACGCGCAGTTCGAGTCGATCCACCCGTTCCTCGACGGCAACGGCCGCACCGGGCGCTGTCTGATCCATGTCGTCTACCGGCGCCGGGGGTTGGCGACGAGCGTCGTGCCGCCGATCAGCCTCGTGCTGGCGACGCACCACCGCCTCTACGTCGGTGGACTGGACGCATACTGCTTCTACGACCTGAAGGACTGGCTGCTGCTGTTCGCCGCCTCCACCGTGAAGGCCGTCGACCGTGCACACGACCTCGCCCAGCGCGTCGACGTCCTCCGCGAGAACTGGCTCGAGCGGGTCGGACGGCCGCGCAGCCACGCCAGCTCACGCGCGCTGCTCGACCAGCTCGCCGCCGAGCCGATCCTCACCGTCGCCCGCGCTGCGGAGCTCGCGGACGTCAGCGAGACGGCGGCGGCGAGTGCGCTCGCAACGCTGGAGGGCGCCGGGATCCTCAAGCGCACCTCGCAGCACAGATGGGGTCGGCGCTGGGAAGCCCCCGAGGTGTTCGAGCTGCTCGACGCGTTCGAGCGCAACGTCGCGACGCCCGGCGACGGCACGCGGCCCGCTCGTCCCGTGCCGCGCTGACGACCTGCAGCGCTCCGACCGCCGGTCAAGGCCGCGGCCTGCGGCGCCGATGGGCTCGCAGCGCGCCGCGCGTGTGCGCTCCTCCCAGGCGGCGTTGCGGCCTCGGGTGGCCAACCGCACAGGAGGCCCATCGCATGCGGAAGCTCCGCCGTCCCCGTCTCACCTACGCCAACGCGGTCGCGTCGCTGGCGCTGTTCGTCGCGCTCGGCGGCACCGGCTACGCCGCAACGCAGCTCGCGCCCAACAGCGTCGGCACGGCGCAGCTCAAGAGAGGCGCCGTCACGGCGGCGAAGATCAGCGCGAGAACGCGCAGAGCGCTGAAGGGCAAGCGCGGCCTGCAGGGCCCCGTTGGCGTGACCGGCGCCACCGGCGCGATCGGTCCAGCCGGTGCGACCGGGCCGACCGGGCCGATCGGAAGAACCGGCGCGAGAGGCCAGCAGGGCGACCCCGGCGCGGACGGCGCGGCCAGCGCCGCGATCACCTACATGATCGGCCCGCAGACGATCGACGCCAGCGGCTTTGACAACACCGTCGTCCAGGCGCCGGTTACGACGGAGGGGAAGTACCTCGCGATCGCGCGTGTGAACGTCACCCCGAGAGGCACGGGCGAGGTGCTCTGCACGATCAGCGGCCAGCAGAGCGACATCGGCGGCTTCGACGTCGCCGGTGCCAGAGGCGACGGCGTGACGCAGACGCTCACGCTGACCTACGTCGGCGACTTCCCCGACATCCAGCCGTTCTTCGCCGGCTTCACCCTCCTCTGCCGCGGCAACAGCTCGCCGTCCACCAGCGTCGAGGTCAAGCAGGCGAAGGTCACGCTGCTGCAGGTTGACGAGGCGTCGCTGGCGGAGTACGTGCCGTAGGCAGCGCGTCCGTCTCCCCCGCCGCCCGGCTAGCCGCCGCCATCTCGGCCTGCCGCAGGCGGCCGGGGACGAACCGCGCGCGCACCGCTCCGGCGGCGAGCACGGCGGCGCCGCCCCAGCCGGCTTGGGTCATGCCCTCGGTGAACGCCTGCGGGGAGGCGTAGGA
>Ga0126313_10000285_pt1 | contig 23475 bp, 18 predicted proteins | sample Plot105A_FD_89954 | JGI IMG/M metagenome (GOLD analysis project Ga0126313, IMG submission 89954) | Serpentine soil microbial communities from UC McLaughlin Reserve, CA, USA - Plot105A | ecosystem: Environmental > Terrestrial > Soil > Grasslands | place: USA: UC McLaughlin Reserve, Lake County...
CCAATGATCTCGACGCTTCTAGCGATGGCGTCCATCGTCTGCTCGAAGCCCATCCCGTCCTCCTTGGCCGATCAACGCAAGGAGCCTAGGACGACAGGAGCGGATGCCGGTAGCGACTGGAGGAACCAACCGCCAGATCCATAGCCTGGTGCTCGGCGTCGATCCGGTCGGCTCCAGACGGATCTGGGCTGCTCACGTTGGACGGGTCGTCGGTCCAGACGGATCCAGACGGGTCGCGTCGGATCGTCTGGATGATCGAGCAAGGCAGGCAGCGAGTGCGGAGAGCTGCACGGGCATCCTCCTCGTGTCGTCCGTAACGGTCCCGAGACGGAGAGCGGCCACACTGGCTGGGATCCTGGGAGGTTGGGGTGGCGATGCCAAGGATGGACGATGGCCTTCTGAGGCCGTGCCGGTGACCTCCACGGCCCGCAAGCGCCTGCCTCGCCGATGGCCGATGGGATTGGCGTGGGTGCTGTGGGCACTCACGGTGCTGTCGCTGCCGGTGGTTGTCTGGCTGGATCAGCTGCTCCGCCAGGCCGGTCTTGGCGAACTCTCCCTACTCCAGGCCGCCAACCTCCTCTGGATCCTGGCCGGGGTGAGCGCGGTCACGGTGGGGGTGGTGCTGGCCAGCCGCCGGCCGTCCCACCCGGTGGGCTGGCTGCTGCTCGTGGTCGGGCTGTCGGACCAGTCAGACGGCCTCATCAGCAACTACGTGCACTACGGAGTGATGGGCCGACCCGGTGGGCTGCCGGCCGCCGGCTACCTGTCCGGGTTCTACAACAGCGGCACCGTCCTGATGGTCGCCTGCATCAGCTTCGTGGCCCTGCTCACCCCGACCGGGGCGCTGCCCTCGCCGCGGTGGCGCTGGTGGGCCAGGGTCGTGGCGGCCGCGACGGTGGTGCTGCTGGTGTCGCAGGCGCTGGACCCGCACCCGCTGGTCCCCGAGGACCCGACGTTCACCAATCCCCTGGCCGCCCCCCCGGCCCTGGCCGGCCCGCTCACAATTGCCGCGGCGGCCAGCGCGGCGATCCTCCTGGCCGGGCTGGTGATGGCCGCCGGGTCGCTGGTGGTCCGCTATCGGCGGGCCAAGGGCATGGAACGTCAGCAACTGCGCTGGCTGGCGCTCGCGGCGACGGTGGCGGCGGTGGCGCTGGTGGTCGCGGTGGCCGCCGCGGTGCTGGGAGGGTCGGTGGGCGTGGTCCTGGTCGCTGCCGGCGCCAGTGTGGTGGTCCTGCCATTGGCCACCGGCGCCGCGATCCTGCGCTATCGGCTGTACGACCTGGACCGCATCGTCAGCCGGACCCTGGCCTGGGGGCTGCTCACGCTGCTCCTGGGCCTGGGGTACGCCGCCGTCGTCCTTGGGCTGGGGCGGCCGCTGCCCCAGAGCTCCAGCCTGGCCGTGGCCGCGGCCACCCTGGCCGTGGCCGCCGCCTTCCAGCCGGCCCGCCGCCACATCCAACGCGCGGTTGACCGCCGGTTCAACCGCCGTCGTCACGACGCGGCCAGGATCATCGAGGCCTTCGGTGCTCGGCTGCGCGACCAGGTCGACCTCGACAGCCTCACGGCTGAGCTCCTGGGGGCGGTCGACCAGACCATGCAGCCAACCCATGCGTCGTTCTGGCTACGGCCCCAACGACCGTCCAACCCAATGGCCGACGCCGGGGGCCCACGAAGGCTCCGGTAAGAGCTGGCGACGTGAGGGCGGGCCTGCCTTCCGCTTCTTGGGCCGAGTTGGGATCCGAACCGACGACCTTCCGATTACAAGTCGGACCGATGTCTTCCAACTGGACCCGCCCAGACCCATCCTGGCTGCTCAGGAGCGGGTCTGATTTCATCTACGCCGTCCTGTACCGGCTGGTAGTAACGCCTGGGTTGCCAGAGCGGTTGCCACCATGCTGTGTGAGTGCACGGCTGTCTCGCTCCAGCGCCTCGAGCCTCCGATCACGAGCGGATACTCACAGTCAGCGCGCTGCCAGCAACCATCGCTGAGCGGCCGCGCCGAGTCGACCCTGCTGCAACGTCGAGCAGTCTCGGCACAAGGTCTGTCCGCAGTACAGGTGGGATGGCACCCGATCATCCAGCTGACCAAGCGCGCCGATACCGCCTCTCGACGCGTACGATTGGCTTGTCTTGCTTGTACCGGTCTAAACACCTTGCCAAGCTAGGGCGCTGTAAGCCAAGCTCTGGTCAGCTTGCTGTCGGCTAAGTTGAACGGTCAATGGACGTGGGCACAACCCGCCCGCACTGATGGTTCCCGGTTGGGTTTGGGGCTGTCCGGCTCCTGACCTTGGTGACTCGGGGGGGAACCGGTGGTCAGCGCTCCTATGAATCCTGGGAATGGCGACCGCTCTTCGGTGATGGCGTCCAAAATCCAGATACCACTCATGCCGCTGCTCGTCCGTGAGCGGTTGAACCAGGCCCTGGACCGGATCTGGGACCACCGCCTGGGCCTGGTGGTCGCCCCGGCCGGCTCGGGCAAGACATCCCTGCTCGTTCAGTTCGCCCTGTCACAGGAGACGCCCGTCGCGTGGTGTCGCATGGAGGGATCCGAACGGGGCTCGACAGCGTTTCTTGATCATGTGCGGGCGGCGCTGGCGGCGCCGCTCGGATCCCCGCCTGTCGGGCCGGGGTTCGAAGACGTGGTCCAGGCGGTCGACCGCTTCCATGGTGGGCGGCTGCTGCTCGTCATCGACGACCTGCACCTGCTCGAGGGCAGTGAGGCCGAGCAGACGCTGCAACGGCTGGTCGACTGCGCGCCACGGGCCCTGTCGATGCTGGCTGCCGCACGCCGGCCTCCCCAGCTGAACATCTCCCGGCTCCGGGTGTCCGGCGAGCTGCTTGAGATCACCGCCGACCACCTCCGCTTCCGGACCTGGGAGGTCGAGCATCTGTTCCGCGACTTCTACCAGAAGCCGCTCCCCCCGGGTGATCTCGCCCATCTGACCCGGCGCACCGAGGGCTGGGCCGCCGGTCTGCAGCTGTTCCACCTGGCCACCGCCGGCAAGACCCCGGATGAGCGCCACCGGGCCGTCGCCTCGCTCGGAAGCCGGAGGCTGCTCCGCGATTACCTGGCCGACAACGTCCTGGCCGGGCTGCCCGAGGGGCTGCGCGAGTTCCTGATCGCCACGTGCCTGCTCGGCCGGCTGACCGGACCCCTCTGCGACCAGTTCCTCCAGACCACCGGAAGCCGCGCCGCGCTCGAGGAGATCGAGCTACGGCAGATCTTCATCCACGAGCTCGACGAGGGGACCTACCGCTACCACGAGGTGCTCCGCTCGTACCTGGAGAGTGTGCTCCTCGACCGGATCGGCGAGGCCGAGGTCCGGGCTCGCTACCGCCGGGCGGGGCAGCTCCTCGAGGCGGCGGGATTCCTGCCCGAGGCGCTGCACGCGTTCTGCCGGGGAGAGGACTGGCGCTCGACCGACCGACTGCTCGGCGACAGGGGCGGGCAGCTCCTGGGTCACGGGACCTCCTGGATCGAGGCGCTGCCGCCGGCACTGGTTGGCCATGACCCGTGGCTGCTCCTGGCCACCGCTCGCCGCGAGCTGGCGTCCGGACGGCTGGCGTCCGCCGAGGCCGCCTACAAGCGGGCGGAGGGGGCCTTCGCCGGTGCGGGACCGGCCGAGATCTGCCGGCGCGAGCGCCGCGTCGCCCAGCTCTGGCTCGACCCGGCCCCCTCGGCCATGCCCGAGCTACCAGACGGGTTCGCTGTCCTGCGGGCCGCCGCCCAGCGGTTCCCGCTGGCCGCCCGCCAGCGGGCAGCCATGCTCCCCGGCCCGACGGGCCGCCTCGTCGAGGGCCTGGCGTGCCTGCTGGCCGGGCATGGGTCGGACGCGCGGCGGCTGCTGGCCGAGGCGGGAGCAAGTCGCGGAGCGAGCGCGGCGCTCGGCGCCGCGGTCCGGCTCGGCACGGCCCTGGCCAACCTGAGCGTGGACGGCTCGGCCGAGCCGACGGCGGAGCTGGAACGAGCCGCGGCCGAGGCCGAGGAGCTTGGCCTGGTCTGGGTGTCGTGGGTGGGCAGAGCCGGCCTTGCCCTGAGCGACCGCGGCGACGGGGTCGCCGAGGCGGCCACCGTGCGGCGGCGGTGCCGCGAGGACGGCGACCTGTGGGGTGCGGCCTGCGCGACCCTGCTCCAGTCGATCGGGATGCTCAATGCCGGCAGTGACCCGGTGCAGCTCCTTGAGGACGGCGCCGACCAGTTCCGCCGGCTCGGTGGGGGCACGCTGGAGGCCTGGAGCAGGAGCCTACTCGGCCTGGCGATGACCCGCGCCGGCCTGCCCGAGGCGCGCCAGGCAGCCGTCCAGAGCGAGGCCTTCGCCCGGTCCGCCGGCGTCCCCGGCGCCCGGGCCCTCGCCTTCGGGGTCCTGGCCGCCCACGCCGACCATGGCGCCGCCGAAGAGCTGCTCGCGATGAGCCGTGCCATCGCCGAGGACGCCGATATGCTCTGGGGGCGTCTTGTCGACACGGTGCTGCCCGGCCTGGTGGACGGCGCCGGCCGGCGTGGCGAGGGCCAGGCCCGCGCCGAGGTGCAGGTTCGCTGCTTCGGCGGGTTCAGGCTCCTGCGAGAGGGCAAGGCGGTCGACCTCGGGTCGGTGAAGCCGCGAGCTCGAGCCGTGCTGCGGTTCCTGGCTGCTCAGGGTGGCAACCGGGTGCATCGTGAGGAGCTCATGCAGGCCCTCTGGCCGGACGTCCACCCGGCCAGCGCCACCCGGAACCTCCATGTCGCCATCTCGGCCGTGCGCCGCTGCCTGGAGCCCGACGCACCGCGCGGGGCGTCGGCGCTGCTGACGCGAGAGGGGGACACCTACCGGCTGGGGCTGGACGACGCCGACCTGGACGTCAGGACCTTCGGCAACGCCGTCGCCGACGCCCGGGCTGCCCGCTCGACCGGCGACGACCAGCGGTTGCGGCTGGCGCTGGAGACGGCGCTGTCGGTCTACCAGGGTGACCTGCTGCCCGAGGACGGGCCCGCGGAGTGGGTGGTGGAGCAACGGGAGCGCTATCGGCTCGAGGCCGCCGACGCGGCCGCCTCCCTGGCCGAGCTGGAGCTGCAGCACCGGCCGGAGAAGGTGATCGAGACGTGCCTCCGGGGGCTCCGGATCGACCGGTACCGCGACGACCTGTGGCGTCTGCTCGCCGCGGCGCACGCCCGGGCCGGCGACCACGCGGCGACGGCCAGGACCGCCCAGGGGTACGAGGCCGTCCTGACCGAGCTGGGCCTGCCGGCCACCACGGCGATCCGCGGCTGAGCCGTCTCACCCGGTCGAGGTCGACGAGGCCGAGGACTCGGAGGCGCCCATCGAACTCGAGGAATCTGACGAGTTCGTGGTGCTCGATGAGCTCGACGAGCTCGACGAACCTGAGGAGCTGGACGACGTTGCCTGGGTGGTGGGCGGCGGCGCCGTCGTCTGCGTCGGCGGTGGCGTCGGCGGCGGGGTGGCCGGCGGCGTCGGCGGGGGGGTGGCCGGCGGGGTGGCCGGCGGCGGAGTGGCCGGCGGGACGACCAAGGGGGACGTTGTCGTCGGGAGGGTGGTCGTGGTGGTCGTCGTGGTCGTGACCGGTGCCGCGGTGGTCGAGGGTGAGGAGTCGCCCCGCGGCCTGATGGCGGCGACTGCGACCATGGCGATCAGCAGGGTGACCAGCCCGGCGGCCACCGGGATCGCCCATCTGGGGAGCAGGGGCTGCTGCAGCATGGCCCCGTCGACCATGGTTGGAGCGGCATCCCGGGGATCGAGCACGACCTGGAACGGGTGGGTGATCGGCTGGCCGAGCAGCCGCAGGCGTCGAGGCCGGATCCGCAGCTCGGCCACTGCCGTCTGGCCTGCCGGGAGGTCGAGGATCCGTGGCCGCACGGCCGCCCGGAGCTTCTGGTCCGGATCGTCGACCTCGATGCGGGCCCGGAACGGCTCGTTGCCGGCGTTGGCCACGGTAAGCCGGTGCTCGCCGACCCGCCGGCCCTCGGAAGTGCGCGGGACCAGCTCGGGCTGGATGGCCCGGAACGGCTCCAGGTCCAGGCTGGTGTCGACCCGCGCGATCACCGACGGGTCGGCTCGGGAGGTGGCCTGGACGCCGAAGGGAATGCGGCCGGCGGGCACGCCCGGCGATCTCGGGGGTCGGAACCGGATGCGGACCATGCCCTCGTGGTTGGGCATGAGCTGCAGCGTGCCCGGGTCGACCTCGGCCCAGGCCGCGGGCGGGCCGAGCACCTGGGTGGTGACGTGGTCCACTACCCTGCCGTTGTTGCGGACCTGAAGTTCGGCCTCGACTTCGCCGCCGGCGGCGACGTGCAGGTCCTCGGAGATCAGGGTCATGCCGACCGCGGCGGCGGGCTCGCCGCCGGTGCCGGTGTCGGCCCGGGTCGACTCGTCCCAGGGTAGGAACGCCCCGCACTGGGTGCAGAAGCTGGGGTCGTCGGGGTTCTCGTGCCCGCAGTTCTGGCAGATGATCATCGGGGCTTCCCCTCGAACGTCGGGTCGATCCAGACGGCCCAGTCCTGGTCGGAGCTGGGACCGGCGTCGACGCGGAGGCGGAGGGTCCGCGCCCCCGCAAATGGGGACAGGTCGATGTCGAGATGCCGCCGCTGCCCGTCGAGGCCGCTGTCGTGGACGGTCCCGGCGACCCGCGGGGTGCCCTGCTTGCCGATCACCAGGACGGTGAAGTCGGCCTCGCCCACGATGTTCCCGGTCGGGCTGGTCAGGAACCCGACGTCGGAGGTGAAGCGGTCGCCCGCGATGATGGGCGCCGCGAGCTCGAAGTCGCCCTCGATGTTGCCGCCAGGCACCCACTGGGGATGGGTCTCCAGCACCGAATCCGGTGCGGTCCCGTCCTCGAGGGGGAAGCCGTCACGGAGGAGCACGAACCCGCGGTTGTCGCCGTCCGACCCGCCGAACGCCAGCGGACCGGCGCCGCTCGACCAGTCGGCCGCATCGGCGCGGTCTGCCAGGTGGATGGTGGGGGTCGGCCCCGAGGACACAGTCAGCTTCACCCTGGTCCCCCGGTCGGCCCTGGTCCCGCCCGCGGGATCGGTGCGGATGACGTGGTCGCCGGGGACCTCGTTGCTGGCCTGGCGGACCTGCTGGGTGGTGAAGCCGGCGTCCTCGAGCCCGCGCACGGCCGCTCCGACGTCCTGCCCGGCGACATCGGGGACCGTGGGTCGCCCGCCCGGAGACGTCGAGGAGGTGGTCGACGAACCACCGCCCCCGCCGCCACCGCCGCCACCGGCACCGCCGCCACCGGCACCGCCCGCACCGGCACCGGTGTTCCCGCCGCCGCCACCGGCGGACGACACCGTGGTCGCCGCCTTGGCGGCGCCCGACCCGGGCCCCTTGGCCGCCGAGGCACCGCCGCCCTGCGATCCGGGGCGGGCGAACGCCACCACGGCGACCAGCAGGGCGACCAGGCCGACGGCCACCGGGATCACCCATCTGGGCAGCAGGGGCTGCTGCAGCATGGCCCCGTCGACGGTGACCGGAGCCCCATGCCCAGCATCGATCGCCACCTGGAACGGGTGGGTGACGGGCTGGCCGAGCCATCTCCGATGTCGCGGGCGCACCACGATCCGGGCCGGCGCGGCGCCGCCCGGCGGCAGCTCCAGCCTCCGCGGCCCCACGGCCACCCGGAGCCGCTGGTCCGGGTCATGCACCTGGATCGCGGCCTGGAGGACGGCGTTGCCGGCGTTGCTGACGACCAGCTGGTGCTCGCCGGTCCGCCGGCCCTCCGAGGTCCGTGGGATCAGCTCGGGCTGGATGGCGCTGAACGGCTCCACGTCCACGGCGCCGTCGACGCGCCCGACCGCACGCGGGTCGGCCCGGGAGGTGACCTGGACCGTGAAGGCGGTCCGGCCGGCCGGTGTGTCCGGCGAGTGCGGGGGGCGGAACGCGAGGTGGATGGTGCCCTCGTGGTTGGGCATGAGCTCCAGCGCCGGCACGTCCACCTCGGCCCAGGCCGCGGCGGCGCCGAGGACCTCGATGGTGAAGCGGTCGACCACCCTGCCGCTGTTGCGGACCTGAACCTGGAACTGGGCCTCGCCGCCGCCGGCGACCTGCAGGTCGTGGGGGTCCATGACCACGGTGACGGCCGCGCCGGTGTCGGCATCGGCGTCGGCGGCGGTCTCCTCCTGGGGGTTCCCGTCCCAGGGGAGGTACGCCTGGCACTGGCTGCAGAAGCTGGCGCCGTCCGGGTTCTCGTGCCCGCAGTTCCGACAGACGATCACCCGAGCACCTCCACCCGGAATGGGACGTGGGCGGGCCGGGTGGCACCGACCAGCGCCTCCAGCCGCCGCCGGTCGACGCCGCCGGCGGCGTCGGCGGGCAGGCGCACCCGGACGATCAGCATTGGGTCGGCCGCCGCGGGCTGCGGCTGCTCCGGGTCGGCGGACCAGCTCACACCGCCGGTCTCGATGATCTCCGGCACGGCGCCGGTGGTCAGCTCGATCAGCTCGGCCAGGCCCTTGGTCGTTCCCCGCCAGCGGTACAGATCCCCGGCCCGCTCGAGGAGTCGGCGCTGCTGGGAGCGGGGCCAGGTCTCGTCCAGCGGCAGGCCGAGCCAGGCGCCCAGCCAGGACAGGAAGTCGGCCGGGGCCAGCGCCGGGTCCAGGTAGGCGCCGAAGTTGTCCAGCGTGCAGAACACCGGGGCCAGGGCGTCGTCGAACCCGCTGACGAACCGCTGCACGAACGGCTCCTGCTGGTACAGGGCGGGCAGCAGCGAGCCGATGGGGTGGGGGCTGGCCAGCCCCTCGACCAGGCCCCGGGCGCTCATCGGTCGGCCCTCATGGTCGCTCCACCCGGACCCGGTGCTCGTAGGACAGGACCAGCTGGTGGGGATCCAGGTCGAGCCGTTGCACCTCGTCGCCGCGCCAGCCGGTGGCCGGGTTGGCCGCGAACAGCCGGGCCTCCTCCACCAGCTCGGTCCCGCGGACCCGCTGGAGGACGGCATGGACCTCGCCGGCGATGGCCGGCCGGCCGAACGGCCAGCCGCTGCCGTCCGGACCACCGGTCAGCGGGTTGAAGTACCGGTAGAGGGCCTCGAGGGCGGCCTGCTCCAGCTCCTCGGGGTCGGTCCGAGGCCGTGGGCGGAGGGTGGCGACGACGGTCAGCCCCAGGTAGCCGGGCGGGCCGACCAGCACATGGGCGCCGATGAGCCGGCGTTCGTCCAGGTAGCCGGCGATGCGCTCCAGCGTCTCGTCGCTGGGCACGAGCTGGTCGTGCCGCAGCCGGCCCAGCCTGTCGCCCTGGACCGCGGGGGCGACCAGGACCCGGACGACCCCGGGATCGTCGGCGGCCACGCAGCGGACTCGGGTGATCTCGGGCGCCGCCTGGAGCGCGAGCTGCTCGTAGTCCCGAGCCGTGACCGCGCGGTCGCGGGTGTTGAGCAGGATGGGCCCGCGCAGCTTGGCGTTCTCGATGTCCTCGCCGTCCACCCCACCGGCGGCGGGTCGGCGGTTTTCCACCCGGGCGACATACGGCACCGAGGACTTCAGCACCTGGATGGCGCGGCGGGCGACGTTGCCGCGCTTGCCACCGCCGGTGCGGTAGCCGCGGACCCGCAGCAGGGCCCCCTTTGCCGGCACCGTCCCGTACTGGCGCAGCGCCCCGTCGGGCTGGCGCACAGCCGGGCCGAGCTGGAGCTCGCCGACCACCTCGTCGAGCACGAAGTGCCGGTCCTCGGGGCCGCTGTCGGCGAAGTGGTCGACCCGCTCCCACTCCTCGAGGCTCCCGTTGCCGGCCGCGTCGCCGACGACCTCGAGCACCAGCGGCTCCTCGGCCGGGACGACCGGCCGCCGCTGGAGGGCGAACCGCTGGCCGGGGACCTGCTCGGACCGGCCGAGCAGCTCGGCCCGGACGACCTCGGCGTGGACCACGTCCGTGGTCCCGCCGATGGTGTAGGCGGCCACCCGGTCGATGCGGGGGGAATCGGTGTACCCGGGCTGCCCTCTGCGGCTGGGCACGACCCGGCAGCGCAGCCAGCCGGCCCGGCGCCGTCCGATGATCGAGGCGGCGTGGCCGGCGGGCACGTGCAGGACCACGTCCCCGTCCTGGTTGAACCCGCCGGTCCCGTCGTCCTCGAGCTCGCAGCGCGCCCATGCCTCGCCGTCCCACGCCTCCCAGACGATCGGCGGGTCGGCCGGGTCGACCCCGACCCCCTCGATCTGGCATTCGAACCGGAGGACCACGACACAGGCCGGGACGGCCTGGGACAGCCCAACCAGCAGGGCGTCGTCGGTCCGTGGTCGCCGGTCGAAGCAGAGGAAGCCGCTCTCGCCCTTGACGGTCTCCTCGTGGAGATGGACCCCCCCGCCGGCCAGGGCGGCGCCGAGCTCGGTCACCCCGGCCGGCGGGATCTCCAGCTCGGCCACGGTGGTGAAGGCGATCGCCTCCTCGGCCTCGGTCCGCAGCGTGGCCACCTCGGTGTCGGCCGGGATCCGGACCGTGTGCGGCTGGGGAGCCGACAGCCAGAAGGTCACGCCCGCCCGGGCCGCGGTGGGCGGGAACAGCCGCACCCCGATCAGCTCGAGGAACTTCACGTAGTGGCGGTCGGGGACACGGTTGAGGCGGTACAGGAGCTGGTCGACCATGGTGGCGAAGGTCTCGATCAGGGTGACGCCCGGGTCGGAGACGTTGTGGTCGGTCCACTCCGGGCAGCGCTGCTGGACCAGGCGCTTGGCGTCGTCGACCAGGTCCTGGAACCGGCGGTCGTCGAGGTGGGGGGCGGGCAGGCTCATGCCGGGCTCGCCTTCAGGTCGGCCTCCGCGGCCGCCTCGGCGGCGCCGGGCTCGGCCGGGATGACGTAGAAGGGAAAGACCAGGTTGCGGGGGTCGTTGGTGCCGCGATGCTCGTAGCGGATGTCGATCCAGAGGGTGGCGTCATCGCGCGGGTCGGTGTCGACGTCGACCTCGAGCACGTCGATGCGGGGCTCCCAGCGCTCCAGCGACAGGCGGACCTCGTAGGCGATCTGGCCGGCCGTGGTCGCGTCGGCCGGCGCGAACACGTAGTCATGGACGGCGCAGCCGAACTCCGGCCGCATCGGCCGCTCGCCGTAGGCCGTCCCGACGATCAGCCGGATGCTCTCCTGGATCTCGCGTTCCCGCGAGACCAGGGCGATGCTCCCGGTGGCGTCGGTCCGTGGCGGGAACGCCCAACCCGACCCGATGAACTCCTCGGCCATGTGCTCAGCCTCCGATCAGGACGGTTGCCGCGGTCCCGGCGAGCTGGCCGGGAAGGCCGGCGCAGACCATGCACGGCGAGCCGGTGCGGGCGGCCGGCTTGCCCTCGATGAGCACGGTGGTCGAGCCCATCGTCACCGTCCCCCGCTGCTGCGGCGGGGCCATGAACGGGTCGCTGGGGTGCAGGCCCACGTGGGGCGGGGTGTTGAACCCGGACGAGCCCTGCACGGCGGCCGGCTTGCCGGCGATCAGGACCTTGGTGGCCAGCCCCTGGAGCAGCGGCGCCGAGAACGGCAGGGGCGGCGACGGCGACGGCGCGCCGACCGGGCTCGGGATCAGGTGGATCGCGCACACGGCGCTGATGCGGTCGCCCATGACCGCCGCCGGCGTCCCCATCTCGCCTCCTCTCCCTGGGTCAGTTGAGCTGGATCGGCGTGCCTTTGACCTCGACCGGGCCGTCGCCGGTGATGGACACCTTCGCCCCCTTCAGCTCGAGCGAGGCGCCGGCCTCGAGCTTGAGGTTCGTGCCCGCCTTGATCCGGACGTCCTGGCCGCCCTCGATCTCGACCTTGCCGCTGGACGACACCCGGATGGTGGTCTTGGTCTTGTTGAGCGAGATCCTCAGGCTCTTGTCACCGGTGAGGACGGCGACGCCCTCGTCGCTGTCCTCGTCGAAGAACACCAGGCAGCCGCCCTTCTTGGAGACGAAGCCGCGGCGCTTGACCGCCCCGGTGGACCCGTCGACGAGGCCGTCGCCGAGCTTGGGCTTGTCGACACCGTTCCAGAGGCCGCCCAGGACATAGGGGCGTCGCAGGTCGCCCTGCTCGAAGCCGACCAGGACCTCGTCGTTGACCTCGGGGAGGACGACCGCGCCGCGCTGCGGCCCGGCGCCCGGCTGGACGGTCCGCGCCCAGTCGCTCACGTAGGTGTCGCTGAGCCAGGGGAACGTCACCTTGACCCGACCGAGGCCGTCTGGGTCGCTGACGTCGGTGACCTGCGCGGTCGTCACCCCGGGCAGCGGGGCGGCCGCGCCGTGGCCGCCGCCGTTGCCGCCGGCCAGGCCCGCGGTCAGGCCGAGCAGCGAGCGCTCCTGGCGCCCGCACACGGTGAACGCGGTGGTGTAGCCGGTGTCGGGCTGGTAGACGTGCCGGGTCGACGAGAGGGTGTACTTGCCGTCGAACGGTTCGCCGGCCAGGCCGAGGCTGACGGCGGTGCCCGCCCGCAGCCTGGGGTTGCCCCTGGCCACGCCTTCCAGCTCGGCGAAGGCGCCGGCGACCTGCTCGGCCATGGCCTTGGCGGCGGCGTCGACCTCGGCCTGGGTCCGGTACGGCACATCGACCCCGGCGATGGTTGGGCCGCCGAACTTGCTGGCCAGGTCGGCCGGGGCGACCGTGATGGCCGCGCTGGACGTCTCCGCCTTGGCGGTGCCGACCAGCGCCCGCTTGGTGGCCACGTCCCAGCCCCGGACGGTCACGTCCTTGACCTGCTCGGCCGAGGTGACGACACAGCGGAAGCCGAGCAGGTTCGTCCCCAGGGTGAGCTGGAGCGGGTCCTCGGAGGTGAGCGTGCCCTCGGCCGGCGCGGCCGCCGACGGCGCCGGGGCACGGAACTCCAGCTTGCCGTCGAGCACCGCCACCTCGTAGCCGACCTCGTCGGCGAGTCCCTGGAGGAACTGCCAGTCGGAGACGTTGCCCTGGGAGACGTGCGGGTGGACGGTGGCCGTGGCGTCGATGCGGCCGGCCTGCAGGCCGGCTCGGGAGGCCACCTTGCGGGCGACGTCGGCGAAGGTGACGTTGGTGTAGGTCTCGGTCACCCGGCCGCGGAAGAGCCGGTGCGACTTGTCGTAGCCCCGCACCACCGTGTGGGTGCCGGTGGCGTCGGCCTCGGCCTCCAGGGCGGTCACCTCGCCGGTGATGAGCGGCTCCCCGCCTGGCGTCGCCTCGGACACGACGGCCACGGTGACGGCGGCCCCGATGGCCAGGCCGGCGTCGGCCAGGACCGAGCGGTCGGGGTCGCGGAAGGTCAGGGAGAACAGGTCGGGCAGGCGCCGGCTGTCGTCGACGACCACGGCCGTGAGCTGCCGTTCGACCGCGGCCGGGAGCGGCTGGCCGTCGACCGAGACCCGCAGCGTGTTGGTCGGCTGCTGCTGCTGGACCATCAGGCCCGTACCTCGTTGAGGGTCGGAACCGGGCCGGGGGCGGCGCCGCGGGAAGCGAGGACCTCGCTGGGCGACGGGATCAGCAGCCGGTCCCCGGGCCGCAGGCGCAAGGGGTCGTCGATCGCGTTGGCCTCGGCAACGGCCCGCCACAGGGTGGGGTCGCCGTACTCCCGGTAGGCGATCCAGGGCAGGCTGTCGCCGTCGACCAGGACGTGGGTGCGCATGGGGGTCAGCGCCCCCGAGGTCGGGTTCTGCCCCCGCGGCTCCGACGGCAGCTCCTCGATGGTCAGGCCACAGGTTGCCCGGATCGGGACGCCGGTCTCCCGGAACAGCGTGTACTTGGCGTTCACCGACTTCAGGATCCCGGTGAACAGGACCTTGCCCCAGCGGAACTGCACGAACGGCGGCAGCGGCCGCTGCTTGGACCGGGCCTTCTGGGCCGAGGTGAGGCAGCTGAACAGCAGGTCGACGTGGCCACTGACGTCGCCGCTGCCGTCGGAGCCGTCCAGGAACAGCTCGAGGGTGAGCTGGGCCGGCTTGGGCCCGACGAACTCGGGCATGGGCGCCTTGTTGTCGCCCTTGTTCTCCCGGCTCTTCCACTCGGCGCTCTTGGAGATCGAGTACTCCTTGGGGTTGAACTTGAACGGGACCTCCTTGCCAGAGGGCGACCAGGGCGCCTTGGCCGACGGCTCCAGCAGCCGCAGCACAGCCTTCTGCAGGTTGTCGTTCACGGCGTCCCCCTGCTGCTCACACGTTGACCCGGAAGCCGTGGTGGGCCAGCTCCAGCGTCTCGATCGCCACCTTGGGCGAGTCGACGTTCAGGGACGGCCCCTGCCAGCGGACCGGGACTACCCCGATCAGGCTCCAGTCCATGACCGGGGTGTCGTCGGCGGTCATGGCGACGATGCGGGCGGTGGTCCGCTCCACCCCGTTGGCCATCGACGCGAACCAGGCGGCGACCTTCCGGGTGTCCTTGTTGACCGGCCGGGTCAGCTTCACGTTGGTGTACTTCAGGCGGCCGGGCAGCTGGTGCACGAACCCGTTGTTGCCGCCCTCCTCCCGCTGCTCGATCTGGACCTCACAGCCCAGGCCCTCGCAGCCGGTGAAGGCGCCCAGCTGGTGACCCTCGATCTCGACGGAGAAGCAGACCGTGATGGCGGGGTCGGCGGTGAGCTCGGACATGGGTGCTCCTTGTCGGTTCGATCAGTGCCGGAGGTCGGACAGGTGCCCCATGCGCTCGCGGTCCACCCGCAGCTCCGCCTTGAGGCGTGCCCGGATCCGGTCGTAGAGCCGGTGCGCGAGCTCGTCGAGATCGCCGGCGGGCGCCGCCGGAGGCGCCGGTGGTTCGGGGGCCGCCGGTGGTTCAGGGGCCGCCGGCTCCGCCGGTGCCCGCTGGGTCGAGGCGCCGCCGTTCCAGTCGGCGTCCCCGGTGAGCGCCGGTGGTGTCCCGGACGGGCCCCTGAAGACGACCGAGCCGTCGGGGCCCAGCCGGGCCGCGCCGGTGGCCAGGGCCGTCGACCGCGGGTCGAGGACCTCGAGGTCACCCGGTTCGCCCGGGACCGGTCCGTCGGGCGTCCGGGCGGGGGGCTGGGCCAGCGGCAGGCCGGCGGGCCTGGCCGGCCCGGTGCCGGCCGGGCCGTGGGCGGCGACGGTCCGCTCGACCGCCACCGCCTCCCGCTCGAGCGCCTGCCCGGCCGCCGTCTGCTCGACCGGCCGGTCCGGGCCGAGGAGCCGCTGCTGGGCGACGTGGACGAGCTCGTGGGCGAGCAACGCCCGGCCTGGTTGGGCCTCGAGGGGGCCGTGCCGTGACGGAAGGTGGATGTCGCCGCCGGTCGTGAAGGCCCGCGCCTGCAGCCGGTCGGCGGCCTGCCCGGCCTGCTCGTCGCGGTGGACCGCCACGCCGGTCAGGTCGGCGCCGACCTGGCCGGCCAGGGCCGCTCCCAGCCCCGGCGGGACGGTCTCCGGCGCTCGCTGCACGCCGGCCAGGGGCACCGGACGGTCGGCGAGCAGTGGCGCTGCCCCGTCCTGTGGCGGGCCTGGCGCCGGCACCGGCACCGACGGGACGGGTAGGCCCGGCGCCGGCTGCGGCACCCTGGCGGCGGCCGGGGGTGCGGAGGTGTCCGCAGGAGCCGGCTCGCCGGCCGACCGGAGCACGAGCGGCGGGTCCTGGCCGGAGGGTGGCCCCGGCAGGGGCCGCCCGGCGGGTGCCGGCGCGACGGCGGAGGGCGGCGGGGCCGTCGGCGTGGCCGGAACTGGAGGAGCGGCGAGCGGATGGGCCACCGGCGGGGTCGGGGTCGGATGCTCGAGGTCCGGGGAGGGCGGCCGCGGCGGCGCGGCCCCCGGGCCCGGCGGCGGCGCCAGCCCGGTCGGGCCGGAAGGCGGCGATGGCGCCGGGGTGGGCCCGGTCGCCGGGGCCCGCTGGGCGGCCGGGTCCGCGGGAGGCCCAGGCGTCCCGTGGGGAACGGGAGGCCGGCTGGCCAGGAGGCCGGCGGTCTCCTCCGGCCCGCCGGCCTCCCCCGCCGCGTCCGGATCCTCCGGTGGCTCCTGGGGCTGTCCGGCCACCGGGCCCGGCGCCGAGGACGCGCGCTGCACGTCCGGGGCGGGCGGCGTGGTGGCTGGGGCCGCCGGGTCGGGCATGGATGGCCGTGCCGGTCCGCCGGCGGCGGAGGAGGCCGGCCCAGGTGTCGCCGGCGGCGCCGGGCCGCCTGGCGGCATCCCGTCCGGCCGGTGTGAGAGGGGCTCGCCCAGTCCCAGGCGACGAGGGCGGAGCGTCGGGACCGACGGCCGTGCCAGCACCAGCGGGTCCCCCGCCGTGCCCGCCGGGTCGTCGACGGCGCGCTGGACCCCGCCCGGCGCCGCCGCCGGCGGCAGCGTCCCGGGCGGCCCCGAGGTGGCCAGAGGCAGCTCGGCGCCTGGTGGCGGCGTCTGGGCCGGCCCCGGGATGGCCGCGGGCGGCTCGGGGCTTGGTGGCGAGGCCGGCTGGGGCTGGCCACCCTGGTCCGGCTCGTTGACCGGGAGCTCGCCGACCGCTCCCGGCTCGTCCGCCGGCACCGGCGGCGACTGGTCGGCGGGCGGCTGCCCGGGAGGCTGCGGGTCCCGCTGGACGGTGGCGGGGTGAGCCTGGACCGCGGTCAGCTGGAGGGGCGGCAGCGGTGGCGGTGGTGCGGTGACCAGCGGACGTGGCGGCGGCACGGCGGCCAACGCAGGTGGCGGCGCGGCCACGACGGGGGCCTCGGCCTCCGGCGTGGTTCCCTCCACGGCCTCAGCGGAGGCGGGCTGCTCCTCGGGGGCTGCCTGGGCGTCGGTCGCCGGCGCGTCCGGCGGACCGTCGCCCACCGCCGACGGGGAGGCACCGGCCATGGACCCCGGCCGGGGCCGCCCCCCACCCGGCCGACGGACCGCGAGCGCCAGGTCGCGGGCGGACGCTCGCTGGACCCTGGGAACGGCGTCGGCCAGGCCGTGGGCGATCCCGGCCGGAGCGTCGGCGGAGACGGCGTGCTCCAGCGTTCCGATGAGGGCGGGTCGGCGCCGCGTCGCCAGCGTCGCCTCGAACGACGACACCCCGACGGTCAGCGGCGCCGACCCGACCGCCCGCTGGACCGGCGGCAGCGTGCGCCAGCCCGCCGGCCCCCAACCCGCAGCGCCGCCGCCCGGCCGGGCCGGGAACCCGCCCGGGGCCCTGCGGCGGAAGGGCCACACCCACATCACCGACCCCCGGACAGGCGCTGGTTGATACGGCCGATCTCGGCCACGAAGCGCCGCCGCTCCGGGTGCTCGAGGTCGAGGATGTCATCCAGCGCCCAGTGGAAGTGGAAGGCGACGTACGCAACCTCCTCGTAGAGCCGGTCGGCCGCGTACGTCACGATTCCCCCAGGCGGCCACCGGCCAGGTCGACCGAGAAGTCGTGACCGCAGGCCGGGCAGGTCACCGCCGCCCGGGCGTGGCCCTCGGCGTTCACCCGCCGGTAGAGGTCCTGGAGGAAGGCCACGTCGGAGGCGAACATGTTCTCGATGATCCCGGCGTGGACGTCGGTGATCGTCCCCAGCTCGGTGACCACCCGGCCGAGCAGCACCACCGTCAGGTACGCCGGGTTCTCGCGGACCCGGTCGTCGTGCAGCGGGACCAGCTCGTCGCGGGCGGTCGCCAGGCGCATGACCCCCCGCCGGTGGACCGTCCCCGAACCGTCCACGTAGCCGCGGGGCAGCTCGAACTCGAACTCGGTGCGCAGCGCCTGGCCGTCGGTCGCCGGGCCGGGGGCGCCCGGCCGCTCGGCGAGGTCGAGCCCGCCACGGGTCCGCCGCATCACTCGACCTCGCAGCCCTCGTGGGTGAGGGTCAGCTTCTCGGTCAGGACGCTGGTGTCACCGGCCTTGAGGCTGCCGACCTCGAGCGTCTTGGGCCAGGCGTTGGCGAGCTTGTAGCGCTTGATCGCGGCGCCCTCGAAGTCGAAGACGATGACCGCGCCGCCCTTGCGGGCATCGCTCATCTTGCCGAAATGGGAGTCCTTCACCCACTTCTCGAAGCTGTTGTCGCCCGTCAGGCCCCTGGTCAGGGTGACCTCGCCGGCCTTGGGGCGGCCGGGCAGCTTCTTGATCATGTACTTGCCGTCGTTGGTGTTCTGCTTGAGCTCGATGACGTCCTGCTCGACCTTGAGGCCGGCGATCTCGGTGATCTGCTTGATCACCACGCCGTCGAACTCGAGCCCGAAGGAATGGCCGACCGAGGAGTCGAGGTCGGGAAGGCCCATGCCGTGTTACCTCCTGTCCAGAGCGGTCCCGGACCGCTACTCGCTGACGAGGCTGGTGCCCCCGGAGAACTGCGACAGCTGGAAGATGACGAACTCGGCCGGCTTCACCGGGGCGATGCCGATCACGCAGGTCACCTGGCCGGCGTCGATGGCCTCGGCCGGGTTCGTCTCCCGGTCGCACTTGACGAAGAAGGCCTCGTCGGGGGTCAGGCCGAACAGCGCTCCCTTGCGCCACTCCATCACCAGGAACGAGCTGATGGTGCGCCGGAGCTTGGCCCACAGCGCGTCGTCGTTGGGCTCGAACACCACCCACTGGGTGCCGTTCATGATCGACTTCTCCAGGTAGATGAACAGCCGCCGGACGTTCAGGTACCGCCAGGCCGGGTCCGAGGACAGGGTGCGCGCCCCCCACACCCGGATCCCACGTCCCGGGAAGGTCCGCAGGCAGTTGATCCCCTCCGGGTTCAGCAGGTCGTGCTCGTTGCGGGTGATCTGGGTCTCCAGCGCGATCGCCCCGCGGACGACCTCGTTGGCCGGCGCCTTGTGGACCCCGCGGGCGTCGTCGTTGCGACCCCAGATGCCGGCCACGTGGCCCGACGGCGGGACGAAGACGTTCCGTCCGCTGGCCGGGTCGTAGACCTTGATCCGCGGCCAGTAGAGGGTGGCGTACTTGGAGTCGTAACCGGCCTTGTCGACCCGCCACTCCCTGATCTGCTGGGCGTTCAGCCCGGGCGGCGGGTCCAGGATGGCCACCCGGTCGCCCATCAGCTCGCAGTGCGCGATCATGCCGAGCTGGATGGCCTGGACGCCCTCGAGGTCCAGCATCCCACGCTCGTAGGCGGACATGACGTCGGGGACCGACACCATCGTGACCTCGTCGATCGCCTCCAGCCCCCCGAACCCGGTTCGGTCTCCGGCGTCGCCGATGTAGTCGTCGGGGGCCAAGGTCGCCGGGACGGGGTCGGCGCCGCCGGTCAGCGCGACCGTCCCCTTGGCCGGCTTCTCCAGGGCCGCCCCGGTGGTGGCCTCCTCGATGCGGATGACCTTCGACTGCTTGTTGACCACGGTGACGACGTTGTTCTGGCCCTTGGCCGTGGTGACCGGGTCGTATTCCTCGGCCACCTTGTCGCCCCGCCTGATGACCAGCTTGAAGCTGTTGTCGGGTGGGTTCTCGCCACCCGCATCGCTGACCTCGACGCTGACGTCGTTGGCCTTGGAGCCGCCGTCCAGGGCGCTCACCCGATATCCGCCGAGCTGGGCCTGGGCCGGCCGCGGCAGCTCACGCTTGCCGTTGCCGCTGCCGTTGTCCTCGCCGATGCGGACGACAAAGCAGTTGCCGCCGCCGTTCATGAAGTAGCCGTAGACGGCGTGGGCGAGGTAGGAGCCCTCGACGAACTCGCCGAAGGTCTTGGTGAACTGGCCCCAGTTGCTCACCAGGGTCGGTTCGTTGAACGGCCCTCGCTCGGCCAGCCCGACGAAGGCGGCGACCGCGGTGCCGACCCCCTCGATCGGCCGGGATCCCGCCTCCATCTCCTCGACATAGACCCCCGGCGACAGGTACGTGGGCATGCAGGCCTCCTCTTGCGCCCAAGATGGTCACAAGGAAGCGTCCGACGTACCGTGACCTGCGACAACGGCCGCCGGGCCGTCCGTGAGGGAAGCACATCCCGCCCGAAGGGGCAGCCCCGCCCGGGACGGCTGTCCCCGGGGTCGCGGGTCAGTCCCCCGGTGGGCCCGCCACGGCGTGCCTACCGGTCCTGCGCACGGCCCGGCCGCGCCGGCCGGCCAGCACGGCCAGGGTCAGCAGCGTGGCCGCGGCGCCGAGGTCGTCCCAGCGGTCGGGCCGGAAGGCCAGGGTGATGGTGCTCGGCCCGGCGGGGAGGGTCAGGGCCAGCAGCCCGTCCGGGGAGCGGGTGAGGGGCGCCGGCTGCCCGTTGACGGTGGCGCGCCATTTGGGCGACCAGCCGGTCGCCACCGTGGCCGCGGTCGGCACGGTCGCGTCGACCGCGATGACGAGGTCCTCGGGGTCGGCCCGCAGGAGCCGGGCGCGGGCGGGGGCCGCCGTGGCCAGCAGCGAGCCGGGGGCCGGCTGGCCGGGGCGGGACCGCACCTCCAGCAGGGCCAGCGGAGTGGAGTGCCACAGCACCCCGAACCGAGGCGAGGCGAACAGGGTCCGGCCGGCCTGGTCGTCGACCACGGCGACGTGGGTGACGCCGAGCCGGGCCAGCTCGTCGGCGGCGGCCGCCGGAGGCTGCTTGGTGATCCGGGCGGCCGCGAAGGCGGGACCGCCGGCCAGCGCCGAGGACTCGGCGTTGAACATGTTGGCCACGTTGCGGCCCGAGGCCCAGGCCAGCCAGCCGCTCGGCATGGAGACACCGGTGTTGCGCTGCTCGATCCCGTAGGACCGCTGGACGGCGAACCGGGCGCCGGGCGGCACCCGCTCCCGGACCACCACGGCCAGCTGCCGCAGCTGCGGGCTGGGGGCGTCCAGGCGGGTCAGGTGGCGGTCCGGTCCGGTGGCCAGGACGACCAGGACCACGGTCCCGGCCACCGCCGCCAGGTCGCCGAGCCAGCCCAGCCGGTGCCCCAGGTGCCCGAGCAGCGCGGCCAGCGGCAGCACCGCCACCACCCCGGCGTAACCCAGCCCGCGGTTGGCGAGCTGCAAGCTGACCAGGTTGACGGGGTTCCAGCGCAGGAACGCGTCGGCCACCCACAGATACGCGAACGGGCACACCAGCAGCGCCAGCGCCCAGCGACGCCGGGCCTGGAAGCGGGCCACGCAGAACAGCCAGCCGGCCAGCAGGAACCAGACCATCACCGAGCCCCTGAACAGCAGCTGACCGCCGAGGAGGTCGGCCAGCCGCTTGGCCAGCGGCGGGTTCTCCCAGCTGGTCAGGATGCCCCGCAGGTCGCGGTGGACGACCACCGGCACCAGCCAGAAGGCGGCCAGGCCGCCGGCCACGGCCACGGCCCGGGTCAGGCGGCCCACCGCCGCGGCCGTGGGCCGGTCGGTCGCCACCAGGGTCGGCAGGACGACCACCAGCAGGACCGCCAGGACGACGACCGAGATGGCGTGGCTGACGAGCGTCGCCGCCAGCGCCGCCCCGGCGAACACGACCCACCGCGGCCGCGGGTCGACGGCAACCCGCAGCATCCCCCCGAGCGCCAGCAGGGTCGGGATGGCGCCGAACTGGTGGGCCGCCAGCCCGATGTCGAAGGTCCCCGGGATCCCCACCCCGCCGAACGGGTTGGACACACACAGCGACAGCGCCGCCGCCAGCCCCGCGGCCCGCCACCCCAGCCCGAACGACCGGGCCAGGAACGCCACCGCCAGCGGCAGGGCCACGAACGACCCGACCACCACGACCTTGAAGGCCCCCGCGACCGACACCAGCCCCAGCGACAGCCAGTGCACCGCGCCAACCGCCCACGACAGCCCCGGCCCCAGGAACAGGTACTGCTCGTACCCCAGCCCGAAGTTCGGCTGCCATCCGTCCAGCCGCCCCCGCGGCCCCAACCACCGCACCCCGAACTCCGCCCGCACCAGGTGGGCCATGGTGTCGTCCCCGGGCAACGGCCCGGCCCCCCACAACCGGTGCGTCAGCCACCCGGCCACGGCCACCGCCACGACCCCGCCGGCCAGCCCGATCAGCCTCGACGATGGCGAGAACCGCAGGACCCGGGCCAGCCTCGACCGCCACGAGGGCGCATGGCCCTCGAGCCGCTTCCTTGCCTGCCGGGCCGCTCGATCCCTGGCGTAGGGTCGGTCCCCGCCGTCGGGTGGCCCCGGTTCGGGCTCGCGCTCGGGCGGAACGGACGGCATCGCCATGAGGGCGCCGTCTCCTCCCCGCCGTTCCCGGCAGCTACCCCGACGCGGTCACGACCAGCGTCCCGGCTATGGGATCTCGGCGCCACGGCCAACCGGTCCAACTTCGGGCAACACTCAGATGCCCGAAGGGGCAGATCAGGCCGAAAGCTCGGCTCCCGGCACGACGGCAGTGAGGCCGAGCAGCCTGGCCGCCTCCACCATCCGCCGGTCGTAGGTGACCACCTCGCCCGTGCGACCGCCGCGGGCTCCTGCGGATGGACGGCTCAGCGGCACGCCACTCCTCGAGCGCTTCCGACGGCAAGGACACTCCATGTTACGGCGGCAAGGGCAGCCACTGCCGCTTGCAGCTCCCACACCTGCCCTCGTTCACCCGTCGCGCACGACCAGGAGGGCGGCACGATCACGTCTCGATCGGCTGATCGGCCCGCCAAGACAGGACCCATCAGAGCCCTAACCCAGCGCGGTCCTCGGCGTGGATGTAGGGGGCCACCCGGTGGAGAACGCCGTCGAGCACGGGTCTGCCCTTCCACGCGGCCAGCGGGCGGACCGCGCGGGCGTACGTCTGCGAGTCATCGAGGAGATAGCGCGCGAGGTACTCGACACCCTGCTCCTCCGTTCCAGGCCGGACACCCCGGGCGGCCAGGTAGGAGATGATGTCCGCCACCGGGTCGGCGTCAGGCGGCGGGTCCCGGGCGGCGAGGTAGAGCACCACCTGCAGCGCGGCGGCGCCGTCCGGGTGGCGGACCACGGCCTCCGTCCACCACCTGACCGCCTGGTCAGAGGCGAGCGGCGGGTCGAACGGCCGGTAGTGCGCCACCACCCAGATGTAGTCGCGCACCACCTCACCAGGAGCGCCGTCTGGGAACGCGTCCAGCACCTCCGGCGCGGGCGGCGGCACCGGCTCCCGTGGCGGCAGGACCTCGGTGAGCTCGCGCAGCGCGGCCGCGACGCGGTCCGGGTCACCTGAAGCCATCGCCACGCCGAACCGTGCTCCCACTGATCCGGGTTCGTTGCCTGGCATGTGGTCGACCATCATGTGGGCTTTCACCGACCGAAGGTGGGGTCGCGCTCGTATCGTTCGTTCCAGATCTCCCAGGCCGCTTGCAACCTGGCCCGGCGGTCGTCGGCGCGAGCGATCGCGGCGTCGATCGCCTTGTGCACGCTCTTGGGCAGCGCCGCCTTCTGACGCTCCAGGTTACCGATAATCCTGGTCAGATTGACCGCAAAGTCGCGGCACTTGAAGCCATGCCACTTGCCGGCGACCCTTGCGCCGGTCTGCACCTCATGCCTGGCCGCTCCCTCGGCGGTGCGGTCGCCGATGGTGCCGTAGTTGGTGGTCTCCCGGTAGACCTTCGCGACCGCATCCGCCTGGGTCCTGACCTGGTTGACAGCCCTGATGTCGTTGCGGGCGTCACCGACCGCCTTGGCGGTCCTGCTGATCAGCGGCGCGAGCCCGCGGACGGCCGCGAGCTGCTCGGCCGTGGTGATCGTGCGCGGCGCCGCGGCCATGGTGGCCTGCAATGCGTCGCGAGCGGCCGTCACGCTCTCGGCTGGGGTGGGGTCCGGCCCGGCGGGGCCGAC
>Ga0126313_10000286_pt1 | contig 23446 bp, 20 predicted proteins | sample Plot105A_FD_89954 | JGI IMG/M metagenome (GOLD analysis project Ga0126313, IMG submission 89954) | Serpentine soil microbial communities from UC McLaughlin Reserve, CA, USA - Plot105A | ecosystem: Environmental > Terrestrial > Soil > Grasslands | place: USA: UC McLaughlin Reserve, Lake County...
CACCCACCCTCGCCTACCCGACCTATCTGGACCTGAACGCCCGGAGCATCTGAGGATCGCACCCGACAGCGCGCCCCTCACGGCCCCGGTCTACCTTTCTTGACGGCCGGTGCCCGATTTGTGAGAGTACAGTCCGGTCGCTGAGAGAGACTCCCGGACGGTGGGGGAGAGCGGATGCCCCATTTTGGTTGGACGAGGCTGGCTTACTTGCTGTTCGTCCTGGCCATCCTGACGGCCCTCGTGGAGCTGGCGAGCCAGAACACCGACTCTCGCCCCCTGGCCTCCGAGCCGCCGGACGCGGTTGCCGCCGAAAATGAACCGCACGAACCAGCGACAGAGCCGCGTGAGCCAGTGGGAGCCGCGCCAGGCGTCGCCGCCGCGCTTCCCGGTTCCGTCGAGGACCGTCTCGAAGACGTCGCCGTCGACGTGCCGCGAGCCGCGCCGGCACTTTCGGCGCTCGATGCCCGGCCGCCGATCTTCCACCGTCCGGCTTCCCCGAGCCCGCCCGCCGGCTCCGGCGACGCCCCCGTCCGTGCGCCGGGCTTCGGGTCCGGGCCGGTCTGCGGCGACCTCGAGGACTTCCCGAGCAGCCGCAGGATCGTCTTCCCGCTTCCCAAGGCGTACTCTTACTCCTACGAGGACACCTGGGGGGCGCCGCGGCCGCAAGGTGGCCACGAGGGAACCGACCTGATGGCCCCGTCCGGCACTCCCGAGTACGCCGTAACCGACGGCACCGTCGTCCCGGTCGCCGGGGCAACGGAGAACGGCTGGAACTCTTTAGGTGGCTACGCGGTAATGCTCGAGGCCGCCCATTCCGTGGGCCCGATCAGGCAGGGAGATCTTTTCTACTACGCACACCTGGATCGCGAGAGCGCGCTCGAGATCGGGACCAGGGTCCGGGCCGGACAGGTGGTCGGGTACGCCGGCGACACCGGCCAGGGGCCGGAGGTGACGCGTGGCCTCTTCCCGCCGCACCTACACCTCGGCTGGTACGACGCGACCGGCTCCAGGAGCGACGTAGCCTCCGGCGCCATGAACCCCTACCCGCTGCTCGAGTGGATCAAAGCCAACGGCGGCGCCGTCGTCGGTGGCTCCGACACCCGCTACTGCGCGGCCCCACAGGCCCGCGCCCCGCTCCCCTCCACGGGCGAGGGCCGCTGGCCGGCGCCTCCCTCACCGGGCGTGAGACCCGACCTCGACACCGGCTCGAACGACCCGAAGCCCAGCCCGGTCGTCGATAAACGCAAGCCCCCGAAGCACAGAGCCGAACCGGCAACCGCCGCGAAAAGGCCGCAACCTCCTCCGGTAGCCGCCCCGGAGACCAACCCACCTGCTCCCAAACCTCCGTGTCCCCAGGCTCAAGAGCCCCCGGTGCCCCGCGCCGGAACTCCGCAGAAAGGCCCCGCCTCCGACGCCGCCGAAGTGGAGAAGCATGAGTGTGCCGACGAGAGACGGGGGACCGGAGGGCAGGACAGGGAAGAGAGACCGGACAAAAAAGATCCTCAGAAAGATCCGCGGAAAGATCCGGAGCCGCCCGACGAACGGACCTCGCCCGAGGAGGATCCAACAGAGTCCGAAGCCGGCGAGCCGGAGGAGACCACCGAAGCCGAGGCCACCGAGACCGAAAGCACGGTGCCCGAGCCGGCCCCGGAGACTACCGAAACGACGACCGAGTAGGGTGGACCTGCTTCCGTACTCCCGGCTTACCGGCTGTGTAGCGAGGAGTGAATCCTCTCGCGCTCTTCGCCGGTGAGGATCGTGCTACGCGCACATACGACGCAGGTCGCATGCAGGTTCTCGGGGTGGTCCTTGATGTAGATGAGGACGACCTTCTTCGGGACCCGGTACAGGATATGCTCCGTCCGCGTCCCGCAGCGCCCGCAGAAGCGCTCCTCGCGTCCCAGCTCGGTCGGTATCCGGCTCAGGCTCGGCAGCCTCTCCGGGCGGAAGATGTTTACGGCGTCCATGTTTGAATTGTAACCCGGCGGAGAATATACTTTCGGTATCGGCACTCTACCCATTAGAGTGCCAAACCGCTGTAAAGCAGTGCGTCGTGTAGTTTAGCAGAGGAGGTCTATGGTGGCGCACAAGGAGCTAAAGTTCGACACCGAGGCGCGTCGAGCGCTAGAGGCGGGCGTAAACAAGCTCGCCGATGCGGTAAGGGTGACGCTCGGGCCGAAGGGCCAGTACGTGGTGTTGGACAGGAAGTTCGGTTCGCCGACGATCACGAATGATGGCGTGACGATCGCGCGCGAGATCGAGCTCGAGGACATCTTCGAGAACCAGGGGGCGCAGCTCGTCAAGGAGGTCGCGACCAAGACCAACGACGTCGCGGGTGACGGGACGACCACCGCGACGGTTCTGGCGCAGACCATCGTCCGCGAAGGCCTCAAGAACGTGGCGGCCGGTGCGAACCCGGTCATCCTGCGCGCCGGTATCGACAAGGCTGTCGAGACCGCGGTCGAGGAGATCAGGTCGCGGTCGAAGGAGATCAGTGGCAAGGACGAGATCGCGAGGGTGGGCGCCATCTCCGCGCGCTCGGACGAGATCGGCAACGTCATCGCCGAGGCCATAGACAAGGTCGGCAAGGACGGCGTGGTCAACGTCGAGGAGTCGCAGACCTTCGGTATGGACCTCGAGTTCACCGAGGGCATGCAGTTCGACAAGGGCTACCTGAGCCCCTACTTCGTCACCGACCAGGAGCGGATGGAGGCGGTGCTGGACGACCCGTACATCCTGATCGCCAACCAGAAGATCGGGAACGTCCAGGATCTCCTGCCGGTCCTCAACCAGGTCATGCAGAGCAACCGCCCGCTCCTCATCATCGCCGAGGACGTCGAGGGCGAGGCTCTGGCCACGCTCATCGTCAACAAGCTGCGCGGCACGTTCACCGCGGCGGCGGTCAAGGCTCCGGGCTTCGGTGACAGGCGCAAGAGGATGATGGAGGACATCGCCATCCTCACGGGCGGCGAGGTCATCACCGAGGAGCTCGGCCTCAAGCTCGAGAACACCCAGCTCAACCAGTTGGGACGGGCGAGGAAGGTCGTCATCACCAAGGACAACACGACCATCATCGATGGCGCGGGTGACGCGGAGGCGATCAGGGGCCGCATCAACCAGATCAAGGCCGAGCTCGAGACCACCGACTCGGACTTCGACCGCGAGAAGCTGCAGGAGCGGCTCGCCAAGCTGGCCGGCGGCGTCGCCGTCATCAAGGTCGGTGCCGCAACCGAGACCGAGCTCAAGGAGAAGAAGCACCGCGTCGAGGACGCCCTCTCGGCGACCCGGGCGGCCCTGGAGGAGGGCATCGTGACCGGCGGAGGCGTCGCGCTCCTGCACGCCCAGCAGCCGGTGGCCGAGCTGCTCGACTCGCTCGACGGCGACGAGAGGACCGGCGCGCGCATCGTCCATAGGGCGCTCGAGGAGCCGATCCGTCAGATCGCCGAGAACGCCGGGGCCGACGGCTCCATCGTCGTGGACAAGGTGCGGGGGCAGAGCGACTCCATCGGCTTCAACGCCCTCACCGGTGAGTACGAGGACCTGGTCTCTGCCGGGGTCATAGACCCGGCGATGGTCACGAGGAGCGCCTTGCAGAACGCGGCCTCCATCGGCAGCCTCATCGTCACCACCGACGTCGTGGTGGCCGAGCCCGAGGAGGAGGCGCCCGCGATGCCCGGCGGCATGGGCGGTATGATGTAAGGAGAGTCTCCAGCAGAGACTTCTCGAGGCGGCGTCCCATCGGGGCGCCGCCCTTTTTGTATCCTTTTTCGTTTCGCCGGGGTCTGAAAGGGTATATATTGCGGCTAGCTATTGCGGCTAGCGCTAGCTGGCGACTGAGCAACAGGGAGCGAGGTGAGATTGGGATGAGGGGTGGGACGCTAAACATAGTTATAGCGATTCTGGTGATAATCCTGCTGGTCATATTGATCCTTCAGTTCGTCTAGGCGCCGGACGGAAGGGTGGGTTCGGGGCGTTCTGATCGTTCTGATAGGAGGCAACGATGTCGCTAAACACGGTGATCTACGTACTGTTGATCATCCTCGTGATCGTGGTGGTGTTGCGCCTGCTCGGGGTCGTGTAGGGACCGCGAAGACGTCATCCGATGCTTGACCACCGGGGCCGGGCGGGTTAGCATAACCGCGATTTGCAGCGGTCGGTAAAAAGGATCATCCAGGGCCCACGGAGCGCGTTCTCCGTGGGCTTTGTCGTATCTGCCTGGGACGACCAGAAAGGAGTCCTGTGACGTCTATGGACATTGAGATCGGGAAAGGGAAGACGGCGCGCCGGGCCTACGGCCTTGACGAGATCGCCATAGTTCCGAGCCGCAGGACCCGCGACCCGGAGGACGTAGATATCTCCTGGTCTTTGGGCAATTTGCACCTGGATCTACCGTGCCTCGCCAGCGCGCTCGACGCGGCCGTAGACCCGGTGACGGCGGGCATCATCGGGTCTCTGGGGGGATTGGCGGTACTCAACCTCGAAGGCCTGCAGACGAGGTACGAGGATCCGGGCCCGGTCTTCGAGGAGATAGCGAGCCTCCCGGAGACGAAGGCCACAAGGGTGATGCAGGAGATCTACGCCGAGCCCATCAAGGAGGAGTTGATCTTCCGCCGCGTCCAGGAGATCAAGGACAAGGGCGTCATAGCCGCGGCGTCCCTCACGCCCCAGCGGGTAGAGCGTTACCACAGGGCCGCCATCGAGGCGGGCCTCGACGTGCTCGTCATCCAGGGGACGGTCGTCTCCGCCGAGCACGTCTCGAGGACCGTCGAGCCCCTGAACCTTATAGAGTTCGTCCCGTCGCTGAACGTGCCCGTCGTGGTCGGGGGATGCGCGAGCTACTCGACGGCGCTGCACCTCATGCGGACCGGAGCCGTTGGAGTTTTGGTGGGTGTGGGTCCCGGCCGCATCTGTACCACCAGGGGCGTGATCGGGGTCGGTGTGCCGGAGGCGACCGCAATCGCGGACGCCGCCGCCGCCCGGATGCGACACTTCCTCGAGACCGGCAATTACGTCAACGTCATCGCCGACGGCAGTATGCGCACCGGCGGGGACGTGGCCAGAGCCATAGCGTGTGGGGCCGACGCCGTCATGCTCGGCAGCGCATTTGCGAAAGCAGAAGAGGCGCCGGGCCGGGGTTACTCGTGGGGCATGGCGACCTTCCACCCGACGCTCCCGCGTGGCACCCGTATCAGCACCAGGACTACGGGGACGCTGGAAGAGATACTCGTCGGTCCCGCCCACGAGAACGACGGGACCTTGAACCTCATGGGCGCTCTGCGTATGAGCATGGCGACCACCGGCTACCAGAACATCAAGGAGTTCCAGAAGGCCGAGGTCATGTACGCGCCGTCCCTGAACACCGAGGGCAAGGTCGAGCAGCGCTCCCAGCGCGTCGGGATGGGCGGGTAGCTTGATCCTCGTCCTGGACTTCGGCGGCCAGTACGCGCAGCTCATCGCCCGCCGGGTCCGCGAGGCCCGCGTCTACTCGGAGCTCATCCCCTACGACACCCCTGTTCAAGAGATAAAGGCTCGAAACCCGGAAGGCATCATCCTCTCCGGTGGCCCCAACAGCGTCTACGAAGAGGGTGCCCCGAGGGTGGAGCCAGAACTCTTCGACCTCGACGTGCCTATTCTGGGCATCTGCTACGGGATGCAGCTCATGGCGCTCGTGCTTGGCGGGAAGGTGGGGGCGGTCCAGATCCGGGAGTACGGCCGCTCGGACCTGGTCGTGAAGAGCCACGACGGCCTCTTCGCGGGCACCCCACACGAGCAGAAGGCCTGGACGAGCCACGGCGACGCCGTGTTCTCGGCCCCCGAGGGCTTCGAGGTGACCGCCGAGACCCCCTCGGTCCCGATCATAGCGTTTGAAGAGCGCGAAAAGGGTCGCTACGGGGTGCAGTTCCACCCGGAGGTCCGGCACACGGATTACGGGCTGGAGATCCTGAAGAACTTCCTCTTCGAGGCCTGCGGGTGCACGCCCGACTGGACGCCGGTCAACATCATTACGGATGCGGTGGAGAAGATACGGGAGCAGGTCGGCGGCGCGAAGGCGATCTGCGGGCTCTCCGGCGGGGTCGACTCCGCTACCGCCGCGATGCTCGTCCACCGGGCCATCGGCGACAACCTGACGTGCGTTTTCGTGGACCACGGCTTGCTGAGGCACAACGAGGCCCAGCAGGTCGTCGAGGCCTTCGGGGAGCACTCGGAGATGCCCCTGATCCACGTGAACTCGTCGGGGCGTTTTCTGGACAAGCTCGCCGGGGTCACGGACCCGGAGGCGAAGCGCAAGATAATCGGCGAGGAGTTCATCCGCACCTTCGAGGAGGAGGCGGGGAGGATCGAGGACGCCACGTTCCTCGTGCAAGGAACTTTGTATAGCGACGTGATCGAGAGCGGCACCCGCGACGCCGCCCGGATCAAGAGCCACCACAACGTCGGGGGCCTGCCGGAGGTGATGGACCTCGACCTCGTCGAGCCTCTGCGCAACCTCTTCAAGGACGAGGTACGGGTGGTGGCAGCGGAGCTCGGGATGCCGGAGAGGCTCGTCTGGCGCCAACCCTTCCCGGGGCCGGGGCTCGCCATCCGGGTCATCGGAGAGGTGACGGCCGAGAGGCTCGATATCCTGCGCCGGGCCGACGCCGTGCTGCAGGACGAGATCCGGTCCGCGGGCATGTACCGGGAACTCTGGCAGAGCTTCGCCGTGCTGCCCGCCATCCAGTCCGTCGGCGTGATGGGCGACGCCCGTACCTACGCGTACCCCGTCGTGATCCGGGCCGTCACCTCAGACGACGCGATGACCGCCGACTGGGCACGGCTGCCGTACGACCTCTTGGAACGCATCAGCAACCGCATCATCAACGAGGTTCCCGGGGTAAACCGGGTGGCGCTGGACATCACCAGCAAGCCCCCCGGTACCATCGAGTGGGAGTAAAGCATTTCAGCTGGTCAGCAGGGTAACGCGGTTCGCCGCTCCGCAGCGCCCACCAGAGCTTCTGCCGTATAAAGCTCTGGCGCCCTTCGGGTAAGAGCCCAACGGCCAGGAAGCTGACTGGCTGAAAACCGCCATCTCAAGAAGGCGGCGTGCTGACTTGCTGTTTAACATAGATTTAGCGCGGAGTTTACGCAACTGCAACTAAAGCGCGGGTGTTATGCCCTATCATCGTGCCCCGAAAGTCGAGTGCGAGGTCGCGCTGTTTTTTGGTCCGAGACCGTGCACTTGTGATGTAACCGAGCGCGTGGAGAGAGGAGTGTGGGTTTGAAAGAAGCCAGACGTTCGAGACCTTGGTTGGTGGCGGGTCTTCTCCTGGCCCTGTCGCTCGTCCTGGCCGCTTGCGGCGGCGGAGCCAGCGGACAGAGCGGCGGGGGCGGCGTTTCCGGGCAGCTTGCCGTCGAGGGTTCGAGCACGGTTCTCCCCATCACGCAGGCTGCGGCCGAGGCGTTCAGCCAGGAGAACTCGGACGTGAAGATCTCGGTCGGCGGGGCCGGAACCGGCGATGGCTTCGAGGCTTTCTGCGCCGGCGAGACCCAGATCTCCGACGCATCCCGTCCCATAGAACCCGAGGAGCAGCAGGCCTGCGCGGACAAGGGCATCGAGTACATCGAGATCCCGATTGCCTACGACGGAATCTCCGTCGTCGTCAATAAGCAGAACGACTTCGCTACCGACATAACGCTCGACGAGCTCAAGACGCTCTGGGAGCCCGCGGCCGAGGACAAGGTCACCCGGTGGAGCCAGGTGCGCTCCGAGTGGCCCGACCAGGAGATAACCCTCTACGGACCCGGCACCGAGTCGGGCACCTTCGACTTCTTCACCGAGGAGGTCGTCGGCGAGGAGGGCGCGAGCCGCTCCGACTACCAGGCCAGCGAGGACGACAACGTGCTCGTGCAGGGCGTCTCCGGCGACCCGAACGCGTTGGGCTACTTCGGCTTCGCCTACTACGAGACCAACCAGGACACGCTCAAGGCGCTCGCCGTGGACGGCGTCGAGCCCAACACGGACACCATCCGCTCGGGCGAGTACCCTCTCAGCAGGCCGCTGTTCGTCTACGTCAGCACGCAGGCGCTCAAGGAGAACAAGGCCGTCGAGCCCTTCGTCGACTACTACCTCGATAACATCGACAAGTTCGTAGAGCAGGCCCAGTACGTGACGCTCCCCGGCAGCCTTGAGAAGGAGGCATACAAGCAGTGGGAGGATCGCACCACGGGCACCGTCTTCACCGAGGACGGTGAGCCGAAGGGCGGTGACCTCGAGGCGGCGCTGAAGCAGTCGCAGTAGGGTGGATTGTCGGGAAAATTATTTGGTGTAGTATTGGGGCCGGTTACGAACCGGCCCCACATCTTGTGGTCGTAGAGGTTTCCTGTTGAGAGATAGTCGGAGGCTCTGAAGAGTGGCGGTTGAAGCGCGGCGAGATCCGAGATCCGAGGCCGGAATGTGGCGGCGAGACAGCCGCGGCAGGAAGTTGCGGCAGCGAATCATAAAAGCCTTGCTGATGGCTTGCGCCTACCTCTCGGTGTTGACGACCTTCGGGATCGTCTTCGTACTCATCTTCGAGACCATCAACTTCTTCAGGGAGGTCTCCATCGTGGAGTTCCTCACCTCCACCAGGTGGTCGCCCGCCTTCACCGATCCCCAGTTCGGCATCATCGTGCTCATCTGCGGCACGTTTCTCACCACGTTCGTCGCGATCGCCTTCGCGGTGCCGGTGGGGCTCCTGGCAGCAATCTTCCTGAGCGAGTACGCCTCGGCGCGCTTGAGGCGCTGGCTGAAGCCCGCCCTGGAGATACTGGCCGGCGTGCCGACGGTAGTCTACGGGTACTTCGCCCTGACCTTCGTGACGCCGTTTCTGCAGGCCACGATCTTCCCGAGCCTGCAGATCTTCAACGCGCTGAGCGCGGGGCTCGTGATGGGGGTCATGATCATCCCGACCGTGGCCTCCGTGAGCGAGGACGCCATCTACGCCGTCCCAAGGGCTTTGCGGGAGGGGGCCTACGCCCTCGGGGCCACCAGGCGCGAGGTCGCGACCAGGATCGTGATACCGGCGGCCCTCTCGGGCATCGTTGCCTCCGTCATCCTCGGCATCTCCCGGGCGGTGGGGGAGACCATGATCGTGGCCATCGCCGCCGGAAACCTCGCCAACCTGACCCTGAATCCCTTCAAGTCGGTGCAGACGATGACGGCCTTCATAGTCCAGGTGGCCTCCGGAGACACGGCCACGGGTACGCTGACGTTCAACACGATCTTCGCCGTCGGCATGACTTTGTTCGTCATAACCCTGATCCTGAACTTCATCAGCTACTGGTTCGTGAGGCGCTACAGGGAGATCTACGAATGACGCAGAGCACCACTGGGATCTCGCAGAGAGATCGGGCGGAGGCCGACTTCAAGCCGTCCACTTCCAGGCGGCACGCGCTGGACTGGGCGTTCGCGGTCCTGGTGTTCATCGCCACCATGACCGGGCTCGTCGTGCTGGCCGTCTTGCTCGTCGACATCGCCGTGGACGGGGTGCCGCGCCTGAGCTGGGGGTTCATAAACAGCTTCCCCTCGTCGTTCCCCGAGAACGCGGGCGTCTACCCGGCCCTGCTCGGGTCGCTGTTCCTGTTGCTGCTCATAGCGCTCCTGTCGGTTCCGGTGGGTGTCGGTGCCGCCATCTACCTGGAGGAGTACGCCCCCGACAACTGGCTGACGCGGATCATCGAGATCAACATCTCCAACCTGGCCGGGGTCCCCTCTATCATCTACGGGCTCCTGGGCCTCGCCCTGTTCGTGAACTACCTGGGGCCCATAACCGGCGGCAAGAGCGTGCTCTCGGGCGCCCTGACGCTGACCCTGCTCATCCTGCCCATCATCATTATCGCCACGCGGGAGGCCTTGCGCGCCATCCCGGACACCGTACGCGAGGGGGGATTCGCGCTCGGGGCGACGCGCTGGGAGGTCGTCCGGAGCCACCTGCTGCCGATGGCCCTGCCGGGCGCGCTCACCGGAACCATCCTCGCGCTCTCGCGCGCCATCGGTGAGGCGGCGCCTCTCATCGTCGTCGGGGCCGCGACCTACATAACCTTCGCCCCCGACAGCCCGTTCAGCGAGTACAGCGCGCTGCCCATCCAGATCTTCTCCTGGATCTCCCAGCCTCAGGAGGGCTTCCAGATCGACGCCGCGGCGGGGATCGTCGTCCTGATGGCGGTGTTGATCCTGGCGAACTCGTTCGCCATCTGGCTGAGGAACAGGTACCAGAGGAGAACCTGATGGTTGGCTACGGAAGCGAGGTGCCGGTTTAGTGGAATCCGAGAAGACCAGGGAGGAACGAAAGGTGTCCGAGGCTCCTGAGAGCAGACAGAGCGCGAGAGAGATGGCCGGCGGGACGCCTTCGGTTGCCGGAGAACCTTCTGCGCTGGGGATGAGGATCGAGAACCTCTCAGCCTTCTACGGGTCCTTCAAGGCCATAACCGACGTGAGCATGGACATCCAGGCCAACAAGGTGACGGCGATCATCGGGCCCTCGGGCTGCGGCAAGAGCACGTTTATCCGCTGCTTGAACCGGATGCACGAGGTTATCCCCGGCGCGCGCGCCGAGGGACACGTTGCGCTGGATGACCAGGACATCTACGCCAAGAACGTGGACCCGGTCAACGTCCGGAGGCGCATCGGGATGGTCTTCCAGAAGCCCAATCCCTTCTCCAAGTCGATCTACGAGAACGTGGCCTGGGGGGCCAGGATCAACGGCTACAAGGGCGACATGGACGAGCTGGTCGAACGTTCCTTGAGAGACGCCGCCCTCTGGGACGAGGTCAAGGACAAGTTGAAGAAGAGCGGGTTGGATCTCTCCGGCGGCCAGCAGCAGCGGTTGTGTATAGCCAGGACGCTCGCCGTCGAGCCGGAGGTGATCCTGATGGACGAACCGGCAAGCGCCCTTGACCCGGTCTCGACCCAGAAGATCGAGGACACCATGGCCGACCTCAAGCAGAGCTACACGGTCGTCATCGTGACGCACAACATGCAGCAGGCCGCCCGCATCTCCGACTACACGGGCTTCTTCTACATCGAGAACATGGGGGACCCGGGCCGGCTCTGGGAGTTCGACGAGACGGAGAAGATGTTCTCCAATCCGGATCGCAAGGAGACGGAAGACTACGTGACGGGCCGGTTCGGCTAGAGGATTAGAAGATGCCGCGAGAGACTTTTCAGCAGGAGCTGGACGATCTGGTGTCCGAGGTCCTCGACCTCGGCAAGGAGGTCGAGGGATCCATCGAGAACATGGTCAAGGCCATGGAGACGCGCGACGCTGACCTGGCGAACCGGGAGCTGGGGGTGGACATCCGGTACAAGGCGTGGGGGGCGGAGATAGACCGCGAGAGCATGATCCTCCAGGCCCGCCAGGCGCCGGTCGCGCGGGACCTGAGACTCCTCTACACCGTTCAGGCTGTCACCAACCACCTGGTGCGCTCGGGCACTCTAACCGAGCACATCTGCCACGCGATCGTGGACACCGCCGGGTGCGAGCGCGACGAGGAGCTCGAGGCCACCCTCGTAGAGATGGCCCGGACCGCGCGCAACATATTCCACGAGGGCCTCGACATCTTCAAGAACCGCGACATAGACCGCGCCCGCGACCTCCAGGCGAAGGACGACAAGGTGGACTTGCTCTACTCCGAGGCGCTCAACCTCATAGCGAACCCCTCGGCGAGCGGCGGTGGAGATCCGGAGTGGCGGATGCGGGCCGCCCTAATAGTCCACTACCTCGAGCGCATAGCCGACCACGGCGTGGATATCGGCGGTCGCACCGTCTTCCTCGTCACCGGGGAGCGCATAGAGAGCGCCATGCGACAGTACCTCGACCGCGATATCGACGAGGAGTAACGTCCGCCTCTGACGGTCGCCGCCTGTGCATTTCTGCTACAATCTGGCGGCAGGTCGTCTTGTAAGCAGGTGGTTTCGTGAGGCTTACGCAGAAGAGCAAGTACGCGGTCCGGGCGCTCGTCGAGCTTGCGCTCAACGAACAGGACTGTCCCCTGGGGGTGGCCGAGATCGCCCGCCGCCAGCACATCCCGGAGAGGTTTCTGGAGCAGATCCTCGGAGAGCTCAGGCGGGCTAACATCCTTGAGAGTCGCCGCGGGGCCCACGGCGGGTACCGCTTCGCGATCCCCACGGAGGAGATCTCCGTCCTCGACATCGTGGAGATCCTGGACGGCGAGATCCGCCCCGCCCGCTGCTCGGCCGGCGGGGTCTGCTACATCGCCGACGCCCCCCTGTGCGTCACGAGCAAGGTCTGGGACGAGGCCCGCGAAGCCCTCGAAGGTGTCTTCGGCCGCTACAGCATCGCCCAACTCGCCGCCACGGAGCGCGAAGGCCGCGACGCCCGCGAAGCCGCCTCCGTCGGCCGTTAACGAATCTTTAACCTCCGGGTCATCTTTCCATGCTACGATGGTGACGAACGATCATTGGAGGAGCGCGATGGAGAGGAGACCCGGGGATCCCGGCATCGGACGAAGGGCGTTGGTCAGGACCGCCGAGTTCTCCGCGTTGGTGGGCTGCACTGCGGTGGCGGGGGCTGCGATCGGCTTTCTCGCCTGGGGCGACGCCGCGGCGGGAGTGGTCGCGGGGATCATTACGGGGGTCATCCTCGGTCTGCCGTTGGCTTTCGTGGAAGATCCCGGGCGGCCCCGCGGGAAGAGGTGGTTGGGCGATCCACCCAGGGGCAATATCCACGAGCCTCCTTACGGAAAGGGAGGCGGGGGATAAAGGGATCTCAGCTCTACCCGCCTGCGCGCACTATCTTTGGATAGGCTTCGGGTACACCTCGGCGGTCGCACCGGGCTGGCCGAGTCAAAAGTAGAGGTAGGGGACAGGACCTACCGTATCCTGCACCCTGCTTCGGCGGAAGCCTTGATAGACGAGGAGGACTTCGCCCGCGACGAGCGGCTCCCGTACTGGGCCGAGCTGTGGCCGAGCGCCATAGCCCTGGCGCGGTACCTGTCGCGCGAAGATCTGGCCGGCAAGCGTGCCATCGAGCTCGGTTGCGGCGTCGGCCTACCCACCGTCACGGCCCTGGCCGGCGGCGCGAGAGTTCTCGCGACCGACCACTACGAGGCCGCCCTCGATTTCACGGTCCACAACGCCCGGGCGAACCTCGCCCGGGAGCCGGAGGCTGCGCTCCTCGACTGGCAAGCGCCCTACACGGAGCGCCCCGCGGAGCGCCTCGGAACCTTCGGCCTCGTCTTCGCCGCCGACGTGCTCTACGAAGCGCGCAACGTTCCCGCCCTGGCGGACCTCGTCCCCGCGTTGCTCGCTCTGGGCGGCGAGGCCGTCTTCGCCGACCCCCGGCGCGACGACGCGCCGGTCTTCCTGGAGCGGATGGAGAGACGGGGATTCGAGAACACGGTGGAGGGCATGGTGGTGGAGCAGGGCGGGAGAGCGGTGAGGGTTCTGGTCCATCGTCTGCGGCGCCGATGCTGAGAAACGTGGGTTTCGGCGAGCCGTAAGCGTGGCGTACCGGGCCTTGCGAGTGGCCGTGCGGACCGTTAACGCCAGGTATTGCAACGAGCGAATGCTACCGCTATTCTTTTCGTGTCCAGAGTGGGGAGGTGGGAGCTGCGAGCGAGGTTCGCGGTCCGAAGGCTTTGTTGGGCTTGTCATAACGAGAGCCGTTCCGAAGCGCAACCCCGGGATCGCCGCGCCTGAGTGCCGGGCATAGATCCTCTGGTCGTCGCGGGAGGGTTTACGGCCCGTCGGGGTTGGGAGAAGGCTCCAGCAGAGCCTACGGCGAGTCGATGAGAGCGGCGACCAGGGACCGGCCACGCACGAGGCGAACTCCCGAGAGGCGAGCCGCCAAGAAGCGAGCACCCGGTGTTGCCTCCCGCCGGCCTCGCCCGAACTACGCGCTACGGCGGGCCTCAGTGGTTGTGGCTCTCTTGCTGGCCGGGTTGGCCGTGTATGCCGCGCTGGGGACAGCCGAGGGCGCCAACGCTACGGAGTCCGCCATCCCCGGGGTGAAACAACCTATTGTTAAGGAACCGGTCGAGCCTCCATCCGTCGGCGCTGCCATCAAGATGGATGGAGCCACCGACGACGCGTGGGAATTCATAGCCGGGCGCGATCCCTCGCCCAGCCTCGCGGTGTTGGGAGAGACTTACAACTACGGGAGGCAGGTCGCCCTCACCTTCGACGACGGCCCGGATCCGAACGTTACGCCTGCCGTACTCGACGTTCTGCGGGACCACGAGCTCAAAGCCACGTTCTTCGTCGTCGGTCGGAGAGTCGCGCGGAACCCCGAGATCGTGCGGAGGATCGTACGCGAAGGCCATTCGCTGGGCAATCACACCTACAACCACCCGAACATGGCCGACCTGGGTGCCGGGCAGATGAGGAACGAGATGCAAAGCACCCAGGAAGCGGTCGACCGAGCCCTGGGATATTCCTATCCCATGACGCTTATGCGCCCGCCTTACGGGGCGCCTTACCTCAGCGATCAGCACATGCGCCCCCTCTTTCAGAGGGTTATGCGGGAGCGGAGAGCCTACCCGGTAATGTGGACCGTCGACTCGCGAGATTGGGAGCTCGAAGGCCAGGCTTACTCCATCGCCGAGAACGTACGCGCAGGCACGAGCAAGGAGGGAGGGTGATACTCCTGCACGATACCCACGAGGGCACGGCGGAGGCTCTGCCCCGGATCATTGCCCAGTACTCGGCCGCCGGGTTCTCGTTCGCCACCGTGCGCGAGATGCTGGCCGGCAAATACGACGTAGAGCCGGACTCTATCCAGACGAGCCCGAAGGCCGTCGATCCGGGGTCTGCGGATGCGACACGCCCATCGAAGGACGATTCCTAGCAAGACGGGCGGTTCGAGGGAGTATCGCTCCTGACCCGTTGGGGCGACATCCTTGCGCTGGTATACTCTCTACGCCTTGTTGCTAGAGTCCTTAAATCTTACTCAGCGAGAAGCAGCTACGCACACCGAGGGTCCGCTCCTCATCCTGGCCGGGGCCGGGAGCGGGAAGACCCGCGTGCTTACGTACCGGATCGCCTACGTCCTCGACCAGGGGCTCGCCGCCCCGGAGGAGATCCTGGCGATAACCTTCACCAACAAAGCCGCCAGGGAGATGAAGGACCGGGTTGCGCTCCTGGTGGGGCCCGATTCGCGCAAGATGTGGGTCTCCACCTTCCACTCCTTCTGCGCCCGCATCCTGAGGGCGCACGCCCAGAAGCTCGGCTACAAGCGGGAGTTCACCATCTACGACCAGGCGGATCAGGTCCGGCTCGTCAAGCGGTGCATCGTCGAGCTCGGCAAGGACCCGAAGCGCTTCAATCCGAAGTCTTTCGCGGCCCAGATCTCCGCCGCCAAGAACGTCCTTATGAGCCCAGAGGATTACCTGCGCTCCACCGAGGGCTACATCGCCGAGAACGTCGCCGAGGTCTACGACCTCTACCAGAAGCGCCTCTACGAGAACAACGCGATGGACTTCGACGACCTCATCATGCAGACCGTTGCGCTGCTCGAAGTCTTCCCGGAGGTCCGCGAACGCTACCAGATGCGCTTCAAGTACATCCACGTCGATGAATACCAGGATACCAACCACGCCCAGTACCGACTTGTGAACATCCTCGCCGCTGCGCACAGGAATCTCTGTGTAGTTGGGGATGACGATCAGTGTTTGGTGGAAGGCACGCCGGTCGCCATGGCCGACGGCTCGACGAGGCAGATCGAGCGCGTAGAGGCCGGAGACGAGGTGCTCTCCTGCTACGGCAGCGGCGCCTTTCGCCCGGCGCGGGTGGCGGCGGTCTCTCGTTCGGAGCGTTCGGAGGGCGTCGAGATCACGACCGCTGGCGGACGCAGGCTGGTATCGACCCCGGAGCACGTCCACTTCGCCGGGTACCGGCTCACGCCGCAGATGCACATGACGTACCTCATGTGGAAGCGGGCCGTGGGCTTCCGCGTCGGAACCTCGCGCACGTACACCAACGGCCAAATAAAGCCTGTCGTCGGCTTCATGCAGCGCTCCCGGCAGGAGCACGCGGACGCGTCGTGGGTGGTGTCCACGCACGCCACCGAGGGGGAGCCTCGCGCCTCCGAAGCCCTGCTCCGGGCAGGGTCGGAGGATGGACTGGTCGCCAGCCAGCGATTAATAGACCGGGTGTTCGCCGGCGTCGAGTGCGAGACGGGCGGGCAGCACTTGCTCGAAGACGCCGGTCTGAGTCGTGACGCTGTGCACTACCTCCCCCGGAGCCACACGGGGCGGCGCCGGAACGTCGTGGTAACGCTGTGCGGGGACCGGAGGGGTAGGACGCCGATGCACCGGATCTCGATGGTCGGGCGGGACGAAGAGGGGCGCGAGGCGCTGGAAAGCCTCCGTCTAAGCGTCCGACCGGCGAAGCAGGGGTCTTCCAGCTGGCGGTACGAGTCGTGTTTCAAGGACTACGGGGCGGCAATGAGGGTCGTGGAGCGTATCCGCTCGGTTCTCGACGTGTCCGTGCAGCGCGTTGCTCGGCTCGGCGCGAACGGTGACGGTGAGTCAGTCGAAGGAAAGTCTTTGCCGTTCCTGCCGGCTTCTGCCGTGCGGCCCGGTATGGTGATGTTTACTGCCGACGGCGGCTACGATGTCGTCGAGAAGGTGGAGCGGGTGGGGTTGCACCGCCCGGTCTACGACATCGACGTGGAGGGTACTCACAACTTCGTTGCGGGTGGGATCGTTACCCACAACTCCGTCTACTCGTGGCGCGGAGCGGATATCCGGAACATTCTGGACTTCGAGCGGGACTATCCGGAGGCGGAGGTCGTCAAGCTGGAGCAGAACTACCGCTCGACGCAGACGATCCTGGACGCGGCGAACGCGGTGGTGGCGAACAACGCCTCGCGCAAGCCGAAGGAGCTGTGGACGGCTGGTCCGGAGGGGGAGCGGATCCGGATCTTTACGGCGGTGGACGAGTACGCCGAGGCGCGGTTCGTGGTCTCTGAGGTCGAGCGTCTCATGGATTCGGGCGTCTCGCCGAGGGACGTGGCGGTCTTCTACCGGACGAACGCCCAGAGCCGGGCTCTCGAGGACGTGCTGGTGCGCGAGGGGGTCCCGTACCAGATCGTCGGGGGTGTCAGGTTCTACGAGCGGGCGGAGATCAAGGACGCCATGGCGTACCTCGCCGTGATCTCCAACCCGAGCGACGCCGTCGCCCTGGAGCGGATAATCAACGTCCCGAAACGTGGTCTCGGCTCGACCTCGGTGGCGCGCCTCCAGGACCACGCCCGCCGGGCAGGCATCTCCCTGTACGAGGCGCTCGGGGAGGCGGACGCGGTGGACCTCACGGGGGCGGCGAAGAAGGCCTGCCGGGCTGTGCTCAGCCTCTTCGAGGGCTGGCGGGTGGCCTCAAGGGAGGTGCCCCCGGCGGAGCTCGTCGGGGCCGTCCTCGACGAGTCCGGGTACCGGAGAGAGCTCGAGGCGGAGAGGACCATCGAGGCCGAGTCGCGCCTGGAGAACCTCGAGGAGCTCATAAACGCCGCCAAAGAGTACGAGCGCTACGAGCCGGAGCCGACGCTCGACGGCTTCTTGCAGGAGCAGGCGCTGTACTCCGAGCAGGACGCTCTCAATACGGAGGGTGGCAGCGTTACCCTGATGACTCTGCACAACGCCAAGGGCCTCGAGTTCGGGCACGTCTTCGTGGTGGGTATGGAGGAAGGGACCTTCCCGCACGCCCGCTCGCTGGACGAGCAGAACCTCGAGGAGGAGCGGAGGCTCTGCTACGTCGGGATCACCCGCGCCAAGGAGACGCTCACCCTCTCCTACGCGAAGCTGCGCTCCAGCTGGGGCGAGCGCGAGTACCAGATGCCCTCGCGCTTCCTCTCGGAGATACCGGAGGCGCTCAAAGCCGGCACGGTTCCCGGCGGTTCGAGCAGGCGCGGAGGATGGGGCATGGCGCTACCCCTCCGGAGCGAGCCCGAGAGGGCCGCGTCCGGGGCGGATGCCTACAGGGCCGGGGAGAGGGTCCGGCACGCAAAGTTCGGTCTCGGAGAGGTCGTCGAGGCGGGTGCCGGCAAGGTGGTCGTCAGGTTCGGGACGCAGGAGAGGATCTTCGTCCCCGAGATCGCACCCTTGAGCAAGGTCGGGGTATAAATATGGCCCCGGTGGGTGATGGGAGATTCTGCTGCGGGATGTTCGAGAGCTTGTAAGAGGAGAGTAGTATGCCGCACGTTTACGTCACGGGCCACAAGAACCCTGATACGGATTCCATAGCCTCGGCCATCGGCTACGCCGAGTACAAGAACCTTATCGACCCGGAGAACTTCTACGCGCCGGCCCGTCTCGGGGAGGTGAACACCCAGACCGAGTGGGCCCTGGACAAGAGTGGGGCGAAACCCCCGAAGCTTCTCAGGCACATCATGCTCCGGGTCAAGGACGTGATGCACGAGGACCTCGTGACGGCGAACAGGGATGACCCCTTGCGGAACGTCGGGATCGCCATGTCCAAGAGGAACATAGGCCAGGTCCCGATACTGGACCACGACGGCTCGCTCCTCGGGCTCGTCACGGAGCGGGACCTGGCGCGCATGTACATCCGGGAGTCGCGGGAGGCCTCGACGTTCGCCGAGACCCCGGTCTCCGTGGGAGCTATGGTCGAGGTGCTCGAAGGCGAGCTGCTGGTTGGGAGGGAGGATCACGAGTCCTCCGGCAAGCTCTGGGTGATCTCCAGGAGCATCGCCTCGTTGGGACAGGAGATAAAGCCCGGCGACATCGTGGTCATAGGCGACAGGCCGGAGGGCCAGCGGCGGACGATAGAGCTCGGCGCCGGGATCCTCGTCGCTTCGAACGGGGATCGTCCCGACGATGACGTCCTCGAGCTGGCCCGTGAGAAGGGGACGGCGGTTGTGCTCTCGCCGCTGGACTCCTACGTCACGAGCCGCCTCATACAGCTCTCGGTCCCCTGCTGGGAGGTCATGACCGAGAACCCCCTGACCGTAGACCCCGAGGACCTCATCACGGAGATAACAGAGCAGGTGATGGAGGTTCACTACCGGTCGGCCATTGCGGTGGACGAAGACAACGTTCCTCTGGGAGTCATCTCCCGCACCGACCTGATAAACCCCGACCCCCGGCGCGTCCTTCTGGTGGACCACTCCGAGGTCGGCCAGAGCGTCAAGGGCGTCGAGTGGGCGCAGGTGGTCGAGATCCTGGACCACCACCACATCGGAGATATCGAGACGAACACCCCGATCCCCGCGACCTTCGACCCCGTGGGCTCGACGGCGACCCTGATCGTGGAGCGCTTCAAGGCGAGCGGCCTCAAGCCCGAAGAGTCCACGGCCACGATGCTGCTGGCGGCGGTGCTCTCGGACACGGTGATCCTGAACTCCCCGACCACCACCGAGCGTGACCACGAGGTCGTCAGGTACCTGGAGGACATCCTCTACCTCGACGCCGAGGAGTTCGGCGGGGAGATGTTTGAGGCCTCATCCGACGTCTCGGGTCTCTCTGCAGAGGAGATCGTGAACCGTGACGCCAAGGAGTACGCGACCAGCTCCGGGGATAAGATGAGCGTCTCCCAGATCGAGACGGTCGGGACCGCGCTCCTCGAGCGCAAGGACGAGCTGCACGACGCCCTGAAGTACCTGCGCGACAAGAACGACTACGTCTTCGCGGCGCTCATGGTCACGGACATCATAGAAGGCGGTACGGAGCTTCTCTGCGCCGGCGACTGCGCCCCCGTCGAGCGCGCCTTCGACTCCCGGGCAGAGAACGGCGTCATAGACCTCCCCGGCGTAATGAGCCGCAAGAAGCAGGTCGCCCCCAAGCTGCTCGCGGTCTTTTAGGAGCTGCGTGGCGAAGATACTCGACGGCAAGGCCGCCGCCGCCGAAGTACGCTCCGAGGTCGCCAAAGGGGTAGCGGAGCTCAAAGAGCGGGGTGTGCGCGTGCGTCTCGACGTGATACTGGTCGGAGAAGACCCCGCGTCCGTGACCTACGTGTCCTCCAAGCAGCGCGACTGTAGCGAGGTCGGCATCGAATCCCGAGTACATCGATTCTCGGCGTACGTCCCCCAGAAGGAGCTCGCCGCGCTCGTCGAGCACCTCAACGGTGACCCGGGCGTCTCCGGCTTCTTTATCCAACTACCGCTGCCTGACGGACTCGACGCGATTTCCCTGATCTCACGCATAGACCCCGCCAAAGACGTGGACGGCCTGAGCCCCGAGAGCGCCGGGAGGCTCGCCGTGGGGCTCCCGAGCCTCCTGCCGTGCACCCCGCACGGCATCATCCGGCTCTTGAAGCGCAATGGCATAGGGTTGGCGGGCAAGGAGGCGGTCGTCATCGGACGCTCCAACCTGGTCGGCAAGCCCCTCTCCCAGCTGCTTCTCCGCGAGGACGCCACCGTGACCGTCTGCCACTCGCGCACCCGCGACCTGCCGGAGGTGACGCGGCGGGCGGACATCCTCGTCGTCGCCGCGGGCCGCGGGGAGATGGTCGGGGCGGAGCACGTAAAAGAGGGGGCGGTCGTCGTGGACGTCGGCATCCACCGGCGGGACGGGGGCGGCCTGGTGGGGGACGTTCGCTTCGAGGAGGTCGAGCCAAAAGCGGCCTGGATCTCACCCGTCCCCGGCGGCGTCGGCCCGATGACCCGTGCGATGCTGCTCTACAACACGCTGGAGGCGGCGCGTAGATCAGCCTAGAGGGTAGAGCAAACCGGGCGGCGCGGCCACAGGCCCTACAGGTCCCAAAGTTTCCTTCCATGCTTCGCGTCCTGAGCGGCAAAAATGGCCGGATGGCATATGGAAATGCCCTCAGGCGGCCACGATACTGGGAGTCGTCTGACGTGAGATTAACTCTATGAACACGAGAGGCCCTTTGAGGGCAAAGACCACCCTGGTGAGGATTGCCCTCGTGGCGCAGCTGGTGTTGCTGCTAAGCGCGGGGACGGCATCCGCGCACTACCTGCTGGGCGATTCGGTCAACGAAAGCGGCCAGCTACGGTGGCAGGACCGCACACGCTACGATGAGGCGCGTACCTACGCGATCAAGCAGTGGAATGCGCTCGGTGGGGTCTCTATCCTGCGGGACTCCGCGAACACGCCCACGGACCTGATGTTCAGGGACTATCGTGACTGTGGATCCGGGGTAATAGGCAACTGGCAGTCCGTGGAAGGGCCCGACTACATCAATCTCAACACCTGCTATATGGAAAAACAGAGCAAACCCGTTCAGAGTGCCTCGGTCGTCCACGAGATCGGGCATTCTCTCAGGCTCAGCCATCCATCGGGCAGCAAGCAGAGCGAGTACTGGCGCAAGCATTCGGTCATGTACTACTGTGCTTCGTGCGTGCCGTTCAGCGCACCGCAGGCTCACGACAAGGCCGACTACCGTGAGATCTGGTAGCTTCACCCCGCAAGAGGTCGGGCCATGACGTTCCTCGATGGGAGGATCGCACGCCTCTCGCTCGCACTGGCTGTCGTAGGCGCCGGATTCGTTGTCTATTCGATCCTGGCGGAGGGGCCGCCCGGAACCGATGGCACCGGTAGCGGCGACGTGGTCAACCTGGAGGTGGACTACGCCTTCGAACCCACGGACGAGAGACAGCTGGTCGGCTTTGCCACGAACGTCTTCGTGGGGCGCGTGGTCGGGAAGGTGGGGACCGAGGGAGCGCCTGTGTCCGGGCCGCAAGCCGACGTCATACCGCGGGCCCAGTTCTCCGTTGCGGTTCTGAACAACATCAAGGGGGATCTCGGCGGCAACGTAACGGTGAGCCAGACTGGTGGCTACGACAAGTCGGTGGGCCGTGAGGTGCGCATCGAAGGCGATCCTCTGCTGAAGCCGGGGCAGGTACTCCTGTTCGCCACCAGCTACGACCGGGAGGAAGGCTGGTACACGGTAGCCGCGCAGCCCTTCGGCACCGTTCCGATCGAGAACGGACAGCAGAAGACGAACCTCGTGGAGAGGTTCACACAGGCTCGCGAGCATCAGATACCGTTCGATCCCACCGGCGCCCAGTAGTCTTCCGCGCCCATCGTTAGAGTAGCGATCCGTCGGGGCGACCCCGGCGTTCCATGAACGGCGCCCATGTTCTGCGCAGAGTACGCTAAGATAGGTCAGTCTCTATTGCGCGTGAGAGCCGGAGGTGAGAGATGATATCCGAGGAGCAGGTGCGCCACGTGGCCAATCTGGCCCGTCTCGGGCTTACGGACGAAGAGGTCAGGAGGATGGGCGAGCAGCTCGGCGCGATCCTGGACAGCATCGAGAAGATAAAGGAGCTCGACCTCGAGGGCGTTCCGCCGACGGCGAACCCGTTACACCTGACCAACGTCTTCAGGCCGGACGAGCCGCGCGCGGAGCTGACGCGGGAAGAGGCGCTCTCGACGGCCCCCGACCCCGTAGACGACCTGTTCGCCGTACCGAGGATCGACTGAGTTGGGCGGGCTGCTGGATCTCACCGCCTACGAACTGGCGAGGAAGATAGAGGCGCGGGAAGTCTCTGCCCGCGAGGCCGCCGAGGCCGCCAACGCGCGTGTCGAGGAGGTAGAGGAGGATATCAACGCCTTCGTGACCACGACCCCCGAGCTGGCGCTCCGGCGCGCCGAGGCGGTGGACGAGAGGCTCGAGAACGGGGGCGTGAGGCTCTGGGAGACGGTCCCGCTGGTCGTCAAGGACGTGCTCTCGACCCGCGGGGTGAGGACGACGTGCGGGTCGAAGATCCTGGAGAACTTCGAGCCGCTCTACGACGCCTCCGCGCTCCTGAACTTCGGCGAGGACGTGATCGTGGTCGGCAAGGCCAACATGGACGAGTTCGCGATGGGCTCATCGACGGAGAACTCGGCCTACGGGCCCACCCGCAACCCCTGGGATCTGAACCGCGTGCCGGGGGGCTCCTCGGGCGGCTCGGCGGCCGCGGTGGCGGCCGGGGAGGGCTGGTGGGCGCTCGGCACGGATACCGGGGGATCCGTCAGGCAGCCGGGGGCCCTTTGCGGCATCGTTGGGCTCAAGCCCACCTACGGGCGGGTCTCGCGCTGCGGCCTCATAGCCTTCGCCTCTTCCCTGGATCAGATCGGCCCGATGGCCCGCGACGTGCGCGACGCCGCGCTGCTCTTGCAGGCCGTCGCTGGGCACGACCCCCGCGACTCCACCAGCGCCAATGTCGAGGTCCCGGACTACCTGGCAGAGCTCGAGGGCGGCGTACGGGGCCTGCGCGTCGGAGTGGTCGGGGAGCTGACCCAGGACGAGGGCATAGAGCCGGGCGTGCGCGAGGTCGTCGAGAGCGTAGCCGGAAAGCTCGAGGAGGCGGGGGCCGAAGTAGGGGGGGCTAGCCTGCCGCACTCGGGGTACGGGCTTCCTGCCTACTACATCATCGCCCCGGCAGAGGTCTCCTCGAACCTGGCCCGCTTCGACGGGGTGCGCTACGGACTCCGGGTCGACGGCGAAGACCTGACCGAGATGTACGAGGACACACGCGCCAAGGGATTCGGCGCGGAGGTGAAGCGCCGGATC
>Ga0126313_10000287_pt1 | contig 23420 bp, 19 predicted proteins | sample Plot105A_FD_89954 | JGI IMG/M metagenome (GOLD analysis project Ga0126313, IMG submission 89954) | Serpentine soil microbial communities from UC McLaughlin Reserve, CA, USA - Plot105A | ecosystem: Environmental > Terrestrial > Soil > Grasslands | place: USA: UC McLaughlin Reserve, Lake County...
AAAATGATGTCAATATTAAGATGACCATGACAACAAGAGGATGTCCTCTTCATGATACCCTTGTTAGTGACGTCAAAAGATACGTGGGCAAAATAAATGGTGTCCGAGGTATAGATGTCGAAATTGTTTGGGATCCCCCCTGGAACTTAGAAAAGATGGACCCCGTTGTTAGAGAGAAGATGGGATTTGGAAAGCCGAAACTCCGGTTCCAAGTCGATTATGAGAGATATAGACCACAAACGAGAGGTCAGTTCCTAAGACAAGAAGATGGATCCCTAGTGCTTACAAATGAAAAGCAACAGAGATTCATGGTAAATCAGGCCATAGTTGACTTTTGGAACAGCTGCGATGGAAGCAGAACAATCGACGAGCTCGCTGACCATTTTTCATCGAAGCTCGGAATGCCTAGGCAACAGGTAGAACAAGAGGTAGTACAGCTTATTCAACAATTGCTAGAGGCTGATCTTCTCAAACCTTAGAAAGCCATTTTCTTATTCCTATTGGCTAAGAATGAAATGCAATGTTGTAAGACACGAGTCATCAGTATTTAATGTCTCCCATTTCCCCTTTTTGTTCCTCAGAGTCGCAAAAGATCATTGTAGAGTTAGGGATGGGTAACGGTCGCCTTTTAAAGAAGCTTCTTGAAGTTAATAGAGATACCAGTCAGAGTACCATTAATGAGAAAACGCCAATGTATATAGGCATAGAGGTCAACAGTTCAGATTATAACAAAGCAAAATCATTACTACAGGGCTTTACTAATGTGACATTGATAAATGGATCTTTTGAACAACTAATTAATGATTTCTCTGATCACTCAATAGATGAGATAATTTCAGTTCTACCAGATCCGGACTTCATAGACGTCGAAAAGCAAGATCAATGGCGGAAATTTTATAGGGTGATTAACCGTAAAATGTCGACACACGGCAGGTTCCGTCTTGTGACTGAACTAATTGACGATCTCTTGCAGCCGGTTTCTGAAAAGATATACAATATCTGGATATATTGGATCATTAATACCTTTGAAGATGTAGGGTTTTCTCTCATGCGAATAGTTGAAGGATCACCGGCCGAATATGAAAGCGAATGCCTAGAAAGGTTTAAGGGCGATCCGGAAAGAATTCGTCTTGCGACATTTGATTTTATAAAAAGAGGCTGATTATCGAGTTTTATTTTTGCGAAAAACTACATCTTGCCTGTGGAACATAACACGATCGCCGTTCATTTGTGCTTAAATGCAACATGGTCTTGCAGACAGTTTCTCGTACACAACGTAGCTGAGCATTTTGAGTCTGAACAGGGAATTGTATCTTGGTGACTAACAAGATTGTTGCAGTATGTACACAATGACTCTAGCTCTGGATAACTGTAATTTGTATAAGGAGTGCCACAATTTCGCTTCTCTTGAAACCACAGAACCTCTACTTGAAACTTTTCTGCATACGTGGCTGCAGTGTCGTATGCTTCGTAAAAACCAGGAGCATAAAACTGTCGTATAAATGTAGTTTTTTCAAAAGACTTTGTACCGGAACCACATGTGAACGCGACCAGCCACTTCTCAGACGGGAAAATTTCACTCTCTCTGAAGGCTATCTCATTGCCGGCTTTTTTCTTTCTTAAAGCTCGATTATGGTAGTTCACTATGTTATGACTTGTCTAGTTATGGTGGTATATAGATTCTTCTCATGTATCTATGCGTGGACTAGTGGAATGGCCTTATCTCAGGTTGTATGGACAGCTTTTGAACAAGACGTATCGGTTGCAGCAATGCAGATTAGATACCAATATTGAATAAGTATATAATGCAACGCAAAGTAAGGAATACTATAGATGCTTATGAGTAGAAGAGAGGCGATAAAAAACAAAAAGAAGATAACAAAGAAAGGAATTTTGCTGACCGCGCTAATTGTGGCAGGCATCGTGGGGGCAAGCTTTATCGTTTATTTAATTCCCCAATAATCCATTGCTAATATAGCTTTGTAACGCTTCAGGTTTCTCTGGCGAAGAAAAGTTCAGTATAGCCTCAGCATATTGTACTTTATAATTGAGCTGAGCACTACAAATCTCAATCAAGAATAATCGTCGAACATACTATTGATATAATTCATCAACTCATTCCTTAATTCAATAACTTTTGATCTCTTATTCCCATCTAGGTTAGTTACCAATAAAGTATCAAGACCCTCCACTAGATATTGGATGTTAGATAGTGTAAGAAGACTTGATGTAGCAGTAGGTTTATCTTGTTCTCTTTTGGCTTTATTCTGATTGCTGCCCAAGGATACACAATGTAAGGTTGATAATGTTAAAGCTTGTGGTTGTTGCTTATACTTGTTATACGAGTTTTTGACCAAAGATCTTTAAATGGTTATACAGTATATTAAGGGTCTAAATTAGCTACTAGAGTATGTTAAACAGTTTCTACTTATTCTATTATAAAGTAAATGCCAAACTAAAAGGAATAAAATCAAAGCGAATTTAAGGGCACCCCTGTCTTCTGTCGCAACTGTAGTCATTCTATAGACTATCATAACCCAGAAATGGAGAATTTGGTATGTTCTTTCCAAAGATGTCTGTGCAAGAATTATCTAGATCACGACGACTTTTATTATTATTGGGGGAACAGAAAAGACTCAAGTTTGGCCCAAGATTATACCAAACGTTAAAAGGCCCTCTTTCTTCTCTACGACAAAAATTGTATTAGTTCTTCATTTCATATTTTAAGACAACTATACCACCGATTGCATAGTTTTGTTGATGTCTTATATACCGTTGAAGATTATATTACAATTGCTTTCATGCATTTTATGTTTGGAAAGTAGGTCGTATTAGTTGGTTCTTGTGATGACAAACATGATTTATGTATGGGCTTCGTGAAGGTGACTGATGCAACAGGCTCAACACTAACTTGGTTTTGTAATTGCGTTTGGCATTCTTGTACTTGTAACAAGATTTCTGAAGGCCGGCGACAGGAAACTAAGAATGCAGATGCGTTATTGATTGGTGTAGGTCAAGGCCTGTCTATATTTTCCATCATCTCGAGGAGCGGCACCGCCTTGTCTACAGGTATGTTCAGGAGACTGAACAAAGACAGTTTGGTGAATATTCATTTGTGTTGTCTATTCCTGTTATATTAGGAGCCTCCATTTTTTGACCTAGCAGCGGTCAATAAAGAAGCTTTAGCCCAGATGTATGCAAATACCTGCTGCATCCTATGTCACAGGAATCTTGTTGTCTGACTCGTAGGATTTGCATCTATAAAATTCTAATTCGGGTTATTAACAATGAGTCATTCCACCTCTTTTCTTTTTACTCCTTCACAATTGGTCTTGTAACTCTACTTAGGTTATAGTTCATTAGATTTAGACATACCAAAATGCGTCTTTGGGGCAAAATTTTTTATTTTGACTTGTGCTGATACTTCTCATATGCAACCTTAATGTATTTAATGACTTTTATTGCATCGTATTCTTTTAGGCTTAGTCGATGATGATTTATATACGAGGAAAATGAATCCAGCTCCCTTGATAGTTCGGGAAATTTTGTTCTGGTTTGTTCAATAACGTTAGAATAGTTCCTATATGGAAAATAAATTGTTTTTGCGGTTTTCGCTATTATACACTTGGTGTACTCGGTAATAATGTTTTTCTTGTATGCAATAAAAAGATTAAATCTTATATCGATCATTGCTTCGGATTGGATGCTTCCTCCATCACCTGGATGGAATGTTACTGCAACTTCGTCATCTGCATTGGTTACTCCATTCTTAAATAATTCAAAAACCTTACCTATTCCTACCATACCAAACTTTTCTAGCTCCACTGCTCTCAGGGCCCCTATGCTGGCACCTCCAACCACATGAAAATTCTTGTTGGATAACAATTGGAAGACTTCTATTGGGGTAGGAGGATAGTCCTGAAGGAACAAACCATCAATGAGTCCAACAAAATTTATTGCATTTGGTTGATCTTTTAGGTTGATAAAGGCTGAGGCTGACAATATTAATAGATCTCCTTTTTTTGCAGGTCCTCTGTAGTCTGCGTCTAATATCTTGCGTGCTTTTTGCTGACTTAAACTTGGTCCGATGAAAATAATGGGCTTGATCACAACTCTTCCTCACCCTGATAATTCTTTGAAATATTTTCTTGCTCGCCAGCCTATTATACTCTTGGTAATCTTAAATGTCTCAAGGCCTGGAACTATCGCTCTGACAACAGGTATACCAAGACTGGGGTTTGTTAAATCCACAATTGCTGCAGTTTTGATACCTACATCCTTTAAATTCTGAAGGACTAATTTTATATCGTCTAGAATATCTTCATTATTAAAACTTGTGATTTTGTTGTAGCCGATCTTTTCATCGGAGGATATGAATTGCCATGCCCTCTTGTCATCAGTGTTATTTTCGCCGTAGCGGATTTTTCTTAAATCATCTCTTGCGCCCTGGATATTTGCGGCTCGGGTTTGCGATACTTCTGTAATCGCCCTTAACAGAGCGATCCTTGCATCAGGATGCGTCCCATGTCCCTCTGCGAGATATCCGTAATCATGACTAATCCATTCTATGGAGCTCGCCGCAAATGTAGGGATTCCGATGTCTGAGGTAATATCTTTAATCAGTAGTGGCAGATCTGAATCATGGAACTTACTGGTTAACTTTTGAACGCCTTCCAACTGGACTCCTAACAATTCGACGTCTCTATATATTGTGTAATCATCCATGAATGTATTCGCGGGAATAGACGACAAAACATAGCCTCTTTGTCTTAATTTGTTTTCTATTGTTTTCAATATGTGAAATGGGATGGCTCGAGCACGTATTTCTGATATACTCGCTGCATCTCTTTCAATTACTTCGCATAAAGCATGACAGACGGCTTCTTCTAAAACATTTCCGGATGCAAGACCATTTGTGTGATGGAATGCAAAGGGATTTACAGCTGGAGGGAAAGGAGAATACCTAAAGAGAACTAGAGGCGCAGGGATTAGTATGTCTTTATCAGCCAAAAGGTCAAAACCCTGAAGAAAATCCATTACCATATCTTCTCGGTATTGAAAGTTGAGCGGCTCTATGATATCATCAGGGTGAATCAAATCATATGATTTGGTTAATTCCTGTACTGTCCCTCGAATATAGACCCTATCATGATTACTGCTTGGCAAGGAGCAATAGCGTTCTATTGACTCCATTAATGCACTTGCTTTTGCATGTTGATGAGTCATTCCTTTTCCACTATAGACCCAAATGTAGTCTTCAGTACCAGGCAGGACAGCGGAATAATTTGGTATACCTAATCTATCCATGCCTGTTATATCTGCCAGCCGGGTGACGCCGATACGCTGACATACTTGCAATGCTTTTTCTAGTGTCGTTTCCGGAGGCACTGTCCGGGACGTTCCATCCTTAGACCATTTTTTCTGACTCTTAAGTTCTAGTCCACTCAACGTTGGCGTATTTACAGAAAGTAGTAGTTCATATCAACATTACTAGACTTGCTTCATTAGGAATATATACTAGCTTTTTGTTTGTGTGGATATTTGGACTCAAGACAAAGAGATGCTGAGATTATTAGCGAGATCTTACTTAAGGCAGCAAGTGAGCCTAAGTTCAGAAATTCATTAATTAAAGAGCCAAGCAGAGTCTTGCAAGAATATGAGATTTCAGAAGAGGCTAAGGCAATAATTAAGACCAGCATAATAGATTTGACTCAATAGAATATCCACAGTTATAACGTATATAGTCATCTGCCAACGGTCATTCTGTAACAGGTCAAGCGGCTCCCTTTGCTTCTTATCCTAGTAAGTGATAGTGCTAGGTACAACAAATATCAGTCAAACCTTACCAGCTTTTCGTAACAAAACCTTGTTCGTCTTTGAATTTAGTTCGCAAGTTGAAATATAGTGGTGCTTACCCCACCAGACTCTGATCTGAGCATGCACTTCCTGTTCTCCGACATTAAAATGAGACGCATTGACTGTAAGCTCTTTCTCGATATCGAATAACAATGACTGTGCTTCTTCAACAGTTGAGGGATAAAATGTAGTATCGTCTTTTATTATTAGAATCCAAATTCGATATGGAACTTTCGGATTTCTCGTCCAGAAAAGTGAGGCCTTGCGCAAACTGGAATTGTGAACTAATTTCTTGGATCCGGATTTTAAATCAATATCTATTTTGATTCTAAAAAGGTTATCATGCAGGTCATATGCTCTTTCCCAGTTTTTCTGATCAAATACCTGCCTGATCTTTCCGCCTATTCTAAAGGTAATTCGAAAAGTTACCTGTTCATTTGACTTTAAATCTGTTCGAGAACTACTTAGCTTGACATTTTCGATCTTGTTGCTGATACCTGCCAACTAAATTGCAATATGGTATCATTTATATCCTCAATAAGTAGTTGTTGTCAATATAATGCAAGCGGAAGTGCTTAGCACTAAGGACAATGAGCTTGAACTCTCCCTTCAAGATGAAGACATTTCGGTAATGTATATTATTCAGCATGAACTACTAAAAGAAAAGAGCGTAGAATTTGCAGGAGTGGTATTGAAACATCCTCTCACCCGCGAATACTTTATTCGAATAGTAACTAAAAAAAAGGATCCATTTGAAATTATTCAGGAGGCGAGCACTAGAGCGTCAGAAATAATGAGGGAAATATCTGGTCTGATAAAGCCAGCATTAAAAAAGTAAACGGATGAATTTTTTATGAAGTTTTGTCCTAAGTGTGAAACTCGCATGAAGTCAAAAATCGAGGAAAATATTTTTACCTGTCCTAGGTGTGGTTTTTCTGCTACGAAGGATAATGGAAACAAGGAGGCTGGCTTCGTAACGAGCTCAAGTTTGTTGTACGCAGATAAGAACGTGGGTAGTTCTCTTAAGGTCATGGATTCTGAGAAAGGTCCTGACACGCTCCCTACAACTGCGATAGACTGTCCAAAGTGTGGAAATAATAATGCCTTTTGGTGGATGTTGCAGACAAGGTCTGCCGACGAAGCCACAACGCAGTTTTATCGATGCACAAAGTGCAGGCACACTTGGCGTAACTATTCCTGAGATTCGATATTTACATGTTCGCTCTAGCTGAGCTTTTGGACCATCTAAAGCTTTTTTCATTAAGTGGTTATGTTAGGTATGTCTTTGTTCGCTGCCTGGATGATACTGCTGATAGACGTTAACCTAGACATTTTCTCCGAAGTGATTGCGACCATACCTAGCAATGTATCGCAATGTTTAAAGTCTCATAATGTTAGCGTATCCTGGATCGACGTTGGTATTTGTTGCTAGAACAAAGTCACCTGAAGAATGGAAAGCTGTCACATCCGCTATATCTACTTTAGTAGATGAGGCAACATTCGAGGCGACCGTTGAGGGCATATCTTTTAGAGGAATGGACCCATCTCATGTTGCGCTCATAGATATTCAATGGCCAAATTCAACATTCGATGTTTATGAGTGTGATTCGTCGATAAAATTTGGTGTCAGGGTTGATGAATTTTCCAAGTTGATTAAAAGAGGGGACAAGAAAGACCAGGTGGAAATAAGTGTTACTGATGACAGCAAGTTGGTTATAAAACTATCTAATGGATATAAGAGGGAGTACAGGATGAGGCTCATAGAAAGTTCTTCATCTTCCACTCCTCTACCAAAGTTAAATTTTAATTCTAAGATAGTATTGACAGGTAGTGCTTTTGACAAGATCCTTTCCGACATTCAAGTTGTTTCTGAATACATATCCCTTCAGACCGACTCTAACAAAGTGAATTTCTCAGGAAAAGGCGATTCTGGCGAAGCTGAAATAGTCTTAGCGTCTGGCAATGAGGGTCTTGAAGACCTAAATATTAAAGAATCAAGCACCGCTACTTACAGTTTGGACTACTTGTCCAAAATAACCAAGGCGATAGGGACAGTAGGATCATCTATCGCAGCAGAATATTCAAGCAAAATGCCTCTCCGCCTTGAGTTTAGGGTGGCTAACATCGGAAGGATACATTTTTACTTGGCACCTAGAGTCCAGGATTAGATGACCTTATTTTATAATATATCTCAATAAACGAGACGAGGAGTGGTTAATATGCGAGTCGTAATGAAGTTTGGCGGAACAGGAGTTGATTCTTGTCAAAACTTGATTAATCTATCTGATCTCGTAACCAAATACAAAAAAGGTGATGGATACCAAATCGTTGTTGTAGTCTCAGCCGTTCGAGGAGTAACAGATTCCATCTTGAATTTGAGTAGTTCAATAAATAAACATGAAAATGTCTCTGTCCAGGACTTTTTGGAAAAATTACGCTGTGTTCATCTTAAGATAACTGAGGGCTGCATTCATGACAAAGAACTGCAAGGGATGGCAGCAAAGAGAATTTCCAATATACTTAGTGAGCTTAAAGATATCCTTGGTGGAATTGCAATACTCAGGGAAGTTACCCCTAAATCTCTCGACTACTTGTTATCGTTTGGTGAAAGGCTGTCCGCATCCATGGTCTCTTTCGCGTTACAGGACAAGGGAGAAGTGACGGAATGCTTAACGGGTAAAGAAGCAGGCATCATGACTGACTCAAACTTTGGGTCCGCTAAACCACTAATGGATACGACAAAGCTAAGAGTGCGCCGTCGGATTGAACCGCTCTTGGAACAGAATAAAATTCCAGTAATTACCGGTTTCATTGGCTTTGACCAGAATGACAATGTTACAACATTGGGGCGAGGCGGTTCTGATTATACGGCTACTATTGTGTCGGCGAGCATCAATGCTGACGAGACGTGGCTTTGGACAGACGTAGACGGGCTTATGACTGCTGATCCCAGGATTGCCAGTGACGCGCAGGTGCTGAAAGAAGTTTCCTTTAGCGAAGCTATGGAAATGGCTTTGTTTGGTGCAAAATATATGCACCCTCGTACTCTTGAACCTGTGATAGAAACTGGAATTCCCATAAGAATACGGAATATGATGAATCCTGAAAACCGCGGTACATTGATTTTGCAAAACCCCAGTGACAGCTCTAAGAGGACCGTAAAATCAGTAAGCGCTATTAGACAGACTGGTTTGATAGATGTCGGGGGCACTGCTATGGCCGGTGCACCGGGGACAGCTGCCAAAATCTTTGATGTATTAGCAAAGAAAGGCATTAATATCATTATGATTTCGCAGAGTCCTTCTGAGTCTAGCATATCGATGGTACTTAGAAAAGATGACATTGAAAATGCGGTAAGTGTTCTTGAGCTCAGCCTATTGGGTAGAGTCATAAAAAAAGTTGAGGTTAATAGCAATGTATCTGTAATTGCTGTAGTAGGCTCTGGGATGCGCGGGATTCGAGGTGTAGCAGCCAGGATTTTCAGTGCTGTAGCACGAGAGAATGTGAACGTTATAATGATTGCACAAGGATCATCTCAACTAAATCTCGCTTTTGTAGTCAGTGATAATGACTGTGAGACAACAATAAGGGCCCTACATAGGGAATTTGAACTTGGAAAATAGCTAAAGTTTCGGTAATGGCTAAAGTTTAAGCATAACCTATTATCTTCTCTCACAAATAGCTATCGTAAACCGGCTTTATTAAGAAACCCCGTCCGGTATTGTACATTACTATAGCTGATCGTCCTGACAGTCCATGATATCGTATACGTGTGCAAAGGTCTTCAGCTTGCATCTCTCTTTTTAGCACAAATCCATCACTTTTGTCTTTAAGAACGTTGGAGTAAGTGATTCAGCTAGAAATAAAGAAGGAAAAAGATAAATTGCATCCTCTCACGCTTTGAGTTTTAGATGGGAAGAGAAAAGGGCAAATTATACGTGGTCGGGATAGGCCCGGGGCATCACGACCATATGACCTTCAGGGCCAAGCAAGCAATACAAGAAAGCGGAGTAGTCATCGGATATGATACCTATGTTTCTTTGATTGAAGATATTATCAATGGTAAAGAGGTATATAGATATCCCATGACCCAAGAGGTAGACAGGGCAAATCAGGCTATAGAGCTCGCAGAGAATGGAAAGATTGTATCTTTGGTATCTTCTGGGGACCCAGGTATATATGGTATGATAGGCCTAATCTATGAGATCCTAGCGGAAAAAGATTGGGACCATCAAGCGGGCATTACTGTTGAATGTATTCCTGGAGTCTCGTCTCTTAACTCTTGTGCTGCTCTAATAGGTTCACCTTTAATGACCGATTTTGCAGTTGTTAGCATGAGTGACCTTCTTGTGCCGTGGGAGATAATAGTGAAGCGGGTCGAGGCCGCGGCATTAGGTGACTATGTCACTGTTATTTATAATCCTGCAAGCAAGAAACGTGTGCACCAACTAAGGGATGCTCGTGATATTTTCCTCAAATACCAAAAACCCGACACACCAGTCGCAATAATAAAAGGAGCTTATAGAGAAAGTCAGTCTATTCTTATTACGACCCTTGACAAGATGCTGGAGTATCCTGACATGCTAGGGATGATCACCACAGTAATAGTGGGAAATTCTTCTACATTTAACTTTAAAGGAATGATGATAAACCCACGAGGATACCGTTCGAAGTACCGACTCATAAAGAAGACATCCTCCGTACTGTAGAGAGTCTTTCTTAATCGTGATTCTATTTATAGGAACGGTATTTGATTGCGCTACTCACGCCTCACAAGATAAATTGATGACTAAGACTAAGCTATATTCGAAATACGGCTGAATCTATATCCTCACTCTTGGAATCGCCAATCTTACAAGAAAAAAGCGTACCGGTAAACGTTAACTGTACGATTTGCATTTGGAAAATGTCTGTATCAAGCTAGCTAGTTCATACTAAAGAGAAATCATATAACATCAGTCACAATTAAAACAACAGTCATACATTTTTAACTGATCATTTTAGGTTCTTTTCCCTCGAAGTGTTTTCGTATGGGGTCAACTATCTTATTAATATAGATAGCAGTAGCCCTCTTCAAATCAGCAGGATGAATTTTTCTTTCGATATAGCTATTTTCTAGCTCGTAATAATCATAATATGTTATATTTCCTCCCCATTTGGTAGGGCGTTCTACGACGAATTCAGAATACTGGTGAAATATAATATATCTAATTAGTTCAAGCACTGGATTTCCACTAACAATGCCTGCAGGGCAGTATGCCTTCATTACCTTGTTCAAAATCGTTCTTTCGTCGTCATGGATCAAAATCCCGCTGGCCGGATTGCTCTTGCTCATTTTGCTTATGATTCTCCTATTTTCCTTTGTCTGATTTGAAGGATCGGCTATTGCCGGCTCACCCAAACCAGGCAACAGGTGATGATGCACAGAGACAGGCACCTTCCAACCCATCTTTGGAAATATCTCGCGAACCAACATGTGAACCTTCCGTTGATCCATCCCGGCTTGTACTATATCAAGATCCATTTGTTTGATATCAACACACTGCATCGGCGGATAAAGGAGCTTCGAAAAATCAAGGTTATCTTTCTCAGACCTGCCCATTATGGTTACCGAGCGGATTATTCTGGATAATGTCAGGTGCTTTGTAAATTGAACTAAGTTTTTCCAATAATCTGTGTCGCTTCGATACAAGTCACTACCGGTATTGATGCGTACACCTGGACAGAAGAAGTTAAATGCCTCGGCATAGTAATCAGAGAGCTGAGAAATCATGAGCCAATTACCTCCAAGCTTATCATTGATGTATGTATGCCAGTCGGCTAAGAAGACGCTGGCATCGATTTGAGCCTCTAGAAAATCATTTATCTTAAAACCAGTAAGAACCAAGCTGCCCAGATGCAAGGGCCCTGAAATTTCTATCCCTATATAGTGCTTAGGATACCTAGTTTCTTTTAACAGAGCTATAAGCTCATCCTTCAATACAATCTCTTCAGTGGGATCTCTGCTTATTAGGTCCAATCTCCGCCCTATATCCATCCACAGCAGATGGGCCTACAAGTAACCCATATTAGGTTTACTTTTCAGAAGGAAAAGATCCCACTCAGCCCGTTTGATAGAACAAATTAAAAATATTTTTGTAATCAAAAATAGCTTTGGGTCCCAGCTCTAAGTTGAGAAAGCTATCCTGAAAAGTTAATTTCAATGTGGTAAAAAGTTAAATGGAGACCACGAGTCATTTAAATTGCTTGAAGCCAAAGCCTAGTATTGAAGTAGCATCAACTCAAATAGAGAATGGTACGTCACCGACAAATAGCCTGTCGAATAATATGACCAAGATAAAATATGATAAGAAGGCAGAATCTGAGTTCTTTGTTGACAACTCTGCACTTGCCGGATTTACCGGCGAGCGTATTTTGTACATGGCCGTTAGAGAATTGATTGAAAATTCTCTTGACTCATGTGAGAGTAATCACATTCTACCGCACATTACTTTGTCTCTGAAGATGATCGATCCCCTAAATGATCTCTGGCTTATCTCGTGTGAGGATAACGGAATAGGAATTCCATCCGATAAAGTGCCTGTCGCTGTCTGCTCTTTCCTGACTTCGGGCAAATACGTCGAAAAGCAACAGAGAGGTCTTTTCGGCGTTGGTCTCAAAATGATAGCAGCATTTTCCACAAAGGACACTGACCACCCTTTAAGAGTTTGGAGCAAATCGCATGAGGAAAGAACTGAACATTACTTTGATCTAAGAACAGATATCAATACTAACAAGCCAATTGTCATGACCAAAAAAGTATTGAGACCTCCTGATGGTCAGATCAAGCATCCTTCTGGATTCAGAATTGACGCAGTATTGCGCGCTAGACTATCTCCGATAACTAAAAACCGAGTTTATGAATATATCAGCCAGACGAGTGTGGTTAATCCATATGCAGTACTTGTTTTTGAAACTGACGACGGAAGAGTTGTATTCGATAAGAGAACAAATGCTATTCCAGAGCCAGCAAAGGAGGTCCTGCCCCATCCTTCCGATATGGATCTAAAGACCCTCAAGAAAGCAATCATGAATTTTATGAATCAAAAAACAACCATCCATGGTCTTCTATGCACAGCCTTCCAAAAGATTTCCGGGGAAAAGGCTAAGGAAATTATCGGAAAAGCAGAAGTAAATCTCAAGGCAGCAAACCAATACACAGAGCATGAACTGATAAAGATAGTTAACGTCTGCAAACATACAAAGTTTCAAGGCCCAAACACAGACCACCTAAGCCCAATAGGAGAACAAATTTTGACGGCAGGTATGACATCTGAATATACCATCACGACGAGCAAAGACCCACGTGGTTCAATTTCTCAAGACCAGCCTCATCTGGCTGTCAAAGTGCTAAAACCTGCCCTTACGGCGTATTCTTCAAGAACATGTGTTATCAACAATAGACCTACGATAGTAGAATGCGGAATCGCTTACGGGGGGAATATAGGCTCATTCAAGCTATACAGATTCGCAAACAAGATCCCCTTGCTTTATGACGAGGGCTCTGATGTCGCAAGAGAAGTAGTTTCTGAAGTTGAGATAAATAAAATGGGAATATCGAAAAAGGAAGTAAAAGAACAGTTAGCCACGGCTGATTCCAAATCAGACAGAGCAGTAGAAATGCTTCCTATTCATATTTTTTTTCACATCTGCTCCACTAGAATTCCCTACAAAACAGCAGGTAAAGAGAGTATTGCAGCCGAAGGAGATTTGAAAAAATACATGAAATCCTGCTTAGCAGATCTATATAGGAAGGTAAGTGCTCAAATACGAAAGGAGCTGCGTGTCAAGGAAGCTGAGAGTCGACTTCGTCTTTATCGTCATTATATACCTTTCATAATCGAAGCGATTTCAGAATCTATTGATATTGATGCAAAGAAGCTATATGAATTGTTCAACGAATTGGCCGAAAAACATGTCAGAGGTGTTACCTCGCAGGGTAAACCATCCTACAAAGAAGACAAGATTACTGAAGATAGAATACAACAAGAGGTCGGAGAGAATATACAAGTATCATCAAAAATTTCTCCAGATATATTTGGAGCAAAAACTATACGAAATGAGAACAAATACCTCCGCTCAAATCCATCAGCTCTTCGAACTAAAGAAAAGGGGACAACTCGAGGCTCGAGTAGCAATAAGGAGAAAACAGAAAATTTTGAACATGGAAGAAACAAACTCAGAAGAAAAAAAGGAGTTCAAACACACGCACAAGTAACATTAGACAAGTTTGGTAGTGGTAAATCGAGAGCATCAAAAGAGACAGTAGGGAGATAAGATATGCCTGCTAGAGACGAACGCCATCAAGAAGTCATCAAGAAAATCAAACTAGTTATGAAAGATATAAGCAAGAACATTTCAATTCAAAGGATGCCGATCTTAGACGTTCCTAAAGTAGGATACGATAACACTGTCTGGTCAGAAGAAAAAAGGATGTTAACAATAGGCAATAAAAAAGTGCAAGTTAGCCCTGATAGTATTAAGAAAATCCCAACTTTTTCACAGTATCTTGTTATGGCTAACGCAGTAAGAAAGTTGCTCGATGAGGAAATGGAGAGCACAATAAGAGGCATGTATTATGCAACCTTAAGTACCGTCGGAGACGACAAAATTAAGCAAAAATTCTGGAACAGTCAAGAAAATTCTGACGATGCAATCAAGGCAGTTGAACTGCTGACCGGAGTTCCTAGGGAGGAGTTCTCTGTGACGTCTAAACCTAAAGGAATGATTTCCGGTCCGATAACATTGCGCGTCGGTGGAGACATAATCGATTGCAATCTAGGAAGCAGGGCAACTTCTCAGTTGATTCCGACCAATATCCGCGATGTAGAGATAATCGACGTTAATGCAGACTTTGTCATGGTTGTAGAGAAAGATACTGTTCTCAATAATATTCGCAAGTCCGGGTTCATCCAAAAATATAATGCAATATTATTGACTGGTTCGGGTGAACCCGACCGAGCTACTAGAATGATGGTAAAGACCCTGAATGAAGTCTGGAAAAAACCAGTAGTAATTTTTGCCGATGCAGATCCTTGGGGGTTGGGTATCGCCTTACGTTACAAGATTGGCAGCGAATCACTTAGCTATGATAGCGATAGACTAGTCACGCCTGACGCAAAGGTATTGGGAATGATGTTCTCTGATATCTATGATTATAATATTCCTGAGGTAGCGCGACTGCCAGCATCTGAAGAAGATTTGTCTAGAGCAACCGATATGAAAAGGAAACCCTGGCTGAGTGACAAAAAGTGGCAGAAAGAATTGTCATTATTTTTGCAGAGAAAAGAGAAGTGCGAGCTAGATGCCTTTTTCAAACATGGTTTTAAATATTTGGCGGAAACCTACATTCCTGAGAAGCTGAGGCAGGAAGGTCTTCTCTAATCTTTAATAGTGACGGGTCAATTTCAATGAGGAGTTCTGAATATTCTCGGGTCTAATGATACTTGCTGACGGCACTTGTTTGATGCTGAGGTAAGTATTGGCTGAATTCGCTTAAATCCATAACTAGTCCATAATAATCTTTTATATTATCAATCGTAGACTCATAATGCTTTTTATTATTTGATATAGTCGCATCAGCGATTAGGATAACATCATACCCTAAATTGAAGGCATCACGTAGAGAGGTTTCTACACAAATCGAAGTATCTACACCTGAAAAGATTAATGTGTCTATTCCTAGGCTTGAAAGCCATACTTTTATCTCGGTGTCGTGGAATGCAGAATCCCTACGCTTGATAACAACATGATCTCCTGGTTTGGGTGCAACTTCTTTCACTATATCTGCGTCCCAGGTACCTCGGACGCATATAGGTTTCTTCTTTATTCTTTCCTCTCTGGATTTGGGAAGAATTTTATGTGTTCTTGTAAGCAGATCAATTCCTGAGGACTCCCTTACTGCTTGAGTATAGAATACTGGAATAGAGTTATCTCTACATAAATCTAAAAGCTCTCCTATTTTTGGGATGACTTGGCGATATCTGCTTGTGTCCATTCCTAGGAGGTCATATGAACCTCCCTTGCTTACAAATCCATTTTGAACATCTATAACCAACAGTGCAGGATTTATGTCGTAATCTCGCAGCTTCATTAAGTAGAGCATCTTGGTTGACCAAATTTATAGCATTATCTGAACTATCTTACTGATTTGTAGTCAATCTGGAGCATAGAGTATGCTTATGCATTTAGAAGTAAAGTAAAACTAATATTAACTGTTCTTACTGCTACATACAACTCACAGATATATCTGCAAAATTTAAATCATCAACATCTATATGGAAATGCCTGCTGTCATCAAATGGAATTCCATAATGCTGGCTAGCGATATTATCAGAGACAAAGGCATTTTATGCAACAAGACTGAGAAAGGAAAACAATAACTACAATAATAACTAAAATATGAAAAAGTTAAAGGTAAAGAAAAGGGGCTTTTACCATCCTAACGACCTAGCTGATTTTGCCGCAGCGTCGTCCAGAGCTTGTTTTGGCTCTTTTGAACCAGAAAAAACCTCATCCATCGCTTGTTTTATATGATTAGTTATTTGAGGATACTCTGGAATACTAGGTCTACTCCTGCCTAGTTCAATCAGAGAGATCATTTCTTGATAATATGGGATAGACTGCGCAAGCTGCGTTGAATATGGGCCTTCTCCTATAGGCGTTTGCGTAGGAAGGTATCCGTATTTCTCCAACCACGGTGCAAGTACCTTTGGTTCTAACATTATAGTAATTAACTCCCATGCCAGATCTTTGTGTGTAGATGTAGAAGGAATGCTCAACTGCCATCCACCCGTCATTGTACTAGTTTGAACACTATCATTTGGTACTGGAAATGCAGGTAAGAATCCCACCATTTGCTCAAGGTTCAGCCGATCACGAAATACGCTAGGCATCCACGAGCCAGATAACATAACTGCAAATTTTCTGTCGACAAACTGGATATCCAGTGTTGTTTGTGGCTTGAGGCCTATGTCAATTTGTTTTTTAAGAAACCCAAGAGCCTGAACTCCTTCACTACTATTATAACCTGGGAACCAGTAAAGATCCTTTGTAGGATGTCCAGGTCTGCTTTCGACTATAGATCCTCCAAGCATCCACAAATAAGGATACCACATATCTACAGCGGTTCCAATATCACCATTGAGGTGTATGGGCTGTATTAGTGTATTATTCCCTTCTTTTTCGGCTGCTTGGATAGTATTGTTAATCTTTTTTGCCGCGGCGAGATATCCATTCCAAGTCTTTAACGAATCTGGGTTGACATTTGATTTGTTCAATATGTCCTTCCAATACCATATACCCCGTATATCAGTCCAGGCCCAGATACCATATATTTTGTCATTATATAGCATGCCATCCAAATTCGCTTCATAGAAATCAGATAGCCTTCCCCACTTTTCGGTCATATTATTTAGATCAGCCAAAAGGCCCTTTTCAGCAAATTCTCCTAACCAGATCTGATCAACAGATACCAAATCGATACTAGTCTTGTTAGATAATGATTCTAAGAGTGATGTTCTGGTGATATTATATGGAAAAGTAGTATAGCTTAGATGAATGTCCAAATTAGGATGTCTTTTCCTCAGCTCTTCCAAAGAAGGTTGAAATAGAAATTGCCATCTTTCAGGATCAGCAAGATCAGTAAGCACGGCTCTGAGTGTAACTTGTTCTTCGTTCTTAGTCGTTGCTGATGAAGCAAGAACAATACAGATATTTGCTCCTATGCCAAGCCCTAATATCAGCACAAAAACACCGCAAATAATAACAGGTAAAGATTTAGCGTTATTCTTGAACATAATATTGTGGGTTACAGTAGCAATTATAAATACTCTGATCTTTCCAGGATTTGATTTCTTTTGTAATTATATCTTGTCTTGAAGATTGGCCCATAGTCTTTTAATATTCACGCCGCCTTAGTTTTTTATCAGATACTGATGCATTCAATTATGTGTGACAACAGACAAATATATCCTTCTATTACAAATAAAATTGCATCTAAACAATATTGATATCTCAGACGACTTGATTAATGTACAAGTTTGTTTATGTAGGTTTCTTAAAATGTCAATTTAGGTCCAATAAATAGTTCTGACAATTGTACAAGTTTTCATTCAATAATTTCTATCCGTTTATTTATGGTTCATCCCTGATTACTGCAAATTATTATTTCTATACTTCCTAAAGTCAAGTAGATATTTCTTCTCCTTCTGTCATTCTTGCTTCCTTCACTTTTTGACTATTTTGCTGCCTCAACAGGGGGATTTCTTCTTTCTCTTTTCTTCTTAGCAAGCAGCCAATTATCTTTCGCAAGTTTTTCTTGTAGTCTTCTGTGGATAATCCCAACACCATATTGCTCAAATTTACTCTTAGATTGTATTCTGATATAGTATCATTGTTGATCTTGTTATTGCTGATTTTGAAACCCATATTCTGCAGTAGCAATGCGTCTTTAATTATCTCTGCAGCTTCTTCTAGTGTGCTATAATGATACCTCTCAGGGACAAATTCAGAATTTCCACCAATATGTGGTACCACTGGAATCAAGCCTGCTGCCATTGCTTCTGCTACAGATATTCCAAATGGCTCACCTGCCAAAGGATGGAGATATACCTTTGATTTGCTCATGAGATGAAGCAGTCGTTCAAAACTAGCACCAATTTCGAGTTTTACAAAATTCTTCAGACCGTAATAATGTATCATATTCTTCAATAAACTGAGATAATCGAGATCAGTTTTGGAAATATTTCCCACAATGATCATGTTGTAGTGTATCTTCTTTTTCTCATACAGAATCTTTGCTGTCCTTACTGCATTTTCAACTTGTTTACCGGGATTGAATCTTGAAACTACAAGTATTGTATTTTCTCTTTCTTCCTCTTTAGAATAAAGTGCTGCTCTACGAAATGTCTCAACAGCTACAGGTGGACTTAATACTATGGGCTCTTCTATATTCTTATACAGAAGTTTTATTGCTCGTTTGCTAAATTCAGAATTGGTTAGTATTATTGTATTGGTCATCATCAAATCGTATAAACGATGAGCATTTGAAAGTAATTTGTCTATAATTGTATTATTAATGTTTAAGTCTTTTGCTTCAGCAAATTTTATGTATTTCCGTAGGAAATTTATATATTCTCTAGTCTTGACGCAGTACGGAAGCATAGGATAATGGCAGTATGTAATCATTACTATTTTCTTTATATGAGGAATATTGTTGTTATTAGTAACGTTAGTATTACAAGTACTACAATTATTATTACTGTTTTGGTATAAGTAGGGGAGCACGTCACCGTGGGTATTTATTATCACGTCGTAGTGAGAATCATAGTTTGAAGCATTAGTATTCAGGTTTAGAAAATTTGAAAGCAAATCTAATTGTTTTACTTGTCTTATGTTAATATTCAAATGTCCAAAAGAGTTCTCCAAATTTTCGATTTCCAGGGGAGTACATGTTTCAACGTCGACCACAAAACCCATTTCATTTAAAGCTTCGATTGTGGCGATAGCCAGACGCTCACTGCCCCCACAAGCATTAAGATTAGCATGAACTATTTTTGCCATCATTCAGAATCACCATTGGCAAAAAACTTTCGGTCCATACTTGAGTGTATACAGTACAGGACTTATATATCTATACATGCGGATACTTCTCGTAGGGCCTTAAGTTTTATACTTATATACTACTAATATTGTAATGAATCGAAGAACAATAAGATCCTGTAGCTTCCTATATTATTTGTGCATGTGTCTACAGTGCAATAGTTTGAAGGATCTACTTGATTTGTTTGTCTGAAGCCGTATGTTCTATACATTACAAGGCGAGCTATTTGGGATTGGACCAGTCCAAAATCGGACAGATGACGATAGGAATGCAGCACTAATACCGGATGTCGGCGGCCATACTCAATTTGTACCTTGACGATAACAATTTCATACATTTGGGAATGCAGTAAAATGTATGTTGTTGAAGGTACTCTTAAGGAAACTAACAGAAAGGGTTTTGACAAGTGATTCTATGACTGCGAAGATAAACGTGCGTGAAGCCTTGAACTACAAAATGGTTTTATTGGTTTCTAGGTACAATAGCACAGTAAGTAACAGTAAAGTAAGAAATGGAACAACAATGCAAAACGAGTTTAACTACTGCTATTCTTATCAGTTAGTCAAAAAAATATGTATGCATTGCCTTAGGCAAATAATAAACGTGTCTTGTCTCTTCAAATCTGCAAGTTGAAATTTTCGATAATAATAGATCATATACAATGATCGTCTAATAATAGCGATCGCTACCTCATTTCTTTTTACATATCATTAGTAGTAACACTGCCTTCTGCCTTTGTAATAATCAATCTATCTTTATCTATTCTTACCATCAAATTATCACCTGGCTTAAAGGGAAATGAGCTGTCCTCTACGAAGGCCTTCTCTAGGAATATTGTATGTCTATATGTAGGTCTACCAGTTGTTGTAGACTTTGATTCCACTTTGTATAATTTGGTTTGGGTGTAGGAAACCACTGGTACGACTGCGCTATTAGTAGTATATAAGTATATACTTCACATTATAATCATCGATCTCAGGACGTATACACATATAAGTAGTATAATGTATATACTCACAATCATTTTCGAGTCACCATGATAGTCCGTACAAAGCAAGAAGAATAACAACAGGAAGGCAGACTTAATGTTGATGTTTGCGACCTACCTACAACAGCGTTGAAGTGACAGCCCTAATGGAACTGCAACTGCAATGGCTGGTCAAATGCAGAGTCAATGTCAATACAGGGTTTGCTGGCGACATGGGGAGTGTTTTTATAAACGATACTATGCAGGAAGCACAAAATATATTGTTCCCGTACGGTTATGGGACCAAGGAAATCTTAGATGCAGTATTAGCTCATTTTGAGCAATTTGACGACTAGTTGAAAGCTAGTATAGATATCATCAACCATAAATAGGAAAGAATTGTAAAAGAGATCATCTGACTTCAATGACAAATATTGAGGCAAAATGTCCTAACTGTAATAACAAAGCGTTAGTTAATGAGGATATGACGGAGGTTAACTGTAGAGTCTGCAGCTTCACTTCCTCGTACGAAGACTATCTTGAAATAATGAAGTCAAAGGCAGTACAAATGGCTAGTGATCTTCAGTTGAATTGGGACAAAAATTAAGTTATTTAATTCGTAGACAATTAATCTGTACTATGGGAAATATCAGAATTGTTCCACAAATGTATGGGTAATATAGTACATTGAAATGGATGGCCTATGGACCGGTTAGAATTCGTATAGGAGAAGCGAAATAAGTGTTATTGAACTATGGTATATACAAGACAGCTTACCAGAAACTCCCCTTATCAGAGCACGTTAATTCTGCTCCACAGTTGGGGCATCTTAGATGGCAGACCTGTAAATTCAACATAGTGTATCCACAGCGAGGACATTGTACTCTTCTCTCCTTATGGCCCTCTGAGGATATAGTGTCCATCATTAGACTTATTACTTTTGGCTTTATTTTATGCTTGGTGCAGGAAGATTTAATTACGAGTTGAAAATCTTGTAAAGAAGGATGGTATCAGATTTTGGCGCATTTCAAATTGGTTGTTTCTGATCAGAATGGGAAAAGTGTTTCTAGAGAAATTAAGGATATCTCAGCACAACCATTGCTTGGTTCAAGAGTCGGAGACATTCTCGACTCCTCTATTATAGGTGTCGACGCAGGAAAAATGAAAATAACAGGCGGAAGTGACAAGTCTGGAACCCCTATGCGTGCTGATGTACATGGCGGCGTAAAAAAATACGTCTTGCTTTCTAGGGGTGTGGGAATGAGAAGCCCTTTGGAAGGAGCAAGAGTAAGAAAGCTGGTAAGAGGCAACCTAGTCACCGAAGAAATATACCAAATAAACTGTTCATTAGTAGAAGGTAATCTTCCCATTAACCAAGTAAAGAAAGGAGAGGAATCACCAAACGACTCATCCTCAAAAGAATCTGATAAAAAGTAAATATTAAAACCGGAACTGTTGGCCCCAATTATAGTTAGTATGATAATAGAAGGTACCGGAGAGGGCTCTTTGGATGAAAACTGAGAATCAATTAGGTTAATATCTCCCGAGAATTTTATCATTCATTATTGCATTGGAAAGAAACTCTCCCTGAACAGTATGTGAAAGAATATGGATATCAACCGAATATAAATATCGGCACAGCCGGTCATGTTGATCATGGTAAAACCACTTTGGTGGAAGCTATTACAGGCGTATGGACAAGTGGTCATAGCGAAGAATTGAGAAGAGGTATTACTATTAAAGTAGGCTACGCTGACGCCGCGTTTTACAAATGTCCGCGATGTCCTAGTCCACTTGGATATTCTACCACTCCACAATGTGCAAATTGCGGAGGAGAAAGCACCCTTCAACGTGTAGTCAGTTTCGTAGATTCGCCAGGACACGAAAGTCTAATGGCAAATATGCTTTCAGGAGGGGCATTAATGGACGGTGCTATATTAGTCATCGCAGCCAATGAAAAAGTTCCGCAGCCTCAAACTAGAGAACATTTACTTGCATTACAAGTGCTTGGAATTAAACAGATCGTAATTGTCCAAAACAAAGTCGATCTTACCGAATCTGAAAAGGCAATAGAAAATTATAACCAAATTAATGAATTTGTAAAGGGGAGCGTAGCTTCAAACGCGCCTATTATTCCGATATCAGCACAGCATAAGCTAAATATAGATGCCTTAATAGAGGCCATAGAGACCTCAATAAAAACACCTCCACGATTAACGAACAAGGTTCCAATCATGCATGTATTAAGATCATTTGATATAAACAAGCCTGGTTTACCTTTGGATAAGGTCAAAGGTGGTGTTATTGGTGGAGCATTAATACAAGGTGAATTGTCAGTAGATGATGAAATTGAAATCAGACCGGGTTTTATGGATGATAAGAGAAGCAAATACGAACCTATTCGTTCAGTCGTTTCGACCTTGGGTACAGGCGCAGGACTCGTCGAAAAAGTACGACCTGGGGGATTAGTGGCTATTGGCACAAAATTAGACCCCACTTATATTAAGAGCGACTCGCTAATAGGCTCGGTAGTAGGTAAACCTGATACTTTGCCAGGTGACGTTGAAGATATTAGTATAGAAGTTCAGCTATTTGATACAGCAGTGGGTACTCAAGAAATGGTAAAAGTAGAACCCATTAGAACCAAAGAGCCTCTACGATTGAATGTGGGAACAGCGGCAACTTTGGGTGCCGTTACAAGCTCCAAAGATGGTCAGATAGAGGTAAAACTGAGGAAGCCATTATGCCTTCTTCCCAAAAGCCGAGTGGCAATTAGCAGAAGAATTTCAGATAGATGGAGACTTATTGGTGCAGGCATCGCATCTTAGTTGGATCTTTGTACCGAGCAGCTATAGAACTAACATTCCTTAGAATTATATCCAAAACCTCAAACCCGATACTAGGCCTTGGTGAGCCCCATAATAAATTAGATGCCCTTGGTCAACACCGGATCAA
>Ga0126313_10000288_pt1 | contig 23413 bp, 19 predicted proteins | sample Plot105A_FD_89954 | JGI IMG/M metagenome (GOLD analysis project Ga0126313, IMG submission 89954) | Serpentine soil microbial communities from UC McLaughlin Reserve, CA, USA - Plot105A | ecosystem: Environmental > Terrestrial > Soil > Grasslands | place: USA: UC McLaughlin Reserve, Lake County...
AAGTTGAATTTGCCAAATTCAGCCAACGGATACTGCAGCAGTGACTTGGCAATAGTTGGCACTTTTGTGCTTTTACTTGGAGCAGTCTTGGTCTTTAGGCACTGCTGATCAAGTATTGAGACAAACTCGTTGTCTATTATCAGATATTTGTCAGTTACATCAAGGCCCACAACATTTACCTGCACTGCACCGGTTGATGCGTGCGCCATCACTATTTGAGCAGCTTTTGGGTCACAATAGAAGTTGAATTCTGCATATTGTGTAATATTGCCATAAATCTTACTGGCTAGCCCGTAAGCGCCTCCCATGATGGATATCTTTGATAGGTAATCGATTTTCTCTGGATTTTCTAGTATTATTCTGGCAATATTGGTTAAGGGGCCTGTTGCAATTAATGAAACTTCGCCCTTTCTATAATTTGCCAGTATTTTAGAAATAAAGTGTGAAGCCTCTCCTCTTTGCAAAAAAGATGGATTACTTTTTAGCGTAATATTGCCAAGTCCCTTCTGCCCGTGAACATCTTTTGCACGGGCAATTTTCTTTGATATAGGCCTTGATGATCCCTGCAATACAGGTATCTTAGAATCCTTCCCCAAAGCCCGAAGAATGCCAAGAGTATTGAGACCTGCAGCCCTTGCGGTTACATTTCCCCCAACTGTTGTTATCCCGACAATTTCTATTTCCGGCGATTGCAAAGCTATCATTATAGCTATGGCGTCATCGATGCCAGTATCTACATCCATCAAGACTTTAGTAGGCAAATAATACACACACTCGAATTGCTATCAGAATTGCAAGTGATCTGTGTTCAAAATTAGCTAGAGTTTTCATCTCTTGCATATCTCTGAATCTCATCATAGGTCGGACTTCCCCTTGTCTCCACTCTAGTAGTCTTGAGCGCTGCAGCTATGTTGGCAAGATAAAGAGCCCTGACATCTTCGAAACCTTTTTCTTTGAAAGCCGCAAATGCACCTACCAAAGTGTCTCCTGCACCCACCGTGCTGACTACATTTAACCCATAGAGGGAAGGCTGCAGTGATGGGATTATCTTGCCTTTACCACTCGAGCATAACACACAACCTTCATGGCCCAACGTGACTACTACTTTGCCAGTGACTACGGTAGATATCTTGGTGCATGCCTGAATGCCGTCATTAATGGATGTTAACGATATAGCTTCTTGCTGGTTCAGAATCAAATAATCTACATCCCTCATGTATTGTTCGAGAATTGAAAACCCATAGTTGGTAAGAAGCGAAGGCGACCATACGACGGTCTTGCCCCGGGACTTGCCGTTAATTATGAGCGAGGCTGCAACATCAAGTGGCGGGTCTATGACTACTATGATACTTGACTCCTCAATAGCAGCGAGCACTTCAAAGCTTTGGACAAAATCTTGTGAAATGGCCAAGTTTGCAGCTTGGTAAGTCAAGATCATGTCTTCACCCTCCTTGTCAACAACTACATAGGCTTGACCAGAGAGCACCTTATCGCTTCTCAATATCAGGCCAGTGTGGACGCCCTCGTTTTGAAGTATCCTGAGGTGCATTTCCGCCAAGTCATCCATACCAAGCATTCCTATCGTGGCTACTGAATTTTTGCCGAGAATTCTTGCTGCGGCCACAGCAGTATTTGCTCCCTTGCCGCCAGGTTCAGAGGCAATTCTGTTGACGCGAATCTCTTGTCCCGGATTTGGCAGTCTATCTACAAATAGAGTTCTATCCCAATTTATCGCACCGCACACAACAACCTTTAGCATCGGAAACGCCTTGGCGAAGGCGACGTGTAAAGTTATTGATTATACAAGCTACACTATGCTTTAAAATCATTTACCCGGAATTTGAGCTGTTAGTAATTGCTGTATTATTTGTAGTATTACTAAATTCTGGCTGCTGCGCCGTATCAGTTTGTTTGTTGTTGCTGGCCCACTAAAGGCCCTACAAGCGGCCTAGACTCTGGATACAATAATGGAGGTACTGCAATAAGTATTGCTACTACTGCGGCGGCAATACCAATTCCTGTCCATATCCACTATCCAGTCAATTGCCCGATCTAAATCTCCTTTTTCTAGCTTAAAGGATTTCCATGCTGCTGTACTTAATAGTTGCAAAACAATGAACAGTTCTCTTCGACATTAAAAAGTAACAGTGTAGTTAATCTGACATTTCATACCTTGTCCATGATACTGGGTTTTACATAGGGGTCTGAACTTGTACAAAATATCACTTAATGGGTTGCATCAGAAAAATATGACTCGCTAAAAATACAGTACGCACTTGTTAGCATACAAGTCGCGAAGAATACGCGCGAATATTGAAGGGTAGGATGCGTGTGCAACTCTAATTAGCAATTTACTCATTGTGATCTTAATTGACTAAATTAGAAAAACGTAAGAAAAACATTGCAGGTAGGAAGCCAGCAAAGCCAGTCATGACCATCAAACCAAAGGAAGCCCAGATTGCATCTACATCATTGGCAATGGCCACAGGAAGGCCTGCTCCTGAACTCGGGCTAAAAACTACGCCTGACCAAATAGTAACGCTTAGGGAGTTCCGAGGCAGACCAGTGGTTCTTGTTTTTTATCCTGCGGATTTTAGCCCGGTGTGTGGTGATGAAATGACCTTGTTTAATGAGCTATTGCCGGAATTTGATAGGTTCAATGCTCAGGTCTTAGGGATATCTATTGACAATGTATGGTGTCATATTGCATTTTCAAAAGATCGAAGGCTTAGGTTTCCATTGCTATCAGATTTTCATCCCAAGGGCGACGTTGCAAATCAGTATGGAGTATACAGGGATGAAGACGGTGTGTCAGAACGTGCGCTATTCGTGATTGATAGCAACGGCATAGTACACTGGAACTATATTTTACCAATTGGAGTCAACCCGGGGGTCAATGGTGTGCTCAGGGCTCTTGAATCGCCGAATAAAGATACCGAGCGGTTTGAGGCAGTAGCAAGATGACGCTTATGGAAACGATGACGCGCTCTGGAATCGGCATCAGTCCTAACAAACAACTGACTCTCCCAGTTAGCTACACACGAGATCACTGCTTAGGACCAGATACTGCATCCGTTACTCTCCTAGAATATGGAGACTATGAATGCCCTTATTGTGGAAGAGCATATTTCATAATCAATAGTATCTTGGATTACTATGGCGATCTGCTTCGTTTTGCTTTCTGTAATTTTCCTCTTACCCAGGTACACCCCCCACGCGCAGAATGCAGCAGAGGCGGCTGAAACTGCAGGCGCTCAAGGCAGATTCTGGGAAATGCATGATATCCTGTATGAGAATCAAGACGCGCTCGATGACGCTAGCTTGCGTGAATATGCACTTATGCTGGAACTGGATATGGAAAGGTTTGATGACGAAATGATGAAATGTACACGCCAAGCGAGTCAGGGAAGATTTCATGAGCGGCGTTATGAGTGGTGTAAATGGCACTCCAACTTTTTATCATAATGGCATTAGATACGATGGTTCTTGGGACGAAGGGAGTTTGGCAGCTGCGATTGAAGACCTAATGTTAACAAAAAGAAGAAAGGCTCGCAGGCGGAGGTGACTGTGGGTGAGCGAAGAGATCGACAACGAAGAAATAATTGATGAATTACATAATTACCAAGATGCAGAACAAGAAGAATCAGATGACGGCGGAGAAGACTTGGAAGAATGAATAACTCTATGAGAAAACTGATTGTGCGTAAGTGATAACAGAGGCACCTGAGAAGATTTTCATTGTTGATCGGCGAGTTTCCGTAACTCTATATGATACCTTCCATGAAACCTTTCTTATATTAAGAAGCATAATACTCTTTGACTTGTCCAAGGGAGAAGAAGCCGATCCGGATGTGGATAGCTCCAGCAACAAGATGCAGGATAAGGCAGTTTCTCCGAAATCTGAAGTTTCTTCTGACCAGGGCAAGGGGGCTACCGATGCAGAAAGTGAAGACGCAATCACTATTGTCAATGATAAAGGTACGCTGCAGTCATTCATTGAAAAGTCTCCTCTTGGTGTGCAATTTGCAATCATCGTGTTATTTTATTTAGCACGAGCATACCGCAGCAATACAACCAAGAGCAAGCTAGCTGAGAAGTCTGATAATCCTAATTTTTCTCAATACTCATTTACATCAAAGGAGTTCTTTAACGCATACAGCAATCTGGCCGCCGAGATGGGGCTGACAAAGTTTCTCGTAAGACACATGGCATTTGCTGAATTTATGCTTACGCTCGAGTACCTTGTACTCATAAGAGAAGACGAATTCAACGCAAACTATCGGTTTAAAGTTGAATTTGATGATTTGAAGTGGCTAGCTTCTATAGCTTTAAAGCAGATTGCAGGCGGCGAGAATCTTGCATCTCCTGAAATATTTTATCCCTCACCTCGAATTAGCCCGTCAACAGAAACGCCTCACCTTGGAATGACTGTCAATCAGCCGATCATGGCGAATACAAATACGAATTCAGATCTGATAAAAGAGTTATCAACGAGCATTTTTTCTCGGGAAGAGAATGAGCTTAACTTGGGTAGCGGCACGAGAGAAAGCTACGACGATTTTGTGAGGCCAAGAAGCAGGGACTACGGAATTCACCGGCCATATTTCACCCATCGAGTTCCACCCACAACGTATAAGTTTAGAAAGCCCGATGACGGCGAGTGGAAAAGGATAAACGATGAGTTTTTCAGTGGCCAGAAATGCGTTACATGCAGCGCGCAAGTTCTGCCAGACTATTTTGACATATGGATTGGTGAACCACTGGACGATGATGCCACACCTGAGTCAAAAAGAGACCAGAGGATGAGCGAAGTTCTTGCAGATATTGACACTGCAACTGCATTTAGTCATGATGTTAGCACGGCTCAGGAGCAGACCATCAATTCTGATGATAATACCACCGACAGAGAGCTATTGACTTATAGCTATGGGATAATTCCAATGGATGGAAGAGACGCATTTATTGCATTTGCAAAGCCAAAGTTGCCCTGCCCAATTTGCGGAACAAACCCTGCAAATTCTGTTTCACTTATGCCAAAGTACTAGTGCAATCCTATACTTGCTGCTTACTTTACAGCGATGCAATGACAAAAACTGCAAACGTCTCCCCTCTCATGAGTTTTAGTTTGCTAATTCTTTTAAAAAGTTTCAGAACTAACTACAGTTCTTCCCGCCACCAACCAATTTAAGAGATGTTACAGAAGGACATGTGTTATCAGAAATGTCTGGTACCGTAGATAACGCTGCTTTCAATAGAAACGATGATGCAACACTTGACCCCAACAAAGCGCCTGCAAATAGCACTCTCCCTACAAGAAGCTTTCATATCCAGCAGCTTGAAGACAGAGACAGGTTCATAACGCTTAGCATTGGACCGCAGCACCCTGGCTCCGGGCACATGAGGATCATAGTCGTAGTAGATGGCGATATCATAGTGAGCGCTGACCCAGACGTGGGCTATGTCCATAGAGGCGAAGAAAAGATGTCAGAACACAGGACGTTTGTACAGAATGTGCCGCATGTTGAACGGCCAGTAATACACGACTCTAGCAACATACTGTACTCATATTGCCTTGCTGTTGAAGACCTAATCGGGATGCAGGTTCCAGAAAAAGGAATGTATCTAAGGACCATATTGGCGGAGATAGATAGAATAAATTACACGTTGTATTGGCTTGCAATTCTTGGCATATTTATGGGCCACTCGACAATGTTTATGTGGACTACTGCTGATAGGGAACTCTTTGTAGAGCTGGCAGATATGGCAAGTGGCAACAGAATAACACACTCATACATAGTTCCCGGCGGAGTTAGAAACGACCTGCCTCAAGGATTTGCGGACAAGGCATTCAAATTCTTGGACTACTTTGAAACAAAGCGCCTACCAGAATACAACAAAATATTTTATGATAACCCGCTGTTTCGCCAAAGAAGCGAGGGGGTGGGTGTGCTTTCAAGGCAAGATGCAATCAACCTTGGAGTTACGGGGTCGGTCCTCCGGGCAAGCGGCGTAACTTTCGATGTTAGAAAGAATGAGCCTTACGGTATTTACAGCGACTTAAAGTTTGAAGTGCCCATTGCAAAAACTGGCGATTCATTTGCGCGCAGCATTCTCCCTGTGCTTGATATCCATCAGAGCCTCAACATAATCCGGCAGTGCTTATCAAGTATGCCGCAATCGGGTCAAGTTAGGACCAAGCTTCAGCCAAACCCAAGGGGGCCTTCTGGCGAAGCGTACTGCAGGGTAGAATCAGGAAGGGGATCGCTTGGACACTACGTTGTAAGCGACGGCACACCCAAACCTTACAGGCACAAAATGAGCGTGCCTTCTGTCAGGAACCTCTTGGCGCTGCCATACCTCTTGAAAGGTGCTCGGCTGGCAGACCTTCCAATAATCTACTGGAGCCTCAACATCTGGCCAGTTGAAATTGAAAGGTAGATTCGTCATCCTGTTCTCCAAAATCCTTTTAACAAATAGAAATGACAATTAAAACACACACACATATGAGCGGACCAGAGCCTTTGAGGAGAATTCGGAACTTGATTGACCCGGGCGCAGGGTTTGGCGCTTTTGTCGGCAAGTTAGGCGACGCATTGGTAAAGGCAATAGACAGACCTCTAGGATATGCCGTAAATTGGGGTAGGATATACTCACTGTGGCCCGTTCATTTGGAAACTGGATGCTGCAGCGTGGAGCTAGGAGCTGCTTCAAGCCCAAGGTACGATTTGGAGCGATACGGCGTTCTTGAGGCTTTTGGCTCGCTTCGACAGTGCGACTTGATTATAGTTCTGGGCACGGTGAACAGAAAGATGGCTCCCAGGCTCCGGCTTGTATACGACCAGATGCCAGAACCAAAGTATGTGATTGCAATGGGTGCATGCGCAATAACCGGCGGCCTGTACTTTGATTCGTACAACGTATTGCCGGGGGTAGACAATGTTTTGCCAGCAGATGTTTATGTCCCTGGATGCCCTCCTAGGCCCGAAACTCTGATTCAAGCTATAATGTTATTGCAGGAGAAAATAAAGCTCGACCAGCTAAAGTCAGTATAGTTTCTGGGCGCACGACAACCAGCTAGAATAATCATACGACAGCGAAATACGTAGAGCGATAAGTGTAGGTTTAAGAAAGAAATCAAGTTATCGTGTCAGCCAAAGACATCGAGTTCATGACTGACTACTGTCCAGCGATACAGCTCTTGGCCTTATGCATTGTTGGCTACCCTTTAGAATCACCAGCCTGTCAAGCTTGTTCAGGTCTGCTGCTGACTGGAGAATGTCATCATCAATCTGAATCTCAAACGACTTGTTTTTACTGCAGGTTTTTGTTTGTTTGTTTGCTGGCTTGATTTGCTCACACAGAAACGATATATTCTCTGTAGGATTACGTTGTCGTCTATTACTGCACTCGTGCTTTTGTTATCACCTGCTGGCGACGACCATTAGCCTCAACCTCTCCCTTGCAGCAGACTGCGTCGGCGTGGTTCTCAGGTTGCGCCCGCAGCAGGGGCAGTGTTTGTTGTCAGATTTCAGATAAACTTCACACCGCCTGCAATAGCGCAGACCTGCTAGATATGGGCTGAATGCTGTAAAGTTACGGTGACTTACAGCTAGCCGCTGGCATATGTTCTTGCAGCTCATAATAACTACTATGCCAAGCTGAAGCGTGGGCTGCTTTTAATGTAGCTAGCACCCTAGGGGGAGGGGGGTAGCATTAGCTAGCGCCTGTAGAAGCCCGCCATCCCCGCCAAAGGGGCGCGCAAGAAATATTCTTCCTTGGCGTATTTCATTCGCTTCTACAGGCTTATCGGAAGTAACTATTTGGCGACTATTAACAGAGCTAGCACCTTACAGGGAGAGAGGGTAGCGCGAGTGACCCTCGCGGTCTATAGTGCAGGAATTAAACTTGCAGAGACCGTGTGCAACATGTAGAGGACTTTAGAGAATTTTGGCAACATTGTCCCAGCAGAATTAGAAGACGGCGTTTAATCACCGAAATCAGGCACATGGTAGGAGAAACGGACGGTCCTATCGAGAAATCATGAATACGTTAGGAATCCCTGAAAGGTCGTTCTATCGCTATCTGTCGCAGGCATTTGAGCATGACAGGCAGCTGCTGGCTGAGCAGGACAAAGACAAGCTGGCGCTTCGATATTGCACGACAGGCTGACAAGTGCATATCGGCGGTTGACACTAATTGCCAGTAACGAGAATATTGCTGCAAAAGATAGGATCGACGCAGATGCAGCATCGTGTGAAGTGGCGCTAGCAATTACAAAGTTGGCATTCGAAGGCCCTATAGTGTTAAAGGATTTTGGAGCACATTTGCGCTGACCCTTCGGACCTAGAATTGACAAATAGTATAGCTGATGTCTTTTAGATCCCCCGAATTTTAGGACCATTGTTTCAGCCACATATCGCTAGTGATAAGCATGTCTAATTATTTTTGAAATTCTATTGCAAAGAAATGATGGTCACATAAAGAACATCTGATGATTTTTTAAAAATGCGCACCTCAGGGAAGCGATTGCTCTATGCAAGGAAGGTAGGCATGATTTGAGGTCACATGCAATGGAGATCCATGACAGTCACATCGTGATATTACGGTGCCAATCACCACGCGTAAGCCAGATCAGAAATGCAAAATCTGCAAATGTAATCCTATTACTTACAAATCTGATAGCTGCCCGACCGTTCATAGAATATGTATTGCCAAATGACAGTGATTGATAAAGGCTAAAACGGCAAAAATCTAATAATAACTTCTCGCCTTAGTTGCATACGAGGATCAAGAAAATGAGTGAAACGGTCATGCCCTATCGTTTTAGATTGGTGCATAGGCATGGTATTTCTAACGAATGTCGAGCATGCAGAAAGCAGATTTCTTCAGAGCAAGTCTGCCACACTGTTGTTGTTAGATGGATGCAGGAATTTAACCACATAGATTTTTGCCAAGGGTGTTATAACAAATACATCCAACAGTATTTCAAAGCTAAAGATTTCACAACATCGACAGAACAACCAGGATTCCTTGAAGCCCTGTCCAAACTTGGTGCTTGACTTTTGTTTATACATGTAAAAATATTATTCCAGATTGCTCATCTTTGATGTGTGTGTTTTTTTGTAGGATCGAAAATAACAACTAGTAGAGTATCTTTTTTAATCCCGCGCGACGAGATGATGATATTTCTGAGAGCGATTCAAAGATCTTATTGCCGGATAAAGAATCTGAATATCAAGGGGGAGAGTGATTGCCACGGCTGCTAGCAGGTCAACTATATTTTTCTTGTGTAATCATGGTTAGTTGAGCTTGAAAGATCTCCCCTATTACTCAATTAGTTTTCCACAAACAATGTCCTTTAGCTCGTTTCATCCTGTTGTGCCAGCTGTTCTAAAAATTCTTGCCGCCAACCTTCAGCAAGGGCTTCGATGTGAACTGCACGCCGGAGTGTTGCGATGTCAGCTTCGCCCGTTACCAGCCGGACAATATCTTTAACTGTGACATTATTCTCATCTCTGTCTATAAGCTCGATCTGATCCCCAGCTCCAACCTCCCCTTCCTTTAGAACCCTAAAGTAGATCCCAGTAAGTCTGCTTTCCATAAATTGCCTAACAATGTCCATACGCCCAAACTTCACTCCAAGTTTGTAGCAAGGCATCCTGGGCTGCGTAACCACTACCTCGCTAGAGCCAACTCGAAATACATCGCCTATGTTAACTTGATCTTCGAGCAATCCTTCCGTGGTGAGGTTCTCTCCAAACATCCCCCAGGATAGTTTCATGTGTGGTAGCCGCTCTTTCCAGTAATCATAATGCTCTGCAGGGTAAGCATACAGAGCCTTGTCAAGTCCGCCATGAACGGTCAGGTCTGCCTGCTTGTCCCCTTCGAGGTTAAGTCTCCTTAGCTTTATCCGCCGCCCCTTTACAGGTTCTTTGAAGATCCCGGTAGTCACTGCCTGCCCGTGGAAGTCCACGGTCCGTGGCATTCCTACGTTGAGTGAAATAACCTTAGCCATATCGAAATGTAAGCTCAACTACGATATATAAGATTGAAAGGACAGGACAAACAGCTACTACATATACACACATACACTCTCTCCCTCATGCTCAGGAAAGAATCCGACTTGTTGCAATATGTGTATACAATCGACATTCATTTGGACCTCAATCACAGAGGTGTGTATGTCGTCGACTTTTTTCTAGAAGACAATGAAACTGAAGGATGAAGAACTTCGTGGTAGATACTTTCTTCTTTTTTTAATCATTGGCAAAAATCATCTTCTCCTTGTTATGAACGATATGTTTCTAACGAACGTTAAGAAGTATGGTGGAAGCAATTTGGAAAAATGTATTTTAATAATGACAGTAAAGAGATCAACATATGGAGGTATTTATTGAAAGCTAAATCATCAGCTACCCTGATGCACCGAGCTGCGCCCATCAGGGCAAGCAGCCATAGAAAATATTCTTCAATTTCCCGGGCTCTAAAAAAATTTCTATCCCGCAGCAACCTCTCTGGCATTTCAGTTCGGGCTGAATATGTTAGCTTGGCTGAAGCGACCGACAGAATCTTGGCAGACTGCATTCGATGCCCCATAGATATTCCACCGTTTCAGAGATCCACAGTCGATGGTTTCGCCGTTTTGTCAAGCGATACAAAGAAAGCGGCAGCATGTGACCATCATGCTGTGCTCAGCGTGATAGGCGAAGTTAGTGCTGGCAAAATCTCACGGACAACAATTAGCTCCGGCAAAGCGGTTGCAATCGCAACTGGGGCAAAGATTCCGGTGGGCGCAGATTCAGTGATAATGATTGAAGACGTTATAGTTGAGGACAAAGGAAAGAAAATTCGCATCCCAGAGAAGATAGAAAAAGGCAGTAATATAACGCCAAGAGGAAATGATCTAAGGAAGGGCCAAATTCTCCTAAAAAAAGGATCATGGCTTACTGCTGCAGATATCGGGCTAATTGCATCTGTTGGGATATCCAAGGTACTTGTGTATAAGAGGGTCAAAGTTGCTATACTTTCAACTGGCAGCGAACTGGCGGAACCCGGGTCGAAACTTGGCAATGCTTCGATATTCGATAGCAACAGGTTCATGCTCTCTAGTATGGTAAGAAAGCAAGGCGGGGAGCCAATAGATCTGGGAATATGTAGAGACGAAAAATCTCTCATCCGCACGAAAATAATGAAGGCACTAAAAAAATTTGACGTGCTTCTCATATCTGGTGGCTCTTCAGTGGGCAAAAAGGATTATGTTGTTGAATTGATAAATGAAATTGGAAAGCCTGGAATCATTGTAAGCGGGGTTGCAATGAAGCCGGGTTCTCCAACTTCCCTAGGCATAGCTAATGGAAAGCCAGTGATCGTGCTCCCTGGCTTTCCTGTCTCTGCTTTTGTCGCCTTTTACACCTTTGGGCGACCATTGCTTTACAACATATTGAAGACTGACGGCCCTCCTGCTGCTAGGCAGGTCGCTAGGCTGACTTCGAACGTCAAATTACATAAAGGAATGACCACGTTTGTTAGAGTTAGGATCTTGAGGCGTAATGGATGCTTTTTTGCAGAACCAGTGTCTGCTGCTGGTGCAAGCCTGCTTTCAACATTGGCTTATTCTGATGGGATGGTAGTAGCGAAGTATAACAGTGGGGGGCTCGAAAGAGAGTACATGCTGCACAAAGGACAGGATGTACAAGTGATTCTGCTAAAAGGTGTGTGTCAGGAGGCTTCATAATTGTGTCAAAATTAAAAGAAGATAATAGAAGAAATAATGTGAACAAAGCTCTTGTTGACGGCTTTGGAAGAGTTGCACGAAAATTAAGGCTCTCGGTGACTGACCGGTGTAATATGCAATGCATTTATTGCATGCCAAGAGACGACGATAAGAAAGAAAAATCTGGAAGCGACAATAATCAGACAATTGCAAACAGATGGTTTGCCAAGGATGACGTCTTGAGCTATGAAGAATTCTTACGGATATCACTTATAATGGCTCAGTTGGGCATTGAGAAAATAAGGGTCACAGGCGGCGAGCCGCTGCTCAGGCCAAGAGTGGAAGACTTGATTGCAGGGTTGTCAAAGATAAATGGAATTAAATCAATAAGCATGACTACTAATGGCCTTTACCTTAGCGAAAAGGCAGACCTGCTAAAAAAGAGTGGACTTCAAAGTGTAAACATCAGCCTAGACACATTCAAGGTCGGGCGCTTTAAGGCCATGTGTGGGATAGACGGTCTACATAAAGTCCTAAATTCAATTTACGCGGCACAAAACACGGGGCTCAAGGTAAAGGTAAACACGGTGGTTGTGAGAGGATGGAACGACGACGAAGTCTTGGATTTTGCAAACTTTGCCCGCGAGACAGGATGTGTTGTCCGCTATATCGAATTCATGCCCCTAGATGGATCTGGAATTTGGTCGCCAGATCTTGTTGTAAGCAAGAGCGAGATTATTTCCAGAATAAGAAATGACATTTGTAATATTGAAGAAGCATCATCAGGAATTATTGACAACACCAACCATGGCGCCGCTTTAAGTGACACCGGATCGGCGCCGGAGAAGCTCTATTCTTTTACTGATGGAAAGGGCACCGTAGGATTTATCCCATCAATGACAGAGCCTTTCTGCGCACAATGCGATAGAGTAAGGATAACTTCTGATGGAAGGCTTCTTACTTGTCTTTTTGAGAATCCTGGTCACGACATTAGGAATCTGCTGCGAAATGGAAAGACTGATCAAGAGATTGCGAATTACATTTTGGAATCTATGCGGAAGAAGCCCGAAGGAATAGTACGAATCATAAGATCCAAAGCACTAAAGCCAACTCTGAATTTAATGCATACTATAGGAGGATGATGTAATACTTTTTGTGTGACAGAGAAGAAATGGAACAGCAACCACCGCAATTTATTACCTTAAAAGTCAAGTCATTTGCAATTCTGCGAGAGATAATAGGCGCACATCAAATGACATTACAACTGCCAAGAAACAATCAGGGAACAGCAACCGTTGCTGATTTAAGGACAAAGATCCTTGAACTCTATCCTGAAATTTCTGCACAGAGGATTCCAATAGGAGTTGCTGTGAATTCCAAGATGGCAAATGACAAATTAATCATAAATGATTTTGATGAGATAGCGCTTTTGCCACCTATCAGCGGTGGTTAGTGGGGGTCACTATATGTTTTCTATTATATCAGAGCATCCTATTGATATTGAAATGTTGTTAGCAAACGTCAAGGATGACTCTGCAGGTGCTACTGTACTTTTTTTGGGCACAGTCAGAAACCATAACGATGATGATGCCGTATCTGCAATTTATTACGAAGCATACATCAGGATGGCAGAAGAAGCCATGGCCAAAATTGAAGCAGAAGTAGTGGAGAGATGGAATTTGAAAAAGTTTGCTGCCGTGCATAGAATTGGCAATTTAAAGGTAGGAGAAGTTAGCGTCGCTATTGCCGCATCCTCTGAGCACAGAGCTGAAGCCTTTGAAGCAGGAAGGTATGCCATCGACAGAATCAAGACAGAAGTTCCGATATGGAAGAAAGAGATTATTACGGGTCACATAGGCGGAGTCTGGGCAGAGGGCAAGCCATTAGCAGGCGGTGATTGATACAAAAATATGGGGATGTTCGATGTTGGAGACAAGCCAGATACCTTCAGAATTGCAACCGCGCGGGCGATTGTAAAAGTAAGCCCTAAAACTGTAAGCTTGATCAAGGAGGGAAAATCTCCAAAGGGCAGCATAGTGGATGCCGCCAGAATCTCTGCGACAATGGGTGCCAAGCGAACATCCGATTTACTGCCGTACTGCCATCCTATACCAATAGATTACGTCAAAGTTGATGTTTCGATCAAAACAGAATCGATAGAAGTAGATGTACAAGTAAAAACTACCTGGAAGACTGGTGTGGAAATGGAATCCCTCACGGGCGCATCTATTGCAGCACTGACGATATATGATATGTTAAAGCCAGTAGACGAAACATTAGCGATTGAATCTGTAAAGCTTTTGAGTAAGGACGGAGGCTTGAAGGGCTTTTATGAAAAGTATGACAAGCCATTGAAGGCAGCTGTCATAGTCATCAGTGATTCAGTGTCAAAAGGCGATCGGGCAGACAAATCTGGCAAGCTAGCCGTTGAACGGCTCAAGAACTCTGGATTTGAGGTTGTAGACTACAAGGTCATACCCGATGACGCAGGCCAAATAGAATCATCGTTGAAGAATGCATGCGACGAACTAAAAGTAGATCTGGTATTGACAAGCGGTGGGACAGGTCTTGGCCCTCGTGATACCACCCCTGAAGCGACGAGGAAACTATTGGAAAAGGAAGTCATTGGAATCTCTGAAGCATTGAGGATGCACGGCCAAAAAAGAACACCTTTGTCCATGCTATCTAGGGGAGCAGCTGGAGTCAGAGGCAAGACGGTCATTGTAAATCTCCCTGGTAGCACGAAGGCAGTATCTGAATCACTGGATGCGCTCATTCCAGGGATCCTACATGCATCCAAGATGTTGGGAGGCCACGGGCATTAACAATGAGATTGCCCTTGTATATACTGCATCTCTGTTCTTTGGGATAAGTTTCATTTATTCAAGTGTCGGATTTGGCGGTGGAAGCAGCTATATTGCTATTCTTGTACTTCTTGGAATTAGCCTATTTGCAGTTCCTCCTATAGCACAGATACTTAACATAATCGTGGCGGGGATGGCAATGATCAGTTTTGCAAAAGCTAAACACCTTTCACTAAAATTTGCACTACCCTTTTTGTCATCTGTACCTTTTGCCTTTTTAGCTGGGACAATTACTGTTCCACAACAGCATCTTGCCCTGATATTTGTGGCAGCATTGTTTGCGGCTTCGGCTGCCTTACTTTTCTCTGGAATAAGGAGTAGGTTTGAAAAATCACAAGAAATCAAGGCCAATGGATCGAAGCCGTTGGATATGCAGATGATAATATTGATTGGAATACCCACGGGAGCTCTACTAGGCTTAGTCGCTGGCATTGTAGGAATAGGGGGTGGGATATGGCTCTCCCCCCTACTCATACTGACTGGAATGGCGGATCCGAAACGCGCTGCCGCCACTTCCAGTATCTTCATCGTGGCAAATTCAGTTAGCGGGTTTGTTGGACAATCTGTAAGCAAGCCTGTTGACTTTGCTTTCTTGCTGCCCCTAGCCTTTGTAGTGTTGGTAGGCGGATTGATCGGATCCAGATTAGGAGCACTGAGGCTTGATCACGACAAAATGCGGATCATAGTTGGTGCGATTGTCGGTGTTGCTGGGGTCAATCTCATGCTCAAATTCCTATTTACTTGATTGAAAAAAATATTGTGCAAACAATTCGATTATGCCACGTCTTCCTCTACTGAATGATAGCCCGTAGCCCCGTTCGGATAGATATCTGCGATCTCCGAAACTTGCGGGTTTCCATAGTTGTCTGTTGCCCTTACAACGATGTTGTATCTTCCTTTATTTTGTGGAATCCATTCCAGAGCCCAAAGAACCCAAGAATTTCGCGAAAGTGGATCCTTCATGTTTGCAGCTTGCCAAGTATTTCCGCCGTCTATGCTGACTTCTACCTTTGATATTCCTCTGTCACCCGCAAAAGCTATGCCTACTATTGGGCTCTTGTTTCCTACAGTCGCAGAGCTGGCAGATAATGTGTCGAACCTATTTCGTAACATGTCTCCTGGAAAGACTATCTTTGAGTGCGTTTGATATTTGGCATTGTTTGCCCATCCCCTTCTCTGCCAAAATCCCTCATAAACTTTATCGACAAGTTCGATGTCAGTTATCCATTTTGCATTCATCATTCCATACAACCCGGGAACAATTGCTCTTACAGGAAAGCCGTGCTCGTTAGGCAATGGGACCCCATTCATCTCATATGCAAGAATAGTTCCATCCATCAATCCCCTGTCAAGCGGTATTCCAACATCGTAACCATCAGCGCACCTAAATACAATGTAAATCGCTTCAGGCAATACTTGAGTCTTTTCAAGGATGCTTTTCAAAGGAACACCCTTCCAGTGTGCGGTGCTAATTAGGTCACCAGCAATTTTATCGCTGATGCATTCTAAAGTGGCGTATTCGCTGACGGAAGGCAGCGTCTTTAATTCGTCATACGTGAATTGCATAGGACCATTCTTGACAAGACCTCGGACATTGAGTCTCCAACTATTTGAGTCTACAGTTGGCACGATGATGTTTGTGTCTATCCTGTAGAATTTATCGTTTGGAGTCAGTTCGGATGCTACAAAGGGGGCCAGCGCCTGTTCCGCAAAAATGCTACCTGCAGGGACATTAGGAGGCGGCATTGGTGTTTTCGGGGTAGACACTGGCATTGATGGCTGGCTGTGGTATAGGAACCCTCTGGCCCAGAAGAAGAGAGCCGCTGCAACAGCAGTACTGGCCGCCATGGTAATGAACTGTTTTCTACTTATTTTTGTGCCATCTGATACGTTAGCTGAAACTGGCTTATCGGGAATCACTGTTCTTGTTTCCGTGGTTTGTACTCCTTTGCTCTTTGCTGCAGTGCCTCTCTCGAACAAGTAGGACAGCGTGCGGCCAAATGCAACATTCGGAAGAAGAAGGAAGAGAAGCGCATACTGGATCTCTGACGAACCTGTCAGTAGTTCATTTAATTGTAGGAATATGGCGCTTATCGCAGCCATAACAAAATAGGGTATGAAAGAGAGTTGCAGTAGGTTTAATGCTACACCTTTGCTAACAAGTCTGACGTATATTTTATGGAGTAATACGGCAAGACCTCCATATACAGCAAGGTTGAAAATAATTGCTCCTGAAAATGCAGAGTATTTGGCAAGCGAGCCGAATGTCTCCACAGAAAACGACTCAACCTGCCCTGGAGTAAGTGAGAATAGTGTTTGAGACGCAAGCTCAGGCATGAATAGTCCTCCTGCAATTGTTCTAAAAATTGCAGCAACTGTAAGCGCAACACCTCCGGCGATGATCCCGAAAATAAAGTTCCGTGCATTTTTGCTCTTCATCTTTTAGCCCCCGTCAGTGTTGAATGTAGTAGGATATTCCTGTGTCACTTCATTCTCTCTCATCCCTTCGAAAACAGATCCACAGTCAGAATCAAGAGCTTCTCGTAAGGGCGGGGATATCACATAGATCTTGGACAGAGACATGGATTAAAGCATTTTTCCAAATTGAGAACAGGCAAGAAATTTGCAAAAATAATAAGGCTTAGTTCATAGCCTAAAAACTATAAATACGAAATTGCAATATCAACGTTCATGAGGGATGATCGGTTGTGCCTCAAGTTCAGAAGTCTATAGGAAAAGTAGTATCCATTTGGCGATATCCGGTGAAGTCAATGTTGGGAGAGGAGCTCAATTCTTCTTATGTAACAGAACGCGGTCTAATAGGAGATCGCGAGTATGCTATAATAGATCAAGAAACTGGCAAGGTGGCCAGTGCCAAGAACCCTAGAAAATGGGATAAACTCTTCGATTTTCGGGCTGCGTTTATGGACTCACTACATACCATGGAGAACATTCCACCGGTCCGGATTACCCTACCAGATGGTAGTCAGATTTTCTCAGATCATGACGATATTGATCAGACTTTATCAAAGGTTCTTGGTCGAGAGGTGAGCGTGATGAAAGCTAGTTTGGAGAAGCCAAGTTATGAGGAATACTGGCCGGAAATAGAGGGCCTAGCACAAAGAGGAATCGTGACAGACGAATCTATGCCTCCCCGAACTTTCTTTGATGTTGCTGTAGTCCATCTCCTGACAACCTCTACAATCAACCGTCTCCGAGAGCTGTATCCAGAAGGGCGCTTTGAGGTTCGACGGTTTAGGCCAAACATAGTCGTAGAGTCAACGTCAGAAGAGGAGGACTTTATCGAGAATTTATGGGTTGATAAGAAGCTATCGATTGGCGAAGAGATTTTGCTGAGGGTCACGGGACCTTGCACGAGATGTGTGATGACGACTCTGCCACAAGGGGACCTTCCCAAGGATTTGGGTATCTTGCGCACAGTGGCAAAGCACAACCAAGTGCATGCCGGAGTCTATGCATCAGTGTATCGGGGTGGAACAATTCATCGCGGAGACCCAGTACGACTAGAAGATTAGACATTCATTCTGTAGTTAGTTATTAACCAAAACTTCGGAATTTAGGATCCTGTGTAACGAACCAAGGAATGCTGCTATCAAAGGCGCCATCTAGAAAATCATAACCGAGAAGGACCTTACAAGGTTCCAAACAGAAGTAAACAATTTCATCGGCGAGACCAGCAAAATAATACAGATTCAATTCTCCACCACACAAATCGTCAAACGTAAAAAATAGGGGCGGCCCATTGGGGCCATTGTTATATTCATTTGTTCTGTACTTCAGGCAAATTTCTTTCTATCGTCATCAGTTCTTCCATTTTTTCATACATCTTTAGAAACTTCAAGCCTTTCTCAGTAGTCCTGTAAGTATGTGTCCCTTTGACATATTCTAAAAGTTCATCTTGTATCAAAAGGGCAAGGTATCTCTGTAGTTGTTTGTACGACAGAAAGGTAGCATACATTATCTTGGTTTTGGTTATTTCATTGTGGTCATTTGCTGCTTGCAGGATTTGGGCAACAATTTCGGTTCGGTTTCTATAGTTCTTATACTTCGACCGCATATATGCGATTTCGCATCACTTAATAATCTCTGGTTTAAAGAAATTCCCTCTAACCTGCAAAATAATTCTTTAACGGTTGTAATAGGTAATATGCTCAAGCCACTTCATTGCATTAAACATCTTTCTTAACCGTTAAAGTATCTGGATAAATAACTAAGATGCCAAGCTTCGGTAGGTGATAAAATAATCTGTCAATGTTCACGTTACGCAAGCCACTTTCCTTCAATGCAAAGAAAGTGTTGCTAAAGGGGATTGTTGTTGGGCTTATTGTTATGGCAGCTTATGTTACAATTGTCGTTGTTACGACACCGAATCTCCCGCCAGCTAACGCAGTTGCTACAGCATTTACAATAAATCCGCTTATAATTGGTGGGACTGCCATAGCTGTCGGCGCACAGGTTGCCATGACAAGCTATAGCAAAAGCCTTGGATGTTCATTGAGAGGAAGAAAAGGTCTAATGGGCGCTGGTTCAGGCGGAACAGCATTTAGCTCCTTTCTCTCATTCTTCTCTTTGGTCCCGCTTGGATGTTGCGGAAGCTGGCTCTTCATTTTGTCGCTGCTTCCATCATTTGTTGGCACTTCAGTCTTAGGCTGGTTTCCGTAGGAATCTTGCTATGGGCACTCTATGTGGTAAGGAACAGATTGACTAAAAGTTGCATGGTAGACTTCAAAGCAAGTTCTAATGATACAAAAACAAAACCTTAGCGAAAAAAGCACACCGACAATTGCCTATCTTGCTCTTGCTCCGGAGTTACTCCCGGAGTTACTCTGAGTCACTTGGAGTTACTCCGGAGCCTCTTATTGCGCAGCATATTATTATTTTCATTAAGGCTACTGCTGTGTGGTGATAGTGATGAAGATTATTTTCTAACAACAGCGGCTGCTATTGCAGAGTCCGCACATGCATCTGATTCTTGGCAGCAAAACGTTCTATCGAGTACTACTAACCTCTTACGACAACTTTGTGCAATAGAACATCCTAGTATCAGGTCACTCTAGAGAGCTGCCATAACTTTTTGCCATCTTTTACCGGTCTTGTGCTGCAAACCCTCTCACTATCCTGTTCAGGAGAGAATAGGCGGTACCTTCCAGCGAACAACTTTGTCCGGCCGAGATACTTCCAAGGAAATTCGTCTCTCTCATTATTGTAAATATGATCTCGTCAGGCGTGATCGATTCAATCTTGCAGGTCACGCTCTCCCGAACTATTTGCGATATTGAAGCTTGCGGCTATTGCAATTGCAGTTGCAAGAATAATCATGGTAAAGCGCCGGGCAACGTAGTTGTGCATATGCAAGGTCACTAGATTTTTCCATTCATAAGTTTCGGCAATCTGTTGTTCCTAATAATAGCAACCATCATTATCTGCTTTGATTTAGGGCTGTGGGGTTTTTGCTTCTCAATTTGTAGTGGCAGCAAGGGCACCATAGATCATTCCACCCTATGAGCAGGCCGCATATACCTGACATCTTTTTTGCTCCAAAACCTCCATCACATGTTGGCGGACACTATGGTTTGGGGCCTTGTACCTAGTACATATATCCCCTTGCAGCTCATATCAAATCACAGCATCTCCATGGCACTTTCTTGATAACTGCAACAGCCACAATTTTCTGCTCGCATGACTTGAGAAACAATAGAGAGGTAAGCCATTATGTTAGCGACCTGCTTCCGGGGAATTTCTGCCAACTTGCAGTCCCACCCTTTGAACTTCCTGTCTTTACCTTGTCTAATGCCGATTCAAAGTGTTTCATCAAGATGCTGAGTTTTTTGCTGTGTTTCTTGCTGCTGACATGCTCTTTGATGGCAGTCATGGCTGCCGCATTGACTATAGCAGCTATATCTGCTCCCGTCATTCCATCTGTCATTTCAACCAGCCTGTCTAGGTTGACATCTGAATCAAGCGGCTTCTTTCTGGTATGAATCTGGAATATCTGTTTCCTTGAATCTTTATCCGGTACTGGCACTTCAAGTAACCTGTCAAACCTTCCGGGTCGAAGCAATGCTTCGTCAATGATATCTGGTCTGTTTGTAGCTCCTATTACCACTACGCCCTTTAGATCTTCAAGACCATCCATCTCTGTAAGCATCTGACTGATTACTCTTTCAGTGACATGCGTATCACCTTCAGAACCACCTCTTCGGGGAGCTATTGCATCTAACTCGTCAAAGAATACCACACATGGTGCCGCCTGTCTTGCTTTTCTGAAAATCTCTCTTACACCTTTTTCTGACTCACCCACCCATTTGCTTATTAGTTCTGGCCCCTTTATGCTGATAAAATTGGCTTCTGATGTTGTTGCAACGGCCTTGGCTATCATTGTCTTACCAGTTCCGGGTGGACCATAAAGCAGTATTCCTTTCGGTGGTGTGACATCTGCCTCTGTAAAGAGTTCGCTGTGTTTTAGAGGCCATTCGATTGCTTCTGCTAATTCTTCGTTTACTTGCTGCAAACCACCAATGTCTTCCCACCTTACATTTGGCCTCTGAACTAAAACTTCTCTCATGGCAGAGGGCTGGACATCTCTCAACGCTTCCTCAAAGTCCTGCTTTGTGACTTTGATCTTGTTCAATATTTCAGCAGGGATCTTTGGTTCTTCCAAATTGATTTCTGGCAGTATTCTTCTCAAAGAACGCATGGCTGCTTCTTTGCTCAATGCTTCAAGATCGGCTCCGACAAATCCATGAGTCACTCTGGCTATCGAAGCCAGATCAACATCTTCGGTCAGAGGCATTCCTCTGGTATGGATCTGCAGGATATCCAGCCGGCCTTGCTCGTCCGGTATTCCTATCTCTATTTCCCTGTCAAACCTTCCAGGTCTGCGCAATGCGGGGTCTATGGCATTCGGCCTGTTGGTTGCACCAATAACTACAAGCTTGCCTCTCGACTTTATTCCATCCATCAATGTTAGCAGTTGCGATACTACCCTTTTTTCGACATCGCCAGTTACCTCTTCTCTTTTTGGAGCAATAGAATCTATTTCATCGATAAATATGATTGATGGCGCATTTTCCTCAGCTTCTTTGAAGACCTCCCTCAACTTCTCTTCGCTTTCACCATAGAACTTGCTCATTATCTCTGGGCCGCCAATTGAATAGAAGTTGGCATTGGTCTCGTTTGCTACTGCCTTTGCAAGCAGCGTTTTACCAGTTCCAGGCGGTCCATGAAGCAATACACCTTTTGGAGCTTCAATTCCAATGCGCTCAAAGATTTCCGGGTGTCTAAGCGGAAGCTCTATCATTTCACGTACCTTTTGCACTTCGTTCTTCAGGCCACCAATATCCTCATAGGATACCCGGGGGACGCCTTTTGCGGCAGTTTTGGGTACTGACCCAATAACGAATTCGGTGTTGCTGTCAATCAGCGATGCAGTATCGGATGGGAAAGTGTTTGTAACAGCAAAGCCAATTCTTCTTCCCATGATATTGAGCGGTACAACGTCGCCTTTTGCAACTACGCGGCCTTCAAGCAGCTCGGGAAGATAGTCTTCCAGTCCAACTATGCTAAGTTCTTCCGTGGGAGCCAATACCACCTGTTCAGCTTTTTTAACAGCCACTTTTCGAATAGTTACACTATCGTCAATACCAATACCTATATTGTTCCTGGTATAGCCATCGATTCTGATCAGGCCCTTGCCATAGTCATCACTCTGGCTTGACCATAGCAAAACATAGCTCTTCTTTTTGCTGCCGCCTATTTCTGTAACGTCGCCTGCGGACAGGCCCATCTCCTCCATCACTCTAGGATCCACTAGGGCCATACCTTTTCCGACTAATTTTGGATTCGTCTCAGCAACTTTTAGTGTAATCCTGTTATTGTTATTACCACCATTTTTCATTTCTATTTTTCACCTAACAAAAATTTGGTGGGAATGAATCCCTTATATTATTCAACCTGTACTTCGGTTTCCTTCGGCTTTGGAGGTGCCTTCAGCTTTATCTTTAGCTCCAAAATGCCGTTCGAGTAGGTTGCTTTGGCAGATTTGTCGTCCAATTCTACATCGACAGGTATGTCAGTGTGGTACTTCTTCTCTCCTTTCTCGGCATGTATGGATACATGGTCTTCTAACACTTTTACCTTGATGTCCTGCTTTGTGACTCCGGGCATCTCTGCAGTAATGGTCAGCGTATTGTCTTTTTCTTCTAGCTTGGTGTCAATCAATGGCTCCCTAACACTGGTTTGTTCAATCAGCCCTCTCGCGGATGGTCTGACATTGCCAAACTCCCTTACACGTGGTCTGCCATCAGGACCCACGGTTATCTGGTACCCGTAGTAATATGGGAAGGCACCTGCGACGTCAGAGGGTTTCATCTCTCGGACAGTCCTAAACATCCTGTTCAGCATTTCTTCTGCGTCTTTGAATTCCCTGTCTATGTCTTCAAACAGCCGTCTTCCGAAACCGAAATCCCAATCTCTCCACATATGTAAGTTCACCTGAATAATAAGTATAGACCGGAGTATTTATGTCTTACTCACAACATGTGTGTAACATATAGATAAATTTTAGCTCAAATCGCATTAGATGTTTCTTGTTTTCCAGTAACTAACGACGAGAATAGATAATTGTCTGTCCGTATTGTAGATCCATCATTAGGCAAGACGGCACGATGGCAGCTCACATGTCAGGCACCCACATGCAAAAATAATCGCTTTCTGGATACGATTATGTTATTCATGTATTAATAAGACTGGTTTTCTTTTTTTGATGATATTTGAACACCGCCAATAACAGTTATGATATATTTTATGCAGTCGC
>Ga0126313_10000289_pt1 | contig 23398 bp, 16 predicted proteins | sample Plot105A_FD_89954 | JGI IMG/M metagenome (GOLD analysis project Ga0126313, IMG submission 89954) | Serpentine soil microbial communities from UC McLaughlin Reserve, CA, USA - Plot105A | ecosystem: Environmental > Terrestrial > Soil > Grasslands | place: USA: UC McLaughlin Reserve, Lake County...
CGGGCCGGATTCTCGTGCGCCGGCGAACGAGCCGGAGCAGCCAACGCGTCCCGGCGAGCCCTGGCAGCCGAAACGGCTGGGCAGCGACGGTCAACCCTTCAGCTTCGACCAGGCGTCCTGGCGGGGCGCCCGCGCCAGCGTCGGCAACCGGTCGAATGCTGTCCCGGTCTTCGGAATGAAGCCGTTGCCCACACCGCCCGACGACCAGCCCGCTGAACTGGCAAGCCTGGTCCGGTTCTATGCCCACCCGATTCGCGCCCTGCTGCGGGAGCGAGCCGGTCTGAGACTTCGGTCGGATGAAGAACGGGCAGCCGAACAGATCCCGATCACTTTCACCGGGCTCGACCGTTGGAATGTCGGTGACCGACTGCTTCGCCGGCATCTCTCCGGCCAGGAGCTGAAGCAGCTCACTGCCGCTGAGTGGCGGCGCGGCTGGCTCCCGCCGCGCAGCCTGGGCTCCGCGGCCATCACGGAAGTTGCCGACACGGTCCGGGAGCTGAAGGCCACAGCGGCATCACACCTCACCGAAACCGCATGCCGCTACGACGTCTCGATCCAGATCGGTGAGACGGTGCTCGCCGGCACGGTGCCGAAGGTCCACGGATCGACGATCGTCCGAGTCACCTACTCGTTCCTGTCCGCCAAGCAGCGGCTTCAGACCTGGATCGAGCTGCTGGCGCTCACCGCCGGCCTGCCGGGCCACGAGTGGCGCGCCGCCGTCATCGGCCGCGGCGGCAGTTCGATCCTCGGACCGGTCGAGCAGGAGTTAGCGAGGAATCTGCTGACCGATCTGGCTGAATTGCGCCGCACCGGGTTGTGTGAGCCATTGCCGTTCAGCCCCAAGACCTCGGCTGAGTATGCGCGCATTCGCGTCGTCGGCAAGACCGTCGAGCTTTATGCCAGGAAGTTGGAGGCTATCTGGCTGACCGAGCGGGACCGGGAGTACGAGAGTTTCTTCGGTCCAAGGGCCGGCCTGGCCGAGCTCATGCGACAGCCATCGTTGACCAATGAGGAGCGTGCCGGGACGGCAGAGCCCAGCCGGTTCGGCACTCTAGCCCGGCGCATATACGAACCGCTGCTGGCCGCGGAGACCACCAGATGAGCGAACCGCAGCCTTTCGACGTGTGTGGGGAGCTTCCTACCGGAACAACCGTGCTGGAGGCAAGTGCCGGGACCGGTAAGACCTACACGATCGCGGCCCTAGCGCTCCGATACGTAGCAGAAGGCATCGCCGAATTGAGCGAGCTCATGCTTGTCACCTTCGGCCGGATGGCAACCAACGAATTGCGGTTGCGAGTCCGGGAGCGCATGGTCAGCCTGGAATCGCGGCTGGCAGACGCCCTGTCGGGTGGATGCCTGGAGTCCGCCACGGACACGATCGGCGGCCTCCAGCCCATTGAGCGGCTCTTGCTGACTGGCGATGCATCCCAATTGGAAGCGAGGCACTCACGAATCGTGACCGCACTGGCCGAATTCGACGCGGCCACGATTGCCACGACTCACGAGTTCTGCCTCTCGATGCTCGACGGGCTCGGGGTCCTTGGCGACCGCGAGCCGCAGGCAAGGTTCGTCGAGGAGCTGACCGAACTCACCCGCGAGGTAGCGGGCGACCTTTTCCTGCGCCGCTACGCCGCCAATGGTCGACCCCCCTTGGGTTTTGACCAGGCGCTTGACTTGGCCGAGACGGCGGTGAGCAGCGCCCATGCTGTGCTGGTGCCGACGGGCCTGAGCCGGCAAGATCATCCGGAGGCGGCCGAACGGCACGCCTTCGCCTGCGAGGTGCGAGCCGAAGTTGAGCACCGCAAGCTTGCCGGCCGGCTGTTCACCTACGACGACATGCTGACTCGGCTGCGGGACGCCCTGGCAGACCCGGTTCGCGGGCCGGCGGCGACCAACAGGCTGAGGAGTCGCTACCGGATCGTTCTAGTGGACGAGTTTCAGGACACCGACCCCATCCAGTGGGACATTCTTCGCCGCGCCTTCCACGGCCACTCGACACTGGTCTTGGTCGGTGATCCAAAACAGGCGATCTATGCATTCCGCGGCGCGGACGTTTTCAGCTACTTGGACGCAGTCGAGAAAGCGGACTTCGTGCGCACGCTGTCGACGAACTGGCGCAGCGACGCCGCGCTTGTCGCCGCAATCGAGGCGCTGGCTGGCGGTGCCGCGCTCGGCGATCCCCGAATCGTGGTCCGATCAGTGACCGCTGACCAGAAATCTGAACGGCTGCTCAGCGCCTCAGGCAGAGCGGAGGCTGCCTTCCGGCTGAGGGTGATCGAGCACGCTCCGGACGCCGATCGTGTCCCACCGGTCGGAGAGCTGCGACCGAAGATCACAGCCGACCTTGTTGCCGACGTCGGATCCCTGTTGGCGCCCGGTGCCACGCTGACCGAGGATGGACGGCGTCGAGCGGTCGATCCGGCCGACCTGGCGGTGCTGGTCCGTACCAACGAGCGGGGAGACACGATCCGGGACGCCCTGATGGCCGCCGGGATTCCGGCGATCATGCTGGGCGCATCGTCGGTCTATGCGTCTTCGGCGGCCGAGGATTGGCTGATCCTGCTTGCGGCCCTCGAACAGCCGCGCCAGCACTACATCCGGCGGGCGGCGCTGACCTGTTTCTTCGGCTGGACTTTCGACCGACTCGCCACCGCCAGCGAACCGGAGCTGATCGAGCTGATCCAGCAGGTCCGCTGGTGGGCCCGGGTACTCAGGTCCCGAGGGGTCGCAGCCCTTGTGGAGGCCGCCACCACTCAAACAGGGCTGCCGGAGCGCCTGTTGCGCTGCCACGGTGGCGAGCGGCAACTGACCGATCTGCGTCACATCGGTCAAAACCTGCACGCGGCCATGGTGTCGGGCCAGCTCGGGATCTCGGCACTCGTGCAGTGGCTGGCGGAACGGATGGCCGAGGCACGCCGGACCGGGCTGAGTGATCGGACTCGGCGTCTGGAGACCGACGCGCGTGCCGTCACGATCATGACCGTCCATGCCAGCAAGGGCTTGGAGTTCCCGGTGGTCTATCTGCCAGATGCCTGGGATCAGTATGCCGACGCTCGCGACGACGGCAGGCTGCTCCGGCTGCACGAGACCGGCGAGACCGGCACGATCTGCGAGCTGGATGTGGGCGGGCTCAGCGCACCGGGTCGTGCTGACCGGTTCGCCCGGCACCTGGCCGAGGATGCCGGAGAGCAGCTTCGGCTGCTTTATGTGGCGATGACCCGTGCCCAGTGCTCCGTGGTCACCTGGTGGGCACCTTCACGAAACACCCCTGCCTCTGCGCTGCATCGGTTTCTGTACCGGCCGGAATCCGAGGGCGTACACCCGGCGGGCAACTATCCGTTGGATGGTGACCCGCGTAGCCTTCCGCGGCTTCGCGGGACCTACTCGGTCGAGTTGGTGCAGTCCCTGCCAGCCGAGGCATGGCAGCTTTCCGAGCGGGCCGCCGCGCTCGGTCAGCCGCGAATCTTCAATCGGACGCTCGACCTGAACTGGCGCCGCACTTCCTACTCATCGCTCACGGCAGCAGTGCACGGAGCCGAGCTGACCCTGGCTGGGGTAGGCAGCGAACCCGAGCCAACCAAGGAGCACGACGAATCGTCTCTGCCCCGCGAGGAGGCTGCGCAACATGTCGTAGTCGGAGCGACATCAAGTTCCCCAGACACCGCCGGATCAGCGCATGCCCCGGGGGCCCTACCGGATGATATCCACTCCCCCATGGAGGATCTTCCCGTCGGAATCGAGTTCGGCACCGTCGTACACGCGATACTCGAAGCAGTCGATCCGATGGCCGGCGACCTCGCCGGCGAACTCCGAACTGTGGCTGCCGGAGTCCTGGCTCGGACGCCTGCTGAAATCTCGGCCGAGGCGCTCAGCGATGGCTTACTGCCAGCCATGCAGACACCGCTCGGGCCGCTCGCTGGCGATCGGCGGCTCTGTGACATTTCTCGGTCGGATCGGCTGGCAGAGCTGAGCTTCGAACTGCCCCTTGCCGGTGGCGATCAGCCGATTACCGAAGTAAGCCTCAGTCAACTGGCCCCCTTGCTCCGGCGGCACCTTGCTCCAGACGATCTGATGTATGGCTACTCGGGGATGCTCGAACACCCAGTACTTGGCGCCGAGACGCTCCGCGGCTATCTGACCGGCAGCATCGACGCAGTCCTGCGAGTTCGGGATGATGGGGTGTCCCGCTATTTGATCATGGACTACAAGACCAACTGGCTGGGAAATTATGAAACCGGTCCCCTGCTGGTCACCGACTATGCGCCAGCCCGGATGGCCCAAGCGATGCTCTCGGCGCACTACCCGCTGCAGGCGCTGCTCTACTCGGTGGCGGTGCACCGACTGCTTCGTTGGCGACAACCGGGGTACCGACCCGAGGTTCATTTGGGCGGTGTGCTTTACCTGTTTCTCCGAGGTATGGCAGGGCCGAAGACACCTCGGGCCGACGACGTGCCGTACGGGGTGTTCAGCTGGCGACCACCCGCCGGCTTGATCACCGAACTGTCGGACCTGCTGCAAGTCGGGCCGGCATGACCAATCCTCGATCCGTCGAGTCACCAGCTGCAGAGCCGACGGACGCCAGAGTCGCATACCACGCAGCGGGACACCTACGAGTATTCAACGAGGCCGGCGTCCTCAATCCCGCCGATATTCACACCGCAGTAGCAGTCTGCCGGATGGGAGGCGAGTCGGATGATCATGTTGCGCTTGCGCTTGCCCTGACCGTGAGAGCGCTGCGGATGGGCTCGGTGTGCATTGATCTGGCGAGGGTTCACACCCAGGTCCACGACGAATCCGAGGCCCAGATCGACGTGGCCGCGCTCCCCTGGCCGGACCCGGATGAGTGGCGGCGGGCTGTGATGGCCAGCCCGCTAGTCGCGCACGGCCCGGACCAGCCGGCCAGTCGGCCATTGCGACTGGCACACGGGTTGCTGTACCTGGAGCGCTACTGGCAGCAAGAGGAGCTTGTTCGACGCGAGCTGCAGGACAGGTTTGCTGACGCAGGCCCGGAAGTAGATCAGGAGCGATTGGCGGTAGCACTGAAGCGGCTGTTCACCGGAGAAGGCTTGATCGCCGGTGAGGAAGATCGGCAGGCACGAGCGGCGGCAGTCGGCGTTCTGTCGAGGGTGACGGTATTAGCCGGTGGCCCCGGAACAGGCAAGACCACAACAGTCGCGCGCCTGTTGGCTCTTCTGGCCGACCAGCCTGGCACGCAGCCCCGCGTGGCGCTTGCGGCTCCGACCGGAAAGGCGGCAGCCCGACTTGCCGAAGCAGTACGTATGGCCGCCGCCCAGCTGGGACCCCAGGACCGTTCCCGCCTTGGCGAGCTGACCGCCGCCACGCTTCACCGGCTGCTCGGTTGGACTGCGGAGAGCCGTGGCCGTTTCCGCCATTCCGCGCAGAACCGGCTGCCGCATGACCTTGTGGTTGTCGACGAGATGTCCATGGTGTCGCTGACCATGATGGCCAGGCTGCTGGAAGCGCTGAGACCAGAGGCGCGGCTGATCATGGTCGGCGATCCCGATCAGCTGTCATCGGTTGAGGCGGGCGCGGTGCTGGCCGACATCGCCCGCGCCCCCGGCCGACCCAGCATTGAACTAGGCAGGCGGCTCTCGGCGCTCGGAGTCGGCGGTGACGAGCCGGAAGGGCCGGTCCACGGGGTTGTCCAGCTAACGCACACCTGGCGGTTTGGCGACGCGATCGACCGTCTGGCCAAGGCGATCCGCGCCTCCGATCCGGATGGCGTGGTTGCGGAGCTCCGTTCGGGTGAACCGCATGTGATCTTCGCCGAGGTCGACGTCGAGCCGGCACGGCCGGAGGGGCTGGAGCCGTTGGCCGACGAAGTGCGCCGCAGCGGGCGAGAAACCCGGCAGGCAGCACTGGCCGGTGATGTTTCGGCAGCGCTCACCGCCCTGGACCAGCACCGTTTGCTCTGTGGACACCGCCGTGGTCCCTACGGGGTCACCCGATGGAGTGTCGAAGTCGAGCGCTGGCTGGCTGAGGCGGTTCCCGGGTTCGACGACGACGGCGAGTGGTATCTCGGTCGCCCACTGCTGGTGACCGCCAACGACTACGATCTGAGCCTGTTCAATGGCGACACCGGCGTGGTGGTCGACTCACCGAGTGGCGTGCGGGTCGCGTTTGCTCGCGGGTCGAGTCCGGCACTGTTCGCCCCGGTACGGCTCGATTCGGTGCAGACCGTGCACGCCATGACAGTGCACCGCGCCCAGGGCAGCCAGTTCGGCTGCGTCTCCTTCATCGTGCCCCCACCGGATTCACCTTTGCTGACCCGAGAACTGCTCTACACGGCGGTGACCAGGGCAACCGAACGCGTACAAGTCTTCGGCAGCGAGGAGGCGATCCGCCGTGCTGTGCTGCGACCTGCGAACCGAGCGAGCGGCCTGCGTTCTCGCCTCGGCGACCGGATTAGGCTAAATGTGTGACCAACTGGGCCATGGCAAGCGATCTCGACCGAGTTGATCATCATCGCAGGTCTGCCGAATGGGTGGCGGGCCTATGGCGTGCCGAGGATGCCAAACTGCTCAAGCTTGATGCTCAGTCACGATTCACCACCAACAGCGGCGGCAGCAAGCTGCGGATGACCAAGCCGTTCGTGGAATACGACAGCCAGCGGCACCGGCTGCTCGGCCTGCTGGACGCCGCCCCGATCTTCGCGGTTGAGACTCTCACCGAGGGCGAGGTACACGATCTGCGGGAAGTCGGACACCAGCTCACCGACAATGAACGCGACATTGCGGCCACTGCGGCCGCGCTGACCCACTGGCACCGGCAAGAGCCGCGCTGCCCTCGCTGCGGCAGCCCGACGGCTGTGATCAACGGCGGGTTCGGCCGGCGCTGCGAGAGCTGCAACGAAGATCATTTTCCTCGCACCGACCCTGCGGTCATCGTCGCTGTGCTGGACGCTAAGGACCGGCTGCTGCTAGGAAGCCAACCCTCCTGGGGAACTCGAGTTTCCGTACTCGCCGGTTTCGTTGAGACCGGGGAATCACTGGAACAGGCCATCCACCGCGAGATCGCTGAAGAGGTCGATCTTGAGCTCACCGATCTTCGCTATTTCGGCAGCCAGCCATGGCCGTTTCCGCGCTCACTGATGGTCGGTTTCGTTGCCCGCGCGGCCAGCAGCGACATCTGCGTCGACGCTGAGGAGATCGAGTTCGCGGAATGGTTCAGCCGAGAGGAACTCGAAGTAAAACTCGACTCCGGCGAGCTGGGCCTGCCCGGCCGCAGCTCAATCGCCTTCCGAATGATCCGGGCCTGGCGGGACGGCGAAGTTCTCATCTAGGAAGGCCAATAGTCAGCCGTCTGGTTCCCGGCCGTCGAGAGATCGCGCAAGCGAACATATCAACCGATCAGCTGCTCCAGCTCCGCCCGCCCCGGCAGCCGCTCTGGGCGGACGATCCGATCAGACCGGACGTAATAGAAAATCGCGTCGACGCCATCGACAGGTATCCCCTGCACTTCGGCCCAAGCCAACCGGTAGATGGCGAGCTGAAACGGGTCGGCGGATTCAGCACGGTTGGTCTTCCAGTCGACTACCTGAAAAAGCTCCTGTTGGTTCGGGCCGGTGTTGATCTTGTAGATGGCGTCGATCCGCCCCCGAATCAGCCGTCCTGCAAGCAGCAGCGTGAACGGGGCTTCCACGGCGTACGGCACCGTCTCGCCGAACTGGCCGGTCGCGAAGCGGCGGCACAACTCGCGGAACTCCGTCTCATCGGCAGCGCCAGCATCGGCCCGGTCCGGCAAGTCGTCCGGATCGATAAGCAACTGCTGGCCCAGCGATCCGGACGGCAGCTGCAGCCCGAAATGTGATTCCACCCAGGAGTGGAAGCGCGTCCCGAACCTTGCCGCCCGAGACGGCGGGCGCGGCATCGGCCGTGCCAGCTCGGCGGTGAAGGCTTCCGGCTCGGAATTGAGCCGTAGCAGCGCCGACGCGGACAGTGTGCTCGGCAATTCGATCGCCCGCTCGCCTGAGCGAGATTCCACGATCTCGGCCAGCAGTCGATTCAGATCAGCATCCCACCCCGCCAGAATCGCCTCCTCATCGAGCAGGATTTGATCTTGGTTGCCCCGATCTTGGTCATGCGACCCGGTGCGGTCGTAGCGTTGCCGCGCCTCGTCGATCCACCGCGCCGTCTCCTGCCGGCGACTCAAGGCGTCCAGATCCAGCGGTGCCGGCCATGGCTGGACCTCGGCCGCCGTCACTAGAGGGTTCTGCTCGGCCGGTGGATTAGCCTCGGCCATCACTTGGCCCTGCTCGCGCGCCTCCCCAATGATCGCCCGCAGGTATGTCGATTCGGCCCGCGGCTTGACCAGGTCAGCCCGCCACACATGGCCGCTGCCGATGAGGACCCGTTTGGCTCGCGTCGCGCCGACGTAGGCAAGCCGGTCTTCAGCCAGCAGCTGCTGATCAGCAAGCAGTTCCCGGTACGCCGCCATTGCCGCATTGGTTACGTCGGCGAGCTGCGGCACGGCGCTTGAATCACCGCGCAGATCGGCGGGTAGTACGGCGGCAGTTGTCACCCAGTTATCGGTGACCCGTTCGCTCGGGAAGACACCCTTCATCAAGGCCGGTAGGAAGACAAGCTCCCATTCCAGACCTTTGGCTTTGTGGACGGTCAGCAGCTTTACCGCCTCCCGGTCGGAAGGCACTGCCTGATCAAGACCGGCGCCCTGGTCGATCTCAGCCTGAAGGTAGGCCAGCAGACCGGCGAGCGAAGCATCCCCGTCCACATCGGCGTATCCGGCGACTGCGTCCAGAAAGCTGCCGAGCTGGTCACGGCGACCCTCCCTGGCATACTCACGAGTTGCCAGCAACTCGACATCAAGATCAATCGTGGCGATCACTCGCCGAGTCAGGTCGAGAACGGGCTCGTCGCTGTGCCTGCGCAGATAGGACAGTTCGGCAGCCAGTCGACCGAACCTATCGAGGGCAGCTGCAGAGTACGGACGGTCACCAGGGCTTTCCAGGGCGTCCAGCAGGCTGACCACGTCAGTGGGGTCGATATTGGCGACGGCATCTTCCAGCGCCGACATGATGTCGCGTTCGGTCAACGCAGCGTCGCCGTCTGCTTCGACAGGCTGACGCGCCAGTTCCCGGGCCCGGGCACCGAGGAGAGCAAGGTCTCGCGGGCCGATTCGCCAGCGAGGACCGGTCAGCAGCCGAAGCAGATCGGCATTGGCTGTGACATCGGCTAGGAGGCGGAGGGTCGAGGTGACGTCCATGATCTCCGGCAACAACAGCAAGCCGCCGAGCCCCACAATCTCGACCGGAACCTCGCGTACGGTCAGCTCGGCGTAGATCGCGGCGATGTCGGCGTTTCTGCGAGCCAGAACAGCCATGTCGGCCCAGTGGCGGACGACACCGGTGGTCTTAACCTCGATGATCTGGTCAGCGATCCAGCTGACCTCCTCCGGCCAGGTGTGGAAAGTTGCGGCACGCAGCTGTCCCTGCGGAGCCGCTGGGGGGCCCTGGAGCAGGCCAAGTCCCGCCATGGTGCCATCGCCTGAGCGACCTTCCGGCTGAAACAGACCCGTTTCCCGTAGCGGTCTACTGAGCAGGTTCGCGACTGACAGGATGCGACGCCCGCTCCGCCGATTGATCGTCAGTGCAAAGCAAGCGCCCGGCCGGCCGTCTCTGCGGCGGAAGTCCTCGGCGAACTGCAGGATGTTGCTCGCCGCTGCACCCCGCCAGCCGTAAATTGCCTGATAAGGATCTCCTACTGCGGTAACCGGATGACCGAGTCCGTCGGCAATGGTGTCCCCGGAGAACAGCCCCCGCAGCATCATCGCCTGGGCTGCCGAGGTGTCCTGGTACTCATCGAGCAGCACTACCCGGAAACTTGAACGCAGCGCCTCTGAGACCTGCGGCACCTCTGTGGCCAGTCGGGCAGCGATAGCCATCTGGTCGGCAAACTCGACGAAGCCCAGCCGCAGCTTGAGCTGCTGGTAGTCCTGGACGAGGCTCGCCAGCTCAAGTCGCTCCTGCGCTGCCACCGCTGCCTTTCGGACCTCGACGTAGGTGTTGCCCCGGCTGTTGAGAGGTGCCGAGGCGCAGCCGACCAGGAAATCCCGTGTGTGCTTGTCGAGCTCTGACGGGTCGACCAAGTGTTGCTGCAGATCGGCATCGAGCTTGAGCACGCGTTCGGTCACAGTCGCCGGCCGGAGCCGGGAGATGTACTCGAACGGGCCGGCCGCCGCCTTGACCACCTGCGACGCCAGGCGGAACCTGGTCGCGCCGCTGATCAGCGTCGGATCCGACTCGAAGCCGAGCCGCAACCCGTGCTCGCTCACAAGCCGGGACGCAAAGGCGTCGTACGTCATGACAAGCTGCTCACCTGACTCGTCGACGCCCCGATCGGCCACCACGCCGGCCCGCAGCAACGCGGATCGGACCCGGGCGGACAGTTCGGCGGCCGCCTTGCGGGTGAAGGTGAGGCCGAGCACCTCCTCCGGCCGTACTGCTCCCGACCCGACGAGCCAGACCACCCTGGCTGCCATGACCGTCGTCTTGCCAGATCCTGCTCCGGCTATGATCACGCCCGGTTCGAGCGGGGCGGTGATCGCGGCCAGCTGTTGGTCGGAGAACTCGATACCCAGGGCGTCAATCAGATCGCCAGTTGATCGCAGCCGGCTGTTCGCCGGTTTGAAGGTCAGGACGCTCATCGGACCACCTGCGCGCCAATGGCTTGGGCCGGGCAGCTGTCCCTGAACCTGCAATAGCGGCACGCCGGACCGATCCGCGCGTCAAAACTCTCGTTGCGGATGATCTTGGCAGCTTCGGTGAGCCGCTCGTGCACCCAGGTGGGTTGGCGGCGGATCACTGCATCGCCGGCCGCGGCAGGCACCGGGAAAGGGACATCGTCGAGCGATGCCTGCGAGTAAACCCGGGGATAACCCTCGGCTCCGTCCGACTGCCGCAGGTAGACCAGCTCCGCGCCGCCGGGACGTGCACCTTCCCCGGCCAGCTCCGCAAATGCGCCCTCGGCCACAGCCAGCTGATAGACCCCAAGTTGATCATGGAGCGCGATGTCGGTGGCGGAGGGCAGCGACTTGCCGGTCTTGAAGTCGACAATCAATATCCGACCCCCGACGTCGCGCTCCACTCGATCAGCCGTACCGGTGAGCAGGACCCGTTCCTCGCCGAGATCTACCTCGCAGGCGAACTCCACCTCCGTGCCGAGGAGCTCCCGGTCGGCCACGGCCCGTTGCCATGTCAGAAAGCGTTCGAGCGCCGCCTCAGCTTCGACCCGCTCAACAGCCGACAGCCAGTTGGCATCGAAGTCGAGCTGACCCCAAACCGACTCAAGATGGCTGGAGAGCGCGCTGAGGTCGACCCCCGGCTTGGCGCCATGATCAGCAAGGACGTGGACCACCGAGCCGAATGCGGCTGCCGTGTTACGGGCCGACTCGCCCTGAGCCTTGCGCGCAAGGAACCATTGACGAGGACAGCCGAGCACGGCTGCCAACTGGCTGCCCGACAGCTGTACCGGGGTCTCCGGCGCAACCACGGGGGCCGATGCGTCGCTCAGCTCGCGCATCCCCCACCACCGGCCGGGGTCAGCGGCCGGCGCAAGCGGATGGCGGCCAACCCCGTCGGCGGCATCGGCGAGCCGAGCGAGCCGAACCGCCGCCTGCTCGCGCAGTGCAGGGCTGCTCTCCGGGTCGGTACTGATCTGGCGCAATTCGCCGATCAGCGCGGCCAGCGACAGTGGCCGACGGGGCCGACCTGGCAAGACCGTGATCGGCGCGCCCAACTCGGCAAGGAACCGAGAGGGCTGGTCGGCCTCACCTTCGGTTCCCGCCACCGCGGTCAGAACAAGCCGGCGCCGCGCTCTAGTGCATGCGACATAGAAGAGCCGGCGCTCCTCGGCGATCCGAGACGCGGTCGGCACGAGTTCTGACAACCCGCGCCTGCCGAGCCTGTCGGGTTCAAGCAGTGACCCGCGCCGCCGCACGTCGGGCCAGATCCCCTCTTGCACACCGGCGACCACCACCAGATCCCACTCCAGCCCTTTGGCTCGGTGGGCGGTGAGAACTCGAACACCGGTGCCCCGGGTGTCAGACTCCCGCAGCGTGTCGGCCGGAATCTGCTGGCCCTCGACCTCCGCCAAGAACCCAGTCACGCCCCTAAGGCCGGCCACTTCCTCAGAGCGGGCTGCCACCTCGAACAAGGCGCACACCGCATCAAGATCACGATTTGCTCGGCGGCCCAGATCACCCCCGAACGCCGCCTCTCGGCGCAGCCGCTCTGGCCAGTCGGAACAGTCCCACAGCAACCACAACGCTTCCGCTGCGGTCCCGCCCCCCGAAATCAACTGGTCGCAGCGGCGTAGCAGTGCCGCCAGTCGTTCGGCGGCTTGCTGTTCGGCCGACTCCTCACACTCTGCGAGCAGCTCCGGATCCCGCAGCGCAGCGGCGACGAGCTCCCCGGAAGATCGCGGCAGAGCCGATCCGGCCAGTTCCGCACGTTCTGTCTGCCGCAGACGCCGACCCAACCGGCGAACACCCATGCTGTCCAGCTCGCCGAGCGGGGAGGTGAGCAAGGCATGCGCTTCATCCGGCGTCAGGTTCCGATCCCTGGCGGCGATTCGGAGGGCCAGCAGCAGCGGCCGTACTGCCTGCTCGGCTAGCAGCGGTATCTCGTCTCCGGCGACCTCGACCGGAACTCCTGCTGCCACCAGTGCCCTACTCAGCGTCGGAATGGTCAACCGGCCGGATCGGACGAGCACCGCCATCTTTGTCCATGGCAGGCCGTCTCGGAGGTGAGCGCTGCGCAACATTTCGGCGATGTGCTCGGCCTCGGCCCCGGCGCTTACACAGGTGTAAATCTCCACCGAGCCTCGCGACAGCCCCGGCGCCGCAGTTGGCGATCGAAACCTGGACAACACCTCTGGCGGCAGTGGCTTGGTCAACGCAAGCCGATCGGCGACATTCCGGCTCGCGGCCAGCAGATTGGAGCCGAATCGGCGGGTGGTGTTCAGGGCAACCACTGGAGCCCAGTCCCCGCCGGATGTTCGGAACAACCCCGGAAAATCGAGAATCCCCCGCGCCTCGGCTCCCCGGAACGCGTAGATCGACTGGTCTGGGTCGCCGACCACCACCACGTCCCGCCCATCCCCGGCGATCGCTTGCAACAGCGCCACTTGGGACGGATCGGTGTCTTGATACTCGTCGACGAATACGCAGCAGATCTCGCGGCGGAGCACCCCGACGATGTCCGGGCCGGCCAGCAGGATCCGACATCGGTGCACAAGTTCGGCGTAGTCGAGGACCCCCTCGGCGTCCATCACGTCGAGGTACTCGTCGAAGAACTGTCCGACTGCCACCCACTCTGACCGGCCAGCCGCTCGGCCGGCCGCAATCACGTCCTCGGGATCCATGCCTAACTGCCGGGCCTTGGCCAGCGTCGCCCGAATCTCAGCGGCGAACGCCCGCGTGTGGAATGCCCGCTCAACGGTCGCCGGCCAGTTGGCGCGGCCGGTATCCCGGCTGCCCTGCAATGTCTCCCGTACCCTGAATTCCTGTTCGGGGCCGGTGAGCAGCCGGACCGGTGCGCCAGTTCCGGCCAGTGGCGTGAACCGGCGGACCAGCGCGTAGCAGAAAGCGTGAAAGGTCATCACAGCGGGCGGGACAACCGTTCGGCCCAGGCGCGCCGTGATCCGGGTCCGCAGATCCGCCGCCGCCTTGCGGGAGAAGGTCAATACCAGCACCCGATCTGGCGACGTGCGTCGTCGCTCGACCCGGTCCACAACCGACTCGACCAGGGTTGTCGTCTTGCCGGTGCCCGGTCCGGCCAGCACGAGCAGCGGCCCGCCCGGGTGGTCGACGACCGCCTGCTGAGAAGGGTCCAGCGGCGGCGGTTCTGCTCGCAATTCTGCAGTGCGGATCAGGCGGTACATGAAAATGATCTTCTGGTCGTCTGGCTTTGCCGGACCATCAAAACATCCCGCTCGGACAGCATCTGGCAACCTCGCCGAAGGCCTGTGCAGTTATCCGATTTACTCGGCGGGGCCGCCGCGCAGCGCGGCACCCCGGACCGCCACCGTCGCCACTGACCCGAGCATCAAAAGCGACGGTTGGCGAGCACCGGCAGGGCAGCGCGCGCCTCCTTGATCAATTCCAGGTCAAGATCGACGACTAGCAGCCCCGGTTCGGACTCCAGCTCAGCCAGCGTCGCACCGTACGGCGATGTGGCCGCGCTGTAGCCGATGCCTGTCGGGGCGCTGGATCGTACCGAAACGCCGACCGAGCGAGGGTCGGCCTGGCCGGCCGCGATCAGGTACGTGGTACTGTCCAGCGCTCGAGCTCGGGTCAACAGACGCCACTGATCGACCTTGCCGGGTCCGGCACCCCAGGATGCCCCGAGACAGATCACGTCGGCGCCCCGGTCGGCCAGTGCCGTATAGAGGCCGGGGAAGCGTACGTCGTAGCAGGTCGTGAGCCCGACCGGCACCCCGGAAACCTCGATGATCACCGGCTCCAACCCGGGGGCCACTGTCTCCGACTCGGAGAAACCAAAAGCATCGAACAGGTGGATCTTGTCGTAGAAGGCATCGACCCCGGGCCCGACCGCGCGCAGAGTATTGCGCACTCGGCCGTCGTCGGAGGGACTGAACATGCCGGCGATGATCACCAATGTGTGGTGGTCAGCGATGTCCCGAAGACCTTTGGCCCACGGGCCGTCGACCGGCTCAGCGACCTCGCGCAACGGCAGCCCGAAGCAGCGCATGGTGGCTTCAGGGAACAAGACCAGTTGCGCCCCTCGTCGGGCGGCCCGTGCGGTGTTGTCGGCGACCAGCTCCAGATTCGCCGCCGGGTCACCACCAGCGACGATCTGAGCCAGCGCTATCCGAAGAGTGCTTCCCGGCGGTTCCGAACCTGGGTCGGCGATCATGGCGCCATTGCCCAAACCAGGACCTCGGTGCTGCTCCGGCCGGTGATCTTCAGCGGTGCTCGTCCAGATAGCCGTAGCGAGTCACCGCTCTCGATCGGGCCGATGCCTTCAACCTCCGCCTCTCCGCCAGTGAGGTAGACATGTACGTGATCATCTTCCGGAAGCAGTCGAGCCACCCCTGGACCAAGCTGAGTGACCCAGAGGGTTGAGCCACGACTGCCGAGGCGGACAAGGGCCTCCTGGTGGGCGCCTGAGGCTACCGGCGCCCAATCCTCGGCAAGATCATCCAGCTCCAGCACGCGCTGCTCGTACTCCGGAGACGCCCCGGCCTGATCAGGACGCAGCCACATCTGTACGAAGTGGGCAGGAGCGGGGCGGATCTGCGGATCGACGCGATATGCGTCGTTGCGCTCGGCATGGATGATCCCCGAACCAGCGCTCGTCCGTTGCACCACTCCGCGGTGGATCACGCCACGATTACCGTGCGAATCCTCGTGCACCAGCGAGCCGGACAGCATCCAGGTCACGATCTCGATGTCGCGATGGGCATGATCCGGATAGCCGGCGCCGCTGGCCAGCAGGTCGTCATTGCAGGTCAGCAGCGCGCCGTGCGCAACGTTGGCGGGATCGTAGTGTTCACCGAACGAGAAGCAGTGCTGAGTGAGCCGCCCTGCCGCTCGGGTCGTGAAGCGTTCCCGGGCGAGGCGGAGCTCGACGGTCGGATCAGACACCCGTTCAGTATCCCTGGATAGGGTGAATCCGTGGCTGCCCGACCTGCACCCGAGGCCATAGCACCGGGCCAAGAGTCGGTCTGGGACTATCCGCGGCCACCGGCAATTATGGCCAGCGACGAAGAGATCATCGTCAAGCTCGCCGGCGTGGAGATCTGCGAGACCACCACGAGTTGGCGGATCCTGGAAACCGGCCACCCGCCGACGTACTACATACCAAGATCGGCTTTCCGCTCAGATGCGCTGGTGGCCTGCCACGGCCACACCCTCTGCGAGTGGAAGGGCGAGGCCTCCTACCTGGACCTGGTCGGCGGCAGCAAGATCGCCCGGCGCGCGGCCTGGTACTACTCGGATCCACACCAGCACTATGCGGCGATCCGCGGGCACGTTGCCGTCTACGCCGGGCTGGTAGACGAATGCCTGGTGGACGGCGAGCGGGTGGAACCCCAGCCCGGTGGCTACTACGGCGGTTGGATCACCTCGACCGTTGTCGGCCCGTTCAAGGGAGTCGAAGGCAGCAGCAGCTGGTGATGGATGAGCGGTACATCGAGCTGGTACTCAGCATGGTCGAGCGGATTCCGCCAGGCCAGGTGGCGACCTATGGCGACATTGCCGAGCTTGTGGGGATCGGCGGGCCTCGGCTCGTCGGGCGGGTGATGTCGCTTCACGGTGGTGGTGTGCCCTGGTGGCGTGTCGTACGCGCTGACGGCCGGCCAGTTCGCGGCATCGAAGCCGAGGCACTGGACCTGCTGCAACGTGATGGGACGCCCTTGCGTGATGGCCGGGTCGACCTGGGACTGGCTCGCTATCGCCCGGTGTGAACGCGCCTGCACGGCGAGGGAATTGTGGTCTGGACACATCGGGCCGGTGTTCCCAATCGGCAAGAAGTTATGACAGGCTATGGCTGCTGTTGCAAGTGGTCTGTGTCGTGGTCAGTGCTACGCCCACCTGGACTATTGCGTGGGCGTTGGGCCACCCTGGCGTCCGACAGCGGTCGAGGCCGTGAGGTGCGGTTTCGAGTGCAGATGCTAGGAGAGGTTCATGGCGCAGGGAACCGTCAAGTGGTTCAACGCCGAAAAGGGCTACGGCTTCATCGCCGTAGACGGCGGCGGTCCGGACGTTTTCGTCCACTACAGCGCGATCGAGTCGACCGGGTTCCGGACGCTCGACGAGGGCCAGCGGGTGGAGTTCCAGACCACCCAAGGCCCGAAGGGTCCGCAGGCAGACCAGGTCCACGCGATCTGAGCCAAGCCACGACGGAAGAGCCCCCTTACGTCACGTACGGGGGCTCTTTGCTGCCGCCACCACCAATCAGGCCGGTTGTCAGCAACCGGAGTTAACCTCCGTTCCTGTCGCCTCACCCACGTTGCAACGTACGCAGAGCGGGAGCAACCGACGTTAACGTTCGTTTCGTCTAAGGCCGGCGAGAGGACAGTTCGCGAGCGAAAAAGTCAGTACGCGGGTTGGCTGGGGTCGATCTGATTGACCCAGGCACTGACTCCGCCGCCCACATGGACTGCATCGGCTAGGCCCGCGCCGTGGACCATTGCCAGCACTTCGGCCGAACGCACGCCAGTCTTGCAGTAGAGCACGACCTGCTTGTCCTGCGGCAGCCGGGTCAACGCCTCCCCAGTCTGAAAGTCTCCCTTGGGAATCAGCACTGAGCCGGGAATCTGGTTGATGTCGCGCTCCACCTTTTCGCGCACGTCGACCAGCAGAAAGTCGCGATCGCCGGTGTCGCGATCGGCGAGCCACTCCTCGAGTTGCTTCACTCCAACTGTGTGCCCGGCAACGGCCTCGGCCGCCTCGTCAGTGATAGCGCCGCAGAAATCGTCATAGTCAATCAGCTCGGTGACTGTCGGGTTCTCCCCACAGACCGCGCAACTCGGATCCTTACGGAGCTTCAACTGCCGCCAGTTCATCTCCAGCGCGTCGTAGATCTGCAGCCGGCCCAGAAGCGGCTCGCCGATCCCAGTGAGCAGCTTGATCGCCTCGGTTACCTGGGTCGCTCCGACCGAGGCACACAGCACACCCAACACACCCCCCTCGGCGCAACTGGGCACCATGCCCGGCGGCGGCGGTTCGGGATAGAGGCATCGGTAGCACGGGCCATGCTCGGCCCAGAACACGCTGACCTGGCCGTCGAATCGGTAGATCGAACCCCACACGTACGGTTTGCCCAAGAGCACGCAGGCGTCATTGACCAGGTATCGGGTGGCGAAGTTGTCCGTGCCGTCGATGATCAAGTCGTATTGGCTGAAAATGTCCATCACGTTGTCGTTGTCCAGCCTGGTTTCGTGCACCACGACTTTCACGAACGGGTTGGTTTCGGCGATGGATTCATTGGCCGACTGTGCTTTCGACTTGCCGATGTCGGACTGTCCATGGATGATCTGGCGCTGCAGATTCGACTCGTCGACCGTGTCGAAATCGACGATGCCAAGTGTGCCCACACCTGCTGCCGCCAGGTACAGCAACGCGGGGCTACCCAGGCCACCGGCCCCGATGACCAAAACCTTTGCGTTCTTCAGCCGCTTCTGCCCGTCCATCCCAACATCGGGAATGATGAGGTGACGGCTGTACCGGCGGACCTCGTCGATGGTCAGGTTCTGAGCCGGTTCCACGAGCGGTGGCAAGGCCACGTTTCCTCCACTTATCACTTTGCATTCACGCGCACACCGAGTTCAGCCATTCCCTATCGGATCGCGTGATCCTCCTGCGCAACATCGGCCGTTCCTGCGGTATTCCGAGATCCGGACTCGGCTGCGGTACGCGAGAATCAATTCGTGGCGTCCGCCGAGATCCGTACCCGCGTGGGCACCCGAGAGCTGAGTCTGTCCAATCTGGACAAAGTCCTCTACCCCCTCACCGGCTACACCAAGGCCGAGGTGATCAACTATTACCTCCATATTGCTCCGACACTGCTACCGCACATCCGCGACCGGGTCATTACTCGGGTCCGTTTTCCTGACGGCGTCGACTCCCCCGGCTTCTATGAGAAGAATGCCCCGCTGGGCACACCGGATTGGGTCCGTATCGTCCGCATCGGCACCAGTGATGGGATTATCAATTACCTAGTCGCCGAGGAGGAGGCGACGGTGGTTTGGCTTGCCAACCTGGCCGCGCTGGAGATTCATGTCCCACAATGGCTGGTTAGCACTGCGGACCCGGATGCTGAGGGTGTCATCGACCTGCCTGAGGAGCAACCCCATACCGGTGAGCCGCTCGCTGATCGGGTAGTCGTCGACCTGGATCCCGGCGCGGGCATGACCATTGTCGATACCGCCCGGGCAGCTCTGATCGTCGCGGCACGACTGGCTGACGATGGCCTTATCCCGGTGCCCCAAACCTCAGGGAGTAAGGGAATGCAGATCTACGCAGCCGTCCGGCCATGCCGTACTCGGGACATCTGGTCGTACGTGAAGGGATTGAACGTTTCGCTGCACCGGGCGCAGCCCGACTTCTTCGTCTCGACCATGTCGATTGCCCAGCGTGCAGGCCGGATCTATCTGGACTACAACCAAGACCTCGCCGCCCGCAATACGATCGCTCCCTACTCGATGCGTGGTCGAGCTCAACCTGCAGTGGCTACTCCGGTGACCTGGGATGAGGTGGGAGCAGTTCGCGGCCCGGACGACCTGCGCTTCAGCCCCGAGAACGTGCTGCGTCGAGTGGCCGAGAGCGGCGATCTGGCTGCCGACCTTTTGGCCGAAAACCGACCGCCCTTACCGACATAGACGAATTCAGCCGCACCGTCGTGCGCAGCGCTCTCGGGGACGGCCGGGCCCCTCGGCAACTGCCGCTAATGTGTGGTCGTGTCCACCACGCCCGGCAAAGCAGCAGAGAACAGCCGGGCGATTCGACTCCCCCGGGGTCAGCGCCGTGCCCAATTGCTGGATGCGGCCAACGATGTCTTCACCTCGAAGGGCTATCACGCCGCCGCCATGGACGACATCGCAGAGGCGGCGGGAGTCTCCAAGCCGGTCCTGTATCAACACTTCTCCTCCAAGCTCGACCTGTACCTGGCCCTGCTGGACAGCAGCTGCGAGCGTCTGGTGGAGGTCGTTCAGGACGCACTTGCCTCGACCGACCACAATGCCGACCGGGTGGTCGCCACAATGGGCGCGTTCTATGAGTTCGTTTCCTCTGCAAGTGGCGAGTTCCGCTTGGTTTTCGAATCCGATCTGACCGCCGAGCGCGCTGTCCAGGAACGGCTCTGGCGGGTCAACAATGAGATCGCGGACGCCATCGCTGTGGTGATCAGCGATGACACCGGGCTCCCGGCCGCCGAATCGAAGCTGCTGGCGATCTCGTTGGTTGGCACTGCCCAGGTGAGTGCGCGCTATTGGGTATCTCCGGACGCAGCAAAGATTCCCCTGGACGAGGCCAAGCAGCTGGTCAGCAGTCTGGCCTGGCGCGGTCTCAGCGGCTTCCCGCTGACCGAGCACGAGTCCCGGGCGACCGCGCACTGATCCGGCCGCCCGGCCGGGACGCAGCACCCTCGTACAAGCCTCCGGAGGCTGGTAGGAGGGTGCCTTGCGTCCTGCTGCTTAGCCCTTCTGCAGCGTGGTTGCCCCGGTCATGATCGCCACTGCCTCGGTCGGCGTATGCGACTTCGGCGTGATCACACCCGCACATCCGCCGAGTCGGGCGATGTGGATTCGGTCGGAAACCTCGAACACGTTCGGCATGTTGTGGCTGATCAAGATCACCGGCAGGCCCCTGGCCTTGATCTGCTGGATCAGGTTCAGCACCTGACCGGTTTCCTTGACGCCCAGGGCCGCAGTTGGCTCGTCCAGGACGACGAACTTGGTGGCGAACGTGGCAGCACGTGCGACTGCGACTGCCTGTCGCTGACCACCGGACAAGGTTTCCACCGCCTGGCCCATGTTCTGCACGGTGGCAATGCCGAGATTGGCCATCGACTTACCGGCGTCCTCCTTCATACCCTTCTTGTCGAGCATCCGAAAGATCGAGCCGAGGGGGCCACTGCGACGCCGCTCGCGCCCTAGGAACATGTTGGCCGAGATGTCCAAGGCGGGGGCCACCGCAAGGGTCTGGTACACCGTCTCGATGCCAGCGCCCCTAGCGTCTTGCGGCGTTCGGAACTGTACTTCCTTGCCATCCAAGTAGACGTGTCCCGCGTCGGGGGTTAGCGCGCCAGTCAAGGCCTTGATCAAGGTCGATTTCCCAGCGCCGTTGTCGCCGATCACCGACAGCACCTCACCTGGGAACAGGTCGACGTCCACGCCGTCCAAGCCGACGACCCTACCGAAGGTCTTGATCAACCCGCGACCAGATAGCACAGTCTCGGACGTGTCGGCAAGCACCGGAGGCGCCCCGAGACCGACCGTGCCCTTCTCATTCTCCGATAGCTGGCTGGTACGCGGTGTGGTCATGCCTTCACGTTCCTTATCCACTGGTCGATTGAAACGGCGACAATGACAAGCAGCCCGGTGGCAAAGACACGCCACTGGTCGTCGACTCCCGCCAAACTAAGACCGATCCGGAACACACCCACGATCAGTGCTCCGAGGATCGTGCCGATGATGGCGCCTCGGCCGCCGAAAAGGCTGGTACCGCCGATCACAACAGCGGTGATGCTGTCAAGATTAGCGTCCACGATGGCGTTGGGGCTGGCAGTACCCGACCGCCCGATCTGCACCCATGCCGTGATGCCGTATAACAGGCCGGCGACAGTGTAGACGCTGAACAGCACACGATCGACTCGGATACCCACGAGGCGAGACGCCTCGGCATCGTTTCCCACCGCGTACACGTGTCGGCCCCATGAGCTTTGGCTGAGGATGAACGCCATGATCAGGGCAAGGATTGCCACGATGATCACACCGGTGGTAATCCGAAACGGTCCAATCAGGATCGGAGTGCCGGCCCAGGTGAGGATCGACGGCATCTGCCGCCGGCCAACCTGCTGGCCACCCGAATAGAGCAGGGCGATGGCTGTGAAGATACTCAGCGTGCCCAATGTGACGATGAATGGTGGCAGCTTGAGCCGGGTGACTAGGGCGCCGTTGATCGCCCCGGCAACCACTCCAGCCGCGATGCCGATCAGCAGTGCGAGAAACCCAGGCACACCGTTGTTCGCCGCAAGGTTAGCCATGATCAACGTGGAGAGAATCGCGATCGCCCCAACGGACAGGTCAATGCCCGCCGTCAAGATGACGAGCGTCTGCCCAATAGCCAGGGCCGCGATCACCGACACTTGCTGCAAGATGATGCCGATGGTGTTGGGCTGGGCGAATCGCGGGTTGATGATCGTAAAAACGATGCAGGAGAGGATCAACACCAGCAGCGGGCTGATCGAGGGATGGGAGTGCAGGACTTGCTGAATGCGCTGAAGCGGCGACTGCTGCCGCATGGCGAACTGTTCAGCAGCGGTATGTGGTGCCTGCGGTTCGACTGTCGTAGTCACGTGGACTTCCTTGCCTTGTAGTTACACCGGTAGCGGCGGAGGCCACTCTGGTCGCCGTTTACTGGGCCGGCTTCGCCACGAACGGTGAAGCCGGCCCAGTAAGTTGTTCATGAGCTACTTACCCCAGCAGATCTTCTCAGCTTCAGCAGAAGTGATGCTGTCAACACCGTCAACCGGCTTATCGGTTACCAGGGCAACCCCGGCGTCCTGGAATTCAAGCCCCGGCGTCAGTTCTGGCTTCTCGGCGCCATTTGTGTCGATCTCCTTCTTGATGGACTCTAAGCCGAGCTCCGCCATTTTCACCGGGTACTGCTGAGACGTTGCACCCACCGTGCCGTCCTTGACCAGCGCAATGCCAGGGCTGCATCCGCCGTCCACGGAAACAAGCAATGCGTCTTTGATGCCGGCCGCCTCAAGAGCCTCCGCAGCACCAGCCGCCGAGGGTTCGTTGATGGTGTAGACGACATTGATGTCCTTGGACTTGGACAGGCAGGCCTCCATGGCACTCTTACCTTCGTCCTGTTGGCCCTGTGTCGGCTCGTTACATACGATCTGGTAGTCACCGCCCTTGGCTGCGGTGTACTTGCCGCTCTTGTCCTCATCGCCCTTTTTGGTCTTGTCCTTGACGTCGATACCCATGCCAGTCAGGAATCCCTGGTCCCGGTTGACGTCGACGGTGACGATTTTGTCGTTGAACAGGTCGAGCAATGCGATCGTCGCCTGCTTCCCGGCGAGAGTGGCCGCCGTCCACTTTCCGATCAACTCGCCGGCCTTGAAATTGTCGGTGGCGATGGTGACCACACCCTCGATGGGGTTGGTCGGCGGGGTGTCCAGAGCGATAACATAAACACCTTGGTTGATCGCGTTCTCGATTGCGCTGTCCACACCGGGCCCATTTGGTGAGATCAGGATGCCCTTGTCACCTCGGGCGACGGCGGCCTCGATTGCTTTCACCTGACCGTCCTCATCACCGTCCGCCTTACCAGCGGCCTTAGTGAGGGTCACCCCATTTTTCGGTGCGGCCGCATCCGCACCCTTTTGCATTGAGATCCAGTACGGGTTGTTGTTGTCCTTGGTGATCAACGTGACAGCCGCTTCCTCGCCGCCGCCACCACCGCCGGCCTCACCACCCGGCGTTCCGGTGTCGCCCCCACCCCCACAAGCGGCTAAGGCCAGCGAGGCTGCTGCAGCCACCACGACGCCCCCAGTAAGGCGCCTGCCTCGTGCGATCGACGGGATCGAAATCATGAGCTTCCCTTTCGGTAGTTTTTGCACCGTCGACGCACTTTGACAACGGTGTCAGGCGCATTTTCTAAGCCA
>Ga0126313_10000291_pt1 | contig 23256 bp, 21 predicted proteins | sample Plot105A_FD_89954 | JGI IMG/M metagenome (GOLD analysis project Ga0126313, IMG submission 89954) | Serpentine soil microbial communities from UC McLaughlin Reserve, CA, USA - Plot105A | ecosystem: Environmental > Terrestrial > Soil > Grasslands | place: USA: UC McLaughlin Reserve, Lake County...
AGGATGTTCTTCGCGATCGAGGCCGCGTTCTGCAGCGCCGAGCGCGTGACCATCGCCGGGTCGATCACGCCGTCCTTGACCAGGTCGGTCACCTCGCCCGTCTCCGCGTTGAGGCCCTCGTTGCCCTTGGCCTTCCGGACGTCGTTGACGACGACAGAGCCCTCGAAGCCGGAGTTGTCCGCGATCTGGCGGAGGGGCTCCTCGAGCGACCGGTGGACGATCTGCGCGCCCGTGCGCTCGTCGCCGTCGAGGGCGTCGAGCTTGATCGCGTCCTGCGCGCGCAGCAATGCCACTCCGCCGCCCGGCACGATGCCCTCCTCGAGGGCCGCCCGGGTGGCCTGGAGGGCGTCCTCCACGCGGTGCTTCTTCTCCTTGAGCTCGGTCTCGGTGGCCGCGCCGACCTTGACGACCGCCACGCCGCCGGCCAGCTTCGCCAGCCGCTCCTGCAGCTTCTCGCGGTCGAAGTCCGAGTCGGTGTTCTCGATCTCGGTCTTGATCTGGTTGATGCGGCCCTTGATGGCCTCGGAATCGCCGGCGCCGTCGATGATCGTGGTGGTGTCCTTGGTCACCACGACGCGGCGGGCCCGGCCGAGCTGCGACAGCTGGGTGTTCTCCAGCTTGAGACCCATCTCCTCGGTGATCACCTCGGCGCCGGTCAGGATCGCGATGTCTTCGAGCATGCGCTTGCGGCGATCGCCAAAGCCGGGGGCCTTGACCGCGACGCCGGTGAAGGTGCCGCGGAGCTTGTTGACCACGAACGTGGCAAGCGACTCACCCTCCACGTCCTCGGCGATCACGAGTATCGGCTTCCCCGACTGGATGACCTGCTCCAGCACCGGCAGGATGTCCCGGACCGAGCCGATCTTCTGGTTGGCGATGAGGATGTAGGGGTCCTCGAGGACTGCCTCCATGCGGTCCTGGTCGGTGACCATGTAGGGCGAGATGTAGCCCTTGTCGAACTGCATGCCCTCGGTGAACTCGAGGTCCATCCCGAAGGTCTGGCCCTCCTCGACGTTGACCACGCCGTCCTTGCCGACCTTGTCGATCGCGTCGGCGATCACGTCGCCGATCTCGTCGTCGGCGGCGGAGATGGCCGCCACACGAGCGATCTGATCCTTGCCGGCGATCTCCGTGGACTGGTCGGAGATGCTCTCGACCACCTGGTCGACGGCCTTCTCGATGCCGCGCCGCAGCGCCAGCGGGTTTGCCCCGGCGGCGACGTTCTTGAGTCCCTTGCGGACGATGTCCTGAGCGAGCACCGTGGCCGTGGTGGTGCCGTCACCCGCCACGTCGTTGGTCGCCGTGGCGACCTCGCGGACGAGCTGGGCGCCCTGGTTCTCGAACACGTCCTCGATCTCGATCTCGCGCGCGATGGTCACGCCATCGTTGGTGATCGTGGGTGCGCCGAACTTCTTGTCAAGGACGACGTAGCGGCCCTTGGGGCCGAGCGTGACCTTCACCGCGTTGGCGACGGAGTCCACGCCCCCCTCGAGCGCCCTCCGCGCCTCGGCGTCGTACTTGAGCTCCTTATGAGCCATCTTTTCTTCTTTCCTCCTACTTAGAGCTGTTTAGTCGACCTTCGCGAGCACGTCCGTTTCGCGGAGCACGAGCAGGTCGTCGCCCTCCACCTCGATCTCAGTGCCGCCGTACTTGGAGTAGAGGACCTCGTCGCCCTCGGAGACGTCGAGCGGGATGCGCTTCTCCCCGTCCTCGTCCCACCGACCGTCACCGACGGCCAGGACCTTGCCCCGCTGGGGCTTCTCCTTCGCGGTGTCGGGCAGGACGATGCCACTGGCCGTGGTCTCCTCCTCCTCGATTGCGCTGACGATCAACCGATCGCCCAGGGGCTTCAACTTCATGTGGTGGAACCTCCGCTTAGAAAGTTTGCGCTTGGCACTCAGCGAGGTTGAGTGCCAGATGGCACTCTAGCAATGAGAGTGCCAAATAGGCGCCAGTCGCCAGTGGCCAGTCGCCGGGGCTTGGCCCCGGGCGCCGTTTCCTGGCGACTGGGCGCCTTGGCGACTGGGGACTAGTTCTGCCCCGCCCCCCCGGGTCTGAGCCGCTCCGCGATCTCCGGCGGCCTGTCCGAGATCTGCGAGAAGCGCACCACCGTAACCGTGTCGGCCATTTCTACCTTGCGGCCGTAGATCTGCTCGAGGAAATGGACCATTTCGTCGAGGCGGCGGAACTCGGGGTTGTCGTGCTCGATGTCGCGCGGCGAGAGCTCGTGGACGCGCTTGACGTCCACCGAGTCGATCACGGCCTCGAAGATCCGTTCCCGGGGCGAGTGCTGGAAGCCCACAGTGATCATCACGACCTCGCCCTTGCGGTACTTCTTGCTCTTGTCGCCGAGACGGATGGTCGCGGTCTTTCGCCCGCGCTTGAGTTGGTCTACGAACAGGGGCGAATAGAAGTTGAGGACGAACACGACCGGCGCAGCCTAACGTTCGCGCGCCAGCATCGACATTGCTGCCGCTGCCATCTCCCGCTCCCCCTTGTAGGTGAGGTTCTCGACCGCTTCCTCGAGCGGCATCCAGGCCGCGGACTCCACCTCGTGATCGTGATCCCGGACGCTTCCGGACCGGTAGCGGAAGAGGAAGAAGCTGACGATCTTGAGCACCCGCTCCCCGCCTCGGCTGTACCAGTAGCGAACGTCGCCGAGCTTCTCGACCGGATCCCCTACGAGGCCAGCCTCCTCTCGCACCTCACGCGCGGCGGCATCGACCGCGGCCTCCCCACCCTCTGGATGACCCTTGGGCAGGGCCACCACGCCCTCGCGCACCTGCACCACCGCTACGAACGGACGGCCGACGAAGTTCCTCACCAGCACGCCACCAGTGGAGAACTCCCGGATCATTCCTCCTCCTCCTCCTCCTCCTCCTCCTGTTCCTCCCGCTCATCCTCCTCATCCGGGACCAACGGCACGAACCGCACCGGCACCACGGCCTCCTCGACTCCCTCCATGAAACGCATCAGGAGCTCACGGCCGCCGCGTTCCACGGGGCAGACGAGGGCCGCCCCGGGGGCGAGCTGCGCTAGGAGGGGAGGCGGCGGCTCGTCCAGCGCCGCCGCCGTCACGGAGATGCCCCCGAACGGCGCTCGGTCCGGGGCTCCGCGCGTCCCGTCGCCCACGCGCACCTCGATGTTCTCGTAGCCGAGCTCCTCGAGCGTCGCGCGCGCGCCGGCCGCGAGGCTCTCGTAGCGCTCGATGGTGACCACCTCGCGGCAGAGGCGGGAGAGAACGGCAGCCGCGTAGCCGGACCCCGTGCCGACCTCGAGGACGCGCTCGTCGCCGCGCAGCTCGAGCAGCGCGGCCATGCAGGCGACGATCCAGGGCTGCGAGATCGTCTGCCCCTCCCCGATCCGCAGGGCGCCGTCCCGGTAGGCGTCGCGCCGCATGTCCTCAGGGACGAAGCGCTCGCGCGGCACCTCGCCCATCGCCGCCAGCACGCGCTCGTCCTCGATGCCCCGCCGCCGCAGCTGGCGCTCGACCATGCGTGCGCGCCTGCGCGCGTAGGGATCGTCAGTGGATGTAGTTGCGGAGCCGTCCTGGCTCATGGACGGTCACCTTTCCGCGCCCGAGCGTTACCACGCCGGCACGCTCGAGCGTCGCGAGGAAACGACTCGCGCTCTCCCGCGATGTGCCCGCGAGGTTGGCGATCTCGGCCTGAGTCGCCCGGATCAACACCTCTACGTCCGGGGCGCCCTCGGCCTGGCGGGCGACCGTCTGCGCGAGCAGCGCGCTGGCCACGCGCCCCGCGACGGTCTGGAAGGACTGCTGGAGGAGCCGTTCGGTGGTGACCCGGACCCGCTCGGCGAGCGCCCCGAGAAGCTTGTTGGCGATCTCCGGGTTGCGCTTGATCAACCGCTGCACGTCCGGCGCCAGGAGAGCCACTGCAGCGGTCTCCTCAATCGCCTCGGCTGTGGCGGAGCGCGTCTCGCCCCGGAACATCGCGAGTTCGCCGAACATGCCGCCGCCGCGAAGCTCGGCGAGGGCGATCATCCGGCCGTCCTGGTGCTCGCGAGTCAGGATCACTGCGCCGCTCTTGATCAGGTAGCAGGTGTCCCCCGGATCGCCCTCGCGGAAGATGACCTCCCCTCTCTCCCAGCTGCGCGGCACGGCCACCTGGGCGACCTCGTCGAGCTCGGGCTGCGACAGCTCACCGAACACCTCGGTCCTTGCAAGGAGCGCCGCCGTCTCCTCCCCGCTAGGCATACGGCGCATAATCTTGCACGGGATGGCTGTTGCCGGCTCGACCGTCACCGAACGGGACGTCGATGACGCGGCCGGTGCGCTGGCCGGCCGGGTGCGCGAGACGCCGCTTCTCTCCGCCGGTGAGCTGTCACGCCGCGTGGGCACGCGAGCGCTGCTCAAGGCCGAGAGCCTCCAGCTGACCGGCTCGTTCAAGGTCAGGGGCGCTCTCAATACGATCGCGGGGTTGACGCGCGCGGAGCTCGAGGCGGGGGTGGTGGCGGCCAGCGCGGGGAACCACGCGCAGGCCGTGGCGTTCGCCGCCCGGGGGGCCGGGGCGCAGGCGATCCTGCTGATGCCGGCGGACGCCCCTCTGGCCAAGGTCGCGGCCGTGCGCGAGTACGGCGGCGAGGTGCGCCTCGTCGAGGGGACCTTCGACGAGGCCGGCGAGGAGGCCAGCCGCGTGGCGGAAGAGGAAGGCCGAACGCTGATTCACGCCTTCGACCATCCCAGCGTCGTGGCGGGTCAGGGGACGGTGGGTCTCGAGATCGGGCAGCAGGGCCCCGATGTGCGTCTGGTGGTCGTCCCGCTTGGAGGCGGCGGGCTGGCGAGCGGTATCGCGATCGCGCTGGCCGGCCGGGCACGGGTGGTCGGAGTGCAGGCCGAGGCGTGTGCGCCCTACCCGGCGTCGATCGAGGCGCACCGTCCGGTCGGCGCCCGCTCCGCGAACACGATCTGTGACGGGATCGCTGTCAAGCGTCCCGGCAACCTGACCCTCCCGCTCGTGGAGCGCCATCTCGATGACGTCGTGACGGTCTCCGACGACGAGGTTGCGGAGGCGATGGTGCTGCTGCTGGAGCGCTCGAAGCTCGTGGTGGAGGGGGCCGGAGCGGTCGGGGTCGCCGCGCTTATGCACGGCCACGTGCCGCCGCCGGCGAAGGGGGCGGTTTGCGCGGTGCTCTCCGGCGGGAACGTGGACGCCTCGCTGCTCTCCGAGTGCATCCGAATGGGTGAGACCGCCGCCGGGCGCCGGATGGTGATCGGCACCGTGGTGCCCGACCGCCCGGGCGCCTTGGCGGGGCTGCTCCGCCTGGTGGCGGAGCACGGCGCCAACGTCGTGGACGTAGAGCACCTACGGGACGGGATCGAGCTGCACGTGCGCGAGACCGCGATCAAGCTCGTGCTCCAGACCCGCGGTCACGCCCATGGCCGCGAGATCGTAGAGGCGGCGCGGGAGCAGGGCTTCTCGGTGGCTGTGGAGCGCGAGGTCGTCTAGGTTCGCCTGCCGCTAGACGAGGCCGGACTCGCGCCGCCGCCTGAGCACGGCACGCGCCGTCCCGAAGCCCACCAGCCGGAGCAGGGACAGCGGGAGGGCGATCCCGAGCGCGCGGAGCGCCAGCTGGCCGGATGCGGCCAGGGAGCCGGTGAAGTCGTCGAAGGCGTCGCCGAAATCGCCCGCGGCGCCGCCGGAGTCTCCGCGGTCCTCGAGGAGCGTCACGCTCACGCTCACGTATAGCCCGAATGCCGTGGGAATGCGCGCGAGTCTTCCGGGCGACGGGAGCCGCAGCCGGATGCGAGTGCGCTTCACCGCCCAGTGGTGCTCACCTTGGCGCAATGCCTGGGTGCCTGTGGAGGGGGTTGCATCCTCTCCCTGGCTGGACGCCGGCTCCGCGCAATACCTCTACAGGCAGGCCGGTTGGACCTTCCAGTTCGACAACCCGGTGGGCGGCACCCGGTTCCCGATACGCGGGCTCGCCGAGCTGGAGTGGCTGAACGGCGGCAGGGTGGTGCGAAGCGCGACGCGCGTGACCCGCGCCGGAGCCGTCGGAGTCGATGAAGGCGACGGGGGCTCGCGCGCGACCCGCACCGTCAGTTAGCTCCGGTCGAACCGTCAGCTAGCTCTGGTCGAACAGGCGCGGGTCGTTAGTGATGACCCCGTCGACGCCAAGCGCCTCGAGCGTGGCGATACGGGCGGCGTCGTCCACGGTCCAGACGTAGAGCTGGCCGCCCGCCCGATGGATCGAGGACACGAGCTTGGAACTCACCAGCAGGCGGTGGGCCATCACCGCCTCGCACCCGCCCGCCGCAATCAGGCGCGCGGCTCGGCCCGGCAGGCGGGCCCGCCACCAGCGCAGCAGCGCGTAAGCGGGCACGGCGAGCACGCTGCGCGTGTAGTCGCGCTTTGCGCGCGGCACCGACCAGCCGCGACGCAGGCCGGAGGCGAGCTCCCCCAGCCGCTCGAGGCTCTCGAGATAGGTGGTCGAGACGAGCGCGCGATCCGCGAGCCGCCGCTCCAGGAGTCCCTCAACGACCTGCAGCTCGTAGCCGGGAAGCTTCAGGTCCACGTCGAGCTCGACGTCCGCGTACGCCTCGCTGGCGAAGTGGTCGAGGCCTTCCTCGAGGCTGAGGCAGTCGCGGCCATCCGCGTCCTCCCAGTCGTGGGCCAGCACCAGTCGCTCATCACGCGCGCGAAGGACATCGAACTCGATCATGTCCACGCCGTGATCCAGCGCCGCCTCGAAGCTGGCGATGGTGTTGCCCGGCGCGACGTGGTCGGCGCCCTTGTGACCCACGCGCTTCACCGCTGACAGCCCGAGCACCAATAGGTCGTCCGGTTGTCGTCACCCTGCCCGCGCGAACGGATCCGCTCGCCGCAGCGAGGACAGGGCAGGCCACTACGCTGGAAGACGAGGCGCTGGGGTACGTGCCCGCCCCGCTCGGCGGACTCGAGCATGCGGGAGCGGGCCGCCCGCACGACCCCCAGCGCCTCCTCGTCGGAGACCTCGCGAAGCGGGCGCCAGGGGTCGAGCCCGGCGATGAAGCAGGCCTCCGACTTCCACACGTTCCCGATCCCGGCTACGTTGCGCTGGTCGAGCAGGGCGTCGCCGATCGCTCGAGTTGGATCGTCCTGGCGCAGGCGGCCCAGGAGCACCCGCTCGTCGAAGTCCCCGGCGAGCAGGTCGCCGCCCAGACCGGTGAGCCGCCGGTCGAAACGCGTGCGCCCTTCGGTCATCAGCTCGAGCACGGGCCCGTCGAACTGCACGACCTCGTGCTCCCGTGTGCGGATCACGAGCCAGGCCCGGCGAGGCGAGCGCGCCCAGCGCTCGCCGGGCCGGTACACGTCCCAACGGCCGGTCATGCGCAGGTGGGAGTGCAGCGCCAGCCCGCCGTCGAAGCGCAGGAAGAGGTGCTTACCGCGCGCATCGACGGCTTGGACGGCCCGGCCGGCGAGCCGCTCCGGCCAGCGGTCGAGGGCGTGCCTGGGCTGCGGCGCCTCGATAGCCAGGACCTCCTTTCCGACCAGGGCCTCGCCGATGCGGCGCGCGGCTGCATGGATGGTGTCTCCCTCCGGCATCAGCAGCGAGGGTACGCATCTAGGCTGCCGCTGAGGTGAAGCTCGTCACCTGGAACGTGAACTCACTGAAGCCGCGCATGCCGCGGGTCCTGGAGCTGCTCGAGGCGCACCGACCGGACCTGCTTTTCCTGCAGGAGACGAAGACGGCGCAGGACGCCTTCCCGGAGCTCGACCTGAACGCCGCCGGCTACCATGCCGTCCACCACAGCGCCGGCCGCTGGGCCGGGGTGGCGCTCGTGGCCCGTGACGACATGGAGCTGGCGGACGTCTGCATCGGCTTGGCCGGCGCGCCGACGGTCGACGAGGCTCGTTGGATCGAGGCGAGCGTCAGCGGGCTGCGCGCCGTGTCCATCTACGTTCCAAACGGTCGGGCCGTCGGGACGCCCTTCTACGAGGACAAGCTGCGCTTCCTCGAGACGGCGGCCCGGCGGATCCGTGAGCTGACCACCCGCCCGCTCGTCGTCGCGGGTGACTTCAACGTCTGCCCGACCGATCTCGATGTGTACGACCCGGGCGCCTTCGTCGGCGCAACACACGTCACGGAGCCGGAGCGGGAGCGCTTCCGTGCGCTACTCGAGGCCGGCACGGTGGATGCCTTTCGCGCGCTCGAGCCCGATGAGCCCGGCTTCACCTGGTGGGACTACCGCGCAGGCCACTTCCACAAGAAGCTCGGACTGCGCATCGACGCCTTCCTGCTGTCGCCGCCGGTCGCTTCGCGCCTGCGCTCGTGCGGGATCGACCGCGGCTTCCGCAAGGGGCCGAAGCCGTCAGACCACGCGCCGCTGATCGCCGTGCTCGGGGACTAGGGGGCTGCTCCTCGGGGCTGCCTCCCCACCAGGTGGGATTGAACCGGCCGCGCGCGGCGGGCCGGGCGAACAGCGGCTGGGTAGGGGCCTGATCGCAAGCGTCCTGGGTTGTGGGGCTGCTGGCCCCTTTAGCCAGTAGCTCTATGGGGTCGGGGCAGGACGGTATTGCCGAGGCGACACCGCGCCCCCGGGCTACGCGCTAGGCGCTCAGCGTCAGTCTTCGAGGTCCCTGGCGGAAGCCGAGCTCGATCAGCAGCTCGCCCACCGGGGAGCCGATCACGGGCTCGCCGTCGAAGCGCTCCACTCCGAGCCGCCCTAGCCGCCCGCGGCGAACCTCGTCGGCGAGCGCCTCCAACGCATCGCGCAACCAGGGCGCCTCCAGCTCCACCGGCTCCCTGAGCGGCAGCAATCCCTTGCCGCCGCGCTCGACGTACAGGGCGGGCTCGGCGTCGAGGGTCAGGACGTAGGCCCCGGGTACGCGCGCCGGCCGGCGGCCCTCCTCCCGCTTGGGCCAGGGGAGGGACGCCCCGTACGGATTCGCGGGATCGGTGGCCGCGAGAACAAGCGCGCCGGCCGGCTCGTCGGAGCGCAGGCCGCGCAGCCGCTCGATCGCGGCGGGGAGCGCGAACTGAGCGCCGCCGAGCCCCTCTACGAAGTAGCCGCGCCTGGCCGTGCCCAGGGTCTCAAGGTTGGAGAGCTCACCGTAGAGCGCGGAGAAGCCGCCGGGGACGGCCTCGGCCAGGACCGTTTCCCGGGTCACGATCCCGTAGCGCTCCAACAGCACCTCCGACAGCGCCCTCATGCGCGGCCCGTGGGCGGGAGAACCGGCGAAGAGCTGCGCGGTCAGCGACCAGCGCCCCTGCACCTGCGGCGCGCCGGGGCGGCGCCGGCGCGCGAAGCGCCTGCCCGCCTGGCGATCGCGGCGTGCGAGGGTGAGGCGCGGAGCGCGCAACGGGGCGAAGGCATCGTTCGTGGCCTCTCCGGCCCAGACCAGGTCCCACAGCGCCTCCTGGAGCTCTAGCGGCTCCACCTCTTCGAGGTCGGCCACCAGGTCCGCCCAGAAGGCCGCGCCGGTTGCGAGCCGCTCACGGAGCGCGTCATGGAGCCGCTCGGAGGGCGGCTCCCCCTTGTTCGCCGGCGGGCCGAGCCAGCGGGCGTCCTCGCGAAAGTAGAGCGCAACGCGGCCGGAGCTACGTCCCAGCGAGCCGGCGCCGACCCAAACCAGCTCGCCGCTGGCGCAGAGCTGGTCCATCCAGGACTGGGAGTAGGCACCCACACGACGCGGAAGCACGTCTCGCTCCCATGTCTCTGGCGCCAGAGCCATTCCCTGGAGCGGAATGAGGATCTCGCGCAGCCGGTCCACGCCGGCGGCGCCCGGAGGAGCCGCGTCCACCCCCTGCCAGGCGGGCTGGAAACGGGCGAGCGCTCGCTGCTCGGCGGGCTCGACCTCCTTGCGCAGCGTCGCGAGCGAGGCGCGGCGCAGGCGCCGGAGCACGTCGGGGTCGCACCATTCACGCGCGGATCCGCCGGGTCGCAGCTCGCCCCGCACCAGCTGGCCCGCGGCCTCCAGCTCGCGCAGAACCGGGCCGGCGTCCACCGGATAGCGATCGCCGAGCTGGCGGGTCGTGAACGGCCCGTGAGTGCGGGCAAAGCGCCTCACCAGCCGAGCGAGCGGCTCCTCCACCTCCTCCAGGAAGGCCTGCGGCAGCCCGCCCGGCGGCACGGCGCCGAGCGCGTCGCGATAGAGCCCGGCATCCTCCGCGGCGATCCAGCGCTCCTGTCCCGCTATTCGGATGGACGCTCCCCGGCGCTGCCTACCAAGCTCCACAAGCATGCGTCGAGCTGAGACCGCCTCGAGGCAGCGCTCCTGGGCCTCCTCGACGGTCAGGTCGCCCAGCGCGCGGAGTACGTCGTGCAGGTCGTCGGCGTTGGCGGCGCGCGTACGGTCGCTTCGCCGCTGTAGGTCCGCCTCGACCTCCTCCAGCGCGCCCGGATCGATCAGGTCGCGCAGCTCCTCTTGCCCGAGCAGCTCACGCAGCAGCTCGCGGTCGAGCGACAAGGCCGCCGCTCGCCGCTCCGCGTTCGGCGTATCGCCCTCATACATGTAGGTCGCGACATAGTCGAAGAGCAGCGACGAGGCGAAGGGCGAGGCACGCTGGGTCTCCACCTCCACGAGCGAGAGCTCACGGGTATGCAGCCCGCGCAGGAGCTGCTGGAGGCCTGGCAGGTCGAACACGTCGCGCAGGCACTCGCGGTAGGTCTCGAGCACCACGGGAAACTGCCCGTATCGTTTGGCGACCTGCAGCAGCGACTGCGCCTTGAGCCGCTGCTGCCAGAGTGGGGTGCGCTTGCCGGGGTAGGCGCGGGGCAGGAGCAGGGAGCGGGCAGCGTTCTCGCGGAAGCGGGCCCCGAAGAGGGCCGAGCCGAACAGCTCCCGAACCACGTGCTCCTCGATTACCTCGGGCTCCACCAGCACGAGGTCCGGCGAGGGCGGGTCGTCGGCGTCCGGAAGGTGGACGATGATCCCGTCGTCGGACCAGATGGCGTCCGACTCGAGGCCGAAGTCGTCCCGTACGCGCGCCGACAGGGCCAGCGCCCAGGCCGCGTGCACCCGGCCGCCGTAAGGCGAGAGCACGCACAGCCGCCAGTCCCCGATCTCGTCGCGGAAGCGCTCGACCACGATCGTGCGGTCGCTGGGGATCACCCGGGTCGCCTCCCGCTGCTCGCGGAGGAAGGAGACCAGGTTGCCCGCCGCGCGATCGTCGAGGTCGTATTCGCCGGCCAGCTCCTTGGGCTCGCGGTCCACCGCCTCGCGGGCGAACGCCCCGATCGCCTTGCCGAGCTCGACGGGCCGGCCCACGCCATCGCCGCGCCAGAATGGGACCGCCCCGGGCACGCCGGGCGCGGGGCTGACGATCACCCGGTCGCGGGTGATCTCCTCGATCCGCCACGTGGTGGCGCCGAGCAGGAAGGTCTGACCTGGGCGCGCCTCGTAGACCATCTCCTCGTCCAGCTCGCCTACCCGGCGGCCGTCCGGCAGGTGCACGCCGTAGAGGCCGCGGTCGGGGATCGTGCCGGCGTTGGTGACCGCCAGCTGGCGCGCTCCGCGGCGCGCGCGGATCGTGTCCGCGACCCGATCCCAGACGATCCGCGGCCGCAGCTCGGCGAACTCCTCGGAGGGATAGCGGCCGTCGAGCATGTCGAGCACGCTGTCGAGCAGCTCTCGGGAGACCTCCGCGAACGGGTAGGCGCGCCGGACGAGCTCGTGGAGCTCGGGGACCTTCCACTCGTCGCCCGGGGCTGTCATGGCCACTATCTGCTGGGCCAGAACGTCGAGCGGGTTGCGCGGTACCACGGTCTGCTCGATGTCGCCCCCCCGCATCCGCCGCGCGACGACGGCGCACTCGAGCAGGTCGGCCCGGAACTTGGGGAAGATCCGCCCCTTCGAGGTCTCGCCGACGCCATGACCGGCGCGGCCGATGCGCTGGAGCCCCGCCGTCACGGACTTGGGCGACTCCACCTGGAGCACGAGGTCCACGGCGCCCATGTCGATGCCCAGCTCGAGCGAGCTCGTGGCCACCAGGCAGGGAAGCTCGCCGGACTTGAGCTGGTCCTCGACCACCAGCCGCTCCTCGCGGGCAAGGGAGCCGTGGTGGGCGCGGGCGATCTGGCCGGGCTCTCCGTCTTCGCCCGCAAGCTCGTTCAGCCGCACGGCCAGTCGCTCGGCGCCGCGGCGGCTGTTGACGAAGATGATCGTCGAGCGGTGCTGCTGGACCAGCTCGAGGAGCTCCGGATAGATCGCGGGCCAGATCGAACGCTGCGTCGCCGGCCGTTCGCCGGCCCCCGCTCCGACCAGGTCCCCACCACCGGCCGCCGTGCCCATTCCGCCGACGGCGGGATCGGTGACGTCGTGCGCGTCGGGCTCCTTCATGTCCTCCACCGGCACCTGGATCTTGAGGTCGAGGGGCTTGCGGATGCCCGTATCGACGATGCGGCAGTCGCGACCGGTGCCGACCAGGAAGCGCCCCACCTCCTCCAGCGGCCGCTGGGTGGCCGACAGACCGATCCGCTGGAGCGGCCGATCCGCAAGGTGCTCGAGTCGCTCCAGCGTCAGGGCGAGGTGAGCGCCGCGCTTGGTCTGGGCCACGGCATGGATCTCGTCGACGATCACCCATTCCGCGTCCACCAGGAACTCGCGCGCGCGCGAGGTCAGCATCAGGTAGAGGGACTCGGGCGTCGTGATGAGGACGTCCGGCGGCTTGCGGAGCATCGACTGACGCTCCTTCTGAGGCGTGTCGCCCGTCCGGATCGCCACCTCGATGTGCCGCCGAGGGATGCTCCGGGAGGAGTCATCCTGCAAGCCGATGCCCTTCAGCGGGGCGCGGAGGTTCTTCTCGATGTCGTAGGAGAGGGCCTTCAGCGGGGAGACGTAGACGAGCCTCGTTCGCCGCGACTCACTCGGTTCGGCCACCAGGCGGTCGAGGCCCCACAGGAACGCCGCAAGCGTCTTGCCGGAGCCCGTTGGAGCCGAGACGAGCACGTTCTCACCGCCGGCGATCGCCGGCCAGGCCTGCTCTTGAGCGGCCGTGGGCCGCTCGAAGGAGCGGCCGAACCAATCACGAACCTGCCGGGTGAACGAGGCGAAGGGGTCTGAAGACACGCGACCCCTCAGCGTACCGCGCGGTGCGGCCGCGTCCCGCGGCTACGGGGCCGGCAGACGCTCGAACGGTAAGGCTGCGCCCGAACCTTAGCCGGACTCTGCGCCGAGCCTAGCCGGCCAGTTCCCGGGCCCGTCGGAAGATCGCATCCATCATCGGCTCGGTCAGCTTGCCAGTGAAGGTGTTCTGCTGGCTGGGGTGGTAGGTGCCGAGCAGGATCGGGCCATCTTCCGGCGAATGCTCGGCACCGTGGCCGAAGCGGGGCCTCGGCCGCACGCCCATCAGGTGGCAGGCCGCGTCCCAGGCGAAGGCCCCCAGGCACACGACGACCCGGGGGCGAATCAGCTCGAGCTCGCCGGCTGCGTAGGGGAGGCAGTTGTCGCGCTCCTCGGGCAGCGGCCGGTTCGCGGGCGGGGCGCAGCGCACGGCGGCGGCGATGAAGGCGCCCTCGAGCCGCAGCCCGTCGCCCCTGCCGCGGGAGGTGGGCTGGTTCGCAAAGCCCGTCCGGTACAGCGACGCGAACAGCCAGTCACCCGAGCGGTCGCCGGTGAACACGCGCCCGGTGCGGTTGCCGCCGTGCGCCGCGGGCGCCAGGCCGAGCACGTAGACGCAGGCCCGATGGTCGCCGAAGCCGGGTACCGGACGGCCCCAGTACTCTTCGTCCCGGTACGCGGCGCGCTTCTCTCGGGCCACCCGTTCCCGCCACGCGACGAGCCGCGGACACTTGCGGCAGCCCGTGATGCGCGCCTCTAAGGCTTCAAGCGCCTGCCGCTGCTGAACAGGTACTGCGCCCACAGATAGGCGGGGACGGCTAGCGCCGCGGTCACCCCGAGCGACAGCCAGACGTTCACGTCGCTCTCGCCGAGGAACCCGTAGCGGAGGCCGCTCACCAGGTAGAAGATCGGATTGAAGTGCGATAGCTCGTGCCAGGGCGAAGGGAGGACGTCGACCGAATAGAAGACGCCGCCGACGAAGGCCAGCGGCAGGATCACGATGTTCTGGATGAAGGTCGTGTGGTCCCATGCCTCCGCGTAGATCCCGGCCACCAGCCCCAGGGCGCTGAACAGCACCAGTCCCAGCGCGACGGCGACGACCAGCGCAATCGGCCGCTCCACCGGCACGCCCACGAGCGGGACGGCCAGGACGAGGAGGGATCCCCCGATGGCCAGCGCCCGGAACACGCCGCCCACGGTGAACCCGAGCGTCATCTGCCAGGCGTGCATCGGGGCCGAGAGCACGTCGTTCACGTAGCGGTCGAAGCGCGCCTGGAAGATCGTCGCGGCGTTGTTCGAGTACGCGGCCTGCACCATCGCCATCGTGATCAGGCCGGGCACGATGAATACCTCGTAGTCCACGTCGGCGACCTGCTTGATCCGGCCGCCCAGCGAGAGGCCGAAGACCAGGATGAAGAGGATCGAGCTGATCACCGGCGCGAGGATGGTCTGGGTCCAGAGCTTCGACACGCGAAGCGTCTCGCGCTTCGACAGCCACATCAGCCCCGTCGCCCCGCTCACGAGACCTCCATCGCCTTCATGTAGACGTCGGTCAGTCGGTTGACCCCGAAGTCGTCGCGCAGCCCCTCGGCCGTGTCCCGGGCGATCAGCCGGCCGCCCCGGATGAGGGCGATCTCCTCGCAGAGCTCTTCGGCCTCATCGAGGTAGTGCGTGGTCAGCAGGATGGTCGTGCCCTCGCTGTGCAGCTGCCGGATGTAGCGCCACAGCTCCAGGCGCAGCTCGAAGTCCACCCCCGCGGTCGGCTCGTCCAGGATCACGAGACGGGGGCGGTGCATCAGGGCACGGGCGAGCAAAAGGCGCCGGCGCTGGCCCCCTGAGAGCCGGGGAGCGCGCACGTCGCGCTTGGCCGTGAGGCCGAAGACGTCGATCATCTCCTCGGCGCGCGCGTCGGCCTCCTCGCCGGACATGCCGAAGTAGCCACCGTGGTAGACCAGCGTCTCGCGCACCGTCAGGAAGCGGTCGAGGTTGATGTCCTGCTCCGCGAGCCCGATCCAAGACCTCGCGAGCAGCGTGTCCGCCGGCTCCCCGAACACGAGCACGTCCCCGGAAGTCACCCGGATCAGGTTGCAGACCGCGGAGATGAGGGTGGTCTTGCCGGCCCCGTTGGGGCCCAGCAGGCCGAAGAACGAGCCCGCTGAGATCTCGATGTCGAAGTTCTCGAGCGCGAGAGTGCCGTCGTCGTATCGCTTGGTGAGGCCGCGCAGCTCAAGCGCGGGCGCGGTGTCCTTGAACACCTCTTCCAGGCTACCGACCGCTCCGGGGCTCCCCGGCCGGCTGCGCGAGCTGAGCGGCGGTCACGGACCCTCGACGACGACGGCTCTCAGCGGCGCCTGCTCCGCGGGACCCCGAAGCGAACGTGCGCGTGGTTGTCATGGTGGCTGAGCTTCTGCACCACCTTGCGTGGGCCGGTGAGCCCCGTGAGCGGCCCCACGAAGACGTAGCTGGCGCCGGCGCGAACGAAGCGGTCCACCAGCTCCTGGGCGAGCTCGCGGTCGATCTGGTCGACCCTCCGCGGCGCTCGCTCCATCCCGTCAAGCCGGGCGTAGTAGACGTCGACGTCGACGCCGTTCTGGTGCGAGGCGTGGCCGAGACCGCCGAAGCGCTTGCCGAACCTGCCGCCGCCGGGACGACTGAGGTCGCCGATTCCTCCCCGCGGGGCGTCCGGGAACTCCCGGCGGTAGCCCCTGAGCACGCGCAGGAGCTTGCGGATCGTGAACTCGCAGGCGTAGCGGCGCCACCAGCGGTTGGGCGTCCGCTTCTTGGCCGGATCCCAGGTGAAGAAGTCCTGTCCCTCGCGGGGTAGCCTCGTCCCTCGCACGAGCCGTCCCGCCCACGGCTTCCCGACCGATCGGCAGCGATGCCAGTGGATCGGTGGGAAGACCCGCTCCACCGCCGGCGGCTCGATGGTGGGCGGAGCGGGCGCCGGCGGGGGCGGAGCGGGGTCCGGCGGGCCGCCCACCGTGGCGCGCACCGCCGTGGCGGCGGCGAGCCCGGCGCAGATCGCGGCAAGGATCGGCAGTATGCGGCGAGGCAGCCGAGCCACGCACTCCTTCTAGCGGATCGGCAAGTGAGCCGTCGCGGCGGGACAGGCATTTACCGCGACAACGAGCGGCCGTACTGCTTCTCGTAGTAGTCGCGGTACGCGCCGCTCCTGATCGGGCCCCACCACCATTCGTTGTCGCGGTACCACTGCAACGTGCGCTCCAGACCCTCCGCAAACCGGATCACGGGCTGCCAGCCGAGCTCGGAACGCAGCTTGTCGGATGCCAGCGAGTAGCGGCGGTCGTGGCCGAGCCGGTCCTCGACGTAATCGATCAGCGACTCGTCGCGGCCCGTCAGCGCAAGTATCCGCTGGACCACCTCGATGTTCTCCAGCTCGTCGGGCCCGCCTGCGTTGTACGCCTCGCCGGGGCGTCCCTGGAGCAGCACCGTGTGGATCGCCCGGCAGAAGTCCTCCACGTAGAGCCAGTTGCGGACGTTGCGACCGTCGCCGTACACCGGCAGCCGGTCGCCATTCAGCGCGTTCAGAATCATCAGCGGCATCAGCTTCTCCGGGTATTGGCGCGGCCCGTAGTTGTTGGAGCCGCGGCAGATCAGCGCTTCGATGCCGTAGGTGTGGGCGTGGGCCGAGACCAGCAGGTCGCCCGCGGCCTTGGTGGCCGAGTACGGGGAGGACGGATCGAGCGGAGAGCCCTCGGTGAAGGAGCCCGACTCGATCGAGCCGTAAACCTCGTCGGTCGACACCTGGATGTACCGGCCGACGCCGAGCTCGCGGGCGGCGTCCAGCAGCACGCTCGTGCCGATCACGTGCGTGCGGGCGAAGGCCTCCTGATCCGAGATGGATCGGTCCACGTGCGACTCGGCCGCGAAGTTGACGACCGCTTCGCACCCCTCCATGGCCTCGCGGACCATTCCGGGGTCTTCGATCGCACCTACCACGAGCTGGACGTCGAGCCCCTCGAGGTTCTCCTGTCGCCCCGCGTACGTCAGCTTGTCGAGCACGACCACCTCGTGCTCCTCGCCGGCCAGCCGCACGTAGGAGGACCCGATGAAGCCGCAGGCGCCGGTCACCAGCAACTTCATGCCGCCGGCGCCTCCCGCTCGCCGAGGTAGCGCTCTAGGTCCTGCTCCCGGGGCAGGAGCTCGCGGCCGAGCATGGCGCCCGCGCCGCAGACGAGGATTTTCATCGGGTCAGCCTTGCAGACGGAGCCTGCTCACCGCCACGTTGTGGTAGCGGCGGAGGGGCCGGTGCCGGAGCGGCAGCGCCCGGTCGTCGGCCCTCGCGCGCCGGCTCAGAGGATCTGCACGTCGGCGTTGTCGCCGACCACGAAGCGGTACGCCTTTGGCAGGGCAGGGCCGCGCTTGATCGCGACGTTCTTGCCGATCAGGCTCGCCTCGATGCGGTACTCGAGGTGGCGGATCGCGGAGCCTGAGAGCACGATCGAATGCTCCAGCTCGGCCCCCGTTATCTCGACCTCGCGGCCGATCGCGGTATAGGGGCCGACGAAGGCGTCGGTGATGCGGCTGCCGCTGCCCACGATCGCCGGGCCGCGGACCGTCGAGCGCTCCAGCCGGGCGCCCTTCTCGATCACGACCCGGCCCTCCACACGCGACTCCACCAGCTCGCCGTCCACGTGCTCGCTCAGGTCGTCGAGGATCAGCCTGTTCGCCTCTAGTATGTCCTGCACCTGGCCGGTGTCCTTCCACCAGCCGTGGACGATGTGGGGGTCGACTCGCAGGCCGCGGTCGACGAGCGTCTGGATGGCGTCGGTGATCTCGAGCTCGTTTCGCCAGGACGGCTCGATCGAGCGGGCCGCGTCGAAGATGGCGGGGGTGAACATGTACACACCGACGAGCGCCAGATCGCTCTGCGGCTCCTTCGGTTTCTCGACCAGCCGGGCCACGCGGCCGTTGTCCAGCTCGGCCACGCCGTATTGCTCGGGATCGGGCACTGGCGTAAGGAGGATCAGTGCGTCGGGCGCCTCGGAGCGGAACGTCTCGACCAGGTCGGTGATCCCGTCGCGCAGGAGGTTGTCGCCGAGGTACATGACGAATGGCGAGTTGCCGAGGAAGCCCTCGGCCGTGAGCACGGCGTGGGCCAGCCCAGCCGGCTCGTCCTGCTCGATGTAGGTGATGTCCAGCCCGAAGCCGGAGCCGTTGCCGGCAGCGGTACGGATCTCTTCCCCGGTCTCGGGCGCGATGATGACTCCGACATCGCGGATGCCCGCCGCTGCCATCGCCTCGAGCCCGTAGAAGAGCACCGGCTTGTTGGCCACCGGGACGAGCTGCTTGGCGCTCGTATGGGTGATCGGCCGCAGTCGGGTACCCCGTCCGCCGGAGAGGATCAGCCCCTTCAAGCCCTGCATCAGTACACGCCCCCGAGCTTGCGGTGGTCCCAGCTGACCAGTCGTTTGGGAAGGAAGTGGAGGCCTACGCGCTTTCGCGCCTGCTCACGGAACGCCTCTTTAGCCTCGGGGGAGCCCTCCGCGTAACGGTCCACGAGCGCGAACCCGTACTCGGCGACCCGTTCGGGCTCACGCTCCAGCTCCACGTCACACTCCAGCATCACGCCGCGGAGCTCGTGGTACTGGACGCCGTCCGCGATTCCCAGCGTTGCGCGCGGGGCGCGCTCAAGGTTCTTCGCCTTCTGTGACTTGGCGTAGGTCCAGCCGCGCAACTCGATTCCGTCCGGGACGTACCAGAGGGCCACCATGTGAGGAAGACCCTGAGGCCCGATCGTCGCGCACTGCATCACCATCTGCTCGACGAGGAAAGCGGCCACCTCGTCGTCGCTCATCTTGATCTGATCCCGGCGAGAGGGCATCAGGCAGGCTCGAGCCGGAGACTGGAAACTGGCGACTGGCGACTTGGATTCGAACCGCCCTCCAGCCAATCCTCCAGCAGATCGTCGTAATGGCGGCTGCCGGGATGCCCCGACTGTCCCGTCATGTGCTGCCAGCGCGAACGGCCGGGCCGACCCACGTCCGCGAGCAGCCGGTAAGAGGGAGCCCAGGAGCCCGTGTAGTCGCCGCGGTGAGGGACGAAGCCGATCTGCGAGACGGTCTCCTGACCGCCCCCGGCCCGCAGGCGGCGCGACAGGAGGCGGGCGAGTAGGCGTGAGACGCGCCCGCGGCCCTCGCCGAGGGCATGCGGGAAGCGCAGCCCGTGCACGGCGCCCCAGCGCCGGTCGGGGTGTTCCCGCTCGAGCTCGTCCATCGCCGCACGAAGCGAGTGGCGCACGAGCGCCTCCCAGGAGCGTCCGCCCACGAGCTGCGGGTCCGCCTCCTCCCAGAGGTCGAGCAGGTGGGCGTGGAAGCGCCACGGCGAGGAGGTCATGGCGGTGAAGCCGAGGAGCGACTTGGAGCGCCAGCGCTCGGCGTAGTCGCTGTCCCCGATGGCGGCCTCCGATACCTCGCGGGCGAAATGGACGATGAACGCCTTGTAGACGGACGCCGCCTCGCTGTCCGGGTCGAGGCGGTGGTCCCAGTCGCGCAGCAGGTCGTGGGCGCGCTCCTCTCGCTCGTCCTGGGGCTCGAGCTCCAGCAGGCGGCGGGCGGTCGTCTCGCCCGGGATGGAGTAGAGGTCGGTCTGGATGCGCCCGAAGTCCTCGAGCGAGTGGCGCTCGCGCTCGGCCAGCAGTCGATCGATGCGCGCCGCCCTGTAGCCGTCGAGGTACTCGCTCGTGATGTGGTGCGGGTAGTGCTCGGGCGCCACGCGGTTGTTGGCCGTAACGATGACCCCCGCCGTCGGATTCACGAGTGCTGGGAGCTCGTCGTAGGGGACGTAGCCGTCCCACTCGTGGCCGCCGGTCCAGCCGGGCTTCGGCAGGTCCGGACAGTCGCCGCGCCGGATGGGCAGCTTGCCGACGAGCTTGTAGCCGATGTTCCCGCCGGTGTCCGCCCAGACCATGTTCATGACCGGCACCGAGTACTCAGAGAAGCCCTCGACGGCCTCCTCGCCGCCCCGCATCCCGCCGATGTCGATCCCCAGCGAGGTGAAGAACGGCTCGCGCAGCCCGGTCCAGGCGAGGGCGAGGGGCTCGTCGCCCTCCGCCCCGAGCGGCCCGGTGATCACCGGCCCGTGGTGAGTCTCCTGCACGTCGAGCAGCTCGGGCTCGGGTCGCCCACGGACGCGGATCTCCTCGCGGTGGACCGTGAGCGGCTGCAGCGAGCCCTCGAACTCGTAGTGGCCGTCGGCGATGCGCTCGACGAACAGGTCCTGGACATCGGCCATCGCGTTAGTGAAGCCCCACGCAAGGTGTGGGGTCTGGCCGATGACGATGCCGGGGAAGGTCGGCATCGAGCCGCCCCACAGCTCGATGCCCGGCGCCGAGAGCTCGATCTGGTACCAGACGTCCGGGATCGACGTGGCGATGTGCGGGTCACTGGCGAGCAGCGGCCGACCGGTCATGGAGCGCTCGCCGGACACCGCCCAGTTGTTGGAGGCAGCCGGCTGGAGACCGATCCCGAGCGCCTCGCGCACGCGGCCCAGCTGCTCGGCGAGAGCGAGCGCGTCGCCCGACCACTCCCCTCCCACCACGAGCGGATTGCCCCCCGGGTAGGCGGGCTCCAGCCGCTCGGCTCGCTCCACGCCGACCTTGCGGACGAGCTCCGAGCGGAACAGCTCGGTCTCCATGTTCGTCGAGAAGCCGAGCGCCACGATCTTGCCGACCGAGAGGCTATCCGTGGGAGTCCAGGGCTCCGGCTGAAGGCGCAGGAGCTGCAGCTCGAGCGGCAAGGCCCGGGCCGAGGCAACGGCGGCGTCCACCCCAAGGCCGTAGGCGGTGAGATACGAGCGGGTCGGCGCGTCGAGCCGGGCCACCTCGGCCTCCGCCGCGCGGCGCAACCCCAGCGTGCGCATGAGGACGTCGGTCTCGAGGCCCTCCTCGCCGGCGAACTCGGACATCCGCCCGGCCGCGAAGCGCCGGTACAGCTCCAGCTGCCAGAGCCGGTCCTGGCCGTGGCAGAAGCCGTGGCCGAAGCAGAGGTCGATGGCGCTCGTCGCCGTCACCCGCGGAACGCCGAAGCGATCGCGTGCGATCTCGAGCGGAGCGTCCAGGCCCTGGACCCGCAGCCTGCCCTCCGTCCTGGGTAGCGGCCGCCGCACGAGCCGATGCCAGGCAGCCACAAGCGTCCCGGCCGCCGCCAGGCCGCCGGCCAGCGCGACGTGTGGGAGCCGTGGGGCGAGCACCGGCGGCGATTCTCCCAGACCGAAGCCTCAGGACTTGGCTGCGCCCGGCAGCTCCGCGGCGGCGTCGAGGACCGCCTGGCGCGCGGCCTCGGGCTCGAGCACCACCGCGTCGCCCGCCTCCTTGAGGATCTCGCGCCCGAGGTAGTCGTGACCGGCGTAGGGGAACTCCACGATCACGGCGCCGTCCCCGAGCTCCTGGACCACCCGCCGATCCTCCCGAGCCCAGCGGGCTCGGTCAGGGGAGATCCACACCCGCGCGACGCGCGAGTCGGGCACCTCCCCGGTGCTCGGCCAGCCCTGCACGTCAGGCTCCACGCCCTCCCGCGGCTCGAACTTCTGGTCCAGGACGGTGGCGGAGCGGATTCGGTCGAGCCTGAAGGAGCGCGGCTGGTCCTTGGCCGGGTCCCACGAGTGGACGTACCAGCCCTCGCGGCCGTTCATCAGCATGTAGGGCTCGACCCGCCGGGTGGTGAACTCGTCGAGTTCTTCCTTGTAGTGCTCGATCTCGAGGAGCCGCCGGCGGGTGATGGCGCTGCTGACGACGCGCGCCATCTCAGAGTCGTCGCCCTTCGCGGTCGTGATATGGAGTCCATCCTCCGCGGGGTCCTGCCCCAGCGCCTTGACGATCTTCTTGCGAGCAGGCTCCAGCGACCCCTCGGGCAGATGCTCACCCAGCAGGTCGATCGCAGCCACGAGTGCCTTTGCCTCGAGCGGCAGCAGCCGTGCCGGACGGGCGAAGTTGTCGCCGTATGGCTCCGGGTCCACCTCGATCACGTCGCCCTGCACCTCCGCGTAGAGCACGTAGCTGCCGCCGCCGAAGTTCACGACGTTCAGCACGTCGATGTCCTGCTGCAGCTCCTGCTCTGTGAGGTGGAGGCGCTGGCAGAGGTCTGCGACGTCGAGCTTGCGCGCGTCGCGGGCCGCGTCGATGAGGATCCCGGCCAGCGTGACCAGTCGGGCAAAGCGCTCGGGGCGGATCGGCGACTCGGCCTTGCCGTTCTCGTCCGCCTCTTCCTCCGGGGTGCCGACACGCCGCCGCGTCTTAGGGGCCGCCGTCTCGAACTCGCCGGTGTGGCGCTCGACCATCAGGGCCACCCGCTCCTCGACCTCGGCGACCAGCTCCGGCGGGTCGATGATCCGCGCCCGCGGGCCGAGTCCCAGCACCCAGGAGACGATCTGCCGCGAATCCGAGTAATCGGTCTCGAAGACGACGCCGTCGCCCTCCTCGGCGGGTGTGACCCGGCCGGCGTCGCCGAAGTGGCGCAGGGCCAGCCAGTCGATGCGCTCCGAGAGCCAGATCCGGGCGGTGCCCGCGGGATCGCCCAGCTGCCAGTCGGTGCGGTCGGCGTAGACCCGGGGATCGAATTCCTCGGGACGGGCGAAGTCGTGCTCCGCCTTGGAGGCGTAGCCGACCTTGCCGCGGATTCGGGACACGCGAAAGACCCGGATGTCGCCGCGCTCGTGGGCGTGGCCGATCAGGTAGAACTGCCCGCCTCGGTAGAGGAGGTGGTAGGGATCCACCTTGCGGGTCTCCTGGGCGTCTCGGCCGATCGTGTAGTACTCGAATACGATCGTCTTCCGCCTGAAGATCGCGGTCTCGAGCTTCGAGAGGCGCTGCGAGAGCTCGCGTCCGCCAGGGCTCGCCGTCACCGCGAGGGCTACCGACCGCTCCTCGGGTGCGTCGAGCGGCGAGGCCTTGCCCCAGGAGAGCTGCTGCAGCGCGAGCCGGAGGGGCTCCGCATAGGCGAACTCGCCGTCGAGCAGCGACAGGGCCGCGCGCAGGGCGCCTAGCTCCTTGCTGGTGAACTCGATGGCGGGCAGATAGAAGTTCTCGGGCGGCAGAGAGTAGTTCTCGGCCTCGTAGTAGCCCTCCGCCGGCTTGTCGACCTTGAGCTGGATGCCGAGCGCCTCGAGCTCTGCGCGGTCGGCGTAGAAGCGGCGCGCGAAGGCCTCGTCGTTCATCTGCGAGTAGCCCTCCACGTCCTGCTTGATCTCGAGCGCGGAGACCGGCCGCCGCTCGGCCATCAGGAACGAGATCAGA